>Ga0164243_10007754_pt1 | contig 15967 bp, 15 predicted proteins | sample OricompcompostOP_FD_108781 | JGI IMG/M metagenome (GOLD analysis project Ga0164243, IMG submission 108781) | Organic Plus compost microbial communities from Emeryville, California, USA - Original compost - Organic plus compost (OP) | ecosystem: Engineered > Solid waste > Mixed feedstock >...
CTCTGGGATGCCGCAGAAGGCGCGACGGACTACTACGACAAGCGGCGCCCGGTGCCGTTCGGCGAGTATGTGCCCGATCGAGCCTTCTGGGAGCCGTTCGCGCCCGACCTCATCGGGCTCATCCAGCGCGAGTACACACCGGGCACAACCGATCCGGTCTTCGACCTCGGCGGCTTCGTGGCCGGTGTCTCGATCTGCTTCGACATCGTCGACGACGGACTCCTGCGAGAGACCGTCCGTGACGGGGCACAGGTGATCTTCGCCCAGACGAACAACGCCGACTTCGGCGAGACGGACGAGAACCAGCAGCAGCTCGCGATCGCGCGGCTGCGCGCGATCGAGTCGTCGCGCAGTCTCGTCAATATCTCGACCGTCGGGCGGAGCCAGATGATCGACCCGTCCGGTCGAACCGTGGCCAGCATCCCCGCCTACACCATGGGATCGATGGCCGCCGCCCTCCCGCTCGCAACCGGCATCACTCCCGCCGTCGCCCTCGGCGGCCAGCTCGAGCTCTTCGTGGGCCTGTTCGGTCTGCTCGCGCTGATCATAGCCGGTGTGGCGCTGCCCCGCGGCCGCACAGACGAGAACGCCGTGCGTATCACCACGCACGGCGTTCGCTAGAGAGGGAGTCAGGCGCTCTTCTGCTGCCCGCGGCGAGCCCGCAGGTAGTCGAGCCGCTCCTGAAGGAGCTCTTCCAGCTCGGCACGTGTGCGACGCTCGAGCAGCATGTCCCAGTGGGTGCGGGCTTGCTTCTCGTCCGATCGGTCGAGCACAATCGGCTCCGACCCCACCATCAGCACGGCGGAGTGGCCGCAGTGCCGGCACTCCCATGTGTCAGGCGCCTCGGCATCGGCTGCGAACATCAGGGCGGTCTCCTGGTTGCAGTTCGGACAAAGATAGGTGTACTTGGTCCGTTCTGAGAAGACGACGCCTTCTTCGCTTTGGAGGCTCTGGGCGCCGATGCGCATTCCGCGCAGGCTGCGATCTGCCATTGTGTGGTCCTCTCTCGCTACGCTTCCTCAGTTATAGAACGCCAAGCTGAGCAGGACCTTCCGGTCGCCGCGAGACTCGCAGCCAACTACCAGATTCGTGCGCCGATCACCCTTCTCTTCGTGCGGCGACCTGCACGGCCAGATCGCATCTGTCGGTCACGATGCCGTCGACTCCGAGGTCGAGAAGCCGCTCCATGTCCGCGGGGTCATTGACGGTCCACACGTGCACCTCGATGCCGGCGCGGTGCATCGTGCGGAGGAAGCGCGGGGAGACGACTCGCAACGGGCCACGTCGCTCAGGGACCTGCATCGCGTGCACCCCGTCGAGCAGCCGTTCGGCCAGTCTCAGGCTTCCGAGAAGGCTCACGAACAGCGCTCTCACGACGACGGGGGAGGACGCGGCCGTCGCGATGGTGCTCAGCCCGGCATCCGCGAGGGCAGCGAGCGTGCGGCGTCGGCGGCCCTCGTCGAAGGAGGTGATGAGGACCCGATCGCCCGCTCTGGCCTCGAGGACGGCAGCGGCAACAGCCTCCGGAGCGTCGTCCGCCTTGACGTCGATGTTGAACCGGAGCTCAGGAAAGGCCGTGAGCGCCTCGGAGAGAGTGGGGACGACGGCGCCGCCACCGAGGTCGATCTGCCGCAGTCGCGCCAGAGAGCAGTCGCGGATCGTGTGCCGCCTGCCCGCCGAACGTATCTCGGGATCGTGCACGAGTACGGCGACGCCGTCGGCCGTCGCATGGGCGTCGGTCTCGACGTAACGGGCACCGGCCGCGGACGCCGCCGCGAACGCCGCGAGGGTGTTCTCCACGGCAGCGATCGCCAGCCCGCGATGCGCGAGCACACGGGGCGTACCCGGTGAGAAGTACGGCAACCGCTCCTCTCCGCTCGCCACGCTCAGCCGTCGCTACTCTGAGGCGGGCCCCGGTGGGGGAGCCTGGGCGGGTGCGGCATGGGAGCCGGTGCCGACTACGCTCGACGGTGCCGGCGCGGCGGGAGGCGGGACCGTGCCGGTGCCCTGTGGTGTGAAAGCCCTCCCGATGCCCTTGAGTGCCTCAGTGAGCTCGGACGGCACGATCCAGAGCTTGTTCGACTGTCCCTCGGCGAGCTTCGGAAGCGTCTGGAGGTACTGGTATGCCAGCAGATCGGCCGACGGACCGCCCTCGTGGATCGACTGGAAGACGGTCTGGATCGCCTCGGCCTCACCCTGAGCGCGCAGGACCGCGGCCTTCGCGTCACCCTCCGCCCGAAGGATCTCCGCCTGCCGCAGGCCCTCCGCTTCGAGGATCGCCGACTGCTTCGTCCCCTCCGCCGTGAGAATGGCGGCACGTCGGTCACGCTCTGCGCGCATCTGCTTCTCCATCGAGTCCTGGATGGAGGCGGGCGGGTCGATCGCCTTGAGCTCGACCCGGCCGACGCGGATGCCCCACTTGCCCGTGGCCTCGTCCAGGACCACCCTCAGCTGGCCGTTGATGTTGTCGCGGCTCGTGAGCGCCTCTTCGAGGTTGAGTCCGCCGACGACGTTGCGAAGCGTCGTCGTCGTCAGCTGCTCGACCGCCCCGAGGTAGTTGGCGATCTCATACGTGGCCGCTCGGGCATCCGTCACCTGGAAGTACACGACCGTGTCGATCGAGACGACCAGGTTGTCCTCTGTGATGACCGGCTGCGGTGGGAACGACACGACCTGCTCACGCATGTCGATGAGCGGGCGAAGCTTGTCGATGAAGGGAACCAGCACGTTCAAGCCGGGCGTGAGCGTCTTGTGGTACCGCCCCAGACGCTCGACGATACCCGCGGTCGCCTGCGGGATGATCCGAATCGATCGGAACAGCACGACAAGCACGAAGATGATGACGACGAGGGCGATGATCCAGAAGATCACCGTCCCGACGACGTCCTGAGGGTCGTTCACGATGAGTTCCTCTCCCGCGGCACGACCACGGCGGTCGCCCCGTCGATCGACTGGACTTCAATGACTGTGCCGGGCTCGAGGCTCGAGGCGGACGAGCCTGCCGGAACGCGGGCGGTCCAGAGGTCCCCGTTGACGAGGCGGACCTGCCCTCCGTGACCGCTGACCGTCTGCACGACACGACCGTGCAATCCGATGAGCGCCTCCACGTTGCTCTTCGCCGGGTCGCCGCCCTTGCGAAGCGCTCGCAGCAGCGGGGGCCTCACTAGCAGGAGCAGGAGGACGGACGCTGCCGCCGCGATCAGGAGCTGCCCCCACCACGGCACTCCAATCAGACCGGCGAGGAGGCCGAGCAGGCTCCCGGCAGCGAGCATCAGGAACGTGAACTCGAGCGAGAGCATCTCGACCGTGATGAAGACCAGGATCAGGACGAGCCAGATGATCCATGCATACTGGGCGATCCAGTCCATGAGCACGCCCCCTTTTGCCCTCGCGGTGACTCTGTCGTCGATCTGAATCTATCAGGTGGCGCCGCTATTCGTCCGGGGCGGCCCGGTGTCCGATGGCGTCGTACTCGTCCCGGATGGGCCTTGTTGATACCCTCGGTCTGGGTCGCCGAACGGCGCCCGCACGATCCGAGGAGCATCACGTGTCAGAACCTCTCGCCGCCGGTCCGCTCGCCCCGCACTCGCTCGATGGGAAGGTGGCGCTGGTCACGGGCTCGTCGCGTGGCATCGGCGCGGACACCGTCCGGTACTTCGCTGCAGCCGGGGCATCCGTGGCGATCAACTACCGCAACAAGCAGGCCAGGGCGGTCAAGCTCGCGGACGAGATCCGGGCGTCTGGCGGGACGGCGATCACCGTCGGCGCGGACCTGACCGATCCGGATGCCGTCGCCACGATGATCGACACCGTCGGGAAGGAGCTGGGCGACATCGACATCCTCGTGCTCAACGCGTCCGGCGGGATGGAGAGCGGCATGGCCGAGGACTACGCCATGACCCTCAACCGCGACGCCCAGGTCAACGTGCTCGAGAAGGCGATCAGAATCATGGTCGAGGGGTCGCGCGTCGTGTTCGTCACCAGCCACCAGGCCCACTTCATCCGGACCACCCCGACGATGCCGGAGTACGAACCCGTCGCCCTCTCCAAGCGAGCGGGAGAGGACGCCTTGCGCGAACGCATTCCCGTCCTGGACGAGGCCTCGATCGGCTTCGTCGTCGTCTCGGGCGACATGATCGAAGGCACGATCACCGCGACGCTGCTCGAGAGAGCCAATCCCGGCGCGATCTCAGCGCGCAAAGAGGCGGCCGGCAAGCTCTACAACGTCGGAGAGTTCGCCGCCGAGGTCGCTCTCGCCGCGGTGGAGCCGATCCCGGCGGACCACACGAGATACGTCGGCGACACGCGCGATTTCGCCGGGTAGCCTGACCTCTACGACGTGGCCGGAGCCGCCTGCGTCCGTCTTCCGAACAGGAACGCCTGGACGAGCTGGATGATCCCGCCGACGATCAGCATCACAGCCGCGACGATGAGGAAGACCGCCGCTGCCAGGTACGGCAGGAGGATCACGATCACTCCGGCTACGACGCTCAGCGCGCCATAGATCACTCCAAGCCAACGCGAGGAGTCAGGCGCGAAGAGCACGAGGGCCGCAATGCCCTCCACGATCCACGCGATCCCGATCACGGTGGCCAGTGCCCCGACGCCGAGACCGGGATTCAGCAGGACGACGATGCCGCCCACCACCAGAAGCACACCGAGGATGCCCGACAGCCAGCGCATGCCGGTGGTGTCCGTGCGAGCCGTGAACGCGCGCCACAGGCGGTGAACACCGGTCACGAAGAAGAAGATGCCGAACAGCCATCCGACGACCGTGAGCACCTTCTCGGGCCAGCCGAGGACGACGACACCGACGATGATCGCCACGACACCCGAGACAGCCAACGCGATGCGGATGCCGGTGAGTTGGCCCTGTGTGAGGCCGGAGGAGCGGAACCATGTTCCTTCTGAGGCGGACTGAGACATGCGGGACTCCTGTCAGTTGCGACGGCGTGCGGCCTGCACCGACGACCGCACGGCCGGAACTGCGCCGTTGCGTGCGGTCGGACGGACTGCTCGTTGACCACGTTCACGTCGATTGTGCCGCACGACCGGACGGAATTCCACGGTATGCGCCGAGAGCCGCCCGCGCGCGCAGCGACGACGCTGGACATCGGGAACCCGGCATGGCACGATCGAGCAGGTGGCCAGCAGCACTCCGTTCTCACAGCGTCTGCAGGACCTCGCGCAGCTGCGCCGGGTGCGCGACCGGATCGACCGGGAGTACCGGCAGCCGCTCGACGTCGAGGCGCTCGCGCGCGGCGCGCACATGTCGGCGGGCCACCTCAGCCGTCAATTCCGGATGGCGTACGGAGAGTCGCCGTATTCGTACCTCATGACACGCCGCATCGAGCGGGCGATGGCGCTGCTCCGCCGGGGCGATCTCAGCGTCACGGAGGTCTGCTTCGCTGTCGGTTGCTCCTCCCTCGGGACGTTCAGCACTCGCTTCACCGAACTGGTCGGTGTGCCTCCGAGCGTCTACCGTCAGCAGGCCCGGGATGCCACGGCAGGCATCCCGTCGTGCGTCGCGAAACAGGTGACGAGACCGATCAGGAATCGAGAAGCGCTGACGGCGAGCCGGGCCTAGAGTGACGTCCATGGACATCACGATTCACACCACCTTCCTGCCGCACAACGACCCGGACGCCGCACTGTCGTTCTACCGCGACATCCTGGGGTTCGAGGTCCGCAACGACGTCGGGTACAACGGCATGCACTGGATCACAGTCGGTTCGCCCAGCCAGCCCGACGCCAGCATCGTCCTGTACCCGCCGGAGGCCGACCCCGCTGTGACCGACGAGGAGAAGCGGACCATCGCCGAGATGATGGCCAAGGGAACCTTCGGTCACCTCATCATGGCCACACCCGACGTCGACGCGGCCTTCGAACGGGTGCAAGGCCAGGGCGCCGAGGTCGTTCAGGAGCCCACAGACCAGCCCTACGGCGTTCGTGACTGCGCGTTCCGCGACCCAGCGGGGAACCTCATCCGTTTCCAGGAGGTCCGGCAACCGGTCGCGGTGCTCTGACCCGGGCATGCACCAGGGAGCGAACGGAGGATGTGCGCTCCCTCGCGAGATCGGGCATACTGCTCGGACCTGGACAGACGACGATGGACCTCGATCATCGACGGCCCGCAACGGATGGAGAGACGATGAGCACGGCCACGAGTACCGCGAGCACGGCACCGGACCTGCACCCCGCTGACAGCCACGAGAGGATCCGCGTGCAGGGGGCGCGCGAGAACAACCTGAAGAACGTGAGCGTCGACATACCGAAGCGCAGGCTCACGGTGTTCACGGGTGTCTCGGGCTCCGGCAAGAGCTCCCTGGTGTTCGACACGATCGCGGCGGAGTCACGTCGTCTCATCGACGAGACATACAGTGCCTTCTTACAGGGTTTCATGCCGTCCGTGCCGCGGCCAGACGTCGACGTGCTCGACGGGCTGACGACCGCCATCATCGTCGACCAGGAGCGCCTCGGCGCGAACCCGCGCTCCACGGTCGGCACCGTCACTGATGCGAACGCGATGCTCCGCATCCTCTTCAGCCGGCTGGGGGAGCCGTACATCGGCGGGCCGACGGCCTTCTCCTTCAACATCCCGACGCAGAAGGCGAGCGGGGTGATGACGTCGTCGAGCGGCGAGAAGAAGGTCGTGAAGGACGTCATCTATCTCGGTGGCATGTGCCCGCGCTGCGAGGGCCGCGGGGCGGTCTCCGACATCGACCTGTCGCAGGTCGTCGACGAGTCGAAGTCGCTGAACGAGGGCGCGATCATGGTGCCCGGTTACACGCCGGACGGCTGGATGGTGAAGGGCTTCGCTGAGTCGGGACTCTACCCGGCGGACAAACCCGTCGCGGACTTCACCGAGAAGCAACGTCACCTGTTCCTCTACGGTGAGGTGACGAAGGTCAAGGTGCAGGGCATCAACATGACCTACGAGGGACTCATCCCCAAGATCACCAAGTCGATGCTGTCGAAGGACCTCGACGCACTGCAGCCCCACATCCGCGCCTTCGTCGAGCGGGTCGCGACGTTCACGACCTGCCCGGAGTGCGACGGCACGCGTCTGACGGAAGGCGCCCGCTCCTCGAAGATCGACGGCATCAGCATCGCTGACGCATGCCGCATGCAGGTGACCGACCTCGCCGACTGGGTGCGAGGACTCGACAAGCCGGGCGCGGGACCGCTGCTGAACGCCCTGCGCGCGAACCTGGAAGCGTTCGTCACCCTCGGTCTCGGGTACCTCAGCCTCGAGCGGCCGTCCGGAACCCTCTCGGGAGGGGAGGCTCAGCGGATCAAGATGCTGCGCCACCTGGGGTCGGCGCTCACCGATGTGACGTACGTCTTCGATGAGCCCACCATCGGACTGCACCCGCACGACATCCAGCGCATGAACACCCTGCTGCTGCGGCTCCGCGACAAGGGAAACACCGTGCTCGTCGTCGAACACAAGCCGGAGGCCATCGCGATCGCCGATCACGTGATCGATCTCGGCCCCGGTGCGGGAAGCGCCGGCGGACAGATCGTGTTCGAGGGAAGCGTCGAGGGATTGCGGGGGAGTGGCACGCTCACCGGCCGTCACCTGGATGACCGCGCGGCTCTGAAGCCCGAGGTGCGCGCCGCAACCGGGGCGATCGAGGTCCGCGGGGCGACGGAGAACAACCTGCAGAACGTGGACGTGGACATCCCGCTCGGCGTGCTGACGGTGGTCACGGGTGTCGCCGGGTCCGGGAAGAGCTCGCTCATCCACGGCTCCGTGGCCAGGCGCGAGGGCGTCGTGGCGATCGATCAGGGAGCCATCCGAGGGTCACGACGGAGCAACCCCGCAACCTACACGGGTCTGCTCGAACCGATCCGCAAGGCCTTCGCGAAGGCAAACGGCGTGAAGCCGGCGCTGTTCAGCGCGAACTCAGAGGGCGCGTGCCCGACCTGCAAGGGCGCGGGCGTGATCGTGACCGAACTGGGGTTCATGGACACGGTGGAGACACCGTGCGAGGACTGCGGCGGCAAGCGGTTCCAAGCCGCGGTGCTCGACTACAAGCTCGGCGGCAAGGACATCACCGAGGTGCTTGACCTTTCGGTGGCCCAGGCACGTGGTTTCTTCTCGACGGGAGACGCGAGGATTCCGGCCGCAGCCGCGATCCTGGACCGCCTCGACGACGTCGGACTCGGATACCTCACCCTCGGCCAGCCGCTGTCCACGCTGTCCGGCGGTGAGCGGCAGCGCATCAAGCTCGCGAATCAGATGGGTGAGAAAGCCGATGTGTATGTGCTCGACGAGCCCACAACGGGTCTGCACCTCGCGGACGTCGAGAACCTGCTCACCCTGCTGGATCGACTGGTCGACTCGGGAAAGTCGGTGATCGTCATCGAACACCACCAGGCCGTGATGGCACACGCGGACTGGATCATCGACCTCGGACCGGGGGCCGGTCATGACGGTGGTCGCGTGGTCTTCCAGGGGACGCCCGCGGACCTGGTCTCGGCGCGGTCGACGCTCACCGGCGAGCACCTCGCCGATTACGTCGGCGCTTAAGGGAACGCGGGTAGCCGGCGCGCCTGAGCGGCCGTGCGTTCATTCGCCCGTTAATTATCGATAGTTGGCACTACTCAGTAGATCGCGCACCGAGCGTCTCCGTCCTGACGCGCAGCCAAAGGTCATCAGGACAGGCCCAGCTTCCCTTCCATCTCCACGCTCGATCAGGCGATTCGCCGGCGGAATGAGCTCGAGACTTCTACCACCAGAGGACCACAGGGAGGTCAGATCGGGGCAGTGAAGTGCTTGCGTCCGCGGCAGGATTATCGATAACCTTTCTTCAATCGATCGAATGACGACTCCCGTCCACAGGAAGCGGGTATGTCCGTCACTGAGAATCGACGCACACGAAACCTACGAACTGGAGAAGCACAGATGCGAACGGAAGAGGTCGACGTACTAGTCGCAGGAGGAGGCACGGCAGGAGTCATCGCAGGCCTCGCAGCCGCTCGAAACGGGGCTAGAACCTTGCTGGTCGAGCGGCAACGGTGTCTGGGGGGCCAGTTCACGGCAGGCAGCCAGGGCGCCTGGGTGGGCTTCAGCGACAAGAAGAACCGCATCGTCAGCGGCATGCCATGGGAGCTGCGCGATCTGATGTACGAGCGCGGTGCCATCGTCGAGGAAGACCCCGAGACGGATGTCTGCTTTCTCTACGACCCGGAGGTCGCCAAGGTCGTCCTGAACGAGCTGCTGGGTAGGGAGCCGCTTCTCACGACCTACTTCAACACGTCCGTCGTCGACGTCCTCGTCGAGGACAACGCTGTGGTCGGCGCGGTCATCCAGTCGCAGATGGAGCGGATCGAGGTCCGTGCCAAGGTGGTCATCGACAGCACCGGAGATGCCAGCGTCGTCGCCGGCGCCGGTGCGCCGTTCGAGATCAGGCCGAAGAAGGACATCCAGCCGATGACGCTCATCGGGCGGATGGCCGGGGTCGACTTCGACCGCGTGCAGAAGCACTTCGAAGAGAACCCGCCCGTCCACGATCACCACGTGCCGCCCGCCTGGCGCGACTACAAGACCTTCCCCGGATTCATGCACTACGGCCTCGGCGATGAGCTCAAGGACGCCCCGCTCCCCGAGAACATGGAGTACCTGCGGGACTGGCTGATCATCTTCACGTCGACGCCGAACCCAGGCGAGGTCACGATCAACTGCTCGGGCGCGATCGAGGCGCACAGCACCGCGGCCGAGTTCGACGACAGGGCGCGACAGGAGATCGTGTCCCAGGCCTGCCTCTACGACGTGGCAGAGGCGCTGCGGCGATACGTGCCCGGCTTCGAGAACGCCTATCTGTCGATCATCGCCAGCCAGCTGGGTGTCCGCGAGAGTCGCCGGATCATCGGTGACTATAAGTTGACGCTCGACGACTTCCGCGCGGCTCGGGAGTTCGAGGACTCCATCGGCCGCGGGGCGATGCCGGCCGGCTTCCACACCTCCGACGGCATCACGATGTCGGTGTACGACCTGCCGGCAGGCGAGTCGATGACCATCCCTTACCGGTGTCTGCTGCCCCAGGGCTTCGACGGCCTGCTGGTCGCCGGACGATGCGTCTCGTACGAGCCGCCGGTGGCCAACTGCATCCGCAACATGGCGCAGTGCATGGTCATGGGCCAGGCGGTCGGAACAGCGGCTGCGCTCGCCGTGCAACACGGCACGACACCGCGGGAGGTCGATGTCCCGCTGCTCCAGACGACGCTCCGGGAGCAGGGCGCGACTCTCTGATCAACCGAACCGGTGGGCGGGCACCTCGCCCGCCCACCGGTCACAGAGGAAGCAACTGAGAACCCTTCAACGAGGAAGGCAGCACTATGAGACGCAGTACACGCAGGGTGGTCGGACTCTTCGCCGCGATGGCGTGCGCCGGGGTCATGTCGGCCTGTGCGCCGGCGACGCCGAACCAGTCCAGTGAACCACAGTCGGGCCCGGTCACACTCCGCTTCTGGACGAACTTGAACGTGGACGCACAAGCCAGCGTGATCCAGGCACAGGCGAACGCATGCGCGGAGGGACTCGACGACGTATCCATCGAGTTCGAGGCCGTGCCCTTCGCCGACATGTACACGAAACTCGCCACGGCGTTCCGTTCGGGCAACGGTCCCGACATCATGAACACGAACGAGAGCGCGGTCTCGTTCGCGCAGGCGGCGGACTACCTCGTGCCGGTCGACGATGTGATCGACGAGCACGGCCGTGACGACTTCCTACCGTCGTACCTCGCCGCGGTGCAGAAGGACGACAAGAGCTGGGGAGTCCCGGACTGGGCATTGCACCAGGAGATCTGGTATCGCACGGACCTGTTCGAGAAGGCGGGCCTGGAGGTCCCGAAGACGTGGGACGAATTGATGGCCGCCGCCGAAGCCCTCGATGAGGGCGAAGGCGGCGTGCGGGGGATCGCGATCCCCATGAGCTCCGCCCAGGTCGCCCCTCAGACCCTCTATCAGTTCCTCTACGCGAACCACGTCTACACGTTCGACCCTGAGACCGGCGAGTACGCGTTCGACGCCGATCTGGATGCGACGACGGAGGCCACCCAGTTCATGCTCGACCTCTATCGGACGGCATCACCGCCTGAGTCCCGGACGTGGGCCTGGACGGACTTCAGGAACGCGTTCGTGGAGGGCAAGGTGGCGATGACCAACGATTTCGGAGCCGTTGTCGGGCTTGCCGCGGAGCAGAACCCGGACTTGCTCAACAAGATCTCTGCTTTCCCCCTGCCTCCGCGGACGGCTCAAGATACCTCCGGCGGGATGCTGGGCGGGGGCTACTACTACATGGTGGGCAAGTCCGACGGTGACAGGGAAGCGGTCGCGAAGAAGGTCGTGGCATGCATGATGGAGGCTGAAAGCGCCGCAGAACGCGCGAACACGCGGCCCGTGTTCGCACTCCCCGCAACGATCAGCGCCGCTGAGACCGAGACGTACACCTCCAACGAGACGGTGCAGCGGTTCGCGGACGAGATCGCTCTCATCCGGGAGCAGCAGTCCTTCCGCTACGGCATGGAGGCGGGTCTCAACCCGTTGTCCGGTCAGATCGAGGCGACGACCTTCATCGGTGATGCACTCCAGGCCGCGGCCGTCGGAGACATCACGACCGAGGAGGCCGTGAACCGGATCAACACCGAACTGAAGCGACTCGCTGAACAGTGAGCTCAGGTCGAGGACTGACGATGTTCCTGTCCGCGCGTCCCCGGGACGCGTCCCACACCCTCCGGATCGGAGCCCATCGCACGCAGCGCGGGCTCTTCGGTCGAGGCCTAGGCGCCCGAGAGCGGCGCCTAGGCCTGGCGTTCAGCCTTCCGGCCATGGTCGTGTTCTTGGTGGTGCTCGCCTATCCGATCTTCGAGAACGTCCGCTCGGCGTTCTACGATGTGGATCTCGCACAAGGCGATGCACGCTGGGTCGGTGTCGACAACTTCCTCGAGATCGCGACGGACGGGAACCTGTGGCGCTCGCTGGGCAACACCCTGTTCTGGACGGTTGGCTCCCTGGCCGGCCAACTCGGCCTGGGCCTCGCCGCCGCCGTGTTGATCGACCGGCCGTGGCGCGGAATCCGCTGGGTTCGCCAGTTCCTGCTGCTTCCGTACGTCGTGCCGGTGATCGCGAGCGCCATGGTGTGGCAATGGATGCTCGACGGCAACTACGGGATCATCAGCGCCCAATTCCAGCAGTGGGGATGGCTACCCGTGGGAGGGTCACCGCTCGGACAGGAGGCCACATCCCTGCTCACCGTCACGATCATCAACATCTGGCGCGGGTTCCCGTTCGCCATGCTCGTGTACTGGGCGACTCTCCAAGGGATCGATCAGACCCAGTATGAAGCGGCGATGGTCGACGGGGCCAACGCGATCCAGCGGTTCTTCCACATCACGCTCCCGAGTCTGGCTGGCGCGACGATCGCTCTCATAGCGATCAGAGGCCTGTTCACACTCATGTACTTCGAGCTGGTCTGGCTGACCACACGAGGCGGTCCGGCAGGCTCGAGCGACATCATGTCGACCTACCTGTATCGGGTCATCATGGGCGAGTTCCGGCTCGGGTACGCAGCAGCAATCGCGGTCGCCGTCGGCCTGTTCTTCGTCGCCGCCGTGGCTCTGTTCAAGATCGGAAGCAGATTGGGGGCCCGCCGATGAGCGCCGGGCAGGTGAACACCATGTCGATTGTGACGGCGCGGTCGCCCCGCCGACGCCGACGCACGAAAGGGCAGGCCTTCGGAGAGGCCGTAGGCGCCGTCTGCCTTCTCGCCCTGCTGGCGTTCGCGGTCTTCCCGATCGTGTGGATGCTGATCAGTTCGTTCCGGCCGCCGACGGAACTGTTCACGAGTCCTCCCACCCTCGTGCCGTCGGGACTGACGCTGGAGTGGTACGTGGAGGCGCTCGGCGGCAGCAAGGTCATCACCTGGTTCGCCAACAGCCTGATCGTCGCCGCTGCGACCGCGGTGATCTCGTGCACGGTAGGGACCCTCGCCGGCTACGCCCTCGCGCGCTTCCTCTATCCCGGGCGAAGGTTCTTCATGCTGCTGCTCGTCTCCGCGTACTTGTTCCCGGCGATCCTCCTGCTCATGCCGCTCTATCTGATGCTGTCGAACTACCGGTTGATCGGCACCCTGCCGGCGATCATCCTGGCGCACGTCGCGATCACTCTTCCGCTGGCCACCTACCTGATGAAGTCGTTCGTCGAGTCGGTTCCGCGCGAGCTGGAGGAAGCGGCGCTGGTCGACGGATGCGGTCCCTTGAAAGCCTTCGCAACGGTCACGATGCCGCTGCTGCGGACGGGCCTGGCGACCACACTGCTGTTCTCGTTCATCCTCTCGTGGGACGAGTACCTCTTCGCTTCAGCACTCAGTCAGACGGCGACGGCCACCGCACCGGTGGGCATCCAGTCGTTCATCTCCTCGTTCGACGTGCGCTGGGGAGCGATCATGGCTCTCGGCACGCTCGTCACCATACCGGTGGTCGTCCTGTTCATCGCCCTTCAGAAGAACTTCGAGAAGGGCATAACGGCGGGCGGTGTGAAGGGATGACGTCTTCGCCCTGGGCCGAGCCGGCGCGGTGACGGGGGCGTCCCCGGCGGGGCCAGGCGGAAGCGTGGCGCAGCGATCCGCGATGGACGCATTCGACGTCGCGCAGTGCGGCGCTTGCCTCTACCTCCCGGCGGACGATGTGCCCGCGACCGCGCCGGCTGCGGTGCGCCGCCGGCCGTCGCAACACGGTGACGTCCGTGCTTGAGCCCCTCGCACTGACCGTCGTCGCCGTCGCCGTCATGGCGGGCGTGACGGTTCAGCGGATCACGGGAGCCGGCTTCGCTGCGGTCTCGGCGCCCGCACTGATCCTCCTGTGGGGACCCGTGGTGGGCGTCCAGGTCGTCAACGCGCTCTCCGCCCTGTGCTCACTCCTCCTGCTCACCGTTCTGTGGCGACGCATCGACTGGCGGCGCACTGCGATTCTCACGCTCACGGCGCTGGCCGCGACCCCGGCCGGCGTTTTCCTCGCGTTCAACCTCCCGGCCGCCGTTCTGCAGATCGTGATCGGGCTCGTCATGATCACGGCGCTCTTCGCGGTGAGAGCGATCGCGAGGCTGCGATTCATCCGGAGCACAGGCGGTGCGGCGGTGGCCGGAATGCTCGGCGGGGTCGCGAACGCGACGGTCGGCCAAGCGGGCCCGGTGATGGGCGCGTACGCGGTCTCCTCGCGGTGGGAGATCACGAGCTACGTCGCGTCGATGCAGATGTGCTGGTTCCTCGTGAACGCCGGGACCCTCCTGCTCAAGGGAGTAGCACCGATACCGCCGGTGTCGGCTGTCGTGCTCTGCCTGGCGTTGGTCGTTGGCTACCTCGTGAGCATCCTCGTGGCGAAGCTCGTGACGCGCACCTGGGCGGAACGCTGCCTTCTCGCCGTGGCGCTCGTCGGCAGCCTCCTCATCCTCGGAAAGGGACTCCTCAGCCTCCTAGACCCGTGAGCGGCGGGAAGCGACTCCCGGCGAGGAGCGATCCCGACGAGAACCGAGCGACGTGGGCAAGAACTCACTCGTCGAGGACGTTGCCCGTGCGTTCAGCCCACGTGGCGACCGCCGAGCGCAGGTGATCGCGGAACGCAGACTGCGCGGTGTCGGGGTCTCCGGTCTCGAGCGCTTCGATGAGGACCTCATGACTGGAGACGATCGTCGCGAGGTCGTCGCGGTGCTCCCGAAGCAGCGAGAGCCGGGCACCGCGAAAGCGCTGAACGATCGTCTCCCACAACTCGAGAGTGAGCTCGCTCCCGGCGAGGGCACAGATCTGACGGTGAAACTCGAGATCGGCGTCGATGACCTGGACCTCGTCGCCCGTTTTGACGGCACGGGCGAGCTCGCGGATCGCACGACGCGCGGGACCGAGCGACACCCGCGGCCTCTTCGCCAGCACGCAGCGAATCGCATATGCCTCGAGTTCCGTCCTGACCGAGTAGATGTCCTGGATCTGCGACCAGGTGGGCGCCTTCACGACGGTGCCCACGTATGGGACGCTGTCGGCGAGTCCTTCCTCGGTCAGCCTGCGGAGCGCCTCCCTCACCGGAGCCTGTGAGGTGCCGAATCGCTTCGCGAGGTGCGCGACGCGCAGCTTCTCACCGGGGAGGAGCGCCCCCGTCGTGATGTCCGAACTCAGTCCGTTGTACACCCGATCCTGCAGGGTGCTGCGCCCGGTTGCCACGTCCCGCATCGTGTTCTCCTCGATCTTCCGGCACCAGCGTGCACGTCATTGGGATTATCGCGTATTTTCCAACCCCCGACCAGAAGCTCGCGGTCCGCGGGCGGCCCTGGCGACGAGGGGAGCTGGGGGAGTCGGTCAGCTCCCGCCGACGAGCGCGACCTTGATCCGGGAGAGCTGCGGACGAGAGTAGAGGGAGTACGCGGTCTGGGCCTCTTCCACGGGAACGGTGTGACTGAGGTAGCCGCGGAAGTCCTCGCGGTGCTCGACGAGGTAGTCCCGGCCGGCGTTGAGCACGTCCACCCAGCCGTCAATGGTGCGTCCGGATGCCAGGGTCAGCCCGCGCTCGTACATCTCGCGATAGGGGAGAGCGTACTCGTCATCGTCTGCCGCACCGAAACCGAGGACATGGCCCCCGTTCGCGACCGCGTGGATCGCGTCCCGGATGGTGCCCTGCTGATGACCGACCGCCTCGACGACGACATCGGGCCGGTCGCCCGGCTTCAGGGTGGCGACCCAGTGCGCGCTCTGCGACGCGACGAAGGTGTCAGCCCCATAGTGCTCGGCGGCCTCACGCCGGGGAACGGGGTCGATCGCGGTGATGTGGCCGGCACCTCTCTTCCGAAGAAGGTGGATGAAGACGAGGCCGATCGGGCCTGCGCCGATCACGGCCACCCTTCGCCCCGTCACGTCCGGCAGTCCTCTCGCGGCGCGGAGGACGGTCCCGATCGACTGGATGGGCACGGCATCCGC
>Ga0164243_10007755_pt1 | contig 15967 bp, 17 predicted proteins | sample OricompcompostOP_FD_108781 | JGI IMG/M metagenome (GOLD analysis project Ga0164243, IMG submission 108781) | Organic Plus compost microbial communities from Emeryville, California, USA - Original compost - Organic plus compost (OP) | ecosystem: Engineered > Solid waste > Mixed feedstock >...
GACGTGGCCGGCTGCCCCTTCGGCAGGTCACCGGCCTCGCCCCACGGCAGGTAGTCCTGCGGCCGGGTCTCGTCGACCTTCGCGTGCTTCGCCACCTGGGCGAGATCGGCCATCACGTTGTAGGGCGCCGACCGGGAGGTGTCCCGGCTGAGGCCGGCAGCGCCCTCCTGGTGGAACTTGACGCCGGCCGCGTTGAGACGGGCGATCGTCTGGCCGGCCGCACCGCTGGTCACCATCTGGCCGTTGACCGGCTTCACGATGCCGATGTCGGAGGCGCGCATCGACCGGATCGGACCGGCCACGGCAGGCAGCTCGGAGTAGTAGAAGACCGCCAGGCGGGTGTAGCCGCCCTCGACCAGCTCCTCGACCACCAGGTCGGCCTTGCTCAGCCCGACCTGCGGGGCACTGCCCGCGGTGTTGTCGATCTTGGCGACCAGGACCGGCCTGGCGAGGCTGGCGGTGTCACCCTTGTCGACATCGAGGCCGGTGAGGGGCCAGGTGCTGGCCAGCACCTGCTCCTGCCCCTGGCCCTTGGCATCGGTGTTCTCGTCGTCACCACCACCGGAGTCATCGCTGCCGCAACCGGCCAGCACCAGACTCGCGAGGGCGACAGCAGCAATCGTGGGGCGCAGGGCACGCACGGGATCTCCTCAGGACTCAGGGGAAGTTTCGTCCTGCAGTGTCGCAGGCGCAAGCGGGCCGACGCGCGAAGGCGCGCCCGTCACCGACGGGAGAGGTGTAGCCGGGTCAACGACGCAGCGTCGCGGCGAACCAGGAGTTCGTCCACGGCGAGGCGTAGGAGACCCGCTTGCCCGTGCTCGGGGCGTGCACCATGACGATCCGGCCCTTGCGTCGGCCCGCGAAGATGCCCGCGTGGTAGACGCCGCCGCTGCCGGTGAAGAACATCAGGTCACCGGGGCGGAGCGCCGCGCGCGGGATCCGCCGCGCAAAGGCGGCCTGCGAGCCGGAGGTACGCGGCATCCGCTTGAGGCCCGCCGCGCGGAAGCTGAAGTAGAGCAGGCCGGAGCAGTCGAACGCGCTCGGGCCGGCCGCGCCGTACCGGTAGGGGTCGCCGATCTGCTTGCGGGCCACCGCCAGCGCGCGCTGGTTCATCGTCGGCTTGCGCTTCGCGCGGATGCCGAGCCGGCCCGGCTTCACAGCCTTGGCCCCGGCGGGCTTCTGGACGGTGGCGTCCGTCTTGGTCGCTGCGTCGTCGGCGGCCGGAGCCGCCTTCGCCGGCGCGGCGGCGACGAAGGTCAGCCCGACCAGGAGCACGGTGATCAGCACCCGGGTGGGCAGCAACAGGAGTCGCGAGGTCGCGAACATGGAGTTCCTTTCCCACGCCTGTGAGGTGAGCTGTCGGGTTAGGGCCGGAAAGTGCCCTGCCGTCCTCGCTTGCGCGACGGTCCGGCTTCACCCCGAGCGGCAGCGGTCGGAACAACCGTGGCCGCGTGGAACGTGTGGGTCCCCCACTCCTGCCCCTGAGTCGGATTCGACGGACGCGACCCCGGCGGGCAGGACTCGGCGAAACCGAGGTCGCGGTTGTTCAGTTGTCGCGGCCGGCGCCTAGGTGGCCGACCGACGCGGGACGCTAGGCGTCGCTCAACCCCGATTTCAAACTGAGGGGGCCGAAATCCGGTGTGACATACGTCGCTCCTGCCTGCCCAGGCGCGCTCGACCGCCTCGCGGCGTGACCCTCCTCACACCCCCTGGGGTATGCACAAATCCCCGCTCGGGCGGGGAAACCCCTGCTTTGTCACCAAAATTTCGGTGACAAAGCAGCAAGTTCCCCGCCCGGGCGGGGATTTGTGTCGGCGCGGCGGAGGCCTCGGGGTCAGCCGAGGGAGAAGCCGCCGTCGACGTAGAGGGTCTGGCCGGTGATGTAGGAGGCCTCGTCGCTGCACAGGAAGGCGACCGCGGCGGCGATGTCGGCGGGTTCGCCCACCCGCTTGACCGGGTTGCCCTCGGCGTTGAGCTTGCGGAACTCCTCCACGTCCATCTTGAGGCGGGCCGCGGTGGCGTCGGTCATCTCGGTGGCGATGAAGCCGGGAGCGACGGCGTTGACGTTGATGCCGAACGGGCCGAGCTCGATGCCGAGGGTGCGGGTGAAGCCCTGAACGCCCATCTTGGCGGCGGAGTAGTTGGCCTGGCCGCGGTTGCCCAGTGCGGAGATGCTGGAGAGGTTGAGGACCTTGCCGTAGCGCTGCTCCACGAAGTGCTTCTGCGCGGCGCGGGTCATCAGGAAGGCACCCTTGAGGTGCACGCCCATGACGAGGTCCCAGTCGTCCTCGGTCATCTTGAAGAGCAGGTTGTCGCGGGTGATGCCGGCGTTGTTGACCAGCACGTGGATGCCGCCGAGCTCGGAGACGACCCGCTCGATGGCCGCGTCGACGGAGGCGGCGTCACTGACGTCGGCGCCGATGCCGACGGCCTTCGCCCCGGAGACGCTCCCCTCGAGCCGCGCCGCCGCCTCGGACGCCGCCGCCTCGTCGAGGTCGATGATCGCGACCGCCGCACCCTCCTGAGCCAGGCGCTCAGCGGTGCCGTACCCGATGCCGCGCGCGGCTCCGGTGATCACCGCGACCCGTCCGTCGTAACGACCCATCTCGACTACTCCTCTTCGAATCTGGTTTCAGTTTGTGATGCCTATCAAACCAAAGCGGCGCGAAGCCGCTGCGCGTAGGTCGCGGCCTCGCCATCCGCATAGGGATGTCGGGGCCAGAAGAAGCCGCGCAGGCCGTCACCCTTGGTGCGGGGAACGACGTGGAGATGCAGGTGCGGGACCGACTGGGAGACGACGTTGTTCATCGCGACGAACGAGCCCTGCGCACCCAGCCCGTCGACGACCGCTCCGGCCAGTCGCTGGGCGGCTTCCAGGAACGGGTCGCGCAGGTCGGCGGGCAGGTCGACCAGGGTCGCGACGTGCTGCTTGGGCACGAGCAGCACGTGCCCCTTGAAGACCGGACGACGGTCGAGGAAGCCCAGAACCCCCGCCTCGTCGAGCACCACCTCGGCTTCGGCCTCACCGCGGACGATCGAGCAGAAGACGCAGTCCATCTCTGCACCCTAGTGCGACGGGAGGCTCTCCTGACGCGCCCCGAGCACGCTCTCCTTCTCCCGCGCGCCGAACGCGCAGTGCATCGCCGCCCCGGCAAGCACGAAGAAGCCCAGCTGCAGCCAGGCCGACCCCGACCAGGGCGCGGCCGGGAAGGACACCTGCGCCCCCGTGCTCAACACCACGCCGAAGCCGACGGCGAGCAGGCTGGCCCCGCGGGCGTACCACCGCGGCAGCGCACCCGGCGCCGCGACGGTGTGGAAGAGCACCAAGAAGGTCAGCGCCACCAGGTGTACGCCGTCGCTGAGCCGGGCGGCCCGGTCCACCAGGGTCGGGGCCGCGGCATCGCCTGCCGTGGCGAGCCAGAGCCCGAGCACGGCAACCAGCAGGAGCACCGTCAGCGCGGTGCCGGCCCACCGGAGCGGGTGGCTGCGAGCCGGCACCTGGTCCGCGAGCCACAGCACCGCCGTACCTCCGGTCAGCGCCGCGAGGCAGCCGACCCACTGGGCGAGGTAGAGGAGGTCCACGGAGCAGATCGTCCCACCTGGGCCGACCGGCTCCGGCGCGGGGTCAGTCGCCCGGCCACTCCCCCGTCCAGCGCTCGAAGGCGCGCGCGCCGCCACGGTCGACCATCGCCTTCACGGCCGCGAAGATCGCGCCCTGGATGGCCGCGGCGATGAGGATCTCGCGCAGCGGGTATTCCGACTCCAACGCCTTCGGCGGGTCGTCGGTATGCCGGGGGGAGGCCTTCTTCCACACCTGGCGGAAGAGCTGCCCGGCGAGGGCACCGGCGAGCACACTGCTGAGGAGGCCGACCGGCTTGTAGAGGACTTTGGCGGTCTTGCTGGAACGCTGCTGAAGGGGCATGGGCTTCCTTTCGGGTCGACGGGCAGGTCAGCGGCGGCGCCACCAGACGACCAGGCCGAGCACGACCAAGGCGGCGACGGCCACACCGGCCACGGTCCCGGGCCGCTCGCGCGCGGTGGTGCGCACCTCCTCGGCGGTGTGCATCGCGGCGGCGCGCGCCTCCTCTGCCTTCTCCATGGCGACGGCACGCGCCTCGTCGGCCCTCTCCATCGCGACGGCACGCACCTCGTCGGCCTTCTCCTTGGCCCGCGCGGGCACGTCGAGCTTGGCCGCGAGTGCGTCGGCGGTGTCGGCCAGCTCGGCCCGGGTGGCCTCGATCTGGCGCTCGATCTCCTCCGGGGTGCTCACTGGTGCCTCCTCACTGCGGCGACGTCCTCCTGGACGTTGCGCACGGTTCGCTCCGGGGTCGGCGGCGCCGCCTCGCTGATCTGCTTCTTCCCGAGCAGCGCCACGATGCCCGCGGCGACCAACAGCACGACACCCACGATCAGCGCGGCCAGCCAGGCGTCCATCGCAGTGGCGAGTCCGAGGATCGCGGCTGCCAGGAGCACGCCGATCCCGTAGGTGACCAGAGCGCCGGAGCCACCGAGCAGGCCCGCTCCGATCCCGAACCCCTTGCTCTTCTCCTTCATCTCGGCCTGCGCCAGCCGAAGCTCCTGCCGGACCAGCTCGCTGGCCTGCTCGCTGAACGCGGCGAGCAGCTCGCCGGTGGTCGGGTCCGGATCCGACGAGGTTGTTCTCGGGTTCATCTCGCTCCTCCGTCGTGCTGCAACGGGCATGTGCCGACGTCGCGCCGGCCGTGACGCCGGGCCGGTACCCGCGCTCGGGGAGGCCATGAGCCGGTGCGGCGCGCACAGGCCCCGGCGGCCCGGCGGTTCGAGGATGCGGGCCTCTCCCGCCCGGGCCGTCCAACGGCGCACGATCTGCTCGATCACTCGCTCCACCACCCGACCCGAGGAGAGCCATGAGCACGAACACCCCACTCCTGCCCCGGCGCGCCCGCGCCGCGCTGGCGCTGTTGCCGCTGCTGCTCGCGGCGACGGCCTGCGGCGGTGACTCCGATTCGGACTCCGGCTCGGGCCCGGCCGCGGGCGACGTGGAGGTGTCCGAGGCACTGGAGGACCTCGGCGCCGCCCAGGAGGACTCCGGCGTGCCCGAAGAGTGCGCCGGCGCCTTCCCGATGGCCTGGGGCGAACCCGACCTCGAGGCCGCCCGGCTGCCCGCCGACTGGCCGGCTCCGCCGGCGGACGCGGTGTTGTGCGCTGTGTCCGACACCGGCGGCAGCGTGCAGACGATCGACTACGCGCTCACCGAAACCGACGGTGTCGCGGTGCTCGACCACTACGAACAGGCATTGACCGCGAGCGCCGGGTACGACGTCACCCGCGAGGAGCGGCCCGAGCTCGGTCACGAGGTGCTCACCGGCGTGGCGGGAGGCAGGGGCTTCGAGGTGACGCCGCGCGACGGCGCCTTCCGCATCGCGCTCGCCGAGGAGTAGTCGTCCTCGCCCAGGCCAGGCGGCGCCCGATCGCGAACCGGCGCCGGCCGGCGAAGTCGCCGAAACTCCCGCGCGGGGCCACCGAATCGAGCAGAATGCGCGCCGTGGACGAAGTCCCGAAGCGCCAGCCCGAAGGCCGGCCGATCGCTGCCGCGACCGTGCTGCTGCTGAGCTGGGGATGCGTGGCGGCCGCGGTGGTGCTGGAGCTATGGCACCGGGTGCTCCCGCCGCAGGACGTGCCGTTCTACACCAACATGACCGTCCACCTCTTCAGCCTCGTCGCGGCGGTGGTGGTGGGGGCGGCGAGCGCCGTCGTCCTCGCGGCGTCGCGACACCCGGTCGGCTGGCTCTTCGCGGTCGTGGCCCTGGGCTACGCCATCCCCGCGCTCGGCATGATGGTCACCCTGATCACCTACGACTCCCCCTGGACCGGGCTCGGTCTGCTCGGGCAGGGTGTCGCGTGGCTCTCGGCACCGGCGACCTTCGCCGCCCTCACCGTGCTGCCGTGGTATCTGACCACCACTCCCTGGCCCAGGCTCCCCCGCTACGGCATCGCACTCGGCTGGACCTGCACAGCGGTGCTGACCTTCGGCGTGGTCACCGACGAGCAGGCAAGCATCGGCGCGAACCCGCTGTCGGTGCAGGCGACCTGGCTCTCCGAGGTGCTCGACGTCGTACTCCCGGTCACCGTCGCCGTGGGTCTCGGCGGCGCCCTGGTCGCGCTCGGGGTGCTGATCCGGCAGTGGCGAGCGAGTCCGCGGGGCAGCCGCGGCCGGCGCGGTCAGGGAGCGCTCGCCATCGCCTTCGCACTGATCGTGACGCCGTTCGTGATCGCGCAGTACCTGCCCACCGACAACGGGGTGCTCGACATCCTGGGCATGCTCAGCACCTTTGCCGGGGTGCTGTTGTTTCCCTTCGCCGTCTCGGTCGCCGTGCTGCGCAGCTGGGAGCGACCGCTCCAGGTGGCCTTCCCCCGCGTGATCGTGTGGTTGCTGCTCTCCACCGTGGTGGTGGCCGTCTACGTGCTGATGGTCGCCGCGATGGACGCGGTGCTCCCGGCGGCCGACCGCTACGGTCGCCTGCTCGCCGTCGCCGTGTTGGCCCTCGGCGCCCAACCGGTGCGCACCTGGCTGCAGCGTCGCATCGACCGCCTCGTCTACGGCAGCGGCAGCGATCCCGTGTCGTTCCTCGCCCGGATGGGCGAGCAGCTGCGTGGCGGCGGCTCGGAGGGAGGAGCGCTCCCCGCTCTGGCCGGCAGCCTCCGCCGCGGTCTCCGGCTCGACGCGGTCGAGGTCGTCGCCGACGGCGATCCCCCGGTGCATGTGCGCGCCGGCACCGAGGTGGTCGCCGCCACCGGGGACGCGCTGACGGTGCCGCTGGTGCTCGAGGGCACCCGCATCGGAGAGCTCCGCCTGCATCCGGCTCCGGGGCAGCGGCTCGACCAACGCGCCCGCCGGGTGGTCGGCTACGTCACCGAGCTCATGGCGGTCAGCCTGAATCTCGCCCAGACCAACCAGCGCCTGCGGCTCGCCTCGGAGCGGCTCGGCCAGGTGCGCGACGAGGAGCGCCGGATGCTGCGCCGCGAGCTCCACGACGGCATGGGCCCGGCCCTGGCCGGGGTCGGGCTCGGCGTTGCGGCCGCGCGACGCAAGCTGCGACACGATCCGGCCGGAGCCGAGCGGCTGCTCGCCGAGCTCGAGTCCGAGCTGGCGCGCCGCACTGACGACGTACGCCTCCTCGCCCGGTCGATCCTCCCCGCCCAGCTCGACGACGGCGACCTGGCGCAGGCGCTGGAGGTGCTGGCCGAGCGGTTCCGCAGCGCCGGGATGACCGTGCGGACCCACGTCGAGGTCGACGTGGACCTCGACACCCGACACCAGATCGCCATCTACCACGTCGCCACCGAGGCGCTGATGAACGCATACCGTCACGCCGACGCCGACACGGTGGAGATCGCGGTGAGCGCGCTCGCCGACGGCGGCGTCGCCCTCGAGGTGATCGACGACGGCTGCGGGATCAGCGACGCCGCGACCGCCGGGGTGGGGCTCCGCTCGATGCGCGAGCGCGCCGAGGAGCTGGGCGGACAGGTGAGCGTCGACCAACGCCGGGCGCAGCCCGGCACGAGAGTGAGGATGGTGGTCCCGTGACCCCGGCAATGCAGGGCGATCCCCAGGCGTCTCAGGCCGCCGCGATCCGGGTGGTCGTGGTCGACGACCACCCGGTCTTCCGGATCGGCATGTCCTCCCTCCTGCAGGAGACCGGCTTCGACGTGGTCGGGCAGGCCGCCGACCACGCCGAGGCCGTGCGTACGACGCTGGCGACCGCTCCCGATGTCGTGGTGATGGATCTCGACCTGGGCTCCGGCTCGGGATCCGGCCCGGGCTCAGGGGCCGACGCGACCCGCGAGATCCTGCGCGCGCAACCCGACATCGGGGTCCTGGTGATCACGATGTTCGGTGACGACGACGCGCTCTTCGCGGCCATGCGCGCCGGCGCCCGCGGCTATCTGGTCAAGGGTGCGGGGCCCGACGAGATCGAGGGTGCGGTACGCGCGGTCGCGGCGGGCGCGGTGATGCTCGGCCCCCAGGTGGCCAGCCGGGCCGTCGACTTCCTGACCGGCGCCCGCAGCGCGCGGGCGGGGGTCTTCGCCGAGCTCACCGATCGCGAGCGCGACGTGCTGGAGCTCGTCGCCCGGGGGCACGACAACGCGACCATCGCCCGGATGCTCGTGCTCACCACCAAGACCGTGCGCAACTACGTCTACGCGATCTTCACCAAGCTCAACGTCGCCGACCGCGCCGCCCTGGTGGTCAAGGCGCGCGAGGCCGGCATCGGCGTCGCGCGCCCCGAGGGCTGACGGGCGCTCCAATCGGGCCGGGCGGAGCGGCCCAAGCGACCGAGGACTCGTGCATCTGCCCCTCGGGCCGCCGCGCGGACGACGGTGGTCACGCCGCCGTAGCGCACGGCGGTCGACGCCGGCCGGCGTCGATCCCGAGAAAGCGAATCCCCATGTCATTCACCACCGCTCCACGGCCGGCCCCGGTCACGGCGCGCTCAGGGTTCCGCGGCTGGCCGCTGTGGATGAGCCTCGCGGGCGTCCTGGGCGTGATCGGCACGCTCGCGACCGACCAGCGCCCCGACGGTGCCCGCGACCAGGACTACACCGTCTCGGTGCAGGACATCCCGGCCCTCGACCACCTACCTTTCCGGATCGGCGGCTTCGCCGGGTTCCTGTGCGTCGCCGCGCTGCTCGTGTTCGCGGCCGTGTGGCGGCGCGAGGTCAGCCAGCGCTATGACTGGTCGGTCGGCGCCTCGATCGTCTCCTACGGCACGGTCGCCGCGGCGGGCGCGCTCACCTTGGCCTACGGCTGGAAGGGCGCCCTCGGCAACTACCTGCATGGCGCGATCGAAGAGGGCGCCTATGACGACGCCGGGCTCTACTCCTACTACGTGATGAACGACTTCAGCCCCTATATCGGCGCCCTGCCGCTGGCAATCGCCCTGGGCGGCGTCGCCTGGATGGGACTGCGGGAGGGACTGGTCGCGCGCGGGCCGGCCGCGCTCTCGGGGCTGATCTGCCTGGCCGCCCTCGCCGCGGTCGGCGCCACGGGCGTGCCCGGCCTGCCCTTCGTCGCCCTGCCGGGCTTCGCCGTCATCGGCCTCTGGCTGGCACTCGGGCACAGCCGCATCGTCAGCCGCAATCTCGACAAGGAGGACCTGTCATGAGGAGTCGCATCCTCGGCGCCCTGACCGCCGCCGCCCTGCTGGTCGCCACCCCGGCGATGGCCCAGCCGGTGGACCCGGAGGACCCCGACCCCACGCCCGGGCCGATCGACCGGACCCCGCCGGTGATCCACATCGACTACCCCACCGGTGGCGTGGACGGCTGGTTCCCCGGCCCCCGCACCGTGCCGGTCCTGGTCAGCGACCAGGGCACCGCCGGCGGTGCCAGCTCCGGCGTCGGGCAGGTGAGCTACAAGATGACCGGTGCCACCGAGATCGAGGACATGTTCGAGGGCCACCGAGGAAGCATTCCGGTCAGCAACGAGGGGTCGACCCAGATCGACATCACCGCCGTCGACGGCAACGGCAACCGCGCCGAGGCCCGGATCTGGGTGGGCATCGACCGAGTGGCGCCGACGATCACCTTCGCGCCGCACCTGGCCCATGGTGCCGAATACGCACTGGGCCAGCGGGTCCTCAGCGGCTTCACCTGCTGGGACGGCCACTCCGGCGTGTCCACCTGCAACGGCAACGTCGCCGCTGGGGCGCCACTCGACACGAGCACCCCGGGCACGCGCACGCTCATCGTCACGACCACCGACCCGGTGGGCAACGCCCGGCAGGCCACGCTCACCTACCACGTCCAGCAGGGGACGTTCAGCGTCCAGCAGCCGCCCGCGATCTCCGGTACGCCGCGGGTCGGCGAGGTGCTCACCGCCACCCCGGCCGTCTTCTCACCGGAGCCGTCGCGGATCGAGCACCGGTGGTATCGCGACGGCGTGCTCGTGCCGGACGCCGATGCCGCGACCTACACCGTGCGTCCCGGAGACATCGGGCGCACGATCCACTACGCGTCCGTGCCGCACCGGACGCACCACACCAGCGCGCCTGCCACCTCGAGCCCCGTGACGATCGCCCGCCAACTCCTCGCGGACGGTCCGGCGCGCGTCACCGGCAAGGCTCGGATCGGCGGCACCCTCACCGCGGTGGTGCCGGCGTACGACGAGTTCCTTCCGGAGGTGCCCCGGGTGCCGGCACAGCGGCCAATCGCCCCCGGCGACACGGTCACCTACCAGTGGCTGCGGGCCGGGCGGCCGATCCCCGGGGCGACCGGCGCCAGCTATCGGCCGGGTCGATCCGACCTGGGCGGGCGGCTGAGTGTGCGGATCCAGGCTGAGCGGCCGGGCTTCGAGCCGCTCATCCTCACCAGCGCCGCGACCTCCGCGGTGGCGAAGGCGCCTGCTCGCGTCGTCGCGCGCGGCAAGAAGCGGGGCAGCAAGGTCAAGCTGAGCGTCACCGTGAAGGCTGCCGTGACGCCGACCGGCACCGTGGTCGTCAAGCGCGGCAAGACCGTGCTCGGCAAGGCCAAGCTCCGGCGTGGGAAGGCGACACTCACCCTGCGCGGGGCGCCACGCGGCAAGGTCGCCGTGCGCTACGCCGGCTCGGCGACCGTGCGCAAGGGCGCCGTCACCGTCAAGCTGCGCTGAGCACGACCGACGGCCCCGCCCTGCTCATGCAGGGCGGGGCCGTCGACGTGGTGGCGTGGTGGAGCTGGCGGGAATCGAACCCGCGTCCTAAGGCGCAGTGCCAGGTCTTCTCCGGGTGCAGTCAGCGCTGTCGTTTTCTCGGCCCCGGCGCTCGCACTGACACGTCGCCGACAGGCCCAGTCACGGAAAAGTCCCGTTCATCCTCCGTGACGCGGAATGAACAGCAAGTCTCCTAGATGAGGCCTGGGTCCGGGACGGAGACGGATGCCCGGTCAGACCCTTCGATCACCGCAATCAGGCGGCGAGAGCGAAGTCAGTGCGCTTAGCGTTGGCACTTATTGGTTTCCAGCGATCGTTTACGAGATGACGCTGGCTTCTCGACCCGCTTCCCCTGGGACGTACGTCCCCAGTCGAAACCGATCAGCCCCTCTTGAGTTGTCAACTGCTTGCCAGTCTACGTGCTCCAACGCAGCGGGCGCGACCGGTATTCCGACCGCGCCCGCTGACGTGCAGACGGTCGCTGAGGGGTCAGCGCATGGTGATGGTGCGGCTCTTCTTGGCCTTGGTCCCGACCTGCTTGACGGTGAGCTTGAACGTGTCCGTGCCACGGGTGTTGGGGCGGGTGCGGTCGATGTCGACCACGTCGCCGTCGTTGCGGTCGGCACGCCAGACGCCCTTGGCGATCCGCTTGCCGTTGTGCTTCAAGACGACCTTCCACCGGGTGCCCGGCTTGGCGTCGTCCACGTCCACGTCGATGTCGTAGCGGCGGTCGTCGAGCTCGACGCTGAAGTCGACGTCGGCGCTGGCAACCCGGAAGTCACGCGACTTCTCCGGGCCGTCGGCCTGGGCGGGGGCCGAGAGCAGGCCCAGCGAGCCCACGGTCAGGGCGCCGGTGGCGGCGAGGGCGGTGGCGGTCTTGCGGATGCGCGACATGAGGTTCCTCCGAGTTACTTGTTCGCTTGGTCGGTGTGCCACCAACCTTCCGGCGCGGCCGTGAGACCACCGTGACAGCCGGATGAGAACCCTCTCACCAGCGGCCGAGAGCCGCTCCCGCCCTGCGGGATCCCGGTGGGCTGCGCGCGTAGGAACTGGCCGAATACAACGAAGAATGTGCGCTGTCTCACAGAGGAGGTCCCGTGGCGCTGACCATCGCCGACCTGTTCGAGCACGTCGTCGACGTGTGCCCCGACCGCATCGCGCTGATCATCGGCGACGACCGGCTGACCTACGCCGAGCTCGACGCGCGGGCCAACGCCTTCGGCCACCACCTGCTCAGCCGAGGGATCGGTGCCGGCGACCACGTCGGCCTGATGGCCCGCAACGTGACCGAGCACGTCGTGGCGATGCTGGGCATCTTCAAGGTGCGGGCGGTGCCGATCAACATCAACTACCGCTACGTCGCCGCGGAGCTCGAGTACCTCCTCGACAACTCCGGCATGGTCGCGCTGGTCCACGAGCGCCAGTACACGCCCGTGCTCGCCACCGCGCTGGGCGAGCGACAGCTGCGGCAGGTCACGGTGCTGGAGGACGGCACCGACCACGTGACGCCGTACCCCAGCACCGGGTGGGCCGACGCACTCGCCGGACAGCCGCGGACGCGCGGCTTCGAAGAGCGCTCGGCCGACGACGTCTACATCGTCTACACCGGCGGCACCACGGGCTACCCCAAGGGCGTCGTCTGGCGGCAGGAGGATGTCTGGCGCACGCTCGGTGGCGGCATCGACTTCGCCACCGGCGAGCGGATGAGCGAGTTCAGCCAGGCCCACCAGGCCGCGGCCCTCGAGCGTCCGCTCACCTGCATGCACCTCGGGCCGGTCATGCACGCCAACGGCCAGTGGGGCCTGCTGCTGCGCCTCTTCACCGGCCACACCAGCGTACTGCTCCCCCGCTTCGACCCCGAGGAGATCTGGCGCACCGTCGAGCGCGAGGGAGTGCAGACCATCTCGTTGATCGGCGACGCCATGGCGCGCCCCCTCATCGAGGAGTACGAGCGCGGCGGCTGGCGGGCCGGCACCCTCACCGCGGTGACCAGCGCGGCCGCGATCCTCTCCACCGAGGTCAAGGACCGCTGGCTCGGCGCCTTCCCCGACCTGGTGCTCATGGACATCATCGGCGCCTCCGAGACCGGCTTCACCGGCAACGGCAAGGTCGCCCGCGACGGCACCGGCCTCGGCACCCTGGTGAAGATCGGCCCCGAGACGGCCGTGGTCGACGCGCAGCACCGGCTCCTCGACCCCGACACGGACGTCGGCGCCGTCGGGCTGATGGCGCGCAGCGGGAGCATCCCGATCGGCTACCTCGGCGACCCGGAGAAGACCGCCCGCACCTTCGTCGTCATCGACGGCACGCGGTACGCCGTGCCCGGCGACTGGGTGCGGATCGAACCCGACCGACACCTCACCCTGCTCGGACGCGGATCGAGCTGCATCAACACCGGCGGCGAGAAGGTGTATCCCGAAGAGGTCGAGGTGGCGCTGAAGTCGCATCCCGCGGTCTTCGACGCGCTGGTCTTCGCACTCCCCGATCCGCGATTCGGACAGCAGGTCGCCGCCGTCGTCGAGGCACGACCCGGCGTCGAGCTCGACCTGGCGGAGGTCCGCACCCACCTGCGCGCTCAGATCTCCGGCTACAAGGTGCCGCGGACGATGCTCCCGGTCGCCCGGGTGCCCCGGCACGTCACCGGCAAGGCCGACTACCGCGCGGCGCGAGAGCTGGCCGAGTCCCACGCCCCCGCCTGAGACCCCGAGGAGTGCCGATGCAGTTCGTCCACGTGGACCGTCCGACACCGTCGGTGGCGGTCGTGACCATGAACCGGCCCGAGCGCATGAACGCGATGGCCTTCGACGTGATGGTGCCGGTGCGCGACACGCTGCGCGATCTCGGCAACGACAACACGGTGCGCGCCGTCGTGCTCACCGGGGCCGGCGCCGGGTTCAGCGCCGGCGCGGACCAGAAGTCCGCCGGTCGACCACCCCACACCGACGGGCTTACCCGACCCACCTACGCGCTGCGCAGCCTGGAGGTGCTCGAGGACGTCGTGCTCACCCTGCGCCGGCTGCGCCAGCCGGTGATCGCCGCGGTCAACGGGGCCGCCATCGGCGGTGGACTCTGCCTGGCTCTGGCCTGCGACGTGCGGATCGCCGCGCCGTCCGCCTACTTCCGCGCCGCCGGCATCAACAACGGACTGACGGCCAGCGAACTCGGACTCAGCTATCTGCTGCCGCGCACGGTGGGCCTGAGCCACGCCGCCGACATCATGCTCACCGGTCGCGACGTCGATGCCGAGGAGGCCCTGCGCATCGGCCTGGTCTCCCGCGTCGCCGACCAGGTCGTCGACACGGCGATCGGGATCGGCGAGCGCATCGCGGAGCTCTCCCTGCCCGGCGTCGAGCTGACCAAGCGCTCCCTGCAGGCCGGCGTCGCGGCCACATCGCTGGAGACCTACATGCCGTCCGAGGGCCTCGGTCAGCTCTACCTGCGCCTGCTCACCGACAACTTCGAGGAGGCGACGCGCGCCCGCAAGGAGGGGCGGACTCCGGTCTTCCGCGACGACCGATGATCGGTCGACCGGTGGGCGACGGTGGCGCTCAGGCGCCGAAGAGCTCGGCCGCGTTGTGCCACAGCACCGCGCGCAGCCAGGCATCGTCGATGCGCGGGTGCCGTTCGGTCAGGGCGGCCAGCGCGGCGATCTGGTCGGCGTAGGGATAGGGGATGTTGGGGAAGTCCGAGCCGAGCAGCACCTTGTCGCGCAGGTCGGCCAGGCGCGGGAGCAGCTCGCCGGGGAAGGCTCCGCCCATCTCGTCGAAGAAGGCCGTGAACGCCATCGTCGTGTCCAGGTGCACGTGCTCGTAACGCTCGGCCAACTCGAGGAACTCCCGGTACTCCGGCGCACCGAGATGGGCGATCACCAGCGGCAGGGACGGGTGCCGCCGGAGCAGCTCCGCGACCGGCTCAGGCCCGGTGTACGCCGTCGGCACCGGTCCGGAGCCCGCGTGCAGGATCACCGGGGTCCCGGCCTCCGCGATCAGCCCCCACGCCTCGTCGAGCAGCGGGTCGGTGACGTGGAACGCGCCGACCTGCACATGCACCTTCCACAGCTGCACGCCGTCGGCGAGCCGCTTGCCGACGTACTCCCCTGCCTCGGGCTCGGGGAAGAAGGTGCCGCAATGCAACACGTCGGGGAACCGCTCGGCGAAGCCGACCGACCAGTCGTTGAGGTACTCCGCCATCCCCGGCTTGTGGGCGTAGGTCAGCTGCGAGAAGCGGCGCACCCCGAAGCCCTGCAGGGTGGCGACCAGCTCCTCGTCGGTGCCGCGGTAGCGGATCGGCCACGGCCGGCCGATGAGCGGCCCCGCGGTCTCGAAGACGGCGCGCACCTTCGTGCCCATCGGCTCGGGGTAGAAGTGGGTGTGGACGTCGAAGAGACCGGGGAGGCCGAGGGTCTCGACAAGCTCGACCACCGGGTTCGGGTCGACCACCGGGTTCGGGTCGACCACCGGGGTCGGGTCGACCACCGGGGTCGGGTCGACCACCGGGGTCGGGTCGACGGGGGTCATCGCATCCCCTTCAGGCGACGGCCGAGCTCCTGTTCCTTCTCCCGGGTGGCCTGGCGCTCGGCGATGGTGTGCCGCTTGTCCCACTGCTTCTTGCCTCGGGCCAGCGCGATCTCGACCTTGGCGCGGCCGTCCTTGAAGTAGAGCGACAGCGGCACGAGCGTGTAGCCCTTCTCGCCCAGCTTCTTCTCGATCTTGCTGATCTCCGCCCGGTTGAGCAGCAGCTTCCGCTTGCGCCGCGACATGTGGTTGGTCCACGTGCCCTGCGTGTACTCCGGGATGTGCACGTTGTGCAGCCAGGCCTCGCCGCCATCGACGTCGGCGAACCCGTCGACCAGGTTGGCCCGCCCCTCCCGCAACGACTTCACCTCGGTGCCGACCAGGACCAGCCCGGCCTCCCAGGTGTCGTCGATGTGGTAGTCGTGCCGCGCCTTCTTGTTCTGCGCGATCAGCTTGGTGCCCTGCTCCCTGGCCATGGCGTCGATTCTCTCAGGCCCGGCAACCTATTTGTCGGGTGGTCAGAGCCAGTTCATCGGATCGACGGCCGAGCCGTTGACCATCACCGTGAAGTGCAGGTGACATCCGGTCGACCAGCCGGTGTTGCCCATGTAGCCGATCACCTGGCCGCGGCGCACCCGCTGACCGACGCCCACCGTGTAGCTGCTCGCGTGGTTGTAGATGGTCGCCAACCCGACGCCCTTCACACCGCCGTGGTCGATGATGAGCCGGTTGCCGTAGGCGGTCTGGAAGTAGCGGGAGATCACCTTGCCGTCGGCGGCGGCCA
>Ga0164243_10007756_pt1 | contig 15966 bp, 15 predicted proteins | sample OricompcompostOP_FD_108781 | JGI IMG/M metagenome (GOLD analysis project Ga0164243, IMG submission 108781) | Organic Plus compost microbial communities from Emeryville, California, USA - Original compost - Organic plus compost (OP) | ecosystem: Engineered > Solid waste > Mixed feedstock >...
ATGCGTGACGAGAAGGAGCGTTTCCCCTTTCTGTTCCTCAAGCACGCTTTGGAGAAAGGGGAGCACGCGTTCCCGCAGATCGTAGAAGGATTCGCTCCCGTTGACGGGCCGATAGAGATGCGGACGGCTCCAAAAAGCAGCGAAGATCTCCGGCTCGCGCTGTTGAAGCTCCTCACGCGTCTTTCCTTCCCAATCACCCATATATAATTCACGCAATGCATCATGTGGAATAATATCACAGGAATGATGAGCGCCGATCAGCTCCGCTGTTGTGCGCGTCCTCTGGCTCGGACTGGTATAAATAGCGGTGAACGCGACCTCACGCAACGCTTCCCCGAGCCATTGCGCCTGACAGACCCCCAGGGCAGTCAGCGGCGAATCCTGCCAGCCCTGCAGCCTCCTTTCAATGTTCCATTGCGTCTCTCCATGCCGTGTGATATAGAGTGTTGTTTTCATTGTTCAGAACCTCTTCCATAAGTTGTCTCGCTAGAGATAACTGTACAATAAAAGGCCGAACAGTACCACCCACACACGGCATCAGCATGCTTCTTTCCAGCTATAAGAAACGTCTTAGAGGGACGTAATCCGCAAGAGTTCCTGCACGATGATCTCCCCGGGCACCTCGTTCCGCGGTGGATACTGTTCGGGCTCGTAGAGAACATGAATGCCATATTCGGTGAGCAGCTTGAGACTTTGCGGAAATGCGGGATGCTCGGCCAGCTTTCCGCGCCGGACTACCGGTACGGCCAGAATCGGCGTTCCAATGCCGGTATGCTCGCAGAGAAGCCCGAGCGCCAGATTATCACTGATACCAAGCGCCCACTTGTTGACCGTGTTAAAGGTCGCGGGAAACACCAGCAATGCATCAGGAGGAGGCAGAAGGTCCGGCGTTCCGGGCTGTTTGTAATTGGTGCGAACCGGATTTCCCGTCAGATAGTGCAGCCGCTTTTGCTCGACAAATGCCGTCGCACTCGGGGTAAGAATCGCACAGACATTCCAACCAGCAGCGATCAGAAGCGGGATCAGCTCATAGGCCTGCGGCGCTGCACCGGCAGCACAGATAACAAGGTACAGCACTCTTTTCATGGTTTGCGAATTCATTTCGGTTGATTCGCTCCTCTTCTTTCTAGAGTTTTCAGGCAATATGCCATCTGTGTTATTTAATACCCCGGTCAATCGAAAAAGCGGAAATTTTTCCGGCCACTTTTTGATGTGTTCGCGAAAAGCCGGTTATAACAGTAACTCCAGATCATCATGGGTCGGTCGGAAACCACAACGCTCATACACATGGCGTCCTGCATCGGTTGTATGGAGAAAAACGCGAGAGGCACGGACTTGCTTCGCATATTCAATAATACGGTTCATAAGTGCAGTTGCTATCCCTTTTCCCCTCCATCCCGGAAGAGTATACATATTCATAATATATGCCTCTAAGCCAGATGGGCAGAAACGCGAGGGCGGTTTTTCCAGCAAGACCATTCCACTTATCGCCACTATTTCTCCTGTGGCTGCTTCCGCTATCCATGAATGAAATTTTCCAGAAGCTATATTTTCTTGTATATACTGTTTTGTCTGCTCGAACAGGGCTTGTGATGGCTCACCACCCTCCCGGAAATCGACCTCTTTAAATAGACGGATTCTCAGTTGAACGATAGCATCACAATCCTGCATTCCTGCTTTGCGGACTGTATATTCAGCCACTCTCTCTTCTCCTTATCGCATCTAAAGAGATCAGCTAAAAATCGCCGTCTTTCGATTGAGAAACCAGAGTCACGCCGCTCCATATCTCGCACCGCAACAGACACAGCTACCCACCCATTAAAACTGCATGTAATTCCTTCATCGCTTTATGATTCCGTAATTTCGTGATGTTCAGTCTATCATACATCGCTTGAACTCTGCTGATATGGCGTTGTGAACCATAATGTCGAGCAAGTTCTATTCCCCGAACCGCTAGCTTGACTCCTTTTTCCATGTCCCCACTATAGGAATATGCTTGAGCTTTAATAATAGTATAGGAGCCGAGCGCACGCATAGGACGGAATGGCTTCAAGTTATCAAGATAGGCGTAGATCTCAAGCGCCTTCTCAGGCTCCCATAACAACGTATGCCCCTGCGCTTTCTCCTGTAATACCTCAATCCGGTTAAACTGATTATACTGAGTATCTAAATTATCTTTCACAAGATGTGCACATTCTTCTGCTCGCTGAATTGCATCGAGAAACTCAGCCGAGAAACCATAAGCAGCGTGCGCTCGCGCCAGAATCTGCCAGCGTACTCCCTGGACAAGCGTGCTTGCCACATCTATGATCGGCTGCATTCTATGCAGAATTTTGACCGCTGCTTCATATCGCCCCCGCTTTCTCTGCACATCCGCCTGATGGATTTGCGCGAGGCACATGATATCGACATCATGCAACTCTTCCCCTAAATCAAACATTTCCTGAAAATGGCCTGATGCCTGCGTAAAACGAAGTTGATCATATGCAATCCGTCCCATCATCTCATGCGCATATGCCAGTACTTTTTGCGCGGGTTTCATAAATTGACCATGATATTTCGTCAGAGCACCCTCCAGATTCTCTATCATCCCTTCCAGACTCTCTACAACAGGTTGATTCTTCCCATCAGCAAGCCAAAGCAACCAGGATAACTTTGCAGTTGCAAGAGAAGGCTCCAGGAGCGTCTGTAGTAGAATATCATTGGCCTCAGACGGTTTATCGGCAAGGAGCTTTGTCGGAGGTCTTGTCTTCCCTATCGCATCGAGGCGTTCCTGCGGTATTTCTAGAATTTCTGCCAGGCGGCTGATTTGTTCCAGCTTGTCGACTTTTCGCTTGCCTCTTTCAATCAGAGATACATATTCTCGGGTGTGTCCCCACCGTTCAGCAAGATCCCCCTGCGACCATCCTCGTTGTAAACGAAACGACCGCACCAGTTTCCCAAACTCGTTGCTATTGAATTCCAGATGACGCTTCTCCGACATAAAACCTCCCTTTTTCACAGCTCGCTTCGTAACAATATGTTCCTCTCCAGGAACATCCCGTTCCTTGATAATACCACTAACGCGTACTACACTTCAATAGGATCTACATAAAGTCCTACGCTACTCATTCTTCAGTTCCCTTTTTAAGTATGGTAGACGTCATGTTTGTAGGGAGGAAAATGCCATGCAGCGCCCGATCGTCGTCATTGACGATTCGCCTACTATCCGCAAGATCCTTGAGGTTACCTTGCGACGCGCAGGCTATCCTGTGACCACATTTCCGGATGGAGTGCTCGCGCTCAAAACGCTCCTCAATGAGCCTGTAGAGCCGATACCCTCGCTTTTCATCCTGGATATCGACTTACCTCAAATGAACGGTTTTGAGATCGCTCGTTACCTCAAGAAGAAGCCAGTGCTCTCTGAAGTTCCGCTTCTTTTCATCTCACGTCATTGCGGTGTCGTCCAGCGGCTCAAGGCGCGGCTTCTTGGAGCACACTCATTTCTCACCAAGCCTTTTACAACGACCTGTATCACTGCTACTGTCTCAACTCTTTTTCAGGAGATACATAATGACGAACAGACAAACTCCGGACCAATTGTCCACTAGCCAACCGTCAGCCTGCCAGCTCTCGAAAGAGGAACGCCGTCGCAAGCTCAAAAGGCTGAATGAAGCATGGCACCGCTTTCGCTCGCTTCCACCTGAAACCCCCGAGCGACATGCTGCAAACGAGACATTTCGAGATGCCTATACAGAACTCTACCGAGAAGGGGTACAATTCCGCTATAATGGAGATATTGACGAATATATGCTCCTTGAAAAGGCGTATCCTCCCTTCCGGCTCGATTGCTGGTACCAGACAGCCGGCGGCCTCTACGTTCACATACTGGAATATTGCCCCGAAAGTTCCAAAAACCCATACGTTGTCGCTACCATGCAGCGTGACATCTACTATTGTGACGCGGAGGGAGTGACAGAGGTGCCTGCACGCAATCTCAAAGATGCGCTTGAAATCGATTCTTTTCCCGGGAAACAGTTCTTTTTCTTTGATTGCACGCTCGTAACACACGTCAAAGTGATCGCATCTACAAAAGCAGAAGCATACGAACTGGCTCTGGAAGCACTTGTACCTCACACACTCAACCGAGATGTGTTTGTTCGGCACATCGATACGACAGTGAAACAGGGCAGCGAGGCATAGATCAGGTCAGGGCCTGTCGAAGAGTCAGCCTTTTCCACAGGCCCACAGAGCAGCTAGAGCAATTTCTGAAAGAAAACCCGTTGATATCCCTCGTGCAGTCTTCTGTCTACTTCTTCAAATCCCAGACGTCGATAAAAGCGGAAATTTTCCACCATTACAGCGTTCGTGTAGAGCCGAATCGCCTTTAAACCTGCCTTGAGCGCCTCTTGCTCCACAAACGAGAAGAGCAGCCGCCCAAGTCCCTGCCCTTGAAAACGAGGATCGATCGCCACATTTTCAACAAACATGGCGTCACGCTCTGGCATCATCACCAGGACCCCACAAATGCCTTCTGTCGTTGGCAGGACGTAGACAGTACCATCTTTTATCAGAGAGAGATAATCAGCATGCAAGGGAGCAGGTTCACGCTCCATACGAGCAAGATAGCAAGCATAGGCCCGACGCACACAGGTCTCGATCGCCTCTCGTTCCGCTTCCTGAGCCCGACGAATTGTCCGTATAGTCATCATTTCTCCTCCATCGAAGTCTGCTTCTTCTCCCTATATTACGAGAGGAACATCTGTCTCTACAAGTATTTCTTAACCGCGTGTTAACACTCTTTACAAGAAAAATTGACAAAGCTTTACCCGGGCTTAAAACTCCTTTAACAACATTGAACATACAATGAGACAAACCCCGCTAGAAAGAAAGAGAGGCAGATATGCAAGGTAAAAAGCAGTATTTCTCTATTGGTATTTCAGTTCTTGTTTTACTCTTACTCTTAATTCCTACCGCAGCTTTCGCTCGAACTTCGGTCCCCGAGACGCACGGACGCTATCGGAACGTCATCCTCTTCCTCGGTGACGGTATGGGCGACTCCGAAATCACCCTCGCACGCAACTATTTCGTTGGTGCGAACGGGCGTCTCAACATGGATAAGCTGCCTTATGTCGGCGCAAGCACGACCTATTCGGTGCTCGAAAACAACCCGAAGCAGCCGGACTATGTGACCGACTCGGCAGCCAGCGGTACTGGTTGGGCGACTGGCACGAAAACCAGCAACGGGCGCATTTCGACCACAGCCGGGACAGACAAAGATCTTCCGACCATCCTTGAACTGGCTCAGAAAGCGGGCTACGTGACTGGCGACGTCACCACCGCTGAACTGACCGACGCGACTCCGGCAGTGCTGGCCTCGCATGTCAGCAGCCGCTCTTGCCAGGGCCCCGCAGACATGAAGAGCTGCCCGCAGGACAAGAAGTCGGCAGGCGGCCCCGGCTCGATCGCGGAACAGCAGATTGACCATCAGGTCAACGTCCTGCTTGGAGGCGGGAAGCAGCGCTTTGACCAAAAGATCGATTTTGGCAAATATACCGGTAAGACGGTCCTCGAAGCCGCTCAGGCCCAGGGATATACCGTCGTGACCGATGCCAACGGGCTCAAGAAGGTGAACAGTCAGCATGTTCTGGGTCTCTTCAACCAGAGTAATATGACGACCGAATGGACTGGCACTCCCGCGCAGCCCTTCCCTGGAAGTGGGCCACAGACCTGCCAGGAGAACAATCGACCGAGCAATGAACCCGCCCTGGCCGACATGACCAGCAAAGCGATCGAGCTCCTTCAGCGAAATAGCCGCAAAGGCTTCTTCTTACAGGTTGAAGGCGCATCCATCGACAAGCAGGACCATGCTGCCAATCCGTGCGCTCAGATTGGTGAGACCATCGCGTTCGATAAAGCAATCAAGGTAGGCATGGATTACGCCCGCCAGCACCCGGACACGCTGGTCATCGTCACAGCCGATCACGGCCATACTTCCCAGATTATCGAAGAGCCAACCAGCGCCAAGCAGCCTGGAGTCTTCAGCAAGCTGATCACGAAGGAAGGTTCTACCATGTACGTGAGCTATGCGACGGCTCCTTCTGGGGAGTCCCAGTCGCACACAGGGACACAGGTACGTATCGCTGCAATGGGTCCTGAAGCGCCGCGAGTCATGGGTGTGATCAACCAGACCGACATCTTTCAGATCATCAAGCGGGCACTCTCCATCCGTTAAAGCGGAAATGTTCCTTCTTTGAAGAAAAGGGGCATCTTCTATAGAGATCTCACTTCTCTTATAGAAGATGCTCTTCTTTCATCCCCGTCGCCGACACAGTGCCAGAGAGAACAGTAGTAGCAGTCCATAAAGTGCTAGCTGTACCAAAGGTGATACCAGCAAAAAGTGTTCGTTCCTGAGCCAAAACGCCAGCGCCGTTCCCGTTACAGCGTCAACGAGCATCCCGACGCCTCATATCAGTGAGAGTATGACAATCCAGAAGCGTACCGAAGCCTCTTTTTTCCATTCCTCCTCAAATCGGGCAACCCGTTCCCTCACGCCACCCGTCACAATTTGAGAACGCTATAAAATATAATCGAGCGAGGCAGCGCCAACGAGAGCAGTAAAAGGAGCCCGAATACACCCGGAATCAATGAATTGCGCGCAAGGAAGATTTTCGTATCGCTGCCAGGCAACAAAAACAACAAAGCAAGCACCATCGCAAGGAAGACAAAAGCCGCATTCAGCCGGCTCAACAGGCAGATCTGCTCAAGAGAGCGCAGAAGTGACTCCGGGAGCCGCTGTACAACTTCCGTTCGCACATAATCCAGCAGCGGACGCGAGAGCACCTCACCAGATTGCCAGCGCCGCGCCCAGAGACGCAGACCAGCAGGCCAGCCCTCAAGTTGCTCGTAGAGCCGGGTAAGCGTGCTCTCGGGAAGCGATACCGGGACGTTCAGGCGGCGGCACCCCTTCTTCCACAAACGGACGAATCAGTGCAAAACGCTCCTCAGCGGATGCGTGTTGTTCTCTTGTTATCGCTTCTTCCTTCCCATATCCTTTACAGTATGCTATTCATATGTTGTACCTGTCAACTGTACCGGGCAATAGAACTACGCCAGTTATTTCCAAAAAGAGAGCGCCATTTTTAAAAAGGTATGATAAATACTACCCCCTCCTCTCTCTTTTCTCTTGTCCATCTTGGTCTGGAAGCGCTAGAATAAGGGGTGACAAATGGGGGAAAGAAGAGGAGGAATATGGGGAAAACGACAGCGCGTCAGGCTCTACAGGCGCAACTACTCGATATGTGCCGGCAAGACAAGCGTATTGCTGGCCTGGTCGATTACAGTGCAGAAGATGAACGCATCCTGGAGAGTCGAACTGACTTTGCCCTGACGCTTTTTATCATAGATACCTACTTTGACACGTTTGTGCTGGAGCTTGAGGCCTGGTTCACCCGGTTTGGACCTCCCCTCCTGCTGTTACGAGAGGCAGAGAACACCATTCGCGTTGTCTATGATGCGCAGCCGCTTCCTGTACACCTCACAGCAATCTGCCTGCCCGCCAATTCCATGCACCTCACCCTGGATAGACCGGCCCTTGAGGCCAACGTGCTCTATGACGCAACCGGACAGCTTACAACGGCGCTTCATCAAGCAGCCGATGCTTTCCCGACCGATCAGCAGGCAACGTTTGAAGAACTTGCCAGCACCTTCTGGTATGATCTGCTCGACACCCTTTGCAAGCTGTTGCGTGGCGATCAATGGAACGCTTGCCAGCTTTTTCATGTCAGTGTTCTACCTGCCCTGATCCGGCTCCTGAGGCTGGAAGCCACAATTATCTCACAATGGTACAACCACCATAGTGGCATTGAACCGGCCCTTCCTGCGGAACGACTGGCGAGGCTGAATGCCTGTCTGCCCACCGCGGCAACACTTGCAGGGACCGCCAGAGCGCTGAGAAAGAGCATCGAATTGGGATCGGAGGTCTGCCGCTCCATTGCCGCGCTTCACGGCTTTCGCTGGCCCCACGCGCTTGCGGAGCGCATTGAGGCTATCGTCCTTTTCTGGCTCCCCTCAGATAGATGTACATAAAAAGTGGGAGCAGGTTGTTTTGACCCGCTCCCAATAATGAGAAGAAACTGCTTTAGCCCTCGAAGATATCAAGCGGCAATTGGGCGGAAACCAGCCAGTTAGGCGCGTTTACCACTTCGCCGATGCGCACATCGACCGCAACGCTACAAAGCGCGTAGGCCTCGTGCGGCGTCAGATCATAGTTCTTCGTCAGATGCTTGATCATGCCCCGGATAGACTGGCGCACCGCCTCAAACAGATCAGGACCATAGGCAGTTGTCGCATAGTAGCCCTTCTGGTTCTGCTTCGGAGCCTGGTTGCCTGGCGTATAGTAGGAGATAGAGCTGAGATCGGCGTCCTTGAGCAGGTTCACACGAATCTTAACCACCATCGGGCCCTCGATTGCGGAACCACAGACCTCGCCATCACCCTGCGCCGCATGCGTATCGCCAAGCGAGAGCAGCGCCCCGGGATAGAGAACCGGGAGATAGACCTTTGAGCCCTTCACCAGTTGTCTGGTATCCAGGTTGCCGCCATTGGCACGAGGCGGGACCATATCCAGTGCACCGGGCTCAGCCGGAGCGACGCCGATCATGCCACAGAACGGCTCCAGCGGAATGCGAATTCCAGGCTTGAAATACGCATGATCCCCGTTCAGCTCCCAGATCTTCAAATACGGCTCGGGATATTCGTCGGCCAGCAAGCCAAAGCCGGGAATAACGCCTGTCCAGCCCCAATCTTTTGGGCGCACATCAAGAATCTCAACCTCAACCACGTCACCAGGTTTCGCGCCATCAATCGCGATTGGCCCGGTAACGGGGTTGACCGCGCTAAAATCCAGCGAGCGCAGGGCATCGCTGGTGCTGCCAGGGTTCAACTGACCGGCTGAAGCCTCGCGCGTTTCCAGCTCAACAACATCGCCAGATTGCACTGTAACCAGAGGCGGAATGCTCTGGTCCCAGCAGTTATGTGTATGGTGCAGATGATATTTCACGTCAGGAATCATAGCTCTTCTTCTATTTACTCCTCTCCTTCAACAAATACTTCATCACTTTTTGCCAGCGTCTCAGGCGCTTTCACGCTCAGTATTGCCAGAATAATCACGCCGATAACCAGCCATGCAAGCACAATCGGGCCAGCATACAACAGCGGAGCGGCAGGCAACGGATTAAACTGATTATATAACACAACCAGGAGCACCAGGAACGGGATCACCGGCACGATTACGTGACGGAACACGTTGAACTCATCCTTGTGTTTGCGCAGATAGAACACCACCACAGAGATACAGGTCAACATGTAAATCAAGATAATCGGGAGAATCAGGATCGTTCCCAGGAAGCCGAAAGCAAGCGATGGACCATAAACAAAGCCCGGAACCAGTGAACAGACCAGCGCCACGATCATCGCCAGAATGAAAGCGACATCCGGCGTGCCGTACTTGTTCAGGTGCGCGAAGCTCTTCGGCAGCGTGCCAACCCGACCCATCGCAAACAGCACACGCGTCACGGCATTCACACCGGCGTTCGCGTTCGCCAGAGCACTATTGAGGATCGCCAGCAGAATAATCACGCTTGCCGGTCCCCAGGCTCGCTGAGCCATCTCAGCCCACGGATCTGCATGATCGGGCGAACCATAGAGGGCAGCATTTGCCGGGCCCCAGCCTACCATTGCGGCAAAGGAGCAGAAGACATAAAACAGACCGATACACACAGCAGCGAGCAAGATAGCACGAGGTACAGTTCTGCGAGGATTAATAGTCTCTTCTGCCAGAGGAACAGAAGACTCAAATCCAGCAAAGGCGAGCAGGACAAACGTCATGCCCATCAGAATGCCTTTCCAGCCACCCCAGGCAGGATCGCCACTGTGAGCAGGATTCAGAATATCCAGCGAGATGTTACCGGGGTTGGTAACAAGCAGCCAGATACTCAACAGCACAAAGACGCCGATCTCGATAGCACCCAGAATCACACCGGCGTCAGCAGAAACCTTGATACCAAAATACGACAGCAGGAAGAGGATAACGGTGAAAATGATAACCCAGGTGAACCAACCAAGCGAGATATGGAAATACTGGCTCACAAGCTGATCCGCGGTTGGCCCCAGCACCAGCAACTGGAACGGAATAATCAGCAAGTAGGCAAGGTTGAAAGCCCACCCGGTCAACCAACCGACCTTCTGTCCGAGAGCATTACTGATATATGTGTAGAAGCCGCCCGCAGAGGGAAGGTGCTTCGCCATTGACCCGATGGTCAGGGCCAGGAAAATACAGACAATCAACGCGATAAACGCTGTCAGCGGGAGCGCCGGACCAGTCAGAGCGACAGCCGGAGTCAGGCTGGCAGCAAGGCCAGATGCAGGGGCCATCGTGGTGATCGACTGGAACAGGACCCCCGGCAGGCCGATGGTATTTCGGCGCAATTGCCCGGATTCACCCTTTCCAAGCGTAGAATCAGCAGACATCGCAAACTCCCTTCGAGTTCAAGATAAATAATATATCATACAGGCAATATTGCCGGTATAACGTTGTAAGCTCTCCATACTCCCTGTGCGGCCAGAGAGCATGGAGAGTTCCCCATTGCTTTTACTATCTATTGTCAGTCTTTTCTCGCTAAAAACCAGATTCAACCTCATGAATCTTGTCCTGCCAGGCCGCCTCGGTGGTCGCAAAGACACAGCCAAAGTACGCCACAAACAGACACACCACCGTCAGACTGCCCACAAAGACACGCCACATCGTGTCATTAATCAACGGAGCAAGCAGGTTATAGGCAAGCGTGTTGACTATTGCAACCGCACAGGCAATCAGCGCTACATAGCAGCAGGTCTGAAGCAACCATTTCGGCACAATCAGCCCTTTCTTCAACAGCTCAGGATAGCGTTTCATCAACACTAGCAAGCTGATGAAGAGAAAAGCGGAAGAAACAGCCCAGATCAACACCAGCACTGAAAGCGTGATCACCTGCACTTCAAGCGCAAGATTTGCGGATTCAACCATCGAAAAAACATAAGGCACGAAGTACAGCAAGAGCGTAAACCCGATAGCAATGGCAGTTTGTGTAAGAATGGCATTGACAGGCACACGATGCTTATTCAGGCGAACCAGACCGATCGGCAAACGGCGATCTGCGCTAATCGTCATCAGCAAACGAGCAAACAGGCTCCCGGTCAGTGCGACAAATAATGGGAAGAACACAAGCAGACAAGCAGCAGCAATACGTGCAACCACCGGGCCAAACAGGCGCTCAAGAGCAATCAGAATCGACGCGTTACTGAGCGTTGCCGCCTCGGGACCGATCACAACCAGCAAGGCCATTGTCAGAATAAAATAAGCCCCTAGCACAGCAAGCGTGCCCCAGAGGAAATGACGATAGCCCTTCTCTGGCTGTTTCGCCTCGCCAAGCACAATCACAGGCACGTCTGCACCCAGGTACGCCAGCACGACGATACCGAACAGCTTGAAGTTATCTGGCGTGATCGCCCAGGTTGCCGGGTTCAACAACGGGGTAGCACTGGAATGGCCACCAAGCAGCCAGACGACCGCAGCAATACCGAGCAGTAGCACCACTGCATAGGTTAGGGGCGTCACAAAGTTCACAACGTGCTGAAATGTGCGCAATGGTTGAAGAGAGATAATACAGGCAAAAATCAGAATCGCGATCACGGCGAGTCCCTGTTGCCAGGGCTCTACTAATAAATGCGGATTGATACTCTGCACAATGGTGATCCCGATACTGGCTGCACTGACCATCGCCACAACACCGGGTATCCAGAACGTCACAGCAGCAAACAGGCTCCAGAAGCCGCCAAGTGCCTTATGTGTCCAGTTATAGGATGAACCATTAACAGGAAACCAGGCGCACAATTGAGCGACAACCAACACACAGGGAATGAAAAAGATCAGCGCTCCGATCCCCCAGTAGAGGAGGGAGACCGCCCCAGAAGCGATGGTACCGACCGGGTTCGAGACGAAAAACATCACCATCATAAAGGACATGGTGAAGTCAAAATTCGTCAATACGGGCGGCAGAACACGCCGAACGTAGTTTTCTGATGTTAAAATAGGAATTCGTTCACGCATATACACTAGGCCTCTTCGCATGGGAAAAAGAACAATAATATTCCCTGCCTTCTCATTCCCCGCGTTGATTCTCCTGCGTTTCCCTTTCACCAAAGCGATTGCTGATTTGTATCGCCGTCCCTACTGGCACACGGGACCGACCCTCAGCCTGCTATTTCAAGCATACTCATATTAAGCTGGAGAGTCCAGAGACGATAAAATCTACCTGTTTTTTTGCTGGCACCCTTGTTACTATGCTTTCTCCTGTATATAAACATATTAGTACCTTTTTGTAAAGAACTACAACAGTTAATTTTAAGAAGAAAATATATGTTAGGAAGAATTACCTACCTTTTTTTAAGGTCACTCTGTCACATCTCTCTTGCACAAAAGCTGTCTGTTTCTTTCTCAGATGACGACAACACCTCTAGAAATACCAGGTTATAGGATTATAAAGAAGGGATAAAGTACCTATATATCAGAGGAACAATTCCCTGCGTACAGGAATCATTACCTACTCTCCTTGACATGCAGAGAGCAATCGAGTACGCTCACTCTATACCCTGTCTTCCAGTCCCTATAGAAAAAGCATCCCTTTCTACAATCATGACTGCATCTTCCCTGTCGGTGCAAGCCATGACCAATTGAGTAAAAAGCGAATTCTTCCTGAAGAAAGGCAACGGGCACCCGACAGTTCTTTATTCAGGAGAAAGTATGAGTTGCCCACAATGCCACTATGAGGGGTATCGTGTTGGTGAGCCATGCCCGCGCTGTACATACACCCAGGCTCCCAGATCCCGGCCACTCACTCATCAAAAAAAGGCGCTGACACCGTTGCAGCCTGATGTCAGGCTGGTTGGCTCTGGTCGTTACCGAGTCATCGACCAGATAGACAAACAACAGTGGACAAATGGCTCTACGGAAGTATGGTTGCTTGCACAAGATACATTACAGACAAATAAGCATGTCACTATTTGTGAAGCCTCATTTCCGGCAGGAAACAATGTCCCTCAAGCATATGTGCAGGCAGCGATGAAAAGCATTGTCGCGCTTTCAGCACACCCGCGTATTCCTGCGCTGCACGACATGTTTCTTGAGAATAATCATACCTATTTCGTGTTTGAGCAACCGGCTGGCACACTGCTCAGCCAGTCCTTGCGCCTGACAACAGGTGGCGTGCTCCCTGAGCTCACGGTGCTGGATGGTTGTCTCGCGATTCTCGATGTGCTTGAGCAGCTTGCACGTCAGCAGCCACCGCTGGCGCACGGCCGTATCAAGCCAAACACCATCAATTTGTTCTCCGATGCAAAGGGGAGCGGTTGGCAATTGCTTCGCTTCTCCCCGCTTCTCTTCAGCTTCCTTCAGCAGCAGCCTCAGCCCGGCTTCATCCAGACCGACCTTGTCATGTTACTGGTCACTGCATATATCGCGCTGACAGGCAAACAGCCAGATAAAAATATGCTTCAACCAATCCGCAAGCTCAATCCTGCCATTTCAGAGCAAACGGAGGCTGTCATTATGCGCGGACTGCATGACCCCCGAAGCTACACAACACCCGCCGATCTGGCACAGCAGCTTCGTCTTTGTGCACGCGCCCTGCGCAGCGTTTCCATCCCACCGATAGCCCCCGGCCCAATACCGACGCCGATCAGCGTCCCGCCAGTTACACCACAAGGAGACGCCACCCAGGATCTTTTTGCGAAATACTTACAAAATATTGCACCATTAGAGGAGAAAGAAGAGAAGGACGAAAAGAGCATTCTTCCCGAACCGGAAAGCCTGCCCCCAATACCGAACCGCAATCACTATCTTTTCGCCGCCCTCTGGGGAGGCTGCCTGTTCCTGAGCATCCTTGTGATGGTGTTCTTCCTGTAACGAAAAAGAGGAATATATTTTCAGCCTGATATAGCCGTTTTTCGGTAAAAAGAGAGCCAGGTACAGGGTGCTGTCCGGGCTCTCTCCCTGTTTTCTCCACTACCAAAAGAGATAGTATCTTCCAGGTGCCTATACTACTAAAAAGTGCCTTCTTGTAAAAGACCCCTCACCTCCGTATAGTTAAGAACAAGAACCGGTTCACTGCCACCCACCACAGTCACAGAAAGAAGCAGAAAATATGAAAATCGAGATTTTTTCAGATATTCTCTGCCCCTGGTGCTACATCGGGAAACAGCGTCTCCGCTCGGCACTTGCACGTTTTCCATACCGGGATCAGGTAGAGATCAGTTTCAGCAGCTTCGAGCTTGATCCGAGTCTTCCCGCTGATTCGCAGGAAACCATTGAAGAGCGTACAGCACGCAGTACCGGTAGAAGTGCTCAAGAGGTTTCAGCAATGCTCACCTATGTCACAGAGCTCGCGCGACAAGAAGGGCTGAACTATCATCTTGAAGGGATACGACTGGTCAACTCTCGAACTGCTCATCGGCTTGTCCACCTGGCATCCAGACAGAAGAAACAGGAAGCAATGCAGGATCGACTCTGGACGGCGTTCCTCTCTGAACACCGCTCTATCAGCGACCCTACGACGCTGCTTGAACTCGCGGTTGAGGTAGGCCTTGACCCCGACGAGGTACAGGCTGTGCTGGATAGTGACGCTTATATGGATGAGGTAAATGCCGATAAGCAGCGGGCGCTGCTGCTTGGTATTACCGGCGTTCCGTTTTTCGTCATTGATGAAAAGTATGGCATCTCTGGAGCACAAACATCCGAAGTATTCTTGAAAGTACTTGAGACTGCATGGGCCGAAACACACCCATCGACCGGACTTGAACTCGCTTCTGAGGCAGAAGGAACCTGTGAAGGCGGAAGCTGTCCACTCTAACAAACAGCCGAGGTTGCTTCACGATGCTGAAGCAGCCTCCTTTTGTTGAGAAATCGGAAAAGCTTGACAGCCGCCTTATGGGTGGTTTACAGTGTTGATGGTAGAGGAAGGAGTGAAAGATGCACGAGGTACAACTACCAGCAAACCATAATGAACGAATGAAGCGCGTCCTGTGCGCAATTGAGGGGCTATCAGTTGGGGATGCTTTTGGGGAACGCCTCTTCTCCAATCCGTATATCCTCGAACATGTGGAAGCAGCCTACCAGGCCAAAACGCCACCCAAGCCATTCACCGATGATACGCTGATGGCACTCTCAATCGTCTCGATACTCCGGCAATACGGGTATATCCAGCAGGAACAACTGGCCCGCAGTTTTGCACAACGTTATGATCCCCGGCGCGGCTATGGTCCGGCCATGCACCAGCTACTCAGAGCGCTTCAGAGCGGGCTTCCCTGGAAAGATGGAGCAAGCAACCAGTTTGAAGGTCAGGGATCATATGGAAATGGGGCAGCAATGCGTGTTGCGCCCGTTGGTGCCTATTTTGCCGGATCAATGGAGGAGGTCGTCATCCAGGCCGCACGCTCTGCCGAAGTCACCCACACGCACCCGGAAGGTGTCGCGGGAGCCATTGCCGTCGCGGTTGCCGCCGCACACGCATGGAGCCTCCGTGGTGTGGCTCAACTGCCAACACGTAGCGAATTTATTGACCTTGTCCTTCCCTTTGTGCCAACCAGCGAACTGCGCCGAAAACTACGGCTGGCCCGCGATATCTCGGAAAAAACGGCGCTTGATGCAGTGGTTGCAATGCTTGGTAACGGCAGCCTGGTTTCGGCACAGGATACTGTCCCGTTTACGCTCTGGTGTGCCGGCGAGCACCTCAGAGACTATAAGCAAGCCATTCTGCTGACAGCCAGTGCCGGGGGCGATGTTGACACCACGTGCGCGATTGTCGGAGGCATCGTCGTGCTTGCAACCGGCGTTGAGGGCATTCCTGAGGCGTGGAGACAGGTACGCGAGCCGCTCCCTGATTGGCCCTTCCA
>Ga0164243_10007757_pt1 | contig 15966 bp, 10 predicted proteins | sample OricompcompostOP_FD_108781 | JGI IMG/M metagenome (GOLD analysis project Ga0164243, IMG submission 108781) | Organic Plus compost microbial communities from Emeryville, California, USA - Original compost - Organic plus compost (OP) | ecosystem: Engineered > Solid waste > Mixed feedstock >...
AAGCAGCGCCCCAAGTTTGTCATGCTCGGGGAGGGCCGAAACAGGTTCCTTCATCCGCGAGGCCAGCGATGGCTTGGCTTTGGGAGCAGGGGAAGGCTCAGGAGCGTTTGGCTTCAACGTGAACGGGTTCTTGTTAATGATTGAGCTCGATATCTGCTTCAAGTCATCAGGCTTTGTTGTGCTCTTCGGATCATGCTTCTCATCGGGCTTCGCCACTGCCTTCGGATCATGCTTCGAGGGGGGCAGCGACGGCTTGGCTTTGGAAGCGGAAGAAGGTTCAGGCGCGTTTGGCTTCAGCGTGAACGGGTTCTTGTTAATGATTGAGCTCGACATCCGCTTCAAGTCATCGGGCTTCGCGGCTGGTTTCTGGGTCGAGCCCACATGTGGGCGTGGTGTTGCCACTTTGGGCGCGGGCATCGGCGCTTTCATTGGTGTCGGCGCTCTGAATACAGGGGGACGCATCCTTTTTTCTCCTTCGCTAGTACCTGTCAGGTAGGACGTGAGACTACTCGTTGGTGAGCGCAAGTTCCGAATCGGGCCATTCTGGCTGTTCTTCTGCCTCTTCGGTGTTTGCGGCAGTTTGCGCCGAGATGTAGCGCTGGAAGGCGTCGGCGGTGACTATGCGCTCATAGCCGCTCAGATCACTGCCCTCGATCGTGTGCAGCACGGTACAATAGCTGACCCAGGGGAGAATCTCTTCGTTGCCGCCGGCCAGCCAGCCCTTCACAAGTATCTGAGCACTGGTAAAGGCAGCCTGATAGCGCTCTTCCTCCGTCTCGTAGGTCGCAGCGGTCAACTCGCCTCCGATCCATTCCCGGTCGCGTGGCTCTAAAAGTGTCTGGACATCGCGTCGGTAGAGGCATTTTGCCGGACAGATGGCGCATCCACGGAACGGACCGCGTCTCCGCTGTGTCAGTTCAAGATAGGCTTGCAGGAAGCGATTCAGATGTTGCTCTGCGGAGTCGAGTTCCCGGCGAATCTCCTGGCGGCCTTCCTTGTCGGGGTCCTCGTTGGCGAGCTGCTGCGAACGGTAGAGCGCGAGCAGACCGCTTGTGAGCTGGCGGCGCAACTCATCGGTTTGCGGGTAGGTCCAGCCAAGCTGTGCGCCTCGTTGCTGGAGCAGTTCAAAGCAGCCGCGCACGATCAGCAGGCGGAAGAGCACGTCATGCAGCGAGGGCGCAAGCGATGAGGTTTCGGCCTCAATGCTCTCCTCAAGCTGGAACAGGACGTTGAGCGTTTCGGCAGGGTTGGCAAGGATGCTCAGGAGCAAGCGGGCCCAGAACCCCTTTTTCTGTGTCGTCTCAAAGAGCTTGCCTGCAAGCTGATAGAGCATGGGCGGCGGGCTCCCGATCGAGGTGCGTGGGATGTTGTACGCGTCGAAATCGAGAATTGCATGATAGGTCGAGACGCGCGCATATGAGCGGCTGTCCTGCTTGAGGGCAGGATCTCGCAGCGGCTCAAGCTGCCGTTTGTAGTTGTCCATACGCACAAGATAGGCGTGGTCGGCCCCTTCGGCATAGACGGCTGCCGTTCCCGGAGGCAGAACCCCGAGGTGGGTCTGTTGTGCCTCATTCAGGTTCATGGTGTGTCCGATACTCTGGCGGTCATCCTGCGCGATCAGACGGTGCACGATTTTGAGATTGGTGTTTTTCAGCACGTCGGGCGCAAGCTTGCTCGGAATCTGCTCTGCGACGAGGATGCCCTGACCGTAGGCACGAACCTCGGCCAGCATGTTTGTGAAGACCTCGACTGCCTGTGCGCGCGGGTTGGCAGAATCCGGGTTGGTCGGCATGACGGGACCGGTATTCTGAAGCAGGCGGTGTGCCTCTTCGATGACGATCAGATGTTGCAGTGTGCGTCCGGTCAGCTCATTTTCCGCACCGCTGCTTGCCTGTAGCCGCCGGTATTCGTAGATGCGAGCCAGCAGCAGGCCCATCAGGAACGTTTTCTCTTCATCATTGCCGATGCTCTCCAGTTCGAGAATTGTGGGCAGCGAGAGCAGGGCACGCATTGGATAGCTGCGGGCGGTGTCGAGCATCAGGCCCTTTGCCCCGATACGGAGCGAGCCAATCCGCGCCTTCAGTGATGCCTTGATATGCGCGTCGGCTTCGGGATTGTAGCGGAGCCGGTCCGCGACCTCCTGGGTCTTGTAATCGAGATCGGCAAGAGTTGGGAAGATCGGGTAGCGATGGCGGTCGGCCCAGTTGGAGAGCCGCCGGTTTGTGCTGCTGGTGATATCCCATCCCTTCTCTTCGTAGATCTCATACATGGCCGTTTCGATGATTTGCGGCAATGGCGCATACATCGGGAAGGCGGCGGTAAAAACGGCTTTCAGAAAGTCGATGTGTGCCATGAGCGAGCCGCTACCCGGTTCGTCGGTCGTCTCAAACTCGAAGGGATTGAGGCGGAACGGGGCGAGCATCTCGTTCCCAAGCGTAAAGACCCGTACATCGGCGCGGTCGGCCTGCGCATTTTTGAGAGCGCGGTACTCCGTTTTCGCGGGCTCGATGACCAGAAAGGGCTTGCGAGCGCCTGTGAGATGGTCAAGCAGGTTCATGACGGTCGTGGTCTTGCCGCTGCCCGTGACACCAACGACGACGGCATGCTTGCTTAAGGCATCGATGTTGATATCGTAGGTGACATGGGTCTTTTTCTGTTGTTGCAGGATCATACCCAGGGGCAGAGAGACGCCGGTCTGTGCCTGAAAATCAACGTCGAAGGTGACGTGATCGTGCAGCGCATAGCCCGGGAACTCCTCGCGTGGAAGCTGAATCAGCGTGGCAAGCTCCTGCGATGACAGGAAGGTATGGAAGCTTTCCAGCGGTGCGCCGAACTTTTCGCAGAGTGAGACTCGCAGCGGCTCCGGGCGTGAATCGGCTCCGGCAAGCGTGCCAAGCAGGAGCGAGCTGAGACGCTGTGCGTCTTCCTGGTCGCTGGCTCCAAAGTAAGTACGCACGATCCACTGACCGGTAGCCGAGGACTCATCAAGGCGAGCGAGCTCGTGTTCAAGCAATTTATGCAGGTATTGCGCCCGGTAGTTCACCATGTCGCCGCTAAAGCTCTTGCTCTGTCCGCCAGATTCAACGCTGGTGACTTGCTGTGAATCCTGTTTGGTTGATGACCACTGCACCCGTGAGCGCGTGGTGATCTGCGTCAGCAGGTCAATGGTGCGCATGCGCTCCTCGATCACCTTTTGTCGGGGCCTGGGGTGCGCCTGAACGATGTAGGCCCAGGTCGCGCCATCCATCCCACGAATGACACGCTCAAGTGGCGTGCGCTCCGGGGGGCTGTGTGGTTGCTCATCTTCTTTGAGATGGTTGGGGGTGAAGGCGCGGCGGCTCGGGATGCCGGTAACGACTCCCTGAACGCGCAGATGTCCCCGTAACCTGTGAAGCAGATCTTTTGGCGAGGCCGGAGAAAAGGAAATGCCCGGAAAGAGCCCTTCCAGTGCGCTGCGCGTCGCTTTTTCGCTGCCTAGCGACAAATAGAGTGCGATCTGTTGTTGCGTTCCCAGAAGGAGAAAGGTGAGGTCGGTATGGCGCTGATGGTGGGCGCTAACGACCAGATCAACCAGACGGTGAATAAACTCGTGGGGCGCTTTCCAGAAATTCCCCAGGCCGTGAATATGAAAGAAAGCCTGCTCGCTCTCTTCAAGCAGGTCTGCCGGGTCGAATGGCTCGGGTGACGCACCTTCCAGATTGTAGCGTTCGAGGCCTGCGATCAGTTTTCCCAGTTTGTTCAGTGATTCGACGTCAAACCCTGGAATCATAAGGTGCACCTTTCTGTAGTGGCTTGCTTCTGAGCGTACCATAAGGGGCCGGTTGCTTTCCAGGAGGAAAGAGGGACATATTTTTGTCCCTGCTTCCTCCTGTACGTGGGTGGTTCTTCTTGCCTATCATTGAGAGCAGAAAGAGGAAGCGTATGAGAGACCTGTTTCTGATAAGGCCACGCAAGCGCTCGTGGCTCTCTTTTCTTGATATTTTTATCACCCTGGTGGCCCTGATCGTGCTCTCTCTTCTGCTGATCGTGTGCCGACCAGATATGATGCTGCACGCAATCGAGACGCTACAGCAGCGGCCTCAGAGCTTGATGCAGGTGGGGGCTGTCCTCGCCCCACATGCTTGCCCTGCGGAGCTGGTGCAGGCGGGCGACTGCCTGGAGCAAGATTATAAGGGCGGCGGGAAGAAGATTCAGAACCCGATTGACGACAACAGTGCCCTCTTTTTCTACACGCCCTATCGCTACACTGTCGACAATGAGATTGTGCGGTTGCTCTGGGGAGCGATGCTGGCAATTGTAGATATTTTCCTTGTGCTCGTATTCATGATGCATGGTTTACGCATGATGATCGCGGGCACGGTGTTCAAGTTCAGCAAGGCGATTGAAGAATCTCCCGGTGTGCTGCTCTCTCTGATTGTGGTGCACGTCAGTCTCACCTTTATTTCGCTGTTTATCGGCCTGAATAATGTTCTGGTCAATCATGCCTATACCTGGGCGAACGACAAACTGGTACAGACCGACTTTCGGCGCGAGGAATGGAAGGATCTCCAGATCTCCGCGAATGGCGCGGCTGGCAAGGATCGCGATACCTATGACAAGCTGCCACAGAGCTTTAAGAATCGCTGCGAGCCGGATCGCATCCTCTACGTGCATGATTACACCCAGATTTTCAAGAAATGCCCGATCCCTGGCGACAGCATGATGACGAATTTCCGGCTTGTGCCTGAGGATCTGAATTTTACCAATCTCTTCGATAATCTGCAAAAGCTCGGTGATGCTCTGCCCTTGATTATTCAGGTGCTGGCGCTGATGCTGCTGATTCAGATGGTGATACGTCTCTTCTTTATTAACCTCTATATCGTGTTCGCGCCGCTGGCTATCGCGTGTTGGGCCTTACCGGGCCGAAGCGGGCAGGGGGTTACCTCGCTATGGCTCAAGGGCTTTATTTCGACGGCGCTGGTGCAGTTTGTGATGGTGCTGGCTCTGATCGTCACGCAGATTATGCTTGGCGCGGTCCTGCAAGTTGTGGCGATGCCGCTCAAGTCTTCTGGTGACGATGGCATGACCGGTCCGGGTGGTCTCCCGGTGAATACACTGGTTGATCTGATTCACGTGTGCTGTCTCTGGTTTATCATTCGGATTCCGGGGCTACTGGGCACGGCTCCCATGCGTACGATGGTTGAGAGTGGTCAGATGATGGCGCAGGTGGTAAGCACAACCATTGTCTCACAGTTTACGCAGGCGCAGATGGTGTTCCAGGCAGGGGCAGGTCTGCTACCGCTTGCACGATTCGCACGATAGGGGAGGCGCAACGATGAAGAAACGACGCTGGTTGCGCCTGGCACTACTGCTGTTGTGCTTGCATGGGCTGTTCGCGCTCTTCTGCCTGACGACGCCCGCGAAGGCCGCGGATCCCTGTAGCGAGGGAAAGGCAACGAAGGTCTGTCTGGAAGGAACGTCGGTCTCGTCGAGCTCCTATACCGGAAACGATAGCAAGATACAGAACCCCTTTCCCGATAACCCGCTGTTCTTTTTCACACCGTACGACATCACAGTTGATAATCCGACGGTACGGCTCCTATGGGGCGGGGTGCTGGCCCTGGTGGACATGTTCCTCGTCATTTCCATCATGTTAAACGGAATTCGCGTGATGCTGGTGGGAAGCGTCTTCCGTTTTGCTGATGCGGTCGAGACATTACCCGGCGTGCTGCTGGCGCTGATTGTGGCCCATATCAGCCTGACCTTTATGACGTCGGCGATCGGGCTCGGGAATATGCTGACGCACTCGCTCTACCTCTCTGCGAAGGAGATCAACATTGAGGGGCCGGTCAAGTATGGCAAGTCCAAGACAAAGGAGGAGAAGCTGCATGTTTTCTTCCCGACGGGTGATCCCGGTAAAGAGAGCGAGTTTGAGAAGAAGTTGCTTACAGATCCCTTTGCGGTGGCGTCGGCATGGGGTGGACCCGACGGGAAAATATATGGGGCACCAGACGGTAAGTCGTTGACGCAGAGCGATCTGAGCCACTTCGGGAAGGATTGGACGTGTAAGGCCAAAGAGATCAATTTCGATGTTGAGAGCCGCAAGAACCTGTTTGGCAAGAAGGGCAAGCCCGAAGATGGGAACGTCGCCTTCGATATCTCGATGCGGGCTGAATCCATTGAGGAACTGGGGGAGAACGTGCCTGCCTCGGTGATTACGCGTCTGCATCAGATGGTCAGCCAGATCGAGACCGATGTCAACCAGATTGAGAATGACGCTCTGCGCTGGCATACCGATTGGTTGAAGTTTGATAAGGAGCTGTCGGGCTATGAAAAGAAGTATCTGAACTATGAGCGCCAGGACGCGAACGCCGACCATGCGAACCGGGTGAAATTGACCATGTCGCTGCTGTTCAAGTCCAACGGCACCTATATTGAGTCGATGCCGGGCAAGCGGGGGGATGTCATTACCTTTACCTGCCAGACACCGAAGCCGGTCGAGAAGAAGGGACTCTTTGAGACAGATCTGAACTTTACTGATCTGTTTAAGAACCTGCAAGATCTGGGAAAAGGGGTCAAGATGATCGTGAAGGTGCTGACCTTGATCCTGCTGGTACAGATGGTGGTGCGTCTCTTCTTTATCAATCTCTATATTGTGCTGGCTCCGCTTGGTATTGGCTGCTGGGCCTTGCCTGGCCGCATCGGGCAATCGCTCACGTTGGAATGGATGAAGGGGTTTCTCTCAACGGTTTTTGTGCAGTTCTTGATGGTGGTTGCCTTGATCGTGTTACAGGCGATCTTTAACGTCGTCTCGGATTTCGCCAGTGCCACGCCGGGAACGCCGGTGGGTGGTCTCTCGTCGGATGTCTGGTTCGACCTGATGCGCATTGCCTGTATCTGGTTTATCATCCGCATTCCGTCGCTGCTCGGGACTGCCCCGATGCGCACGATGGTCTCAGCCGGGCAGATGGTAACGCAGGTAGTGGGCGCGACCGTGATGATGCAGATCCAGCAATTCCAGATGATTGTACAGGGTGCATCGGCGCTGGTCTCAGCCGGACTCGCATTTATACGCTAGGTCTGTATGCGAAAGGGATAGGTCAATTTGTCCCTCTCTCTCCCTATACAGGGAACGAGAACTTTTTTACTATAAGTGATAGGGCGGTACGAGGGGGTTATATTTCTTATGAAGCTAAAAACTCAGACTGCTCGAAAGATACTGCGAGCGTTCGATATCGCGACTGTATTGCTGATCGCGCTGGCTCTTGCCGGAACGCTCCTTGCTTTGCCCGCTCAACAGCATGTACAGGCGGCGACTCAGAGTCCTCAGGCAACCGCTGAGGAGTGCCAGGAGTTGCCAGACGAGCTGAAACAATCCTGTCTTGCGGGGCATCTCTATGTGTCTGCTTATAAAAACGAGAATCCAAAAATCCAGAATCCTATAGCGAAGCAGAACCTGCTCTTTTTCTATACGCCGCCCGAAAGTACCGTTGGAAACCAGAACATTCGCTCGCTCTGGACGGCAATGATAACGGTTGTCGATGGACTGGCAGTTGTGGCAATCATCATGACCGGCATCCGGGTTATTTTCGCGGGGATCACCTTCCGCTTTGCGAAGGCGGTCGAGGAGTTGCCGGGCATTCTGCTGGCCCTGATCGCAGCCCATGTCAGCCTCTTCTTTATTACCGTGCTGGTCGATCTTCAGAACTCGCTGACCGGCGGGATCTATACCGTTGCCGAGTATTCAAACTCGATCCAACGGTCTGGCTCCGGTTTTGGTACCGGCGATGAGAAGACGATGGAGCTGCATGTTCTGTTCCCCACCTATAACGAGGAAGACAAGGACCATTTTGAGAAAGAGGGAAAAGATAAGTACAAGAGTATGACGCCCGAGCAGGCCGCCAAGCTCTGGCATGCTCCGAACACTGATGAGACCTTGCAAAAGATGAAGGGGAAGTCCTGCACCTGGAGTAAGACCAGTTTCGATCAATATGGGCGCTGGGTGCTCTTTGATGACGATGGCAACTACAAAGAGGGGGGCGTCTACAGTATCCTGCATCGGCGTGTCGAGCTGCTTTACGAGTACGATGGGAAGAAAGTCCCTGCCGCGACACGCCAGCAGTTGGATGCGATCTTTCCGCAACTTGAGAACGACATGGAGATGCTGAAAGATACAACCGATACGCTGGCCTGGTATCGCCATTTCGATGAATGGGATCAACTGGTTGACAATGCCTGGGATACATATGGCACGGATATCCCCAAAGATATCAAGCGGATGATGGGTGAGCAGGAGGGCGGTGGCGAGTACCGTGTGCGCCAGTATATGAATTCGCTGGTGCAAGGCGAGCCACGGCAGGTGAATTCGTTTGGCGATACACTCTACTATTCGTGCCAGGACGATGCAACCAGCAGCAAGAGCTTTCAGCTTGTGCCCGATAATTTGAGATTCGAGGATCTCTTTAAGAACCTGCAAGAGTTGGGAAAAGGCCTTCACGTTGTGCGAAAGCTGCTTGCTCTGATGCTGCTGGCACAAATGATTATACGCCTCTTCTTTATCAACCTGTACGTGATTACTGCACCGATCGGGCTGGCATGCTGGGCGCTACCGGGTAAGGTCGGGCAGGGCGTCACCCGGCTCTGGCTGAGCGGCTTTCTCTCAACGTTGATGGTGCAATTCGTGATGGTGGTCGCCCTGATTATCACGCAGGTGATGCTCGGAAACGTCATGCACTTTGCTGGTGGAACGCCGAGCAACACGGTCGGGGGCCTGGATGAGAATGTCTGGGTAGACCTGATGTGTGTCGCCTGCCTCTGGTTTATCATCCGGATTCCGGCGTTGCTTGGCACGGCTCCGATGCGCACCATGGTTGAGGCGGGGCAGATGATGGGGCAGGTGGTGGGTACGACAATGGCAATGCAGATGGCCGAACTGCAAATGGGACTTCAGGCGATCGGCGGCGCTATTTCTGGCCTGGCGGCAGCTCGCTAAGGGAAAGGAGAGCGGATGAGCAGCAAATATGCAAAAGGACTTGTAGCGGGCGGCCTGCACGGGGGCGCGATGGGTGGCTTGCTTGGCTCTTTGTGGGGCATTGCGTCGGCACTCGGGCTGCAATTGCTGGCGGTGATCTCGGTCGGCCTGTTGCTGCTTGGCAATATTGGTTCCTGGTGGCTCAAGTTTATGGCTCCGGCCTATTATGCGCCGGCGACCACGCAAACAGCGATGCTTGGCGATGACCTGGCGATGTTGCAATCAAAGAATCCGGTGCTGGTCGCGCTGGCGATTGTGCGCCATCTCAAAAAGGATGAGAAGGGCTCATGGAATGAGTATGACCTTAATGACTCGATCATGCAGCCCGTTATCAAGTACTGGAAGCAGCAATGTCACGGGTCAATTTGTCCCAATGCCCTGCCCAAAAGTCAGGGCGGAAATGGGTTGCAATGCGCGATGTTCATCCATACAGTGTATGATATTGCGCACCATCCGCTGCCTGCTGGCGGGAACGCTATCGACTACTGGAGTGCGGAAGATCAGCAGGCATTCAAGCAGGCCGGCTGGAAGTATATCAACAACGGGGAAGGTATGCCCTCAATTGGTGATCTCGTGGTGATGGATCATGGACCGTATGGACATATCCTGATGGTAGTGGGCGTTGAGCCGCCCAAAAACGGCAAGGATGGGGCGCTCTATATGGCGCAGGCCAACGCATCAAGCAATACTGAGATTGGTGGTGCGCCGCTGCTCAAGTGGCCGTTGCGCTCCAGTGGCTATCTTGCTCAGGATTGGGGACCTGATTACCGGGTTATGGGCTATATCCATAATGAGCAATTAAGTAAGCAATGGGGAAATCCGCTCTTTACAGCGGGCGGGGGCAATATCGATTGCTCGAAGGTGAAACACGTGTCTCATGAGTTGCCCCGGTCGGAATATGTCGAGATGGCGCGAAAGGCGGCCCAACAGATGGGGATCAATGCAGATATCTATTTGCGCCAGATCAAGCAGGAGAGCGGCTTTAACCCGGATGCGGTATCTCCGGTGGGGGCCATTGGAATCGCGCAGTTTATGCCCGCTACTGCTGCTGGAATGGGAATTGATCCGCATGATCCCGGGCAGGCCCTCTGTGGCGGTGCGAAGCTGATGGCGAACCAACTCAAAGAGTATGGGGGCAATTATGCAAAGGCGCTGGCCGCATATAACGCCGGAGGAGGTGGTGTGGCAAGCGCAGTCAGGCGCTGTGGCGAGAATTTCCGCCCCTGTCTGCCTACTGAGACGCGGAATTATTTAGCTGTGATTCTTGCAGGAATGGATGATTACGGGCGCAGAGTATAGTATCACTCTTGTGCCGCACATTCGGCAGAATATCTGTCACTACTATTGAAAGGAGTGATTATTTGTGATGTTGCTACAGCTTCTTCATAGCATAGATCTCGGTATCATTGTTGCTCATCTGCATACTGTATTTGCACATGTGAGCGATGCAGCGCTGACGGTGCTGGCTCCGTTGGCAGCACCCAAGAAGGCCACAGGCGACGCGTATAAGGATATTGAAAATTTTGCCAGCAATATCAGGAGCTTTCTTACGACGCTTGGGGGTATCGTCTTTGGGATTGGGGTGGCCGTTGCCGGTATTATGCGCATGACCGCGTTTGGAAGTGAGCGGCGCGTTGCCATGTCAAATATGGCGCTGACGGCTGCGGTAGTTGGCCTGGTGATTGTGGTCATGGCAAACACGCTGGATAAACTCATAACCAATGCGTTCGAGTATACAAAGAAATAAGTAGAGGAGGAAAGGAGGCCTATGAAGAAAGAGGAGTTTCCAACTTTTCTCAATGAGCAGCCAACCATTATCTTCGGGCGTACCGGGCGGGAACTGTTGATTATTGTCTGTGGAGTTGTTGGCGGGTATTCGCTGTGGGTGAATTGTAGCGAGCTGCTTCCTGACCTGTGGTGGATGATTACATGCGCCATCCTGGCCGGGCTGGTTGTGCTGCTTTCTCTTATCATCGCATTACTCCCGATCGCAGAACGCCCAATGGAAGAGTGGTTTATGTGCTGGTTGCTCTTTGTTTCGATGCCACGCCTCTATCTTTATAGGCCCTCTGAGGATGTGGCGGAGGATGAGAAGCCCTCGAAGGCGAAGAAAAAGAGCCCGAAGCAGCAGCCAAACGAGGAGGAAGATTTTCTAGAATGAGGGCTACGCTCAGAGAAGCGGTGTAAAAGGAGATAGCTATGTTTACGTTGCCTCGTACACCAAGTCAAATGTTTGGCGGCATTGGAAGCGTGCTCAAAAGCTTTGTCCGAGTGCGAGAAATTGTAGATGGGGTCGTTTGCCTGAATTTCGGGCGAAAAATGTATGAGTATCGCTCCATTATTAAGCTGACGACGTTAAATTTCTCTTTGATGTCTGAAGAGGATCAGGATGCTCTGATAGAAGGCTTCAAGGGCTTCTTGAACGGGTTGTCCTTCCCTGTCCAAATTTTGATTAAAAATCTGCCATATCGTCTAGATGAATATTTGAACTCGCTGGATAAAATTGATGATGAATTGTCGGATGTGATGCGCGATCATGCGCATTTCGTGCGGCAACTGGCCTCGCGCCGGGCGCTGATTAAGCGAAACTTCTATATTGTGATTCCGGCTGACCAGTCGATGACGCGCAACAAAGAGGAGGCGCTGCGCAATGCTCAGACACAGCTTCAACTGCGCTGTGATGAGCTGCTGCGCCAGCTTGAACGGCTTGGGCTGTCAGGACACCGGCTGAATGATAAAGAGATTTTACATTTGTATCAATCCTCGTTTCTCTCGGAAGAGGCGAAGCTGTTCCCGATCTCTGATAACCTGATGGCGGGTGCCAACAACCTGATGGTCTCAGCGAAGGAACCGCAGGGAGAGAAGCCTGATCTTCAGACATTACTGGAAAAAGATGAAGATTATCTGCTGGAAGAAGAGAAGCCAGACAAGAAGCGAAAAAAGAAGAAGCAAAAGACAAAGAAACAGAAAACACCCGATTTTGTCAGTGTTCCCGAGCTGATCGCGCCAAGCAGTATCGAGGTCTTTCCGTGGGCGGTGCGCATCGCGGGCGAGCTCGGGCATGAGTTTGTGCGAACGCTGGTATTTGTCAACTATCCCCGAAGCGCGTATCCGGGCTGGCTGGATGCGATCATCCAGGTGGATGAGCCAAACGTTGACTTCAGCCTGCATATCTCGCCTCTGCCACCACAGCAGGTCACGAGCCGCCTGGGACGCAAAGCGACGGAGTTTCGCGGTTCGGTGCTGGCCTCGCAGCGTCAGGGGAAGGCGCCCGATCCAAGCGCAGCGATCGCATTGCAGGATATTGAGGGCTTGCGGGAGCGCCTGGCACGCGGAGATGAGCGTATCTTCTCGCTGTCGCTCTTTGTGCAGGTGCGCGGACGCACCCGCCGGGAGTTGAGCGAGCGCAATAACCGCCTGGTTGCCGCGATCAGAAGCCTCGACTTTCGAGCATTGCCCGCGCACTGGCAGCATCATGCTGGCCTGCTCAGTTGTCTGCCGGATGGCGATAACCAGCTAGGGCGTGCCCGGCTATTTGGCACCAGCTCGGCGGCGACGTTCTATCCCTTTACCGGCAGTGATATCAGTATGGATAGCGGCGTGATGTTCGGTGTGCATCCCAATGGCAGCCTTGTGATCCTGAATCCCTTTAACAGCCAGGAGCTGGAAAACGCGAATATGGTCGTGTTCGCCAAGTCGGGTGCCGGGAAGAGCTTCTTCCTGAAAACGGTCTCGTGCCGCCTGCTGCCTACCTGTAACGTCTACGTGATCGACCCGGAGGCGGAATACAACAACCTGTGCGAACGGGTACACGGCCAATATGTGCGGCTCTCATCGGAGTCGCTCCAGTTGAACCCGTTCGATCTCTACGGGCGACCCGATGCGCTGGAGGAGGATGAGGGCACCGATGAAGGCAACTTCTTCCGCGAGAAGATCCTGAACCTGATCACGTTCTTTGAGTTGCTGCTGTCGGATGAAGGGATACTTTCACAGAAAGAGAAGGCGTTCCTCTATCGCTGTCTGATCAAGACATACGAGAACCGCGGCATTACGATGGATCCACGCACGCACCATCGCACGCCGCCCAATATGCAGGAATTCTTTGTCATTATGTCGAGCGCATCGCGTGGTGATAAGCGCTTTGGCGTCGGCGAAGATACGTTCGGGCTGAGTGACCGCCTGGAGCGCTATCTGCATCTCTTCCCGAGCCGAACCCGCGTGATTCTGGACAATCGCTTTGTGGACTTTAACATCCGGGAGTTGAACGACGCGCTCAAGCCGGTCGGGCTCTTCCTGATCACAGAGTTCCTCTGGACGAAGCTGCGCCAGGCGCGACAGGAACGTGTGTTACAACGCCACTCGATCATTCTGATTGACGAGGCATGGCTGTTGATGCAGTTCCAGCAGGGGGCGAAGTTCCTGGCGGCATTTGCGCGGCGTATTCGTAAATATGGTGGCGGTCTCTGGTGTACAACGCAGAACTCTGATGACTTCCTGGGGTCAGAGGAGGGGCGCACGATCCTGGCAATGGCAACCATGAAGTTCTTAATGAAGCAGGACTCATCAACGATTGAGTCGGTGATGCGCACGTTCCGCCTGAGCCCGGGACAGCGAAACTTCTTGCTGGCAGCTCGGCGCGGTGAAGGGCTGTTCTCTACCAAGAGCTGGACGCCGATGGAGGTGGTCGCGTCGCCGAAAGAAGCCGAGATGGCGAACACGACGTTGACCCTGGCCTCATCTGCGCGAAGCACTGAAGCGTTGCTGGAAGAGTTAGAGCTAGAAGATCTGGAGCCCCCCTTGAACGGCTATAACAAGAAGCATCCTGAGCGGGCATGAGGAGTGATATTGTGCAGACGAAACGCACTCATTCTATTCCCTATCTGCCTGTCGTCACGCGCTGGCTTCTGCTTCTCGTCACAGGGGGACTGATGTTCTGGCTTGCGGGTGGCTGGCCACCCACAACCTGGGCCTTGCTGGTACAGTGCCTGATGAACTTTCAGCCCTTATGGGAAAAGCATCAGGAAAGCCTGATTCTGCCGCTGGTGCTGCTGTGTATTCAATCGCTGTTCTTACTGGCGGCGTGGGGCCTATGGGTCTGGCGTGTCTACTGTGAGCTTGGTATCCCGCGTTTGAGCGTAAAGGCCAGTGGTTTTGGCGCTTTCCGAAAGCAACCGCCTGCGCCAGGACCAGAGCAGGGAGCGCCACAGGCTGTCCCTGAGTTCAAGGAGCCGATCCCTGAGTTCAAAGTACCGGAGCCAATTGCGGAGTTCAAGGAGCCAATCCCGGAACCGCAAGCGCAGGAGTCAGCGCCGAAGTCGATGGTGGTTGATATGCTGGCAGAGAATCCCTTTGAGACTGAGGCAGAAGAGCCGGAGCCAATCCCGGAGCGCAAGGAGCCGGAGGTCCAGGAGAAGCCTGGAGCATCCTCTGAACAGCAGGCGGATATGCTGACAGAGAAGCCTTTTCAGGCAGAAGTAGAAGAGCCCACCTCACCACGGCCAGCGGTACAGTCCCGGAAAGGGCCGCAAGTGGAAGCTCCACGTGAGCCAGTTGCGGTGCCTCCTGTGGCGAAAAAGTCCGAGGATGAGGTGCTTCCTGAGGTGAAGCATGTGGAGCCAATCGAGGTGACGCGGGCGAATCCTTTTGCGACAACCAATCCCTTCGACGTGCAGAATGACCTGATCACGCTGTTCGGGCAGGAGAGCGCGATTGAGGAGGAGGCTGAAACGGAGCCAGAGCCCGGCGCGGACTCGCTCTACGTGTTTGGTGATCCGCTGGCCGGTCCACTACCGGACATCTTCTATCATGATGAGACGTTAAAGCGAGAACTGATAGAGGAAAAAGGTCAGGGGAAGAAAAAGAAGAAGGGTGAAGCGCACAGAGGCCAGAGCGTATAAGGCTCTGACCTCTGCCTGTTGCGCAAATAACTGTGCTAAAGGGGAGAAGAATCCTTTCCAGGGCTAATAGTGCCACTCCAGGGAAACGAATGAGAGAATGGACATCTCTCTCGATTGTTGTATTGCTATCTGTCGATTATTGGGCCTCAGGAAGAAGCAGGTAGCCATAATTGAGAACACAATAAATATAGACCCCACTCCCGCGTAGCTTCCCTCGGATCCTGTCGATGTGTTTATCCATCATGACACGTACCTTTTCATCAACGGTGTAATTGTAAGCATACCAGGCCAGATCTGCATAGGTGACGGGTGCTCCGCTGCGCAAAGGATAAAGCAGGCGGAATTCGGTTGCCGTAAAGGTAACAATGAGATTGCCGATGGTGACGGATCGCCGTTTGATATCCCATTGCAGTTCACTGATATGCAATGGCTTTTTTTCTGGTGTGCTTACGGATGCAAGGTACCACTTGGAAACGCCCATATGTCAACACTCCTTGTTTTACCGGACATTGAATGCACATCCTTGCGATGTAAGTGGTATGGAAACCAACAAGACTGTTTGCAATAGATAGTGCATGCTCCTATAGATCGTGCTCGTTATTGTGCATTGCCTCTCTATCCTTTAATATCGAGCCGTGGCATCTCTCTGCAACACTCTATGAGGAACCGATACAGAGATAGTTCTGTGCCTGGCTTATAGAATAGAATTTCATTTCTGGAAAAAGAAATGAACTATTTCACATTTTGAGACTTTTTCTGGAATCTCACTTCCAGAATTGGGGTAGGAGAGTGTGCTTCAAAGCTATAGCGAGACGCCGATTTTTATGGATTCACAGGGTAATCATGCCGGAAGCTCCAGAAATACTGCATGAACGATCAGGAGAGCAGGGAGACCTGCTTGCGCAAGGGACCTTCTGGTGTCATGCTATCCTCTTCCTCCTCCTGTGTGGACTCTTGAAGGGCGTCCTCGGGAAGTTGGAAGGTGGCAACAGAGTTATGCCACTGTTGAGCCAGCACAGAAAGCGAGTGAATGTATTGCGCTGTCGTGAGAATCGCGGT
>Ga0164243_10007758_pt1 | contig 15966 bp, 18 predicted proteins | sample OricompcompostOP_FD_108781 | JGI IMG/M metagenome (GOLD analysis project Ga0164243, IMG submission 108781) | Organic Plus compost microbial communities from Emeryville, California, USA - Original compost - Organic plus compost (OP) | ecosystem: Engineered > Solid waste > Mixed feedstock >...
AGCATGACGCGCCCGCTTCACGAACGGAAAGAGGCGGAAACAGGTCGTGTCGGCGAGCGCGGGAACGGATTTCTGAATGGAGCGCGCCGTTTCCCGGCCAAAGTCCCGGCCGCGCCGCCTGTCGAAGGCCGAGGCCGCCGAGATCTTCCGCCGCTTCGCCGCCGCAGAACCCGAGCCGAAGGGCGAGCTTCACTACACCAATCCCTTCACCCTCCTCGTCGCGGTCGTGCTTTCCGCGCAGGCGACCGATGCCGGGGTGAACAAGGCGACGCCCGCCCTTTTCGCCGCCGCCGACACGCCGGAAAGGATGGCGGCGCTCGGCGAGGAGAAGGTGGCCGGCTTCATCCGCACGATCGGCCTCTATCGCAACAAGGCCAAGAATGTCGTCGCCCTGTCGAAGCGGCTCGCCGATGAGTTCGGCGGCGCTGTGCCGCAGGACCGCGAGACACTCGAAACCCTGCCCGGCGTCGGCCGCAAGACCGCCAATGTCGTCATGAACATCGCCTTCGGCGCGCCGACCATCGCGGTCGATACGCATATCTTTCGTGTCGCCAACCGCACCGGACTTGCGCCCGGCGCCAATGTGCGCGCCGTCGAGGACGGGCTGGAGAAGATCGTGCCGGAGGAATACCGCCTCCATGCCCATCACTGGCTGATCCTGCACGGCCGCTACATCTGCAAGGCCCGCAAGCCCGACTGCCCGCGCTGCCTCATCTCTGACATCTGCCTCTTTCCCGACAAGACAACGCCTCTATAGTCGCACCGCCCTCCCCAACCGCCTTTCACGGAACCGACAGACCATGCCCGAACCGCGCTACGACGTGCTCGCCATCGGCAACGCCATTGTCGACATCATGGCCCGCACGGAAGAGGACTTCCTTCTCAGCGAAGGGCTGGCCAAGGGCTCCATGCGGCTGGTCGATGCGGCCGAGGCCGACCGGCTCTACGCGCATATGGGGCCGGCAATCGAGACCTCCGGCGGCTCGGCCGGCAATACGGCGGCTGGCCTTGCCTCGCTCGGCGGCCGGGTCGCCTTCATCGGCACGGTGGCGGACGATGTCTTCGGCGGCCTTTACCGCCATGACATGAAAGCGATCGGCGTGGATTTCGGCACCCCGGCGCTTTCGGGGGGCCGGCCCACCGCCCGCTGCATGATCTTCATCACGCCGGACGGCGAGCGCACCATGAACACCTATCTCGGCGCCTCGCAGGAACTGTCGCCGCGCGACATCGATCCGGCGACGGTCGGCGATGCCGCCGTGACCTATCTCGAAGGCTATCTCTGGGACCCGCCCGAGGCTAAGGCCGCCTTTCTCCATGCCGCCGCTATCGCCCATGAGGCGGGCCGCAAGGTCGCCCTCACCCTTTCCGACGCCTTCTGCGTCGACCGCTACCGGGCCGAATTCCTCGATCTCATCCGCAAGGAAACGGTCGATATCGTCTTCGCCAACGAGACCGAGCTCCGTTCCCTCTACGAGACGGCGAGCTTCGACGCAGCGCTTGGCGCGCTGCAGGCGGATTGCGCTCTCGCCGCGGTCACGGCCGGCGCCGAAGGAGCCTATGTCGTCGAGCGCGACGGGATCGCCAAGGTGCCGGCAACGCCGGTCGATACGGTGACGGACACGACCGGCGCCGGCGATCTCTTCGCCGCCGGCTTCCTCTTCGGCCATGCGCGGGGAATGCCGCTCCGCGAGGCGGCAAGGCTCGGGACGCTCTGCGCCGCAGAGGTCATCGGCCATATCGGGCCGCGGCCGGCGGTATCGCTCGCCGACCTCGCCCGCCAGTCGGGCTTCGATCTCTGAGGAAGCCCGATTGAGGGATCAGGCGTTGGCGGTCCGGGCGGCTGCCGCCTGAGCCCGCTGGCGATAGAGCGCCATGAAATCGATCGGGTCGATGAGGAGCGGCGGGAAGCCGCCATTGCGGCTCGCATCCGAGATGATCTGCCGGGCGAAGGGGAAAAGCAGCCGCGGGCATTCGATCATGGCGACCGCCAGCGCGTTCTCCTTCGGGATGTTGATCAGGCGGAAGAGGCCGCCATAGACCAGTTCGATCGCAAAGACGGTCGTCTCGCCCTCGCGGGCATTGGCGTCGATGCGGAGCTCGACCTCGATCTCGTCGCCCTGGGCCGGGCGCGGCGTGACATTCACATTGATGGCGATCGCCGGCATGGAGGTGCGCGAGCGCAGCGATTGCGGGGCGCCGGGGCTCTCGAAGGAGAAATCCTTCACATATTGGGAAATGACGCTGATGGTCTGCCCCGCAGGCGCGGCAGGCCGCTCCGTGTTGCCGTTTTCGGCCATAGACATTCCCCGCGCTCCTTCGCCCGTCCAGCCAAGCCTATCCGAGATGCGGGACGGCTATCACGGCGGGATAACGGTTACAAGGCAAACGGGCATACGGCCCCGTGACAATTAACTTCGTGGCCATTCGACCCTTCCGCCCTCGCAACCGCCCTTGACGTTGCCTAGATAGGAAAGGGATATGGAAGGAACGAACGGAATGGGTTTTCGCGCAGATCACCGCGCCCGGGGGCAGGATGCCGCGCCATGAACGGCTATATCGACATTTATTCGATCATCTTCCTGGTTCTCGCCATTGTGATCTTCCTGCGCCTCAGGAACGTTCTCGGCCGCCGCACCGGCAATGAACGGCCGCCTTTCGACCCCTATTCCCGCCGCGACGCGCCGAAAAGCGCCTCAGGCGACGAAAAGGTCATCAGCCTGCCGCGCTCGCAGCCGGACCGCGACATGCAGCCGGCCGGCGTCGAGACGGCGACCGCCGAGGACCGGGTCAAGAGCGCCGCAACGGCAGGCGCCACCGCCGGCGACGGGCTCGTCGCCATTGCGCGGGCCGATTCCTCCTTCAACGCCGCCGAGTTCCTGCGCGGCGCCGCCGGGGCCTATGAGATGATCGTGACGGCCTATGCGGAGGGCGACCGCAAGACGCTGAAGCAGCTTCTCTCGCGCGAGGTCTATGACGGCTTCGTCTCCGCCATCGCCGGCCGCGAGGCGCGCAACGAGCGCATGGAGTTCAAATTCGTCGGCATCGACAAGTCGGAGATCACCGACGCCTCGCTCAAGGGCGCGACGGCGCAGGTCACGGTCCGCTTCCTGTCCAAACTCATCTCGGCCACCTACAATAAGGACGGCGCCGTGATCGACGGCGATCCGGTGCATGTCGGTGACGTCACCGACATCTGGACTTTCTCGCGCGACATCTCCTCGCGCGATCCGAACTGGAAGCTGATCGCGACCGAATCGGTCGAGTGATCCGGTCGGAGGCAGCCGCCATGCGCGAGACCTCCGTTCCGCCGACCGAAATCCGGCATCGCGATTTCGCCGATCTTTACGGCTGGGCGGAAGACGACCACGCTGCCGCCTTTCGTGCCTTCCGCCGGGGCGCGAAGAGCCTTTCCGAAGCATCGCCGAAAGGACGTTCGCTCGGCGTCGATCCCGGGGCGCTCCGGGACATCCTCTCCCGCGCCGGGACCAGGCCGGAAAATCTCGGCGAGGACGAGGCGCGGCGCTTCTTCGAAACCGAGTTCACGCCCTTCGAAATCCTGCCGCCCGACAGCCGGGGCTTCTTCACCGGCTATTACGAGCCGATCGTCGCCGGTTCGCGAAGCCGCACGGCGGAATTCATCGTTCCCCTTTATCGCCGGCCGCCCGATCTCGTCGAGTTCGATCCGGAGGACCCGCCGGCCGGAATCGATCCCTCCTGGCGCTTCGCGCGGCGGACGGCGACCGGCTACACGGCCTATGCCGACCGGGGCGAGATAGAGGCCGGATTCCTGAAAGGACGGGGGCTGGAGCTCGTCTTTCTCGCCGATCCGGTCGATGCCTTCTTCATCCATATCCAGGGCGCGGCGCGCATCGCCCTCCCCGATGGTGGGTCGATGCGCGTCACCTATGCCGCCAAGACCGGCCATCCCTATACGCCGATCGGCCGCGTGCTGATCGAGATGGGTGCTTTGGAGAAGGGCAAGGCCGACATGAAGGCGATCCGCGCCTGGCTCGCCGCTCATCCCGAGGCCGCGCCACAGGTAATGGCGAAGAACCGTTCCTTCATCTTCTTCCGCGAGGCATCGGTCGAGGACCCGAAACTCGGGCCTGTCGCGGCCGCCAAGACGCCGCTAACTCCCGGACGAAGCCTCGCCGTCGACCGGCTCCTGCACAGCTTCCACAGCCCGGTCTGGATCGAGACCGAGCTTGCTGACCGCACTGCCTTCCGGCGGCTGATGATCGCCCATGACACCGGTTCTGCCATCATCGGGCCGGCGCGGGGCGACATCTTCTTCGGCTCCGGCGACGAGGCCGGCGCGCTCGCTGGCGGCATGGCCGCTGCGGGGCGCTTTGTTCTCTTCGTGCCGCGCTCGACGGCCGACCGCTTCCTGCGGGGCGACCCGTGAGCCGGCAGCACCGGCGGCAGCCGAACGAGGACGATCTCGCCCTTTGGGAAGTCGTCCTGCGCGACGTGAAGCCGCTCGACCGGCGCGGGAAACCGATCCGCACCAAAGCCGAGACAAAGGCGGCGGAACCGCCCGCCAAGGCCGAGGAGCGGCCAAGCCGGGCAAAGCCGCAAGCTGTGCCGAAGCCTGCACCCACCAAGCCGGCGCCCCACCCGCCGCTGGCGCCGATGGATCGCCGGATGCGGGGGCGGGTGACGCGCGGATCGCTCGAGATAGACGGGCGGATCGACCTGCACGGCCTCACCCAACAGGCGGCGCACCAGCGGCTGAGGCGTTACCTCGCCGACCGGCAGGCGGATGGCGCGAAGCTCGTCCTCGTCATCACCGGCAAGGGCCGGACGGGCGGCGAGACCATGATCGGGGAGAGCCGCGGCATATTGCGGCGAAGCGTGCCGCTCTGGCTCGGCTCGCCGGAATTCCGTTCTCTCGTGATCGGCTTCGAGGCGGCGGGCCCCCGCCATGGCGGCGAGGGCGCGCTCTATGTGCGGCTGCGCGCGGGCAAAGCCGCGCCGCACTAGGCTCAGATCAGCTTTCGGAGCTGGTCGAGGCGGTCATTCACCAGCCATCCGTAGAAATTCTCTTCCGGATAGGCGATCTGCTGGCCCTTCTTGCGGCGGGCGTCATTGTCGGCCCGAATCTCGCGGGCGCGGGTGGCGCAATCGCCGAGATTATAGAGGGTCGCGGTGACGCCGGGATTCTTGGTGATGTCGAAGCCGGCAATGTTCCGGTACATGTCGATGCAGACACGGATCTGCGCCGCCATGTAGTGGATGCTGCGATCGGGATCCATGATGGTCTCATAGACCTCGGCGGCATCGTTGATGTCGAGAAGCGGCAGGCCACTCTTGGCATGGACCGTGTCGTTGACCATCAGCGCGACGACCGGGCTTAACTGGCCGAGGCCGAAGGTCTGGCCGGCGATGCCGGGCATGAAGAAGACGCGCTGGATGCGGACATCGGGAAAGCGCTTGCCGTCGACCGACTTGCCCTGAAACTTCGTCCGCCAGATCACCGAGCGGCAGTCCCACATCTCGTAGGACGATTTGTACTGGTTGCAGCGCTCGAATTGCGGGCGCTGGAAGAACTTGGCCGCCGTCTCTCCCTTATAGGAGAAGGTCATGTCCATCTTCGCGTATTGTGCCGCCTTGACGTAATAGCCCTGCAGGCTGTCGAGGCCGTCGACATTGTAGGTATGCTCGCCGACGATGGCTCCGACCATATGGATCGGGTCGATCCCGTAGATGCGCGAGACTTGCTTGATCTTGCCCATCAAGCCCTGGTTCTTCTGGAGCATCCCGTAGATCTGGCGGTATTTCGCCTCGTAGGAGCCCTGATTCGCGGCGGTCCACAGGACCGAGAGGAAGGCGAGCCTCGGCCGCTTGTCGTTACGGTTGCCAGGCGGGACCACGATCACCTCGGCATGGACAAGGGGCGGCACGACCAGCTGGGTGAGGCCGGCAATGGCCGCGACCACAAGGATTTTCAGGGCGTTGCGGAAAGCGCGCATGGGAAACGGCTCGCTGGAACCACATTGGGCCGGCCGCAAAAGGCGGGAAACCGGCCATTGTTGAGGGGAAACTCAGGCAGCGCGCCGGGCACCTTTTCCTCACTCGCCCGTCACGCAGCACGGGCGGTACTATGTGGCCGCGGCGAAATCTTGGCAACAGACGAAAAGGCGCAGCCTTCCGGGGAAGGCCGCGCCTCGATTCAGCGGATGGTTCGAGACCGTCAGAGGATGAAGCGGCTCAAATCCGTGTTGCGGGCTAGGTCGCCGACATGGTCCTCGACATATTGCGCGTCGATGACGATCGTCTCGCCGGCCTTGTCGGAGGCCGAGAAGCTGATCTCGTCCAGCACGCGCTCCATCACCGTCTGCAGGCGCCGCGCCCCGATATTCTCGACATTCTCGTTGATCGACACGGCGATTGAGGCGATGGCGTCGATGGCGTCGTCCGTGATCTCGAGCCTGACGCCCTCGGTCTCCATCAGCGCGACATACTGCTTGATGAGGCTCGCCTCGGTCTCCGTCAGGATGCGGCGGAAATCCGACTTGCTGAGCGGCTTCAGCTCGACGCGGATCGGCAGGCGGCCCTGCAGCTCCGGCAGGAGGTCGGACGGCTTGGCGACATGGAAGGCGCCGGAGGCGATGAAGAGGATATGGTCCGTCTTCACCGGCCCGTATTTGGTCGCGACCGTCGTCCCCTCGATCAGGGGCAGGAGGTCACGCTGCACGCCCTCGCGGCTGACATCACCGCCAAAGCGACCCTCGCGGGCGCAGATCTTGTCGAGCTCGTCGAGGAAGACGATGCCGTCATTCTCGACCGAGGCGATTGCCTCCTGCACCACCGCCTCATTATCGAGGAGACGGTCGGATTCCTCGTTGACGAGGATCTCGTAGGAATCCTTCACCGTGACGCGGCGCGGCTTGGTGCGTTCGCCGAAGGCCTTGCCGAGCATCTGGCCGATATTGACAACGCTCGCGCCGGGCATGCCGGGAATCTCGAATTGCGGCGGGCCGCCCGAGTCGCGCACCTGGATTTCGATCTCCTTGTCGTCGAGCTCGCCCTGGCGGAGCATCTTGCGGAAGGACTCGCGCGTCGCCGGGCTCGAGGAATCACCGACCAGCGCGGTCAGCACGCGTTCCTCGGCGGCGATCTCGGCCTTGGCGGCGACGTCCTTCCGCTTCTTCTCGCGCACAAGCGAGATGCCGACCTCGAGAAGATCGCGCACGATCTGCTCAACGTCGCGGCCGACATAGCCGACCTCGGTGAATTTGGTGGCCTCGACCTTGAGGAAGGGCGCGCCGGCGAGCTTGGCGAGGCGACGGGAAATCTCCGTCTTGCCGACGCCCGTGGGGCCGATCATCAGGATATTCTTGGGCAGCACTTCCTCGCGCAGCGGCCCGGTCAGCTGCTGGCGGCGCCAGCGGTTGCGCAGCGCAATGGCGACCGCACGCTTCGCATCGCCCTGACCGATGATGTAGCGGTCGAGCTCGGAAACGGTTTCACGGGGTGAGAAATTCGTCATCTGTCTTTTCCTATGCCCGGCTCCCGCGGCCTGTCAGCACCGCGGGACCGTCATTCCAGAATATGTTGACCTGTCTTGTTGACCTGTCTTGGGCGAAGGCCCGCATCAGGTGGTGCTTTCCAGCTTCTCCAGCGTGACCTGGTCATTGGTGTAGATGCAGATATCGGCGGCGATTGCCATGGCCTTGCGGGCGATGGCCTCGGCATCGAGATCGGTGTCGATCAGCGCCCGCGCGGCGGCAAGGGCGTAGTTACCGCCCGAACCGATGCCGGCAACGCCGTTTTCGGGCTCCAGAACATCGCCATTGCCGGTCAGCACGAGGCTGGTCGACTTGTCGGCGACGATCATCATCGCCTCGAGACGGCGGAGATAGCGGTCGGTACGCCAGTCCTTGGCGAGCTCGACGCAGGCGCGGGTAAGCTGGTCGGGATACTGGTCGAGCTTGGCCTCGAGGCGCTCGAAAAGAGTGAAGGCATCGGCCGTCGCACCGGCAAAGCCGGCAATGACCCCGCCCTTGCCAAGCGGGCGCACCTTCTTCGCATTGTGCTTCATCACGGTCGGGCCGACGGAAACCTGGCCATCGCCGGCGATGACGACCTTGCCGCCCTTGCGCACGGTGATGATGGTGGTGCCGTGCCAGGGGGTCGAGAAAGTTTCGGAGGACATAAAGGGATTTTTCCTTGGCTGGCGAGCCGGGGCGGTCCTCAAAATGGCCCCGCCAAGGCCCCACTTGGCCGGGTGACTGGCCCGGCCGACGCCCATATGTAGGTTCCCGCTTTCCCTATGCAATCCGCCCGCTTCCGCCGGCCGGAAACCGGATGGAAAGCCGTCCCTGCCATGCTCGGCGGCAAAGGTGGCCTTTACGCGGCCCGCCTGATAAAAGCCGCCCCTGAAAGGAACCTCCCCATGCGCACGGCCAGCCTGACGCGCAAGACCAAGGAAACCGACATCGCCGTCACCGTCGCCCTCGACGGCACGGGACGGGCGGATATTGCCACGGGCGTCGGCTTCTTCGACCACATGCTCGATCAGCTGGCACGGCACAGCCTCATCGACATTACGATAGGGGCGAAGGGCGATCTCCATATCGACCAGCACCACACGGTCGAGGATGTCGGGATCGCCCTCGGGCAGGCCCTCAGGCAGGCCCTCGGCGACCTTGCCGGCATCACCCGCTATGCCGATGTGCACCTGCCGATGGACGAGACCATGACCCGCTGCGCCATCGACATTTCCGGGCGGCCCTATCTCGTCTGGAAGGTGAACTTCACACGCGCCAAGATCGGCGAGTTCGACACGGAGCTTTTCCGGGAATTTTTCGTGGCCTTCGCCCAGAACGCCGGGATTACGCTCCATGTCGAGAACCTCTATGGGCGGAACAACCACCACATTGCCGAGACCTGCTTCAAGGCATTAGCGCGGGCGCTCCGACGCGCGGTGGAGATCGATCCCCGTCAGGGGGGCCGGATCCCCTCGACCAAGGGCAGTCTTTCCGGATAGGCGGCAGGGCGATGAGAATCTACAACGTCCTTGAGCCGCCGCTGGAGACGGGATCGGCCAAGCCGGACCCGGTTTCCTATGCCTTCGTGAAGGAGGGCTTTTCCTGGCCGGCGCTGTTCCTCGGGCCCTTCTGGGTGCTGTGGAAGCGCATGTGGCTGGTCTTCCTCGCCTATCTCGCCGCCGCCCTTTCCATAGGTGTTCTCGCCGACGCGCTGCCGGAGGCAATCTCCTTCGTGCCGCCAACGCTCTTCATCCTCCTCTTCGCGCTGGAGGCCAATAATCTCCGCTGCTGGACGCTGGAGCGGCGCGGTTACCGGCTTGTCGATGTCTCCTTCGGAGACTCGATCTCGGAGGCGGAACTCCGCTTCTTCAGCCGCGAGACGACCGCAGCTCCTGCGACACCACCGCCGGCGGAACCGAAGAAGGCGCCGCCGCCCTTCACGCCGCCGCCGGCTCCACCCGAGGCGGTCGAGATCGTCGGGCTCTTTCCCCGGCCGGGAGGCGGCATGCCATGAGCGTCGCCCTGATCGATTACGGCGCCGGCAATCTCCGCTCCGCCGCAAAGGCCTTCGAGCATGCCATCGCCCAGGCCGGGCTCGACGAGCGCGTCGAGATCACCGCCGATCCCGATGTAGTGGCGCGCGCCGACCGGATCGTGCTGCCCGGCGACGGCGCCTTTGCCGATTGCCGGCACAATCTCGACGCCGTGCCGGGCATGATCGAGGCGATCGACGAAGCGATCGACCGGCGGGGCCGGCCCTTCTTCGGCATCTGCGTCGGCATGCAGCTTCTCGCCACGCGCGGCGTCGAGCACGGCGTGACGTCCGGCCTCGACCGCATCCCCGGCGAGGTGCGCGCCGTCGAGCCCAACGATCCGGCGCTGAAGGTGCCGCATATGGGCTGGAACAACCTTCTCGACCGGCAGCAGCAGCACCCCCTCCTCCACGGGCTCTCGCTCGGCCCGGAGGGCTGGCATGCCTATTTCCTGCACGGCTTCCACCTCGTGCCGGATCGCCATGAGGATGTCGTCGCCGTTGCCGAGTATGGCGGCGAGGTCACGGCGATCGTGGCGCGCGGCAATGTCGCCGGCACGCAGTTCCATCCTGAGAAGAGCCAGCGCCTCGGCCTCGCGCTTCTCGGCAATTTCCTGCGCTGGAAGCCCTAATGATCCTTTTCCCCGCCATCGACCTGAAGGACGGCGCCTGCGTCCGTCTCGAACTCGGCGCGATGGATCGTGCGACCGTGTTCAACACCGACCCGGCGGCGCAGGCCCGCGCCTTCGCGGCAGAGGGCTTCGAATGGCTGCATGTGGTCGATCTCAACGGCGCCTTTGCCGGCCGGAGCGTCAATGGCGATGCGGTCGAGACGATCCTCTCTGCGCTCACCATTCCGGTGCAGCTCGGCGGCGGTATCCGCGACCGCGCCGCCATCGAGAGCTGGCTGGAGAAAGGCATCCGCCGGGTCATCCTCGGCACGGCGGCGCTTCGCAATCCCGACCTCGTGCGTGAGGCCGCGCGCGCCTTTCCCGGCCGCATCGCCGTCGGCATCGATGCACGCGGCGGCCGCGTTGCTGTCGAGGGCTGGGCCGAAACGTCGGACCTTGCTGCGACCGATCTCGCCCGCCGCTTCGAGGATGCCGGCGTCGCGGCGATCATCTACACGGATATCGACCGCGATGGCGTGCTCAAGGGCCTCAATATCGACTCGACGCTGGCGCTCGCCCGCTCCGTCTCGATCCCCGTCATCGCCTCAGGCGGCCTCGCCTCGCTCGCCGATGTGAAGCGCCTCCTCGAACCGGACTGCACTATTCTCGAAGGCGCGATCTCCGGCCGCGCCCTTTATGACGGACGGCTCGACGCCGCCGAGGCGCTCGCCCTCATCCGCGCGGCAAGGCAGGCGGCATGAGCCTGAAAATCCGCCTCATCCCTTGCCTCGACGTCAAGGACGGGCGCGTCGTCAAGGGCGTGCGCTTCGTCGATCTCCTCGATGCGGGCGATCCGGTCGAGGCCGCGAAGGCCTATGACGCGGCCGGCGCCGACGAGCTCTGCTTCCTCGACATCACCGCAAGCCACGAGAACCGCGGCACCATCCTCGATGTCGTCGCCCGCACCGCGGAGCAATGCTTCATGCCGGTGACGGTCGGCGGCGGCGTGCGCACCGTCGAGGACATCCGCGCGCTGATGCTCGCCGGCGCCGACAAGGTCTCGATCAACACCGCCGCCGTGCGCGACCGGCGCATCGTCGCCGAGGCCGCCGAGAAATTCGGCGCCCAGGCAATCGTCGTCGCCATCGACGCCAAGAGAGTGAACCGCGAGGGCGACCCGCTCCGCTGGGAAATCTTCACCCATGGCGGCCGCAACCCGACCGGCATCGACGCCATCGATTATGCCGCCGAGGTCGCCTCGCTCGGCGCAGGTGAAATCCTGCTCACCTCGATGGACCGCGACGGAACCGGCGACGGCTTCGACCTGGGGCTGACCCGCGCCGTGGCGGATGCGGTCAAGGTGCCGGTGATCGCCTCCGGCGGCGTCGGCAAGCTCGACGATCTCGTGGAGGGCGTGACGCTCGGCGGGGCTTCTGCCGTGCTTGCGGCCTCGATCTTCCACTTCGGCACCTTTACGATCGGCGCGGCCAAGGCCCATATGGCGGCGTCGGGCGTGCCGGTGCGCCTCGACAGCTAAGGAGGCGGGTCAATGGCCGCTTTCACCCTCGACGACCTCGCCGCGATCATCGCCGAACGGGCGGCGGCGAGCAGCGAAACTTCCTATACGGCAAAGCTCCTCGGCGCCGGCGTCGAGCGCTGCGCCAAGAAGTTCGGCGAGGAATCCTTCGAGGCGGCGCTGGCGGCGGTCGGCGGCGATCCCAAGGCCTTGACGGCGGAGGCCGCGGACGTTCTCTATCATCTCCTCATCATGCTCCGGGCGGGGGGCGTGCCGCTTGCGGCAGTCATGGAAGAACTCCAGCGGCGGACCGCGCAGAGCGGCCTCGCCGAAAAGGCGTCGCGCCCGGCGGGAAGCGGGGTTTGAGAAGCATGGACCAGACCGTACCTGCCACGGTGTCGCCGCACCGGACCTTCACCCGCGACGAATGGGCGAGCCTGCGCGCCGACACGCCGCTCACCCTCGACGACGAGGATCTTGCCCGGCTGCGAAGCCTCGGCGACCCGATCTCGCTCGACGAGGTGGTGGCGATCTATTTGCCGCTGTCGCGCCTTCTCAGCCTCTATGTCGAGGCGACCCAGCATCTCTACAAGGCGACCAAGACCTTCCTCGGCGGCAACGGCACCAAGACGCCCTTCATCATCGGCGTCGCCGGCTCGGTCGCGGTCGGCAAGTCGACCACGGCGCGCATCCTGCGCGCCCTTCTCCAGCGCTGGCCGAATACGCCGAAGGTCGATCTCATCGCCACAGACGGCTTCCTGCTCCCCAATGCCGTGCTGAAGAACGAAGGGCTGATGGAGCGGAAGGGCTTTCCGGAAAGCTACGACCTGCCCGCCCTCCTTGCCTTCCTGTCGGATATCAAGGCCGGCAAGAGCAATGTCACCGCGCCGGTCTATTCGCATCTCGTCTATGACATCGTGCCCGGCGAGACGATCGTCATCGATCGGCCCGACATCCTGATCGTCGAGGGGCTGAACGTGCTGCAGACCTCACGCCTGCCGCGCGACGGGCGGGCGGTGCCCTTTGTCTCCGACTTCTTTGACTTCTCGGTCTATATCGACGCCGCCGAGACGATCATCCGGCGCTGGTATGTCGAGCGTTTCCTGCGGCTGAAGAACACCGCCTTCCAGAATCCAACCTCCTATTTCAACCGCTATGCCGATGTGGACGAAGCGGAGGCGATCAAGCTCGCCGAGGGGCTGTGGGAGCGGATCAATCTCCCCAATCTCTGCGAGAACATCCTGCCCACGCGCCCGCGCGCCGACCTGATCCTCGTCAAGGAAGACGACCATCGCATCGCCAAGGTGGCGCTGCGGCGGCTCTGAGGACGGCCTAAAACCGGCCGGCGCTTGATTTTTCCCGCCCGAAACCTGATATGCCGACCATCCTCCTTTCCCTGACGCTCTCAAGGTGATCATGGCTGACGAAACCACGCCCGAAACCGAACTGACGACGCCCGAGAATGGCGAAAAGCCGGCCGGCGACGGCTCGGCCGAGCGGGTTGCGGCGCTCGAGGCCGAGGTCGCGGACCTCAAGAGCCGCATGCTGCACACTCTCGCCGACATGGAAAACCTGCGGAAGCGCACCGAACGCGAAATGGCCGACGCACGCCAGTATGCGGTGGCCAACTTCGCCCGCGAAATCCTCAATGTCGCCGACAATCTCCGCCGCGCGCTCGACACCGTGCCCGCCGACAAGCGCGGCGAGAGCAGCACGCTCACGACCCTCCTCGAAGGCGTCGAGGTGACCGAGCGCGGCCTTGCCCAGACGCTGCAGAAATTCGGCGTGAAAGTGATCGAGGCGAAGGGTGAGAAATTCGACCCCGGCAAGCATCAGGCGATGTTCGAGGTCGAGCGGGCGGACCTCCCCTCCGGCACCGTCGCCGACGTCGTCCAGGCCGGCTACACCATCGGCGAGCGGGTCCTTCGCCCGGCCATGGTCGGCGTCTCCAAGGGTGGCCCGAAGGCCGCGCCCAAGGCCGCCAGCGAGGCGAGCAATGGCGAGGCCCCGGCCGGGGAAGAGAAGCCGGCCTGACCGGCGGAACCCGACGATTCTGCTTTATCGGGGATTTGCCCCCGGACCGCGGCGCGCCTAAAGTCCGGCCGGTCGCAATGTGAATCACGGAACGGACATGGCCGGCACAGCCAGGAAGCCGACCCAGACGGAACGGGTACGCGCAAGCCTTGCCGATGCGATCGTGCGCGGCGAGCTCGGTCCAGGCGTCCCGCTTGACGAATCTTCGCTTGCCGACCGCTTCCAGGTCTCACGCACGCCAATACGCGAGGCGATCCGCCAGCTCGAAGCCATCGGCTTCGCCGAGGCGCGCCCGCATCGCGGTGCCGTGGTGCCGCGTTTCACGCCGGAAAAGCTGAACGAGATGTTCGCGGTGATGGCCGAGATGGAGGCGCTCTGTGCCTCCTACGCCTCCGCTGCGATCACGCCCGCAGAACGCGACGAACTCCGCACCGTACACGACGCCTGCCGGTCCGCGGCCGAGCAGGGCGATATCGAGACCTATTACGCGCTCAACATCGCCTTTCACGACACGATCTACCGGGCGAGCCACAACAGCTTCCTTGCCGAGGTGACCCTTGGCGTCCGCAACCGTGTCGCCCCGTTCCGCAAGGTCCAGTTTCACGGGACCGGACGCCTCGCCCAGTCTCTGGTCGAGCACAGCCGCATTGTCGACGCGATCTTCCGGGGTGATGCAGACGGCGCTGCGGCGCTGATGCGCGAGCATCTCCGCTTCGTCCGCCAGTCGGTCGGGCGCGTCACCGAGGCGCTTCGCGACGCGGAGGAGGCGGAGGCCGCCGGTCTGGCGTCTCAGGCGACCGATCTCAGGCTGAGCTGATAGTTCCGCCAGCCACCGTAGGTCGAGATGTCGCGCGCGTCACGGATCGCGACCGCTTCCACCAGAAAGCCCTTGGCCGGCTCGCGACCCTCGAGCTCGATCGTTCCGATGCCGAGCGGCGGCGGAATGCGCGAGACGAAGGTGCCGAAGGCCGCGGGCGCGAGCGACCAGATTTCCACCTCGATCGCCGTCCCCTCCCCCTCGCCGACGCGGATCAGGCCCGGCTTGGCCGGCGATTTCCCGGCAAGCTCGTAGAGGCGGTAGAGGGGCTTCGTCCGGCCCACGCGGATGAAGTCGGCGGCGAACGCCTCGAGTTCATGGTTGAGAGGCATGCCCGTCATGTGGGCGCCGACCACGACAAGGGGAATCGCGTCGGAAACAATTGAACTCGCCCGCATGCAGGTCCTTTCGGAAGTTGGCAGGTCGAAGGTACGAGGAAGCCGCCTCCCGGACGGCCTCCTCTCGCGGCGTATCGGTCAGAGACCCTTGACGGCCTCGATATCGAGGCCGTCCCAGGCCTTGGTGACGATCTCGTCGGTGAGGACGTCGGAAAGCTCGACGGGACCGGCGAGCGCCTTCTGCTCGCCCTCGCCCATCTGCAGGAATTCCATGTAGGTCTTCCACGCTTCCGGCAGGAAGGTGCCGTGCTTCTCGACGCTGTCGGGCGCGGTGTAATAGGTCTGGACGAGTGCCCAGAATTCCACCGCGACCGGATTGTCGCCGAGCGAGGCGGCGGCGTATTTCGTCTTGAGGAGCTCGAAGGCCTTGTCGGGATTGGCCATGCCCCATGCCCAGCCCTTGAGCGTCGCGCGGACGAATTTGGCGAGAAGCTCGGGATCGCCCTCGAAGGTCTCGGCGCGGACCGCGAGCGCGTCGCCCGGGAAAGCCTTCACGATATCGGGCGTGATCGAGCGGACGGGAATGCCCTGTGCCGGGATGAGCAGGATATCGCGCTTGGCGCCGGCATAGGCATGGATGCGGCCCTCGTTGAAGGAGCGCACCGTGGTCGGGTCGCCTTCGCCCGCGACCACCAGCTTGACCTCGCTGCCTTCCTTGAGACCGGAGGTGACGATGGAGGCGCGGGTCATCGGCACCTCGCCGCCGGCGAGGTCGGAGAGGCCGACGGTCTTGCCCTTCATGTCGGCCATGGTCTTCACATCGCTCGCATCCGGCACGACGATGTCGAAGCTGTCCGGGTAGTAGATCTGCATGATCGCCTTCAGCGGGAAGCCGCGCTGGACGGTCTGCATGGTGGCCGCGGAAGAGAAGATGCCCCAGTCGACATTGCCGGCGGCGAGCTGCCGGGCAGCATCGGACGAGCCCTTGGAATAGTTGAGGGTCACGTCGAGGCCTTCCTCGGCATAGAAGCCCTTCTCCTGCGCCATGAAGACCGGGAACATCTGGGCTGTCGGGCCGCCCTGCGCCGTGACGCCGTTGAAGGTCACGAGATCGGCGAGCGA
>Ga0164243_10007759_pt1 | contig 15966 bp, 13 predicted proteins | sample OricompcompostOP_FD_108781 | JGI IMG/M metagenome (GOLD analysis project Ga0164243, IMG submission 108781) | Organic Plus compost microbial communities from Emeryville, California, USA - Original compost - Organic plus compost (OP) | ecosystem: Engineered > Solid waste > Mixed feedstock >...
CATATGGCAGGACGCGCGAGAAGCGCCTGCTGGCCATCTCAGAATGTCCTGAGGTGATCATCGAAGAAACGTCCGCCGCGATGCAGCGGCGCAAACTTTTTGGAGGAAGAGGCATGCCGCAAGTCACAACGCTCATCCGGACGCTGGCGGTGTCCGTGATTCTTGGCTTCTCCGCCGTCGGCACTGCCGCGGTTGCGCAGGAGTTCCAGCAGATCGAGCTCTCCGACGCGGTCATCAAGAAGTTCATCGCGGCTCAGGCCGATCTCGCCAAGATCAACTCGGGCTCCGAGGAGAAGTCCAAGGAGGGCGACGCCAAGGAAGTCAAAGAAGCTCCTGAGGGCGAAGAGATCGACGAGAAGATGCAGGCCGAGCTCGATGCCGTCGCCACCAAGCACGGCTTCAAGAACTACGCTGAGCTCGACGACGTCGGCGCCAACATCGCGCTCGTTCTCGCCGGCATCGACGGCGAATCGGGCGAGTACACCGATCCCCGCAAGCAGCTCGAGAAGGAGCTGGCCGAGGTGAAGGCCGACGACAAGCTCGCGGCCGACGAGAAGGCCGACATGGTCAAGGAGATCGAGGACGCCATCGCGGCCACCCCCGAGCTCCAGCACAAGGCCAATATCGAGATCGTGAAGAAGAACCGCGAGGCGATTGAAAAGTCCCTCGAGTAGTCTTTATTTCATCGCGTGGGGCCGCAGCGATCGGTCCCGCCAACAGGCTGAGGTTTGAAGCGCCGGCTCGCCAGAGTCGGCGCTTCGCCTATTGGCCGGGGTCCTATAGGATGCCCGCGCCGACCCGATTTCTTGAGAAACTACCGAAGGAGGCCACCATGCAGGATCGAGCAGCGACCGATGAGATCGAGCGGGTAGCGCCCGCGCCCGCTCTCGTCGTCGTCGAGAAGCCTGAGCCGGGCGTCGCCGTCCTTCGCCTCAACCGGCCCGAGGCGCGCAACTCGCTGTCGCTGGCGATGCTCGCCGCACTGACGCGCGCGTTCAAGGAGCTGGGCGCCGATCCCGAGGTTTGCGCCATCGTGCTCGCAGCCGAAGGTCCGGCGTTCTGCGCCGGGCACGACTTGAAAGAGCTGACCGGCCACCGCAGCGATCCCGACAAGGGCCTCGCCTTCTATGAGAAGACGATGAAGTCCTGCGCCGAGATGATGCTGGCGATCGTCGCCTGTCCCAAGCCGGTGATCGCCGCCGTCCACGCCACCGCCACCGCCGCCGGCTGCCAGCTCGTCGCGACCTGCGATCTGGCGGTCGCCTCGCAGGACGCCAAGTTCTGCACGCCGGGCGTCAACATCGGCCTCTTCTGCTCGACGCCGATGGTAGCCCTATCCCGCAACGTGCCGCGCAAGCGGGCGATGGAGATGCTGCTTCTGGGTGATATGCTGCCCGCTGCGGAGGCCGCCAGCTACGGCCTCATCAATTCGGCCGTGCCGCCCGAGTTCGTCATGCAGGCGGCCCTCGACATGGCCCGCCGCATCGCCTCCAAGCCTGCCGCGACCGTCGCCATCGGCAAGGAGGCGTTCTACCGCCAGATCGAGACGCCGCTGGCCGAGGCCTACGACTATGCCGCGGACGTCATGGTCCAGAACATGATGATCGCCGAAGCCGAGGAAGGCATCGGCGCCTTCCTCGAGAAGCGACCGCCGAACTGGCAGGGGTGCTGACCCGATGCTGCCCAAGCGCCTGACGCTGGTGACGCTTGGCGTTGCCGATGTCGCCCGCGCGCGCCATTTCTACGAGCGCCTCGGCTTCGAGCCGGCCGGCGTCGACAGCGACGAGGTTGTCTTCTTTCAATTGGAGGGCTCGGTTCTGGCCCTTTTCGGCCGAGAGGCGCTCGCCGAGGACGCGGGAGTGCCGCAGGACGGATCGGGCTTCCGAGGTGTAAGTCTTGCCCTAAATCTCGCCAGTGAGGCGGAGGTCGACGAGGCGCTGCGCCATGCCGAAAGCTGCGGCGCCAGCATCGTGCGCCCCGCACGCAAGGTGTTCTGGGGCGGTTATGCCGGCTACTTCGCCGATCTTGACGGCCACCTCTGGGAAGTGGCCTACAACCCCATCTGCCCGTTGGACGAGAACGGCCGAATGAAGCTGCCAGCGCCGAAGAAGGTCTCTGAATGAACCACGATCGCTACTCGGACGACTACATCGCCGACATTCTCGCGAGCGCCCGCGTGTTCGCCTTCGTCGGCGCCAGCGCCAACACCAGCCGGCCGAGCTACTTCGCCATGAAGTATCTCCTGAGCAAGGGCTACACGGTCCATCCCGTGAACCCCGGACAGGCCGGCAAGGAGATCCTGGGCCGCCCCGTCTACGCCACGCTTGCCGATGTGCCCGCCCCGGTCGACGTCATCGACATCTTCCGCAATTCCGAGGATGCCCTGGGGATCACCCGCCAGGCGATCGCGGAGAAGGACCGCCTTGGCCTCAAGGTCGTCTGGATGCAGCTCAGCGTGCGCAACGACGCGGCTGCTGCCGAGGCCGAGGCAGCCGGCCTCAAGGTCGTCATGAACCGCTGTCCGAAAATCGAATACGGGCGCCTGTCAGGCGAGATCTCCTGGGCCGGCGTCAACTCCCGCACCATCTCGAGCCGCCGCCCGAAACTATCGAAGTTCGGCGTCCAGAACCACGTTTTGCGGGAAAGCGAGGGCTAAGCACTCTTCCGCCCGTCAACGAGAAATCAGCAGCGCTTCTTGATCTCGCGGCCGAGCTCGCGCGAGACCTCATGCGCCAGCATCTTGCCGCGAGAAATCTGGTTCAGCGACAGCTTGCCCTCGGCGCTCGCAAGGATGCGCGGCGCCGCATCCGCTTCGATCTTGCCGCGCTTCAGCTCATCGCAGGACAGCTGCGCCTTCTTCTGCTGGAAGGCGAACAGTCTGACGCCGGAGGCATAGGCTTCGGGCGTCGGGGACTGGCCGATCCACGCGCGCTGATTGTCCGAGTGGAGATGCTTGAGCGTCGCCTGCCGCTTGGCGATGCAGTCCGGCGAATCATCGATGCACGACAGGCCCGCCGTCGGCGAGTTCACGCTCGGCGCCTGACCGACGCAACCGCCCACCGCCAGCAGAACAAAGCCTAGCAATAAAGGCTTGAACGCGGTGGCAAATTCTTCCCGTGAACCCAGTGCTGGCATCGTCGCCTCTTGTGAACCTGCGCCAGAGCCCATAGAAGGCCGGTGAGGCGCGGTCAAGGCGCCTCTCCTGTTGGAGTGTTGCTCAAGGGCCGCCAGTTGGTGGGCGAGGTCCTGTAGCTTCATCCGCCCGGGTTTCTTCCCGCTTTTCGATCGGAGTTGCGCCATGGTCCATGCGATCCGGATTCACCAGTACGGCGGCCCTGAAGTTCTGCAGTGGGAAGAAGTCGACATCGGTGCTCCGGGACCCGGTCAGGTTCGCGTCCGCAATCACGCGGTCGGCCTCAACTACATCGACGTCTATTACCGCACCGGTCAGTACCCGGTAGCCGAGCTCCCCGCCGTTATCGGCATGGAAGGTGCCGGCGAGGTAACGGCGGTTGGCCCTGATGTCATGGGCTTTGCCGTCGGCGACCGCGTCGCTTACGCCAACCCGATCGGCGCCTATGCGGAGGAGCGCCTCATCCCCGCCGAGCGCATCGTCAAGCTGCCCGACGCTATTGCCTACGACACGGCGGCGGCCATGATGCTGCAGGGCATGACGGCGCGCTATCTCCTGCGCGCGACTTACGACGTCGGACCCGAGACCACGCTTCTTTTCCACGCTGCCGCCGGCGGCGTCGGCCTCATCGCCTGCCAGTGGGCGAGGCACTTGGGCGCCACCGTCATCGGAACCGTCGGCTCCGAGGAGAAGGCCGAGCTCGCCAAGGCCAACGGCTGCACCCACGTCATCAACTACCGCACCGAGAGCTTCGTCGAGCGCGTCCGCGAGATCACCGGCGGCAAGGGCTGCGATGTCGTCTACGACGCGGTCGGCAAGGACACCTTCCCCGGCTCGCTCGACTGCATCCGGCCGCGCGGGCTATGGGTCTGCTTCGGCGCCTCGTCGGGCCCGATCGAAGCCTTCGACATCAATATCCTCAACAAGAAGGGCTGCCTCTTCGCCACACGGCCGTCGCTCTTCGTCTATACCGCGAACCGCCAGGAACTCGACGCCACCGCTCGCGATCTGTTCGACATCGTCGCCGCCGGGCACGTCAAGATCAACGTCAACCAGGCGTATCCCTTGAGCGCCGCGGCCGACGCCCATCGCGACCTCGAGGCGCGCCGCACCACCGGCTCGACCGTGCTGCGGCCCTGATCTTATCGTTTTCGGGGGGAAGTTCGTTGGCAGAACTGCAGCAAGCGCACCTGATAGGCGCCGCCGCTTCACAGGAGACCGACCGCAGCGCGCTCAAGGGGCTCGCCCTCGTTCTCTTCGCCGTCCTCGCCTATTCGCTGCTGCACGCAGGCTTTAGGCTCATCGCCTCCGACGTGCTCGGCGAGGACGACGTCATCGACACCATTCTCGCCCAGAACCTGCGCGCCGGCTACGAAGCCTTCCCGCGCCAGCCGCCGCTTTACGACTGGGTGCTGTGGGCCGTCCAGCACGTGACAGGCACGGGCATCGTCGGATTCCTGCTCATCAAGTATGCCGCTCTCATCGCCACCGCCGGCTTCCTTTATGCGTCGGCCCATCGCGTCTTCAAGGACCGCCTGTTCGCCATCCTGACGGTGGAATCCCTGGCGTTGATCTATCAGATCAGCTGGCGCTTCCATGAGGGCTTCACCCACGAGGTCGGCGCCATGGTCGCGGTGACGGCAACGCTGTGGGCGGCGCTGCGCATTGCCGAGCACGGCCGTGTGCTGGACTTTCTCGTCCTCGGGTTCATCGCCGGTCTCGGTTTTCTGACCGAGCCCGCTTACACGGTGTTCCTGGCGAGCCTCTTCGCCGCCGCCGCGCTGCAGCCGGCCCTGCGCTCTCGGCTCCTGCGCCTGCCGTTGCTCCTATCTCTCGTCCTCGCGCTGGCTCTTGCCTCGCCCTATCTCGCCTGGGTTTTCGCCGAGCCCCGGCGCCTCACTTGGCTGACGAACGGACCGCAATACAACCTGGCCCACATGAAGGACGGCCTGCTCGACGCGCTGCGCGGGCCGCTCGCCTATCTGTCGCCGCTGATCGTCATCCTACCGCTCGTCTTCCCGCGCTACCTGCCGACTGCCTGGGGCGATCTGCGCCGGGCGCCGGCTAAAGATGCGACGCCCGATCTCGAGCAGTGGGTTCTGCACACGGCGCTCGTAGCCTTCGCCCTGTCGATCCTCGGGGCTCTCGCGTTCGGCATCCACGGGCTCGCCGTGCACGTGCTGATGCCGCTCTATATCACGAGCACCATCTGGCTGTTCGGCGTCGCCCGCCGCGCCTCGGGCACACAGCGCTACGTCAAGCGCTTCACCCAGCTCGCCATCCTCATCGCCTTCATCGCCTTCTTCGCGCGCATGGCAAACATGTTCGTCCTGGACCCCGTCTGCAAAACGTGCCGCTGGGGTATCCCCTACGCGACGCTTGCGCAGGAGATGCGCGCGCGCGGCTTCGACCCTAACGGCACCATCATCAGCATCGACGACGAACTCGCCGGCAACTTGCGCGCCCAGTTCCCCCATGCCCATGTCGTGACCCGCAGCTATCCCGACTTCACGCCGGACGGCGCCGACTGGACGAAAGGCTCTCGCGCATATGTGTGGGGTGCCAAGATTTCCGCGAGGCAGGCCGCGACCTATATCGATCCTATGCTGCCCTCAGGCCGCAAGGCGTCGGAAGCGGAACTCATCAGCGTGCCCTGGCGCCACCTGTGGCGGCAGGACGGCTATCGCACCACGGACTGGAAGCTGTTGCTGATCAACGAGTAAGACGGTGCGGCCGGCGCCCGGCTGGCCAAGCTCAAGAACAAAGGAACGAGGCCATGGGCACCCCAGCGATCGAGCTCTACTATTACCCGACCCCAAACGGGCGCAAGATCACCATCATGCTGGAGGAGTGCGGGCTGCCCTACGTCATCAAGCCCGTCGACATCACCCGCGGCGACCAGTTCGCGCCCGAGTTCCTCAAGATCTCGCCCAACAACCGCATGCCGGCGATCGTCGATCCGGATGGCCCGGGCGGTGCGCCAATCTCCGTCTTCGAGTCGGGCGCCATCCTGCAGTATCTCGGCCGCAAGACCGGCAAGTTCTATCCCGTCGATGATGAGCGCGCCCGCGTCGAGGTCGAGGAGTGGCTGTTCTGGCAGGTGGGCGGCCTGGGCCCTATGGCCGGCCAAGCCAACCACTTCCGCCTCTATGCCCCGGAGAAGGTGCCTTACGGCATCGAGCGTTACACCAACGAGGTGAACCGCCTCTATGGAGTCATGAACCGCCGTCTGGCCGACCGCGACTATCTCGCTGGCGATTACTCTATCGCCGATATGGCCGCCTATCCGTGGACCACGGGGTGGAAGCAGCAGGGCCAGGACATCGGGGAGTTCCCCAATCTTGCCGCCTGGCAGCAGCGCATGGCCGCGCGCAAGGCGGTGGCCGTCGGCATGGCGGTGGCGCTGGATGAGCCCAAGAAGGACATCGCCACCGACAAGGGCGCCCAGGAGGTCTTGTTCGGCCAGCGCGCCCGCTGAAGGGGATAAAAGGCGCCGGCCCCAGCGGCCCCAAGGCCTAGTAATTCAAATCCGAGAAGCGGAGGGGATCGGGCTTGCGTCCGGTCACCCGCTCGAGCGCGATGGCGGCCAGTACCTTGCCGCACATGGTCTTGCGCTGCCGGAGCTCCGTCGGATCGACGACGCTGTCCAGGAGCTCTCCGGCCGTAAGCTGTCGGATGCTGGCTGTCTCGATCGGCGGCAACGCCAAAACCGGCGCGCCAACGCAGCACGTGACGGCGACGGCGGCGATGGAAAAAGCACGCGAACTCACTCTGCCCCCCCCTTTCGAACCGGTGCCCTGCGGCTGTTAATAAGCAATCGGTCCACCCCGACCGATTTCCGCCACAAACGTAAATCGTTCGCCGGTGAAGGCAAGCGGTAAACGCCCGTTGATGAATTGTGGCGGAACGGTGCAAGCGTCAGGGAGTGTTCTGAGCATCACCATCAACTGGGAGCAGTGGCGCTGTTCCTGGCGCAGATTGTCGCAGGCCGATTCCGGTCGCCCTTCCGTCGACTGACGGCCGGCTGTTCTCCGTAACCGGACTCTTATGCCCTGCCGCACTCCGAAGCGGCTGTTCCGTTGCGGCACACCGGGACTCGAAGCCGAAACTATTTTCTTGCCAATTCAAAGGGATAAAGCCGGAGACCGTTTACCACTTATCATTTCTTCGCTGCGATCTTCAGCATCAGGACGGGCGGCCTCCTGGCTGCTCTCAGTTTGTCCACAAGTACGAAAGCGGAACATTGCTCAACACGACGTAGAGATACAACCCAGAGAGAAGCGCGATGCTGAGGGAAGACTTTCATTTCGAGGACGCCGCGACGGATGTCAGCGTCCATGCCATCGGGGGATGGACGGGGCGTCCGGCCGAGCCCGACTATTTCGGCCGGGGCCTCAAGGCTTGCACCGGGCGCGGCGCCGCCCTGGATCTCGTCCAGGCGCACAAGTGGTTCAATATCGCGGCCCTGCGCGGCAACGCCGAAGCCCGCCGCTATCGCACCGAGCTGGCGCTCGAGATGACGCGCAGCGAAATCGCCGAGGCGCAGCGCCAGGCCCGCGCCTGGCTGGCCCGGCACAACCACTAAAGCTGAGCAGCTAGGAGACTAGCAGTCGGAGAACAGGCTCGACATGCAGCGCCACGTCGACTTGGCGGCGTTGCCGATGGCCGAGCCGGCTTCCCCGATCGTCTCGCCGGTCTTCTTGGCAGCACCTGCGACGGCATCACCCGCGTCCTGAAGCCCTTCCTTGGACGACTTGGCCGTCCGCTTGGCGAGCTCTTCCACCGTCTTCGGCGGCCCTTGCGGGGGCGGCTCGGGTGCTTCACCCGGAGCCGCGTTCGGAGGGGCTGCTGTGATAGGCGGCAGGGCTTCGCCCGAAGCCGGCCCACCGTTGGCCCGCGCGGCGCCGTTTCCCGCCGGAAGAGGCGGCGGCGCGAGCGTCGCCGGTTGGGCCTGAGGCTCCCCAGTCATTCCCGGCGGCGGCGTCAGCGCAATCGGATCGCTCGCCGGCGGCATGATCACCACCCGCTCCCCCTCACACGGCCCCGACGCATTGCGGCGGATACTGCAGCGCGCATGCCCACCGCGCTGAGCCAGCTCCTTGGCGCACACCAGCGGCGCGCCGGTGGCGGTGATCCGCACCGGGCTCGCGTCATCAAAGGCGCAGGCGTAAGCGGCGTAGGGCTGTTCACAGGTGACGCAAATGTCCTGCGCCGCAGCGCCCGTGGCGGCGGCTCCCGCGGCGATGAGAATGACGGCGAGGCCCACAAGGCGCTCTCGCAGGGTTTGGCTTTGAACGGACATTTCCCTTAACTCCCACCCGATTTTGCCGAAACTGCGATGCGATGAGGGCGGCGCGCGGGCAGTTCGCCTCAAGCCTAGCGCCATTGAGCGGCGTGGGCGAGCTTTGAAGCGCCTTGCCCCACCTGATATTGGCCGCGGCCCAAGTTCTTGCGCAGGCGCTGCGATTGGTGACGGAGGCGGCTTGCAATCGCCGGTAGCCCCAACTATACGGTTGCCTCCGACCGGAGACGTGGCCGAGTGGCTGAAGGCGGCGGTTTGCTAAATCGTTATACGCTTAACGGCGTATCGAGGGTTCGAATCCCTCCGTCTCCGCCAGAACCTACTGATTTCCCTACATTTTATAAGGAAGGGGCTGTTCCGGTATATAAACCGGGATAAGAGCGGCTACGCACTGAGAATGTCCGTGCGCCGTGTTTCGCTTAGGCGGAGACGCGTGGGAGCGCCTTAGCCTTCGCGTGGCGGATTCATCCGTTGGTCGCCAAGCAACCGGTCTGTCAGCTTCAATAAAGCCCCGTACGCGTTGATTCTGCGGCGCGAATCACATCCTCTGCGCACGGATTGAGTCGGGGGGCGTGTAATGGGGGATTGTCGGCTGGGCGGAGCATTCGCGCCCGCAAGGTCATGCTTGCACGGCACCATCAGCCCGCTACTTCTCCAGGCCAGCACGGCCGTGATCACCACTCTGGTGGGCCTGACACTGGTGGGTGCCGCCACGGCGCAGACCTACACCGGCACAGATGTCACGTCGGGACCTTTCACGAGCGGGGTCCAGTCGTTCCGAGACAATAGCAGGCTCGACGCCTCCGCCGCCAACGCCATCAGCGGCGGGATGCAGGCTTTCAATGATAACAGCGTGCTCAACGCTTCCGCCTCAAACGCGGTCAACGGCGGGACTCAGGCGTTCTCTTCGAGCGCCACACTTAATGCTGCCGCCGCCAATGCTGTAAGTGACGGAGAGCAGATTTTCTGGGGCGTGAGCGCGCTTAATGCATCCAGCGCCAATGCCGTCGGTGGTGGATACCAGTCCTTCTTTGACACCAGCACGCTCAACGCTTCGAGCGCCGACGCTATCAGCGGTGGCTTACAGGAGTTCAACGACGTCAGCACACTGAATGCTTCCACGGCGGGTGCCATCAGCGGCGGCGAACAGCAGTTCCATGGCATGAGCGTGCTCTACGCTACCGCCGCTGGTGCAATCACGGGCGGCATCCAAGACTTTGCGGGCAGCAGCGTGCTCAATGCCGCCGCTTCAAACGCGGTCAACGGCGGGATCCAAGCCTTCGGTTATAACAGTATACTGAACGCCTCTGCCGCGAATGCTGTCAGGCGCGGGCAAATCTCTCTAGCTGAGAGCGCGAGCGTCCAAGTGCACGCGGCCGATGCGCTGACCAACAACGTCGCGATTACCTTCAATTCCGGCGGCGCGCTCGAACTCAATGGATTCAGCACGGCGATCGGCCAGATTTCTGGATCAGGCAACATCAGGAACACTGGCGCCGCTGATGCGGTGCTGACGGTGGACACCTCCGTGCTTGGCGATTCCAGCTTCGCCGGCGTTATCGAGAACGGAGGGCCAGGAACGCTGAGCCTCGTCAAGACGGGTGCCGGCACTCTAAAGCTGAGGACTGGTAGCTACACCGGCGCAACACTGATCAATGGTGGCCGCCTCACGGTCGACGGCTGGATTGGCGGATCGACGTTTACGGTCGGCAATGGCACGACTCTCGGAGGCTCCGGCACTGTCGGCACCTTGAACGTTGGCCCGGGCGGCAGGGTGTCGCCGGGCAACTCCATCGGTACGATCAACGTTTCCGGCGACCTCACGTTCAGTCCCGGCTCCGTCTACGACGTCGAGGTCGATCCCGCCGGTAACAGTTCGGACCTCATCGCCGCCACGGGCACGGCTTTTCTCAACGACGCCGTCCTTCACATCGGGTTGAGCGGCGCCTATCAGCCGTCGTCGACCTATACGATCCTCACCGCCGCCGGCGGCATTGTCGGCACATTTGCCTCCGCCACTTCTAACTTCGCCTTTATCGACGCGACGCTTGCGTACGGCCTCAATGACGTCACCTTGACGCTCACCCGCAACGCTACCGGCTTCGTGGACGTTGCCGAGACGCGCAACCAGCGGGCGACAGCGACAGGGGCGGAGCAGGTCGGGTCGGGGCACGCGGCCTACGATGCCATAGCCGGCCTTGATGCTGCCGGTGCCCGCTCCGCCTTCGATGCCCTGTCCGGCGAGATCCACGCCTCGGCCAAGACGGTGCTGATTGAAGACAGCCGCTTCGTGCGCAACGCGGCCATGGACCGGGTCCGCGAGGCCTTCAATGGCTCTTACCGGGCTGGCTTCACCGGTTGGGGCCACGTCTTCGGCTCCTGGGGCGACACGGACGGCGATGGTAACGCCTCAGGCCTCAAGCGCGAGACTGGCGGCCTTCTAGTGGGCATTGACGGAGTGATCCTAGACGGCTGGCGGCTCGGTGTTATTGCCGGCTATGGCCAGGCGGATTTTCATAGCTCTCGCGCAGCCTCGGGCGAGAGCGACAATTCCCATCTCGGTATCTACGGCGGTACGCAGTGGGGCAGCCTCGGCCTACGTGGCGGGGCTGCCTACGCGTGGCATGACGTTGAAATGAAACGCTTGGCCAGCTTTCCCGGATTCTCGGACCGGGTCTCGTCCGAGTACGACGCCGGCACGGCGCAGGTGTTCGGCGAATTGGGCTACCGTTTTGAGGGGCCGGTGTCCTTTGAGCCCTTTGCTGGGCTGGCATACGTCAATCTGGACACAGACAGCTACAATGAAGCCGGCGGTGCCGCGGCGCTCGCGGCCAGCAGTTCCGATACGGGCGGGACGTTCTCCACGCTGGGCCTACGGGCCTCGACCCGCTTCATGCTGAGCGGTGTCAACGCCACCGCGCGCGGCCTGATCGGCTGGCGCCATGCCTTCGGGGATACCACGCCGCTCGCCATACATGGCTTCGCTGGTGGCGACCTCTTCACCGTCGCCGGCGTACCGATCACGGACGACACCGCGATCATCGAGGCGGGACTCGATTTCAGCGTCGCTGCCAACGCCAACCTCGGCCTCTCATATTCGGGCCAGCTCTCGCCAGACGCTCAGGACCATGGCCTCAAGGCCGATCTGTTGGTGCGGTTCTGAAACACATCCCTCGCGGACGGCACTTGGCGCCCCATGCATGCGCATCACTTGTGGGCGCCATCTTGCGTATACATATTTAATTGGACAGCAAGTTAGTTCAGTGGGTTGCCGCCATTTCTTTACGGCCCACGCAAACAATAGGGCATGATTGTCATGACCTTCGAAGAGTTTCAGCTGACCCGCAGGCATTCCGACAGGTTGGCGCGCTGTTCGAACATGCAATGTGAGAACGGCCAAGAGGGGGGCGCTGGTCTAGTCTACCTCGACCACTTGTGCATTCGAGAACTACCTGATGGTAAGTTCCACCTTACGATCGAAGACAACGAGTGGGTTTGCGACAGGCTTGAGGTCCTGGAGAGGCGCTTATACGAGTTTGCCGTTGCGCAAGGACACGCATCAGAAGCCGCGCACTAGTGCTGCAGTCCAAGCATTGGAGTGAATGCAGTTAGTGCAGCGTTGCCACTGCCTACAAGCCGACGCGGGCAATCTGACGCTTCGCGCTGTTAGTGGTATCGGAGCGGCCGCCTTGCGGGCGGCCGCCCCACTGGGTCGTGTGCGACGGTCGAGGGGACCTGCCCCCTCAGTTCCTGCACATGATGGGCTTCTTCATCTTGGAGATGTGGGCGTCGCTCCACTTCAAGATGACATCCATGATGTCGTTGCTGTCGTGGCCGAAGCCCTCGTCCGTGCCGAGCATCATCATGTGCGTGATGCCGGGCATGACGGGACGCTGCAGCGGCCTCGGCCAGGCGTTCGCGGCGCTCGGCGGCTCGTCGAGCTTGATGTACTCGACGCCCGCTTTGCCGAGCCCGGACCTGCGCCGCGCGATGATGCCGTCGACGATGCCCTGCGACTGGGCGCTGGTGCCCGAGTAATCGCCCTTGACGACGAGGTAAGGCAGGTTGTCGAAGTCCTCGACCGACAGGCCGGCGCCGGCCATGTCGACCGCGGTGCCCTCGACGGTGATGAGACCCTTCAGGTACTTGAGCGTTCCGCGCTGCTTCAGGATGCGGATGGCGTGGTGGCCGATCGGGCCCGACTGCGAGTGCGTGGCGACGACCGCGCCGCCATAGTTGCGGCCGAGGATCTCGACAAGCTCGGCGATGTTGCGCGACGTCCACGTGTGGCCCGGGCCGAAGCTGCCGCCGCCGGCGATGAGCTCCGGCTGGCACGTCGGGCACCGGCCCTGCGGTAGCGTCTGCTCGGAGTTGGGCACGAGCTGACGATAGTAGTTGAGCCGGTAATAGGCGTCGGGACCGGCGAACTCCCGCGACAGTACCTCACCCTTCGGCAGGAGGTCGTCGGGGATGACCTCGTCGGTCGACCAGTTAATGGGGAATTGCGGGCCGACGCCCGGGGCGTGCACGCTTGCCGGGTCAGGATCGAGCGAGCTCCAGCCATGCGGAACGAGCGTGTCGACGTAAGGGTCCGATGCGCCGCTGGTCGGCTGGCCGGTTGAAGGATTGACGAGGTGGCCGAACCAGAACGGCCATGTGTTGACGCCCAAGGTCAGGAAATTGGGAATGAGCGCCCGGCCCGCAGCGTCGTTCGAGGGATTGCTGTCGCTCAGGAGCGCCACGCCTTCGTGGATGGCACTCGCGTCGAAGCCGGATCGCCCGCGGCCCGACTGATCGACATTGAAGGTGGGGATGCCCTTGCGCAGTGCGTAGTGCGCCCAGCCCTCGCGGCCATCCGGGGTGGACTCGAGCGCGGCCCCGGTGTGAGCGCCGCCGCTGACGAAGATGACCGGCCAGTCGTTGTACTTGTCGGGGATCTGGAACGACACGTACATCTGCCCGATCATCAGCACCTGCGGGATCGATGCCCTGGTGCTGGAGCTTGGATAGTGCGTCGGCTTCAGCATGCCGCCGACGAAGAAGCTTCCCTGATCGCAGACCTTGACGCTGCTTTTCATGTAGTAGTTCGTCGGCGACGGATACCACTGGCGCTTCTGACCGGGCTTGTCAGGGCCATGATGCGGGTTCCTTTCGCCATGGGCGCTGGCCGCCGTTACTCCAGGCGCCAGAACGAAGCCGCTGAGGGCCACGGCACTGAGACCCTGGCCCAGGCCCCGCAGGATTGATGTGCAGATACTCACTTGAGGTCCTCCCGAATGCTGCGCGTTTTTGCGGCGCTGGCCGCTGCGTTCGCGCATGTCTCCTCGCGCCGGCAAAACCGGTAGCGTCCGGTACCCGGACGGCATCGGCCTGTCGGCGCGGGTCAGTTTTCTCAGAAATTCAGACGGTTAACGCGGCGCTGAGCGTACTCGACTGAGGCGTGAGCGAACTCTGACTGCTCCCCCGCGCGCCCCCAGTGACCGGGCTACATCACGGCCGCCATACGCCGCGCGCCGCCGGATCTGTCGGCTCGCTCGGCCAATACGAATCAGCGATCATGCCGCTGGGATATTGCGCCCGCCATTGTTTGCGTGGCGGCCTCGGGTTTTGCCAAGCGTCCTTAGTTTCTATTCCAATTCGATTTTTTCATTCGTCCCTGATCGAGCGTCGCCCTTCCGCCGAATGCCGTCTCTGCGCGGACGACTGCGCGACGCCTGCGAATTATTCGCGGAGAGCGCCATGATTGCTGCCCGTATTTTTTACTCGTTTCGAATGAGTGCCGTCGCCGTGCCGATTGCGCCGTAGCAAGCGCGGCATTGCCTTCAATTCCAGCGATCACCTCGGCTGCGTAAAGCCGGGATGCAGTGCCACTGCGCATTCGCGAGGTGGCGCGCTGTCCCGGACGGCTTGCCCCTAGCGCTCCCCACTCGAGCATAGGGGGAGGCCTCTCTTCGCATTGGTTGCGTACGTCCAACCTCGTTGTGAGGCCGTACTCCATGCACAAGACCTGTCCGCCAGCGATCTTGGAGTCGGGCACGCCGGCGTCCACCGGCGGCCTGCGCCCGCTGAATTCTCGAAGAACGCTCCGGCTATGCGGCGTCGCCCCAATTCTCGCGATCGCCGGATTGATGGCTACGGCCACGCCGGTAGAGGCCGTGTGCACAGACGACGGGACCACGGTCACTTGCGTTGGGGGCTCGGGGACCACGGTCGTTCTGAGTGGATCCCTGGTCCGGCTCGAGAATAGCGCCGGGACGCTCAATGACGGCGTCTTGATTGACAACACCGTCCCCGAGACGGTCATCAACGCCTCGACCGGAGTGATCGACAACAATGGCTTTGCCATCGAGAGCACGGGAACCAGCGCCGATACGGTCGACAACTCGGGCGTAATCCAAGGGACGGGGGCTGGCTCGATCTCACTTGGCGCCGGCAACGACACGTTGATCAACCGCGCCGGGTCGATTGCGGATCCCGTCTTCATGGGGACCGGCAGCGACCTGATTCAGTTATTCGGCGGCACCTTGCATGGCGACATCAGCTTTGGCGACGGCAATGACGAACTGCAGTGGACGGGCGGCGGGGTGGGAAATGGCATCGACATCTCCATGGGAGATGGTGACGACACCGCGACGCTCACGGATCTCACCAACGTCCAACTGCACGGCAACATCAATTCGATCGATGGCGATCTGGGCAACGACCAGCTTGTCTTGGTCAATAGCTCCAATACCAACGCGAATGACGCCGCGAACGGAGTGCATGTCAACGACATGCTTGGCTGGGAGGACATCAGCCTTACCCAAGGGTCGGAACTGAGATTCAACACCGGTTCCGACAGCATGATCCTCGGCGACTCGGTGACCGGAACCGGATCTCTCTCCATCGATGAGACGAGCATCCTGAATTTCGGTAATGGCAGCGCACACCAGATCAGGCCCGCCATTGGCGGGGAGTTGGTCACTGTCACCAATGCTGGGCTGATTGACCTCGCGCGCGACGACGCGGCCGAGGACGCGCTGACCGTCGTCGGCAATTACATCGGCGCCGGCGGCACGGTCGCGTTGAACACGTTTCTTGGTTCGGACGGGTCACCCTCGGACCGGCTCGTGATCAGCAGCGGCACGGCGAGCGGCACTTCGTTCTTGCAAATTAACAACGTCGGCGGGCTTGGCGCGCTGACCACGGGCAGCGGCATCCTGGTCGTCGATGCCATCAATGGCGCGACGACGGACGACGCCTTCCGGCTGGCCGGGCCGGTGGTGGCGGGCCCCTACGAGTACTTGCTGTTCAAGGGCAACGGCAATCCGGAAGCCTGGTACCTGCGCTCGACACTCACGCCGCCGCCGACGCCCCCGACGCCGCCAACGCCTCCGACGCCGCCACCTACACCGCCAACGCCTCCAACGCCTCCAACGCCGCCCCCGCCGCCGCCGGTGCCGAACTATCGCCAGGAGGTGTCGCTCTATGCGGCGCTGCCGGCGCTCACCCTGCTCTACGGGCGCACGCTGGTTGACACCCTGCACCAGCG
>Ga0164243_10007760_pt1 | contig 15965 bp, 1 predicted proteins | sample OricompcompostOP_FD_108781 | JGI IMG/M metagenome (GOLD analysis project Ga0164243, IMG submission 108781) | Organic Plus compost microbial communities from Emeryville, California, USA - Original compost - Organic plus compost (OP) | ecosystem: Engineered > Solid waste > Mixed feedstock >...
TGGCCGAGCGTGCCGAGGATGTCGTCAGGGTCGATGCCGGCGCTGACGGTGACGTCGAACTCGGGGACGTTGTCCTCGCCTGTCCCGAGCCGGCGCGAGACGGCACGCGGCACGTCCGGGCCGTGGGCCGACAGGTCCCCGACCCCGAGCCGCAACCGCACGCGGGTGCCGTGGCTGGTGATCTCGACGATCCAACCGTCGCCGGAGAGGGCCTCGAACGACGCGAACGGACCGAGGGCGGCCGCGGTGGCCGGCGCGGCGAGGTCGATCACCCGCCGCAGGCGTCCCCCGTCGTCGTCGGGTCCCACGCTCGGGTCCCAGTCGCCCCGGGCCGTGCCCCGCGGCAGCGCCGACGCCGTGATCGGGTCGACGTAGCCGGCGGCGAGCTGGAGGTCGAGAAGGAGCGGTCTCTCCTCCTCCAGCCAGGTGCGCTGCTCCTCGGTGAGGCTGCCGAAGAAGTCCTTCGCGAGTGGAGCGGCCGTCGACGCCGGGAGGTTCGTCAGCAGCGCGAGCAGCGTGCCCGCCCGGTGCAGAAACCGTGCGTGGCCCGGCTTATGCCCGAACGGGCCGAGCACGTCGTCGACGAACCTTTTGAACCGCAGTTCGTGACCGTAGGCAAGCGCCGCCTGCCATGCGAGTTCCTGCTCCGGCGAGAGCGCCGGCGTGTTGCTGCGGCGTCGTGGCCACCGGCGCCGGCCCGACCCGTCGTCCTCGTGCGGCGCACCGTAGAGGTCTCGCAGGCGGTCCGCGACCCCCCGGAGGAGGTGGCCGGACACCGTCGGCTCCCAGTGGCCGGCGGTCACGTCGTGCAGACCAGCCGCCGCAACGGCCTCCGTGAGCTCCATCGCGGAGTTGAGCCACGTCCAGTTCAGCACCGGCTCGGTCGGCATCGACCTGGCCGCCCGCCGCACCGCCCGCAGCTGCTTTTCATAGTTTCTGCCGGGCTCCCAGGTGGTGTTCAGCTTGGTGAAGGTGCCCAATTCCCTGATCTCGGCGATGGGCGACTTCCTGGTGCGATACGCCTTGGCGATCGCGACCAGGTGCACGGGGTGCACCGTGTTGAGGAAGCTCAGGGCGATGTGGTGGCGGTCTTCGGGATCCAGCGAAAGGGTGCGCAGCAGACCGGCCACGGCGTGGGCTCGTTCGAGTACGAGCCGCTCGCCGGACCACATCTCCTCGCTTGCCCGCCGCGCGAGATCGTGCGCGACGAGCCAGGCTCGGCGCTCCTCAAGGGGTAGGGAGTCCGGATTGTCGTACAGTTGCCGCATTCTGGTTTGAGTCCACCCCGTCGTGTGCGACGCCACGTCCGGGCGGTCGCTGTCCCAGGTGGGTGCCACTGCCGCGAGTTCGAACACGGCAGAGAGGAAGTTCCAACTCAGGCCCTTGACGAACGGGACGCGTTCCGCCCACTCCTGCGCCAAGTGAGCGCGGAACAACTGCTGCGCGGATTCCACCGGTTCGTTGCGCACGCCGGCCGCGATCAGCCTCAGGGCGGCTCTGGCGACCATGTTTAGGTGATCTTGGTCGATCCCCGCGCCGACGACGACCCGGTAGCTCCGCGGACTCTGCTGGTGGATGTCGACGTGCTGCCCGGGAAGCACACCGGCGATCATGTCCACCGTGACGACGCCGCCGTCGCCGAAGTCGAGTGCCAACGTGGACGTCGGCTCTCCGTCTCTCAGAGAGACCGCCGTGTCGCTGATGACGCGGTAGTTTTCCCCTCCGGCTGCGAACGTCAGTCGCTCTGGTCTAGGGGCCTGCGTAGGGTTACCGATCCGGATCCAGTCGGGCCGGAGCGTGGACCCCGGAATGGGATCGAGGATGATGGTGGGTCCGGCCTGCCATAGGGGATGCTGGCGCAGGTCGAACCCGTCCGGCCGGATGGGCCGGCTCGCGGTCCAGTCGGAGCTGTACAGCACCCTCGCCCCGAGCCAGCGCCGATAGCCGGTCTCGAGCCGTTGCCAGTTCCCGCGATCGCCACGCCAGCCCAGCCGGATCAGCTCTCCGAGCGGAACGTCCGCCGGGTTCTTCGCGAGCGCGGCGAGGATCTCGTTGACTCGACGGAGATCTTCATGGTGACGCGTGTCCCGGTTGGTGCCCGCCCGCGCGAGCCGGTTGCGGACATCGAGGAGCCGGGACATGATTCCGTCGACCCTGTCCGGATCGATGCGGAAGTCGTCCGGGTTGCCGTCGATCTCGCCGAAGCCGGCCTGGACGGCCACCACGCCGAGTTCGGCCAGGAGGGGCTCGATGTCCCGGTCGAACGCGTCGACGAATTCGGCCGACCACCAGGGAGCGGTAAACGGGTGTCCGCGGCGGTAGACGATCGTCCCGTCGTCGCGGAAGACCAGGCTGCGCTCCACTTCGCCCGGTTCGGCGGCGCCGGTGGGGGTCACGTCGAGCCGGAGTGCCACCGTCCCGTCCGCCTCCGTTACCGACAGGTCGTCGACGGTGAAGTCGCCGTATTCGTTGTCGAGCAACAGGCGGAGCAGGTGCGGCGGTCGACCCCCGTACACCGCGGCGGGATTGTCGGCGAGGTACGCGTCGAGTACGGCTTGGCGGGCATGCCAGTTCCAGGCGACACGCCGGAGAAGTCTACTGAGGACACCCATGCGACGTGCCTCGCTCGCCATCTCCGCCAGCGGGCCCTCCTGCCGCCGGCGTACGGCATCAATGGCGTCCCGTATGGCCAGCATCCGCCAGCGCGACCGGGGACCGTAACCATCGATCGCCGCGGCGGCGTCCAGAAGCTCGAACGCGTCGGCGAGCCGGTCAGGGTTCGCGGAGCGGCTGACGATCTCGGCGCGCTGTCGCGGGTCGGAGTCGATCTCGTGGTCGAGATGGGCGAGTTCGAAGACGGCGGACAGCCACGGCCACACCGTGCCGGCGTCCTCCGGGGCGTGCTCGGGCTGGTCGAGCACGCGGTCGGCGAGCGCGTCGAACTCGCCGGCCCCGTCCTCGATGCCGGTCTCGTCCAACGGGGTCACGTCGACGTTCAGCACGTCGTCGAGCGGCGCAGGACCGTCGGTGTCGTTGATCGCGGCGCGGTGCACGGGATGGACCGCGTTGAGGTACCGGCTGGTCAGCTGGTCGCGCTGCTGGGGCGGCAGCGTCGGATCGCGGAGGATTTCCGCGGTGATGGCCTGGAGGGTCGCGGCGGCGAGGGCGCTCAGCTCCGTCGCCGGGGTGCGCTCGTCGATGTGGACCTCGAACCGGCGAGTGACCAGGAGATCGGAGGGCAAGCTGGGGTCGCGCGCGGTGACCTCCGTCAGCCTGGCGGGCCCGGTGTGCGAGCCGGTCCGGAACTCGACGACGACCGGGCTGTCGACCGCCAGCCGGAGCGCCACGGCGTTGTACTCGATGCGGCCGTTCCGGCTGGTGGCGACGGCCGGGTCGGCGACGGTGTAGCCAGCGGCTTCCGCCGCGACCGCGAGAGCGGTCCGCCCGAACGACGGCAGTCGAGCGGGATGGATGTCCGGTGCGGATGCCGGCCGGTCGGCCTCGCTGGCCTGGGACGCGCTCCAGCCGCCGATACGGAGCAGCCGGGCTCCGAGCCACAGGGTGCCGTCCTCCTCGCGCCGTCCCAGCTGGAACAGCCGGTGGAGCGGCACGCCCTCCGGGTCCACCTCCAGCCAGGCCCGCAGGACGCGTACCTGTCCGTGCAGGCGGCGCAGCCCCTCGACGGTGTAACCCGCGTAGGGTCCGGCCGGGTCGATCATCGAGCGGAGCAGCCGCTCCTCGGCGGCAACCCGTTCCAGCATGGCGTAGGCCGACGCGGTGTCGAGGCGGAACCTGTGGAGCGTCGCGTCGACGGTGGCGGGAGAGTCCAGGAAGCGGAACGCCTGGTCGAGGGTGTCGCGGTCCAGGGCGTAGTCCAGCAGAAGGTTTCGGTGGGCCTGGCGGTCGTCGACGTCCCGGCCAAGATGGCGTTCCAGCTCGAAGAAGCCGAGCAACGCCGACAGCCACGCCGGTACGCCCGAGGCATCGCTCGTTGATTCCGCTGGCGGGTCGAGGATCCGCTGGGCGAGGCCCTCCAACTCGGTGACCCGCCCTTGGAGATCGGCCAACTCCGGCGAGCCTCCGCGTGTCCGTTCGATGATCTCGCGGATCTCGTGGGCCAGGGCCCGTTCGACGTCCTCCAGCCGGATGCCGGCGCCGAGAAGCACCATCCAATCGCGGCCATTCGTCCCTTGCTGCGACAGGGCGGCCGGCGGCACGTCGTACCCGCGTCCCGAGAGATCGTCGACGCCGAGTCGCAGTTGCACCGTGATGTCGCCCACGGTGACCACGACGACCTCGGGACGGCCATCCACATGGGTGACCGTCGCGTCGGCGCCGAACGCGGCCCATGCGGCGTCCTCGGCCACCTCGATGGCCTGCTCCCAACGCTGTCTGCGGCCGTCCGGGGTGTCCGGAAGGTAGTCGCCCCGGTACGGGGTGCCCGGCACCGCCGCCGACGTGATTTCGCCAGACTCGGGCGTTGCCTCGTGCGGCGGCTCGGGCTCCAGCAGCGGGTCGGGCACGGCCGGTTCGCCGAAGACGCCCGTGGGCAGCTCGGCGAGCCGTCGCCCGTCGGGCAGCAGCCGGTAGCGGCGGACACCGCCGTCGGCGTGCCGGACGTCGACGACCACCACGGTGCCGGTCTCGCGAGCGAGCAGGGCCGCGTGCGTCAGCGGGTTCAGCGCGCCGGGGGCGTCGCGGTAGACGGCGCTGAGGTGGATCTCCTCGGTACGCCGTCGCCGCCGCAGCAGCTCGTCCGCCATGTACCGGTGCAGGTTGGCGGCGGTGGCGCCCTGCCGCCGCGCCGTTCGCTCCAGCCGTTCGAACGACTCCGCGGCGGGGCCGAGGCCGAGCAGCCGGCGTAGCAGGTTGCCGGCCGGGCCCAGGGAGAAGCTGGGGCTGGACCAGATCGAGGGCTGCTCCGTCTGGTCTGTCCCGGTCAGCTGCGGAAGGTCGGAGGCGGGCAGCTCGACGTACGCGGTCCCCGGCTCGACGGGTCCGATTTGGTGCGGGGTGACGGTGCGCCGGTGGCCGAGACCCAGGACGGCCCTGCGGGGACGGTCGACGACCCAGATCGTCACGTCGTGGTCGATCCGGAGCCGGACGATCCGGCCCTCGTCGTTGACCAGCAGGGTGGTCTCGTCGCGGTCGCCGAGCTTCTCGGTCGCGCTCCGGCCGACGAACCGGCCGATTCCGGCGCTGATCGCGCCGCCCAGGGCTCCGAGGCTCCGCGAGAACGTCGTCGCCCCGCCGGTGTCGTTCGTCCGGTCGGCGATGTGCTGTGCCCGGTCGGCGCCGCCGAACCGTACCTCCCCGCGGTGGTGGGTGACCTCGACTTCCGAGATCCGCGCGCGGACCTCGACGATGACCTGTTGCCCCGGCCGTCCGGGCACCGACATCGGCTGCAGCTGGTGGCCGGCCAGGGACGCCATCCGCTGCAGGAGGACCCCGTAGGAGCTGGGCTGCAGCTCGGCCCGGAGCGTGTGTTCGAGTTCGTCCGCGCGGGGGCCGAGAAGGTCCCGGAGCTGGCGGTGGATCGCGTCGGCGAGCGGGCCCGGGTCGGCGGCGGTGACCTTCGCTGCTTGCGGGAGGACGACCGCGCCGGGCTGGACAATCGTCTTCCGGGCCATCTCGCCGTCGAGCACGTCCTGCGGAATCAGCTGTACGGCCGTGCCCACCAGCGTCCGCGATGCGGTCTCGCGGTTTCCTTCTCCGGATTCGAGCCGGACCCGCACCGTGAACCTCATCGACCGCGGCACCAGCGCGAACGGGGTGAAGCTCGCGACCTGGAACAGTCGGGTCAGCTGCTCGCTGGCGCCGCTGGCCACTCCCGCGGTATGGGAGCCACCGAGCGAGATCTTCGGCGAGAGCGGGAAGATCGGGTTCGTGGCCGGCGACTCCTCTGGGGAACCGTTCCCGGGGAGGACGTCGCTCGACATCCCCGCGCTGAGCGCTCTCGTGGCGGCCACCGACGAACTCTCTGACGCTTCTTCGTAGTGGTAGGTCTGGTTGATGACGGCGATACCGTTGGCCTCGCCCAGCGGCGCGCTCTCCGCCTCCAGTTCCACGCCCGTGATCTCGATGACGAGGCGGTCGTGGCCCACCCCGTCGGCTGCGGTCACGTCGATCGGCAAGGCCCAGACGTGAGATCCCCGGGCGTCGTCGACGACCGCGAGCCAGCGGTTGGCGGCGATGGTGTCGCGGAGGTTCTGCCACAGGCCCGGGGTCCGCTCGATCACGCCCGGCGCCACTTCCTCCACCATCGCCTTGACCATGAGGAAGAGGTCCTCGACGTCCTCGCCGGCTTCGTCCTCGAGGTCGACCTCGAGGATGCGGTTCTGGCCGATGCCGAGCTCGAGATGGTGGGGCAAGGGCCGCCGTGGCGCCAGGGTCGCCCGCAGCATGTCGTACTTGTCCAGCTGTCGCAGGTGGCCCAGGAGGAAGCGGCTGCCCATTCGCGCCGGAAGACCCTTCATGTCCGACCAGATGTCGGCGAACTCCTCCAGCAGCCGGGCCGCCAGCGCGCTGTCCACTTCGGACAGGACCGTCGCCCAGTCCGCCGGGTTGTCGTCGGCGTACCGGCACAACAGCCTCAGCGCGGTCAGCCGGTCGAGCTCGAGCTGGCCGTTGACATATCGCCGAACCGCGTCGCCCGCCAACTCCTTGGGCAGGTCGGTGCTACGGCGGACCGCGTAGTTGACCACCTCCTCGCGCTCGGGGGTCATGTAGAGCACCGTGTGCCCTTCGGACCTCTCCTGTGCCGACCGCGGGCCGCCGTCGGACCTGTCCGGCGCCGTCACCGTGACGGTGAACTCGGCCGAGGCGGTCCGGAACATCTGTTGCCTCAGGTTCAGGATGAGGCCCTCGTCGCCCACGATCTGCGCCGATGAGACGTTGTCGGCTCCCCTCGCCGTGGCCGACAGGCCGCCGTCGAGGTTCGCGGGACTCAGGAGGGCGTCGTGATCCATCGAGCCGGAGCTGCCGTCCAGACCCAGCCGGGAGAGCACCGATCCAACCAGTGAGCTGCTGACGGAGCGTTCGATGCCGTGGGACTCGCCCACGGTGTGCATGCGGAAGAGGATGTCCGCGGTGACCATGTCGCCGGCGCTGATGACCGTGGAGTCGCTCAGCCTGCCTTCGATCCGTACCGTGGTGCGCACCGGGTTGCCGTTCCGGTCCAGGGCCAGCACCTCGATCTGGTGCCCGACGCCGGTGAAGAGACTCGGGCCGGCGGCGACGAGGCTGCGGACGTTCGTGCCGGCTGCCAGGGGGACGAACAGGGGCGAGTTCGGGCTCAGGGTCAGCCCGGCCTGCTCGAGTGCTTTTTGGACGGTCGGACGCAGCCGCGCGTCCATGTGCAGGATCATCGCGTGACGCAGGTCGCGCGGCGACGGCGTCGACGTCTCCTGGTCTGTCCAGGGGTTGCTGTCAGGGAGGAGCGCCACCGGCAGCAGGATGGTGGCGCTGGCGCGAGACACTTTGGCGACTTCGACGTAGCGGCGGTTCTCGTCGTCCCACACTTCCGCTACCAGGGTGAACGTGTCCCGGTAGACCACGCTCCCCTCGTGTGAGCCCTCGACCAGGGTGCCCCGGTTGTTCCAGTCCGAGGAGCGGTTGGCGGAGTGCTGCCCGCCGGCCGCCGTCGCGGAGGCGCCGGCGCCGCCGCTGCCCGGTTGGCCCTCCGTCCCGAACCCGGTTCCCTGGTCCGTGCCGGCGTTGACGCCGACGCTCTCCGCGGTCCCCCGCCCGATGCCGGCGGAGTGGATGTCAAGGTTGACCACGGTCTGGGAGTGGGTGTGGCCGACCTGCTCGACCGGGCCTGCCTCCGCGCGCAGCCGTAGCGTACGGAGCCGCCGCTGCGCGTCGGCCGTGAAGATTTCGACGCCGTCCTGGAGCAGCTGGTCGTAGCTCGCCTCCAGACGCTGTCTGTTGATCTCATCCAGGACCGGCGACTGGGGGTCCGCGTTCGGCAGGATGCCCAGCTCGTACAGCTCCGCGGCGACCTTTTCCCGCAGATCGTCGGCTCCCGTGAGGTCCTGGACCAGGCCGGGTCCGACGCCCGGTGCGTCGATTCGCCACTGTGGGTTGGCCGGGTCGCGGTTGGGCGGCGCGTCGGGCTCGACATCTGCCTTCAGTACCGGCAGGCCTTCGGCGTCGACGAGTGGTTTGCCGTCGGGGCCCTTCCGCACCGCATCCGTCGAGATCGGCAGCCCGGCGCGGTAGGCATACCTCTCCGGCGCCGCGATCAGCGCGCGACCCTCCACAGGCGTGATCCGCAAGGAGCTGGCACGGCCACCGAACACGGGATCGTTGTTCTGTTCGGTTTCCGCGATGCCACGGCGGCTGGTGAAGTGAATCGTCGCGTGGTGTGTGACCGGTAGGTCGTACACCGCGTTGGCGCCGGCAAACCGCTGCACGCTGGGGTGGATCGCCGACCCGCCCGAGCTGACGTTCCCCGACCGCGACGACGACCGGGTGAAACGTGGGGAGAGCCCGAGAGCGGTGGTGATCATGGCGAGGATGCGGTTGTCCGGGTCGCCCTCCCCCTGGGCACCCAGGCCGAGGGTTTGCGAGCGGTTCCCGGACCGGCTGCGGTTGCTGGAGGCTTGGGAGAACGTGACCCGCAGCCATTCCATGAAGATCTTGAGGCTGCGAGAGCCCAACAGGCGGGCACGGTCGACGTGCACCTCGGTGGTGATCTCCACGATGACCTCGGCGCCGCCGATCTTCAGGCTGATCGACCAGACCACCGGCCGCCCCGAAGCGGCTTGCCGCACCCGGGCCGGATAGACCTCCAGAAGTTGGGCGCGGAGCTGCGCGTGCATCCGCGCCTCGTGCGTGCTGCCGGGCCTGGCGAGGTGACCGATCTGGGCGACGATGTGGTCGTAGAGGTCGACCACCCCGGTCATGCCGACCAACGCGTGCTCCACCAGTGCGGTGCGCTCCACCCCCTCCGGCAGCGTCATCGTCTCGCCTGGCTGCTCCAGCAGCGGATCGGGCAGCCAGACCGGCATGCGCACTTGGCGCGCCGGCGGTGCCAGCTCGATGGGCTGCCAAATCGTGGGATCGCCGGACCTCGTGTCGCGTCGCACCGAGATTTCCAGGTCGGCCGTGAAGTCCAGGTACGTCGAGGGACCTCGGCTGTCGAGGACAGAACCGGGCATGGCGTAGTCCGCGCCGGTCGCCGAGAAGGACTGGCCATGGCCCCAGCCGAAGGTACCGGCCACTTTGGCCGGTACCCAGTTGCCGGGTATCAGCCGGTCGAGCGGCGCGGTCAGCGACCGGTTGCGGGAACCGCTGAGGACCGTGGTCCAGATCTGGCTGCTGTGCGCGAAGTACGGAATCTGGCCGACGATCTGCTCGGCGGCCGTGACCGGCGGCGTGGCGACCTCGATCGCGCTGGCCCCGCTGAGCTGGAGCCGCACCTCGACGGTGTCCGCGCCTTCGCCGAACTCGAGGATCGCGCCGTCGCCGACCTCCCAGCGCCACTCGGCCCGCAGCATGCGGTTCAACTGCTCCGGGTCGACGAGGTGCGGATGGTCGTCCCACGGCCGCAGATTCCAGCGCTCGCGGAGGTGGGCGTTGATCGCCGCCGCGGCCGCGTCGACCCAGGTCAGCCGGTCGTGGGGGACGGTGGCCGCCATCAGGGCCGGGTCCGGTCGCAACGCGGCGAGCGCGTCCTCGAACCGTTCGAGCAGGAGTCGCGCTCGGGCGGCGGCCTGCGCCACGTTCGGTGCGTCCGGGTCGTCCGGGTCGGCCTGCTGGGTTTCGCGGAGAAGAGCCAAGGCGTTCGCGAGGTGCTGTGCCTGCGTGGCGGCTTGGCTGAAGCGTCGCGCCAGCCGCTCGTTGCGGGGCTGGACCTCGTCCGCCTGGTAGTCCCTCTCCCGCCTCTTCTCCGCGGCGCGGGCAGCGGAGAGCCGGTCGCGTACCCCGGCCGCCGGGTCCTCCGCGGTCGTCTGTTCCGCTTCGTCCGGCGTTGTTTCTCCGGCCTCCTTCTCTGCTTCCTTCTCCGCTTTGTTCGCGGCTTCCTTCGCCGCCTCGGCCTTGGCGGTCCGGTCCGCCGCCCGCTCTTCCAAGATGGTGCCCGCGGCCGTGAGCTCGCGCTCCAGGGACGTCCACAGCTCGGCGTCCACCGACGCCGGGTCGAGCGTTCCGTCCGCCAGCTGGGCCAGCATCGCCCGGGTGTCGGCCAGGGCCTGCGGACGCAGGACCCGGTGCGGGTCGGCCGTCACCGCGTCGAGGATCGGCTTCGCGGCCTCCAGCAGCTCGACCGTCGGGGCCGTGAGCCGCTCCGCCGCCGTGTAGCGCAGCTCCGGGCTGGCGGCGAGGATTTCGACCGCGACGTCGAGGGCGGCCGCTCCGACGTCCGGCCCTTCGCGGCTGCGCAGCTCGGCCAGCGCGGTGAGCGCGTTGACCGCCGGCGTACGCGTCTCGCCGAACAGGGCCAGCCGGAGCCGCCCTGGGCGGGAACCCGCGAGGTACCGTGCGACCACCGCCGCGACCACCGCCCGAGCCCGTGGCACCGGGTCGACGTCGGCGTCGGCAGCGGCGCGCAACCCGGACGCGACGGAGGTCACCAGCCACTCGAACACGTGCGGCGGGGTGGCGTCCCGCTCCGAGCCGACAGCGTCGTTCACGATCGACTGGGCGAGCCGTCGCGACAGGTGGGCGGCCACGTCCGCGGGCGTCAGCGGATCGCGCAGCGCGAGACTCAAGCGATCGTCGTCCATCCGGTTGGCCTCGCGCCGCAGCGCGTCCGCCGCGGCATCCCGACTGCGCTCGACGTCCACCCAGAACCGGCGAGTCTGCTCGAGCTGTTCCGCCACCGCGCCGTGCAGCCGATCCGCGTCCAGGTGGTACTGGTTGTAGAGGCGCGCGGCCTTCTCGGCCCGAGTCATCAGACGGAGCCGCCTGTCCTCGGTCTTGGCGGTGGCAATGCGGTCGTGCAACCGACGCCGTTCGGCGCGACGGGCGGCGGCCAGTCGCTCGGCCCGGCGTACCCGGGGCTGCCTGTAGTAAGGGCTGTGGGCTCGGCCGATGGCGTCGCTCACCGCGAGAAGGCGTTCGGCCATCAGCTCGTGTTCCGCGATCCACTGGTCCAGCTGAGCCGGATCACCGACGCCTTCCTGACGGCGCCGGACGAGGACCTCCCGCGCCGCGGCGTGATGGTTTCGGAGGCGATCGAGCTCGGCCGCCAGCGCGTGCAGCGCCGCCTCCTCCCGCACCTGTTGCGTGTGCGGGTCGGTCGACCTGCCGGTGCGCAGCAGCCGCCGGTACTCGGAGTACAGCTCGATGAGGTGCGTCGGCGCGGGCGACAGCGGGACGGCGTCCGGCTGGGTGAGCGCGACGGGATCAGAGCGCAGCCGTGTGGCGAGGCTGTCCGCCCGGTCGCTCAGCGCCGCCCGGTCGGCAACCTGGGGCAGGAGGGCGACGAACTGCTGCCGGGCCGCCGCCCTGGTCTCCGGCGTCATCGTCGCGTCGGTCACCAGGCTGGCGAGCATGTGCAGCCGCGTCGCCAGGGCGGCCTGCCGCAGCCTCTCGCCCGCGCCGCGGCGCATCCGCGCCAACCGGGGGCGGCTGAGTCCGGCCACCGCGTCGGCGAGCCGCGCGGTGAGCAGGGTACGGAGTTCGGCGTCGGAGAGCTGGTCAATGTCTGGTATGCGCGCGGCGAGCACGGCGACGTCTATCGTCCGGTTCAGCCCTCCGATGTGGACTCGGATCTCGCCGGTGTCGGCCAGGGCCGACTGGTCGACCGGATGGTTGGTCAGGTCCGCGGACGCGCCGGGCAGCGTGGCCACCACGTCCCGCGCGGCCGCCAGCACGCGATCCGCAGTCGTCGCCGGCGCCACCGGCCCCGCTACGGGCGTCGCGTCGGCATTGGGAGCCGCCTCGGGCGGCGGCGCGGCGTCGGTGTGGACCGTGTGGTCGGCCTGCGGGCCGGGCTGTGGATGCGCGTCGGGCTCCGGCGCGGCTTCGGACTGTCGCGGGGGATCGGTTCGGGGCGTTTCGGGCTTACGGAACTGATTAGCCGTGTACGCGTTGAGGACTGTCTGGCGGGTCTGGCCGTCCCAGGGGAGGCGGGAGAGCAGGCGGATCAGGACGCCGTACCGCATCAGGGACGGCGTGCGGGTCTGGCCTGTGTCCGGTGCGTCGAGACTGTTGATGGTGTCGCGGATGGCGAGCATGCGCCAGTCGGTCGGTGACAGGTCCTCGGCCAGGGCGGCGTCGAAGAGGCTGAACACCGCGGCGACAGCGTCGGGTTCGAACGACTGGCGGATGATCCAGTCCCGGTGTCGAGCGCGTTGGCGCGGGTCGGTGCCGGTTTCGCGGTCGAGTGCGGCGAGTTCGGACACGGCGTGGAGCCACGGCCACACCTTGCCGGCGTCGTCCGGTGAGTCCGTCGGCAGGTCGAGCACGCGCGGCGCGAGCTCCTCGAACTCCGCGACGCGTCCGTGCAGGTGGGCATTGGCGAGGAACAGCGCGGAGGCGAAGATTTCGCGTGTTTCGTGGGAAAGTGCCCGCTCGATCTCGGAAATCGGGGTTCCCACGCCGACGGTGATGTGCCATTCGACGCGGTCGCCGTCGTCAGAATCGATGCGTTGCGACATGGCGGCGGGTGGCGGTTTGCCGTCCTTGCTGGGCAGCGGGCCCACGGCAACCTGGAGCCGTGCAGATATTCCCAGGATGTCGACGTCGATGACGTCATCCGGGCCGCGCTCGATCCGCGCACCTTGCCCGAAACCGCGGCGGGCGGCGGCCTCGACGAGCTCCTTCGCCCGGGCCAGTCGTCCTCCGTCGTCGTCTGTGGTGGCGTCCGGGTCCGCGTCGCCCCGGAAGGTGCTGTTCGCCACCGCGGAAGCTGTTCTCGCGCCGGAGCCGGCCCCGCTCATCGCCGCGAGTGGTTCCATATCGGACGGCGGATCGTCCGACGGCCACCGATCGTCGCCTGCGAAGAGGGCCCGGTCGAGATCCAGTGGGTCGATGGTGGGCTCCGGAACGGCATCCGGGTCTGGTCTGACCTCCGGTGTTGACGTCGGGTCGCTCCGGGTCGCTCGGCCCGGCGTGGCGGCTGGCCGGCGTCCAGCAACGGACGGCGTCGTGGCCCCGGCCGCCGGCGAGGCACCCGCGTTGGCGCCGGGTGTCGTGGTGCCGGCCGTGGGCGGCGTGCCGCTGGCGGCGGTGGGCGTGTGGTTGCCGGCGGCTTGCGCTGGGCTTGTGCCAGCGGGATCTGCGGTGGTGCCGCTCGTGGCTGGGGTACCGCTGGCGGTGGCGGGTGTGGTGGTGCCGGCCGTGGCTGGGGTGCCGCTGGTGGCGGTGGGCGTGTGGGTTGTCCCGGCGGTTGGCGCTGGTGTCGTGCCGGTGTTGGCGCTGGGTGTCGTGCCGGCCGTGGCTGGGGTGCCGCTGGCAGCGGTGGGCGTGTGGGTAGTTCCGGCGGTTGGCGCTGGAGTGGTGCCGGCGTCCGGCGTCGGTGCGGTTGCCGGTGGGGTGCCGGTATTCGCGGCGGGGCCGGTGTCGCTGTCGCCCGCAGGCGGTGCGTCGCCGGGCGGGGTCCCGTCGGCCGGCGTGCCGGAGAGCGGGGCGAAGTAGTCGTCGTCCATGCCGGCGTGTACGCCGGCCATCGCGGCTGCGCGGATCGCGTTGACGTTGGCGCCGATGGCGTGGTGCGCGGCGCGGACGGCTTCCGGGACGGTGGCGGCCTGGGCGACCCGGGTGGCGGCCTGCGCCGCGCGTTGGGCCTCCTGTTGGGCGTCCTGGGCGGCGCGGGCGGCGGTGTCGGCGCTGCGTTGGGCGAGTTCGCGGGCGTTCTCGGCGGCCTGTACCTGCTGGATGGCCTGGCTGACCGCGGTGGGACTCGCGGTGGCGTTCCCGGCCACGTCGACCGCGTTCTCACGGGCGGCGGCCGCGGCGGTCGCGGCCTGCTCGGCCCGGGCGGCGGCGGTCTGCGCCGCCCGCTGGGCCTGCTGGGCGGCCTGTTCGGCCCGGCGCTGTGCTTCCTGCGCGGCGTTGTTCGCGGATTCGCGGGTCTCGAGCTGATCCTGGCTCTCCATACCGAGGCGCGAGCGGAGCCAACCCTCGATGCCAGGAGTAAGGCCGGCGCCTTCGCTGATCTTGTCCCGGACCATGCCGGCCGCGACCCGGTTGTGAAGGTTGTCGAGGTTGATACCCCACCGGTCGTACACGACGCCGTTGGCGAAGGCTTCGGCACCGACCTCGGTGACCGCCTCGTCGGCCGCTCGGGTGACGGTGTTGCCGGCGGTCCGGGTGACCCAGGAGTCGGCGCGGCGGGACAGATTGTGCCCGATCGGAGACAGGAATGACAGCGCGGCGCCGGCCGCGCCGCCGACGCCGGAGGCTAGCGTGCGTTTGGTGTCCCAGTCAGCGCGCGTGCCCTTGGCCATCTGGGTGAGCTGGGCGGAGATGTCCACACCCGTCTCTGCCGCGATCTCGTTGAGGATCTCTCGCGGCAGATGCCTGCCCCACTGCCGCACCGCGGCCAGCACGCTGGCACGCACGCCCTGCTGAGCGAACGAGCTGGCCGCCCGCTCCACGAACACGCGGAAGATCTGCATGACCGCGGCCCGTGTCGCGGCGATCCGGACCCCGGCCGCGGCGAGTGCGGCGCCGAACGACAGCCACGCCATCACCGCGAAGACGAAGATCTCCAGGATCAGGACCGACACCTGGATGATCGTCGACAGCTTGTCGTACTCGACGTCGAGGGCGGCCTGCTCGGTCGAGGCGATGATCTGCCCGACCGCGCTCACCAGCTCGTTGGGGAGCCGGACCCCGATGTCCTGCCACATCGCGGCGAACTCCGCCCCGGAGTCGCCGCCCCACACCGCCTGCAACCCGGCCGCGGCACTCTGCGCCGTGGCGAACCCGGCCTCCAGTTGGGACATCAGCCCTTGCCAGTCGGCGGCGAGCTGACGGATCTGGTCCTCGTTGGCCTCGGGCCACCCGGAACCACCCGAGCCGACCCATATGACCATGTCCCGGATCTGGTTCCAGGGGTCACCGAAGTCCGGAAGCTCGATCACCGCACGGCCGGGTCAGGCGCCGAAGGGGCGAGGGTCGTCCGCCTCAGCGATGGATGCGACCGCGTTCCTCACCGTGCCGGCCATGGCGGCCAGACCGTTGGTGACCTCGACGATCGCGGGCCGCAATTGCGCGCCGACATCGGTGTAGTTCTCCCGGAACCGGCGGCCGCCTTCGTCATCCCCCCACAGCGGCGAGAGCTGCTCGGTCTGCGCGACGAGCGCCGCCGCGTTGGAGATGACGTCGTTCATGTCGGCCAGCGCCGCGCCGAGCCGGTGCGCCGCCGTCAACGCGCCGCCCGGGTCCCTGAGGTCAGACTGTTGCGCCATCAACTCTCCCGCAACGCGCATCAACGGATTCGACGTCGATGTCCATCACGTCAAATTACGGCACCTGGTGTCGCCGGGGAAGTCCCAATTGGACACCGGGCCGTAACCAGCCGCTCGCGTCGCTGGTGCCGGAGGCGGCCGTAGTCGCGCGCTACCCGGCCGCCGTGGCGGGCGGGGGCCGCTCCCTCTCTGCCCCTCATGTGCGGTGGCCTGGCGCCCCGCGTCGACGTGCTGCACCTCCACGATCCCTGACCTGGGCGGACCGGCCACGCGTACCCAAGAACTGGTCGACCGGTGGCGGTCGGCTTCCGGTCCCACGCGCGGTCGAGGAGAGCGCGGCCACCCCCGATCCTCACTCCTTTCTGGACGGACTTGGAGGAATCGGGCCTCAGCGTCACCGCGGCCGTGGGACCGGGCCAGCGTCATGGCCGCTCTCGCCGGGATTTACGCGGCGAGTGCCGCGGTGACCGCCTCGGTGAGGGTTGTCGTGGGGCGGCCGATCAGGCGGCTCAGGTCGCCGGTGACCACGTCGAGGGCGCCCTTGGCGATGGCCGCGTCGGAGCCGGCCAGTGCCTGTGCGTAGCCCTCCGGGATGCCGAA
>Ga0164243_10007761_pt1 | contig 15962 bp, 17 predicted proteins | sample OricompcompostOP_FD_108781 | JGI IMG/M metagenome (GOLD analysis project Ga0164243, IMG submission 108781) | Organic Plus compost microbial communities from Emeryville, California, USA - Original compost - Organic plus compost (OP) | ecosystem: Engineered > Solid waste > Mixed feedstock >...
CGCCGGCTGGAGATCGAGGAGATGGCGCTGGAGAAGGAGCCCGACGCCGCCTCCGCCGAGCGGCTGGAGCGGCTGCGCAAGGAGCTGGCCGACAAGCGCGAGCAGCTGTCCGCGCTCTCCGAGCGCTGGCGGCTGGAGAAGGAGCACATCACCAAGATCTCCACGGCCAAGGAGGAGCTGGAGCGGCTGCGCGGCGAGGAGAGCCTGGCCGAGCGCGACGGCGACTTCGCCCGGGCCTCGGAGCTGCGCTACGGCCGCATCCCGGCGCTGGAGGCGGACCTCGCCGCGGCCGAGGCCGAGCTGGTCTCGCTGCAGGCGAGCGGCGCGATGCTCAAGGAGGAGGTCGGCGCCGACGACATCGCCAGCGTCGTGGCCTCCTGGACCGGCATCCCCGCCGGCCGGCTGATGGAGGGCGAGACCGCCAAGCTGCTCCGGATGGAGGAGTCGCTGTCGGCGCGGGTCGTCGGCCAGCCGGAGGCGGTCACCGCCGTCGCCGACGCCGTGCGGCGCGCGCGGGCCGGCATCGCGGACCCCGACCGGCCGACCGGGAGCTTCCTGTTCCTCGGCCCGACCGGTGTCGGCAAGACCGAGCTGGCCAAGGCGCTCGCCGAGTTCCTCTTCGACGACGAGCGGGCCATGGTACGCATCGACATGAGCGAGTACGGCGAGAAGCACAGCGTCGCCCGGCTCGTCGGCGCGCCGCCCGGCTACGTCGGCTACGAGGAGGGCGGGCAGCTGACGGAGGCGGTGCGCCGCCGGCCGTACTCGGTGATCCTGCTCGACGAGGTGGAGAAGGCGCACCCGGACGTCTTCGACGTGCTGCTCCAGGTGCTCGACGACGGCCGCCTCACCGACGGCCAGGGCCGCACGGTCGACTTCCGCAACGCGATCCTGATCCTCACCTCCAACCTCGGCTCCTCGCTGATCGCCGACCCGACGCTCTCCGACGAGGAGCGCAAGGAGGCGGTGCTGGCGGTGGTCCGGGCCCACTTCAAGCCGGAGTTCCTCAACCGGCTCGACGACATCGTGGTCTTCTCCGCGCTGGCCGGGCCCCAGTTGCGCGCGATCGTGGATATCCAGCTCGAGTCCCTGCGCCGGCGGCTCACCGACCGGCGGCTCACGCTGGAGGTCAGCGACGAGGCGCGCGGCTGGCTCGCCGAGCACGGGTACGACCCGATCTACGGTGCCCGGCCGCTGCGCCGGCTGGTGCAGTCGGCGATCGGCGACCAGTTGGCCAAGGCGCTGCTCGCCGGCGAGATCCGCGACGGCGACACCGTGGCGGTCGACCTCGCCGACGCGAAGGACGGCCTGTCGGTGATGGCGCTGGTCTGACGGCCGCGAGAGCCCCTCGTCCATCGACGGGGGGCTCTTCGTCTCAGGCGCGACACGGTGGCGTGCTGCCGGTACGGTGGTCGGACGCAGATGTGATCCCCCAGAAGGAAGGAGCACCGTGTCCGACTTCGCGCCGGAGCCGGAGCGCGCCTCACCGCCGGGCACCGTGAGGATTTCCAGCTACCTGCTCTACGCCACCGCGGCGCTGACGCTGGTGAGCATGATCGTCTCGCTCACGACGATCGGCACGGTGCGCCAGGTCTACCAGGACCTGTACGCGGGCGAGCCGATGGCCGACACGATCGACACGGTGACCGTGGCCAGCATCGTCGGCGCCGGCATCGCGAGCCTGCTCATGGGCGTCGGCCTGGTCGTCCTGGCGTTCCTCAACCTGCGGGGCAAGAACGTGGCCCGCATCGTCACCTGGGTGCTGGGCGGCTTCTTCGTCGTCTGCTGCGGCGGGCTCTCGCTGCTCGGCCTGGCCGGCAGCAGCATGACGGACTTCGGCAACACCTCGACCGCGGGCGGCCCGAGCCCGGAGGAGCTGCAGCAGCGCCTCAACGACGCGCTGCCGGGCTGGTACAACTCGGTCAACGTCCTGCTCACCGTCCTGACGTACCTGTTCGTGCTGGTGGCGCTGATCCTGCTCGCGCTGCCCGCGTCCAACGAGTGGTTCAAGCCGCGCGCGGTCGCCGGCTGGCAGCCGCCCGTGCCGGGTTACCCGGTGGTGCCGGGTGCCGGCTACCCGTCGCCGTACCAGCCGGGCGAGCCGCCGCTGCCTCCGCCGCCGGGTTCGCAGCCGGGAGAGCCGCCGCTGCCTCCGCCGGGTTCACAGCCGGGCGGTCCTCCCGGTGGGGAGCCGCCGCGTCCGCCGGCACCGCCCAACTAGCACACGCCCGCGGGGCCTTCCGAGTAGGTTCGTCATCGACGGATCAACCGGAGGGCCCCGTGTCGTACGCAGAGCAACCGCCGGCGCGCCGGCCCCTGCCGGTGTCCGCGGCGACCCTGGTGCTCCTCGCGATGGCGGCTGGCAGTGCCTGCTACGGGATCGCCGGCCTGGCCCTGATGCCGGGCATCGTGGACCGGTTCCGCGGCATGGCCGGCGTGCGCGGCGTCCGGCTCGACGACATCGACGCGGGAGCCATGGCGCTGCGGATCGTGCCGGTGACCGCGGCGGTCGTCGGGGTGGCGGCCGCGGTGCTGCTCGCGGGCCTCGTGATCGGGCTGCGCCGCGGCGGCAACGGGTTCCGGGTCGCGACCTGGGTGGCCTGCGGGCTCGGCGCGGTCGGCGGCGTGCTCGCGGCCGTCGTCGGGTTCCTCCAGCGCTTCGGGGGCCTGCGCGTCGACGGCGCCGACACCGAGCTGTTCCGGGCTCTCGCCGACGCGCATCCCGCGTGGTGGCTGTGGTTCAGCGCGACCCTTCCGGTGCTGCAGGCGGTCGGATACGTTCTGGTGGCCGCGCTGCTCGCGATGCCGGCCGCGAACGCGTACTTCCGGCGCACCCCACCGCCGGCGGTCGCGGCGCCGCCGCCGCCACCGCAGCCGGTGGACGACCCGACGTACTGGCAGCGTCCGGAGACCCCCGCCGCCACCTGAGGAGCCGATCGTGCCGACCGCTCTCGTCACCGGGGCCACCGCCGGCATCGGCGCGGCGTTCGCCCGCCGCCTCTCCGCCGACGGATACGACCTCGTCCTCGTCGCCCGCGACGCCGACCGGCTCGCCGGCATGGCCCAGGAGTTGGGCGGCGCCGTCCAGGTGCTGCCGGCCGACCTCACCACCGAGAGCGGCCTCGCCGCGGTCGAGGCGCGGCTGGCCACCGGCGTCGACCTGCTCGTCAACAACGCCGGCCTCTCGATCAACAAGTCGTTCCTGAAGTCGACCGTGGAGGACGAGAAGCGCCTCCTGGACCTCAACGTCTACGCCGTCATGCGGCTGACCCATGCCGCGCTACCAGCGATGACGGCCCGCCAGAGCGGGGCTGTGATCAATGTCTCGTCGGCCTCCTCGTTCGCGCCGGTGATGCCGGGATCGACGTACCCGGCGAGCAAGGCGTGGGTGACCCATTTCAGCGAGTCGATCGGGCGGGCGGTGAGCCGGTTCGGGGTGCGGGTGATGGCGCTCTGCCCGGGCTACACCCGCACCGAATTCCACGCCCGGGCCGGCATCGACATGTCCAAAACCCCTTCCTGGATGTGGTTGCGGGCCGACGACGTGGTCGCGGACGCGCTGCGCGACCTTGGCCGCGGCCGGATCGTCAGCGTGCCCGACTGGAAGTACAAGCTCGCCGTCTTCGGCATGCGGCACGCGCCGCGCGGGCTCTTCGACCGGGTCGCGCGGGACACGCGAGGCCGGATCGGCCGCGACCAGGTGTGATCGACACGGTTGCTGTCGGTGATCCGTCACGGTTCGCTATCGGGCGATTTTTCCCTGATCGCTGGTGGGGCGCCCAGCGGGTTCACAGGATCGACCAGTACGCTTCTCCACCATGGGGGACCACGACGACCTGCGTAAATTCATCACTGACCTAGCCGTTGTGCACGGCAAGGTGGTGCTGTCCTCAGGGCGCGAGGCGGACTGGTATGTCGACCTTCGCCGGGTGTCCCTTCACTATGCGTCCGCTCCGTTGGTCGGACGCGTCATGCTCGACCTGACTTCCGACTGGGACTTCGACGCGGTGGGTGGCCTGACCCTCGGTGCCGATCCGGTGGCGTCCGCGATGCTCCACGCCGCGGCCGCTGCCGGCCGGCCGCTCGACGCGTTCGTCGTCCGCAAGACGGCCAAGGCGCACGGCCTCCAGCGCCGGATCGAGGGTCCTGATGTCTCCGGGCGGCGGGTGCTCGTCGTGGAAGACGCCTCCACGACCGGGCAGAGCCCGCTGACCGCCGTCGAGGCGCTTCGGGAAACCGGGGCCGAGGTGGTCGGTGTAGCGGTTATCGTCGATCGGGGAGGCGGTGACGCCGTTCGGGCGGCCGGTCTCCCCTACAAGGCGGCCTACTCGATGGCTGACCTCGGCCTAGTGGCGTAAAAGTTTGCCGATTCGGACCTGCTGATATGCAGGCGGGTCGATGCTGTAAGTGGAAGGATGGACTACGTGGGAACTGCGTTGGCTGAAATGACCATGCCTCAGATCTCGCCGCTGGCCGGCGAGCCGATCGAACGTGCCGACGCCGAGCGCCTCGCCGGGGTGCTCAAGGCGCTCGCTGACCCGGCCCGGCTGCGGCTCTTGAGCCTCATCCAGTCGGCCCCGGAGGGCGAGGCCTGCGTCTGCGACCTGACCGCTCCGCTCGGGCTCTCGCAGCCGACCGTGAGCCACCACCTGCGGATCCTGACCGAGGCGGGGCTCCTCGAGCGGGAGAAGCGCGGCGTCTGGGCGTACTACCGCCTCGTCCCGTCGGCGATCGCGACGATCGCGGACCTGCTCACGCCGCCGCGCAAGCGGGCCACCAAGAAGGCTCCTCGCTGACCTCGTGACAGCCACCGGCCCGGCGTCGCTTCCTCCTGAACCCGACGCCGGGTCCGATGACGGCCGCGAGCTGCTCTGCGACCAGCTCGCGGCGGTGGGGCTCGACGTGGTCCGCGCCGGCCTGGTGGTCGGCTCGGGCGGCAACCTTTCGGCCCGGCTGCCCGGCGACGACACCTGCTGGGTGACGGCTGCCGGCACGTGGCTCGACCGTCTGGACCGGTCGTCGTTCGTGCGTGTCCGCATCCCGGACGGCACGGTCGTGGCCGGCGACCGCGCGCCGAGTTCGGAGGTCGCCCTCCACCTGGCGACGTACCGTGCGCGTCCGGACGTGTCCGCGGTGGTCCACCTGCATCCGCAGACCGTGCTGCTGCTGGACGCACTCGGCGAACGGGTTCGCCTGGTGACGACCGACCACGCCTTCTACGTGCGTCGCGTGGGTGTCGTGCCCTACTTCCCGCCGGGCACGACGGCCTTGGCCACCGCGGCGGCGCTGGCGGCCGCGGACGGGACGAACTGCCTCGTCCTGAGCCGGCACGGCTGCTCGGTGCTGGCCGATTCGGTCGACCTCGCCCACAAACGCGCGCGCAACCTCGAAGAGGCGGCCCTGCTGACGTACCGCGCGTTGGCCGCCGGCCGGCTGTCGGACCTGACCGACCAGCCGCCACCCACCGTGGCCTGACGCCGTCCCGTCAGGCGACGGGGACGCGGCGCCAGAAGCCGATGGGCCAGGTGACCTCCGGGTGGGTGGAGAGGCCGTTCTCGTCCATGGCGTTGTAGACGGCGAGGCGGGCCCCCTCGAAGCGGAGCTCCACCGCCTCCAGGAGGCGGGGACGCCACTGCGACGGCAGGATCCGCTCGATCACGTTCACCTCGCGCAGGCGGCGGCCCGTCACCGCCGCGAGGGCCGGGTGGACGTTTGCGCGCCAGTCGAGGCGCAGGCCCGGCCAGCCGAGGGGCATCGTCAGGTCCACCTGGTCCCAGGTGATCGCGCACTCATCGAACTTGCGATGGGTGATCTCGACGTTCGTGTCGCCGAAGCCCAGAACCACGGGGCCTTCGGCGAACCATGAGCGGCGGTCGCGGTCCCAGAGCACCCAGGCCCCCACCAGGGGCCGGCCGATCAGGGGGGTGAAGCGCGCGCGGTGGAGCGCGGCCAGGCGCCGAGCCGTGTGCTGCCACTGCGGCTCGTACCCCTCGATCAGCGCCACAGACATCGGTCGATCGTACCTAAATCGGACAGCTTCGAACAAAACGATGGCCGGTCCCCCAGGAGCCCCTGCGGGGGCTGTGCTGGTCGCCGATGCCTGGACCTTTGGTCGGCATGGAGGACCAGAGCCCCTGCGGGGGACCGGCCACCGGAAGGACCCGCTACTTGGACAGCGACGTGCCGGTCGAGCGCAGGTCCTCGCACGCCTGCACGACGCGCTTGGCCATGCCCTGCTCGGCCGACTTGCCCCAGGCCCGCGGGTCGTAGGTCTTCTTGTTGCCGACCTCGCCGTCGACCTTCAGGACGCCGTCGTAGTTGGTGAACATGTGCGCGGCCACGGGACGCGTGAACGCGTACTGCGTGTCGGTGTCGATGTTCATCTTCACCACGCCGTAGTCGAGCGCCTCGCGGATCTCCGAGAGCAGCGAGCCGGAGCCGCCGTGGAAGACCAGCGACAGCGGCTTCTCCCGACCGGTCTTGGCGCCGACCGCGTCCTGGATCTCCTTGAGGATCTCCGGGCGGAGCTTGACGTTGCCGGGCTTGTAGACGCCGTGCACGTTGCCGAAGGTCAGCGCCGCCATGTAGCGGCCCTTCTCGCCGAGGCCGAGCCTCTCGACCATGGCCAGGCCGTCCTCGACGGTGGTGTACAACTTCTCGTTGATCGCGTTCTCGACGCCGTCCTCCTCGCCGCCGACGACGCCGACCTCGATCTCCAGGACGACGTGCGCCGCGGCCGCCTCTTCGAGCAGCTCGGCGGCGATGTCGAGGTTCTCCGCGAGTGGGACCGCCGAGCCGTCCCACATGTGCGACTGGAACAGCGGCGCCTCACCGCGCGCGACCCGCTCCTTGGAGATCGCGAGCAGCGGCCGGACGAAGCCGTCGAGCTTGTCCTTCGGGCAGTGGTCCGTGTGCAGCGCGATGTTGACCGGGTAGTTCTTGGCGACCTCGTGCGCGAAGGCGGCGAGCGAGACAGCGCCGGTCACCATGTTCTTGACGGTCGGGCCGGAGAGGTATTCGGCACCACCGGTCGAGACCTGGATGATGCCGTCGCTCTCCGCCTCGGCGAAGCCGCGCAGCGCCGCGTTGAGCGTCTGCGACGACGTGACGTTGATGGCGGGGTACGCGAACGCGCCGGCCTTGGCGCGATCGAGCATTTCGGCGTACACCTCGGGCGAAGCGATGGGCATGTCAGCCGCTCCTTGTCATATCCGGTCACGTGTGCCGGACCGCGCTGTCCTCCGTGGGGAAGTATCCCGCAACGGCAGAATGCCTCGTCACGCAGGTCACTCGCCGTCGCCGCGCGGCTCGGGGACGAGAAGGCTCAACACCCAGCTCACCACGGCCATGACGATCGCGCCCCAGAACGCCGGCCAGAAGCCGTCGATCGAGAACGGAAGGTCGAACTGGTGGCCGATCCAGTCGGTGAGCAGGAAGAGGAGGGCGTTGACGACGAGGGAGATCAGGCCGAGGGTGAGGATGTAGAACACGCAGCCGACCACCTTGATGATCGGCTTGAGGATCGCGTTGACCAGCCCGAAGATGATCGCCACGATGACCACGGTGAGTGCGGTGTGGCCGGCGCTGTCGCCACCGAGCGTTATCCCCGGGACGACCAGCGCCGTGATCCACAGGGCGATCGCATTGACGACGACCCGGATCAGGATTCCCATGGGCTCCATCGTGGCACCGGCGCGCCTCGTTTAGCGCGCCGCCGAGGTGGGCAAGCCCACCCGGCCGTACCGTGAACACGGAAAGGAGGCGGCGACCATGACCCATCCCGACGAGGATCTGACCCCCGGTGACCACCTGACGCCGGACGAGCGTGACATCGAGGCGCCGGAGGCCGACGCCAGCGAGCAGGCGAAGACCGTCGGCCCCGACGACCGCGTCGAGATCCCGCTCAGTCGCGGCCTCGAGGTCGACGAGGCCGACGCCTACGACCAGTCCCGCGAAGTCGACTTCGACGACGAATACCGACCCTAGGGTCCATTCGCCGCCGCCCATTCGGCGAGGCGGTTCTCCCGGATCGCGGCGAAGACCGGGCGGCTGCGGGTCTCGTCCAGGCGCTCGTACTCGACGCCGTCGATCGTGACGCCCCGGTAGTGGGAGCCGATGTCGACGGAGACCACGCCGTCGACGCCGGCGGCGACGCCGAGCAGTTGGGCGGTGCTCAGGTCGGTGCCGGCCACCGTCACGCCGTGTGCCACCGCGCGCGAGAGGCGGGTCAGCCGCACCGGGTCGGCCAGCACGTCGCCGCGCTCGAGCAGGCCGCGCACGAACGCGCGGCCGTTGGCGTCCCGGTCGTACGCGCCGTGCGGCAGCCCGTACCGCTGGCGGAGCAGGTCGAGCGCGTCCCGACCGTCGAGGCGCTGGCAGCCGGCTGGGAAGGAGCGGCCCGTGTGCCGCGAGGTGACCTGACGGTCGAGGCAGACGTTCACGCCGCCCAGGGCGTCGGTCACGGCCCGCAGGCCGGAGAACGTCACGGTGACCGTGCCGTCGACCGGAACGCCGGTGGTCGCGGCCACCGTGCGGGCGGTCAGCGCGGCGCCGGCCGCGAGGTCCGGCGGCCTCGCGCCGCGGCTGCCGAAGAAGAACGCCTCGCCGAGCCGCGCGCGGCCCATGCCAGGGATCTCCACCAGCAGGTCGCGGGGGAGCGAGACGAGGTACGCCGTGGAGCCGCCGGCCGGGACGTGCACGACGAGCACGGTGTCGGCGCGGTAGCTGCGGCCGCCGTCGTCGTCCACGCCGAGCACCAGCAGGGTGAGCGGCCGCGTCACCGCGGGGGCGGAGCCCGGCAGCAGGGCCTGGTCGAGGGCTGGGGGGTCGACGGCGTCGCGCAGCGCGAACGGCGCTGACACGGCGGCCACGACGGCGAGCGCGGCGCCGGCGAGCCGGGTCCGGAAGCGGCGGCGGCGCCGGCTGCGTGCCGCCTGGTCGATGGCGGCCCGCAGCGGAGCCGCGGGCGGCACGACCGGCTCGTGCCGCGCGAACGTCTCGCGTAGGTGGTCCTCGATCATCCGGCGCTCTCCACCAGCTCCGCCCGCAGGGTGGCCAGTGCCCGCGAGATCGACGACCGCACCGTGCCCACCGCGCAGCCCAGGATCTCGGCGATCTCCACGTCCGGCAGGTCCTCGTAGTAGCGCAGCACCAGGGCCGCGCGCTGGGCCCGCGGGAGCCGGGCGAGCCACGACCAGATCTGGTCACGGTCCGCGGTGATCTCGGCGTGATCCCGTGGTACGACCGACGCCGCCTCGTCGGGTTCCGCCCGCAGCAGCACCCGCCGGATCCACGAGCCGCGGCGCCAGTCCACGTACTGGTTGGTGATCATGCGGCGGACGTAGCGGTCCGGTGCGCCGGCGCGCACCACCTTCCGCCAGTTGAGCTGGACGCGCACCATCGTCTCCTGCACCAGGTCCTGGGCGAGGTGCGGGTCGCCGCAGAGCATCACGGCGTACCGGAGCATCGCGCCGAGCTGGGCGTCGGCGAACTCCTCGTACGTCACGTGCGGCACGGGCACCTCCGGGGGCTCTGCCAGGACGACGCTCCCGGGCCAGCGAAGCACTGCGACCGCCGCTCACATTCAGCCGTTCGGCCAGAAACCGTCGCGCGGGTCACACGGGCGATCCACGTGCGCCTATGCTGTCGCGTTGATCATCTATCTCTACGGGGAGATGCCTCCATGCCCAACACCCTCGCCCGGCGCGTGCTCGCCGGGGTCGGCGCCGCCGGCGCGTTCGTCGCCGTCGCCGCGCTGCCCGCGTCGGCCGCCCCCACGGCCGACCTCGACGTCTACGTGGAAGACGTCACAGTTGCCGCCGGTGCTCCCGGCGTGCTCAACGGCCCGATCCTCTGGGCCGCCAAGGAAACCTCGCTCGCCGGCGCGGTGGTCGAGTTCGACTTCGCCGACGTCGCCGGCCTCGCCGAGGTCGTGGCCCAGGACGACCGCGGGCCCGACTGCACCCGTCCCGCCACCCATGTGCTGCGCTGCACCAGCAGGTTGGCGGACTCGGTCGGCGAGGGTGGCCTCGGCGGTGCCTACGACGTCGTCTTCCGCGCGGTAGGCGGCAGCGAGGGCGAGGGCACCGTCAAGACGACGTTCCGGCTGCCAGGGTTCACGCCGATCGTCGTGGAGTCGCGGCTCCGGGTCGGCGAGGGCGTCGACATCGCCGGTGGCGCGGACACCGAGGTGACCAGTGAGCCCGGCGGCGCCTTCGAAGCGCCGCTGACGTTCACCAACGTCGGCACCACGACCGTGACGAACGTCAACGCGATCTTCTACAACGACTACGCGTTCCAGGCCGCGCGGACGTTCTCGAACTGCACCTACGTCAACGGCGACCAGCTGCGCAGCTGCGCCTTCGACGTGACGATCGAGCCCGGGGAGACCTACCGGGTCGGTGTGCCCTACCGCGTGCGCGCCGACACCGCGGCGCCGGGGAACGCCTGGGGCCAGATCTCGGTGTCGACCCGGGCCCAGTTCGAGGACTACGCCAACCACCTCGCGAGCCGGAAGATCAGCCTGGGTACGCCGGGTGCCGGTGGCGTCCTGACGCTCGCGCCGGCGGCGGGGACGAAGGCGCTGCGCGGTGCGCAGGCGGACACCGAGCCGAGCAACGACTGGTCGGGCGTGGGCGTCACCGTGACCGGGGAGAACAGGTTCGACCTCGTCGCGCTCGGCGCCAAGATCACCGGCGGGGTCGGCGACGTCGCCGACGTCGAGCTGGGCCTCCGCGACGACGGCCCGGCGGCGATCGACCGCGGCCGCGGCGGCAGCCCGGTCACGCTGGTGAACGTCACCGTTCCGCCGGGCACGACCGCCGTCGCGGTCTCCGACGACTGTGCCCCGCTGGACGGCGACCGGGTCGATTACCGGAACGCCGGCAAGCCCGGCGCCGCGAAGTACCGGTGTACGCCCGGCTACTTCATCGCGCCGGGTGAGGTGATCGCGTTCCCGTTCAGCCTCCGCATCGACCGGCTCGACGGCGCCGCCGGGGCCGTGGAGATCAACGTCGCGTGCGAGTGCGACGGTAACCAGTCGGACACCAACGCGGCGAACGACACGGCGCCGATCACCGTCGAGGCGGGCGGCGCCGGTGGCGGTGGCGGTGGGCTTCCGGTGACCGGGCCGGCGGCAGGTGTCGCCGCTGGTGCCGGTGCCCTGCTGCTCGTCGCCGGCGGCGTGGGGATCGTGCTGGCGCGGCGGCGCCGCACCACGTTCGTCTCCTGACGTTCCGCGGAGCGCGCCGCCCGTCCGGCGGCGCGCTCCGCACTTCGCGGTGCGTACCCTCGGCGACTTGCCGCGACCGGTAGCCTTTGTGCCCGTGGACACCGCCGACGTGACTCGTGCCCTCGCCGACAACCTGGCGTTCAACCCGCTGGATCCCAAGGATCTGCTGCACACGTTCGGGCTGGTCGGGGTCTGGGCCATCCTGTTCGCCGAGACGGGGCTGCTCGTCGGCTTCTTCTTCCCCGGTGACTCGCTGCTGTTCCTGGCCGGCGTCGCCGCCACGCCGGTGGCCGACGCGATCTTCGGTGACGGGACGCGGCTCTCCATCGCGGGGCTGCTGATCGGCGCGCCGATCTGTGCGATCGTCGGCGCCCAGCTCGGCCACTTCCTGGGTGCCCGCTACGGGAAGCGAATGTTCGACCGGCCCGACTCGCGCCTCTTCAAGCGCGAATACGTGGAGAAGGCCGAGCAGTACTTCCAGAAGTTCGGCCCGGCCAAGGCCGTCGTGCTGGCCCGCTTCATCCCGATCGTCCGGACCTTCCTGAACCCGGTCGCCGGTGTCCTCGGCATGCCCGCGAAGCAGTTCTTCCTCTGGAACGTGGTCGGCGCGATCCTCTGGACCGACGGCATCATCCTCGTGGGCTACCTGCTGGCCGACACGATCTACGACGCCATCGGCACGCACATCGACCGCTACATCCTGCCGTTCGTCGCCCTGATCATCCTGCTCTCGATCATGCCGATCATCATCGAGGTGATCCGCGACCGGAAGGCGCGCAGGCGGGCCAAGGAGATGGCGGTCATCGGCGTCTCGCCGGTGGCGGGCCTGGCCGAGGCGATCGAGGAGCGCCGCGAGCACCGCGGCGGCGCACACCGCGCGGAGTAGTCGCCTACTTGGTCAGCACGGTGACCGCCTCGTGCACGTCGTCGGTGACGTGGATGGTCGAGGAGAGGTCGCCGAAGCGCGACAGCGACATCAGCGGGCGGAGCAGGCTCTCGATCGGCAGCGTCTCGGTCCAGTAGGCGCGGTCGAGGAAGACGTACGCGCCGCTGGCGCCGTCGGTGCCGTAGAACGTCTTCGTCGCCGCCTGGAAGACCTCCTGCACCGTGCCGGCGCGGCCCGGCGCGAACACGATGCCGCCGCGGGACAGCCGAAGGATCGTGTCCTCGCGGATCGCGTTCGAGAAGTACTTCGCGATCCGGCCGGCGAACAGGTTGGCGGGCTCGTGGCCGTAGAGCCAGGTCGGAATCGCCAGGCCACCCTGGCGGACCCAGGCCAGCGGACCCGCCGGGACCACCGGCGGGAACTCGTCGCGGACCCGCAGCGCCGCGGCCGTGAAGGGGTCGTGGTCGAGGAAGTCCGGTGCGACCGCCAGCTCGTCGATCGCCCGGGTGAGCTCGTCGGCGGTGCGGCTGGAGAAGTACGCGCCGAGGTTCGCGGCCTCCATCACGCCGGGGCCGCCGCCGGTGATCACCAGCTGGCCGGCCCGGGTCAGCTCCCAGCCGAGGGTGGCCGCCAGCCGGTACGCCGTGGTGCCGCGCGGCACCGCGTGGCCGCCCATCACCCCGACCACCGTGCCGGCGCCGTGCTCGGCGATCCAGCCGTGGACGACGTCGGCGAGGCCGTTGTCGATCGCGTGGTCGTGCAGGCGCTGGGCGAGCGCCTCGCGGACCTCCGGGGTGGCGCCGCCGGCCGCGCGGAAATGGTCGTAGACCACCGTGTCGTACATCCCGGCGAAGCCGCCGTCCGCGAAACCCTCGGCCAGGTCGAGCGGTGTGTAGAGCCGCGACGGGTGGGTCGGGTACGGCAGGTCGGCGAAGGCCGGCACGACGTGCGCGCCGCGCAGCACCAGCGCCGCCACGACCTCGCGGGTCGCGAAGCGGCAGCCGATGAAGAGCGTGCCGGTCAGGTCGACGCCGGAGAGGTCGGGCGGGTCGACGTCGAGCCGCAGGCCCTGGACGGTGAGACCGGCGAGACTTCCGGCGCGCAGGTGGAGGTCGAGCTCGGCGCGGGACTCGATCTCGTGGGGTGTCGAGTCGGGCAGCTCGACGATGTCGGCGGGGGGAGGGGTCGGCACGTCCACAAGGTACGCGAGAGCCCGGCGACGAGTCGGCCACCGGGCTCTCCACCGGGTCCTGGGGAGGCTCCGGACCTCTATTTGTAGTCCTGCGGATCAGCTGACGCACCGGCCGCACGCGTGACGAACGACTCAGCCGTTCAGGCACCGTCTCCGACACGGCCACGATTGAATGTGCTGATGCAGAACCTGATGCCCGAGCCGCCGGCGACCCTCCTCCCGGGCGACGATTCCGCGAAAGCCGCCCTCACCGCGGCCGCCAAGGCCGACACCGACGAGGCGTACGAGCAGGTCGCGGCCGCTCACCCCACCTCCAGCGCGGCCTGGGCCGCGCTCGCGCAGCGAGCCCTCGACGCGGGCCGCCCGGTCACCGCGTACGCGTACGCGCGCACCGGCTACCACCGCGGCCTCGACCAGTTGCGCCGCAACGGCTGGAAGGGCCACGGCCCGGTCCCGTGGTCGCACGAGGGCAACCGCGGCTTCCTCCGCAGCCTCTACCTGCTCTCGCGCGCCGCCGACCAGATCGGCGAGGCCGACGAGGCGGCCCGCTGTGCCCAGTTCGTCCGCGACTGCGACCCCGCCGCCGCCGACGCCCTGGCCGGCTAGAAACCCTTCGCGACGCGAGCCGGCCGCCGGCGACGCCCTGGCCGGCTAGAGACCCTTCGCGACGCGAGCCGGCCGCCGGCGACGCTCTGGCCGGCTAAAGGCCTTCCGCGACGGCGGCGGCGATCTTGAGCCAGGCGTCGCGGCTGGCGTTGCTGATGCCGGTGTAGCGGATCGGTTCGCCGGTGTCGATCAACCGCTCGTACGGTGCGAGGAGCACCGCGCGCGTGCGGGCCGCGAAGTGGTTCTGGATCGGCGGCAGGTCGATGTCGCGGCGGGACGGCGGCATCGAGACCACCGTGACGGCCTGGCGGACCAGGCGGTGCCGGCCTGTCTGCTCCAGGTGGTCGAGCATCCGGGCGGCGGTCTCGGCGGAGTCGTTGCGTGCCGACATCGTGACCACGAGCTGGTCGGTCGCGTCGATCGCGGCCTGCCAGTTCTGCGCGCGCACGTTGTTGCCGGTGTCCACGAAGATCAGTTTGTAGAAGCGGCTGACCACGTCGCGGATGTGGGCGAACGCCGCCGCGGTGAGCATCTCGCCGCCGGTCGCGGACTCGTCGGAGGCGAGGACGTCGAACATGCCCTCGCCCTGCGCACGGACGTACTGCGATAGGTCGCCCACCCGGCCGTGCGCGCCGCGGAACTGGCCGAGATCGCGCATCAGGTCCCGCACGGTGCGGTTGTGGAAGTCCTGCTGGGCCCGCATCCCCAGCGTGCCCTGGGTCTCGTTGTTGTCCCAGGCGAGCACGTAGCCGCCCCGGTTCTGGCCGAACGTCATGGCGAGCAGCAGGATGGCGACGGTCTTACCGGCACCGCCCTTCGGGTTGACGACCGTCACCTGGCGGAGCCCGCCGAAGTTGCGCCGCACCATCTCGATGTCCCGGCGGCGCTCCCGCTCGTGCTGGCCGGGCCGGAGCTTGACCAGACCCATCGAACTCTTGTTGACGACGGCGCGCAGGCCGGTCGTGGCGACCGGGTCCACCGGACGCAGCGCGCGCCGGCGCGCGAAGTCGTCGGCGGTCGGCACGCCGCCGCCCTCGCTCCAGTCGTGGATCGGGTTGGCGGTCGCGGGCGGCGTCGCCGGAGCAGGAGCCCGGTACGCGGTGCCGGCCGCGTCGCCGGTGGCGATCTCCAGACCCGGCGGTACGGCTCCTGGCGGCGCCAGACCCGGCGGTACGGCTCCCGGCGCGGGCATGCCCGGGACCGGCCCGCCGTGGGGCCCGTGCGGTCCGGTGTGCGGCGCCGCGTGCGGTGGCACGGCGGTACCTGGCGGCAGCGGCGCGGTGCCTGGCGGCAGCGGCGCGGTGCCGGCCGGCGTGGCCGCACCGGGTGGTGGTGCGGCACCAGGCCGAGGTGGTGTGGCGTTCGGTCGCGGCGGCGTGGCGGCGCCGGGTGGCGGCGTGCCGCCGGGCGGTGGCGGGGCCGCGCGGCCGGAGTTCGGCGTGCCGCCTGGTTGGCCGGTCGCGGACGCGGTGCCGGGCTGGCCCGGCGGGGCGGGGTGGTGCGGACCGGGCCGCTGCGCCGGGTCCTCCGGCGGAGCCGCGTGCCGCGGTCCCGCGGCAGCCGGACCGTCCGGCGCGGCGCGCGACGGCGACCCGCCGCGGTCAACGGGCGGCGCCGCCTGGCCGGCCGGTGGCGAGACGGGACGCTGTGGCGGCTCCGACCACGGCCGGCCGGCCGGTGGCGCGGGCGGGTCAGAGCCCTGCTGGCGCTGCATCGGCACCGCGATCGACTGCTGGGCGGCACCGGGAGCCGCTACCGCCGAGCGGGCCGCGCTCTCTGGCGCCGGCCACTGTCCCGGCCGCCCGGTGTCCGCACCGCCGCCGGCTCCCGGTCCGCCCGCGTCGGGCAGCCACCCGACCGGATGTGCCCGGCCGTTGGCCGGCGCGGCGTGACCCGCGACCGTGCTGGGCGGCGCGGCGTGACCCGCGACCGTGCTGGGCGGCGCGGCGTGACCCGCCGCCGTGTCCGGCCCACCTGGCGGTGCCGGCGGCGCGGGGTGACCGGGGACCGTGCCGGGCCCGACCGGTGGTGCGGCGTGACCTTGGCCG
>Ga0164243_10007766_pt1 | contig 15955 bp, 12 predicted proteins | sample OricompcompostOP_FD_108781 | JGI IMG/M metagenome (GOLD analysis project Ga0164243, IMG submission 108781) | Organic Plus compost microbial communities from Emeryville, California, USA - Original compost - Organic plus compost (OP) | ecosystem: Engineered > Solid waste > Mixed feedstock >...
GCGGCGCTGACGGTCACCTCGGTCACCCGTCGGGCCGGCTCACCGGCGTCGATGGCGGTCACCGCGGTGTTGATCAGGCCCTGCAACATCGCCGCCGCAAGCGTCGGCTGCGGATGGCCGGCCCGGGCGAAGATCGGCACGGCGCTGGGCACCAGGCCGTGGTGCAGGGCCATGATGCGCCGCCGGGTCTCGTCCGACAGGGGGGCGCTGGCCAGGGCGTGCACGACCCGGTACCGGCTCTGGGTGGCGAACCGCAACTGTGCCCGGACGAAGGCGGCGACCTGGTCGCGGACCGTGGTGGCCTTCGCCAGGGCACGCTCGGTCTCGGCCGCGACCGCCGGGAACTCGGCTTCGCAGAGGGCCACCACGAGTTCCTCGCGGGAGCGGAAGTAGGAGTAGATGCTCGGGCGGGCCAGGCCCGTGCGCGCGGCGAGGGCGCTGAAGGTGAGTGCCGGGTAGCCACCTTCGATCAGCAGCTCCCTCGCCGCGGCCACCAGCACGTCGTGCTGCCGAGCGCGATGCTCGGCCACGGTGGCCGCGGCGATTCTGGGCATGGCGATGATGCTAGCTGCGCGCCCCGTCCGCCGACGGCACCGGCGAGTCGGCGGAGCCGGCGACGCGCCGGGGGAACCACACGCGCGGACCGATGAGGTGGAACAGCGCCGGTACGAGCACCCCGCGAACCAGGAAGGTGTCCAGCAGGATGCCGACCGCCATGGCGAACCCGAACTGGAGCAACGAGTTCAGTGGCTGGGTCATGAGGACGGCGAACGTGCCGGCCAGGATCAGGCCGGCGGAGGTGATCACGCCGCCGGTACGGGTGACCGCGACCCGGATGCCGCCGGTGAAGCCGTGGGTCTTCGTCTCCTCCTCGATGCGGCTGGCGAGCAGGATGTTGTAGTCCACGCCCAACGCCACCAGGAAGATGAGCGAGTACAGCAGCACCCGGTTGTTGGTGCCGGCCTGTCCCGCGAGGACCACCCACGTCAGCACGGTGGCGCCGAGCGCCGACAGCAGCGACAGGGCCGTGGTGGCGAGCAGGACGAGCGGCGCCACCAGTGCCCGCAGCAGCAGGCCGAGCACGAGGAAGATGAGCACGGCCATGGCCACGGCGATGACGGTGAAGTCGCGGATGTCCCAGGTGCGGTTGTCCAGCGCGTTCGCGCTCTCCCCGCCCACCAGCACCTGCCCCGTCGGCAGAGCCTGGGCCGCGACCTCGCGCAGGTGCTCGGTGCGTTCCAGTGCCGGGGTGCCGTAGGGGTCGTCGGCGTAGACCACGTTCAGCCGCGCGACGGTGCCCGACGGGGCGACGACGGGCTGATCCACCCGGCTGACGCCGTCGATGCCCTTGATCGCCTCCGCGACCGTGGCCGCGCCCGTGGCGGCGTCGTCGCCCTGCACCAGCACCGTGGTCGGCGCCAGCTGGCCCGCCGGGAACGTCGCCTCCAGCAGCTGCTGGCCGCGTTGCGCGTCGGTGCTGCCCCGCAGGTCGCTGAGCAGGTTGGCGTTGGGCGCGTAACCCAGCAGCCCGACGGCGAGCGCGCCCAGCACCACGACGCTCGCCGCGGCCGATGCCGCCGGCCGGCGCTGGACGGTGGCGGCGATCCGGCCCCACAGCGACCGCTCGCCGGGGTCACGCTCCACCCGCTTCATCGGCCAGAAGGCCGCGTTGCCGAGCAGCACGACCGTGGCGGGCACGAAGGTGAGGCTGACCAGCAGCATGAACGCGACGCCGAGCGCGAGGAACGGCCCGAAGTCGTGGGTGCTCGGCACGACGGCGAGCAGCAGCGTCAGCAGGGCGAGCACCACCGTCGTCGCGCTGGACGTCACCGCTGGGCCGATCTTGTTCAGCGTGGCGCGCATGGCCGCGAACCGGTCGGGGTAGCTGCCGATCTCCTCACGGAACCGCATCAGGATGAACAGCGCGTAGTCCGTACCGGCGCCGAAGAGCAGCACGGTCATGATGGACGCCGTCTGCGAGTCGATGGAGATGACGCCGGCGTCGGCGAGCGCGGCGCCGACGGCGTTGGTGAGCTGCATGGCGATGCCGACACCGATGAGCGGGATCAGCGCCAGCAGCGGTGACCGGTAGATGACCAGCAGCACGACGAGCACCAGCAGCACCGTGAAGCCCAGCAGCACGAAGTCCGCGTTACGGAACACCTCGACCGTGTCGGTCGCGATGCCGGCCGGGCCGGTGAGGCGGATCTCGACGTCACCCGTGCCCGCACCGGTGATCTCCCGGATCTTCTCCACGGTCTCGCCGAACTGCTCGTCGTTGCTCGCCAGACCGGTGATGGAGACCAGAATCATCGACGTCGACCCGTCGGGTGAGACGAGGGTCGAACTGGCCTGCGGCACCGTCGCCGTGCTCAGCACACCGTCCACATGCGCCGGACGGTCGGGGCCGGACAGCGCGGTGCTGATGCGCTCGATCTCCCCCTGTGCCGTGGCACCCAGGCCGCCCGGTTCGTGGACCACGATGATGGCCGGGACGCCCTGCTGGTCGGGGAAGCTCGACCGCAGCAACTCCTGCGCCTGCGCCGACTGGGTTCCGGGCACCGGCGCGTTGTTGCCACCGTCCTGCTTCACGTCATCCACGGTCGGCGTCAGTTGCGGCACGACGCCGGCGAGCACCACCCAGACGCCGACCACCAGCAGGGCATGCAGGCGCGATCGGGCGACGAGCTGTCCTAGGAACTGCCACATGAGCTTTCCCTCTCCGGCTTGCCGACAAGTGCCGCCGACAGCATACCGACGTCGCGTCGGCAAAGCCGCCCCTGGGCGGCCGGCGCGCCGCGGCTAGACTGTCGCCGGTTCGGGCCGGGGGCAAGGCCGATTCCGGCTCGGGTAAAGGAGGTCGCCGCGTGAGCCTGCGCACGCCGTGGGGCGAAGCGCTCGATCCCGACCATGTCCTGCCCGAATATCCTCGCCCGCAACTGGTCAGAGACAGCTATCTCAACCTCAACGGTCGTTGGGACTACGCGATCACCGACGAGGAGCGGGAGCCGGAGCGCTACGACGGCGTCATCGTGGTCCCGTTCTCCCCGGAGTCGCCGCTGTCCGGGGTGTCCCGCCAACTCCGACCCGACCAGACGCTGTGGTACCGGCGCACGCTCACGCTGCCGGGGGATTTCCGGCCGGCCGCACCGTCGCGGGTGCTGCTGCATTTCGGTGCGGTGGACCAGAGCTGTCACGTGTACCTCAACGGCGTCCGCGTCGGCGGGCACGTCGGGGGCTACCTGCCGTTCACCTGTGACCTCACCGACGCCCTGCGCGAGGGCGAGAACACCCTCGTGGTGCGGGTGCGCGACAGCACCGACACCAGCCACCACTCGCGCGGCAAGCAGCGCCTGCGCCGGGGCGGCATCTGGTACACGCCCCAGTCCGGGATCTGGCAGACCGTCTGGCTCGAATGTGTGCCGTCGATTCATGTCGAACGCCTCACGCTGACCCCGGTGTTGGAGCAGGGCTGCGTCGAGGTGACCGTCCACGCCCCGCCCACCGACGACACCGCCCACGTCGAGGTGCTGGCGGGCGGCGCCGTGGTCGCCACGGCACAGGCACAACCCGGAGTGCCCGTACGGCTTGCCATCCCGGACGCGCGCGCGTGGAGCCCCGAGGACCCGTTCCTGTACGACGTGCAGGTGCGCCTCGGCGCGGACCGCGTGCGCGGCTACGTCGGCCTGCGCTCCTTCGCGGTCGGTCCGGACGAGGCGGGCGTGCCTCGGCTGCTGCTCAACGGAAAGCCGTACTTCCATGCCGGTGTGCTCGACCAGGGTTACTGGCCCGACGGCCTCTGCACCGCGCCCTCCGACGAGGCGATGATCCATGACATCGCCACCATGAAGCGACTCGGCTTCACCATGCTGCGCAAGCACATCAAGGTCGAGCCGCTGCGCTGGTACCACCACTGCGACCGGCTGGGCATCCTCGTCTGGCAGGACATGGTCAACGGCGGCAGCGCCTACCACCCGCTCGTCGTCACCGCGCCGGCGGTGACCTCGCTGCGGCTGCGCGACCGCCGCTATCGCTGGTTCGGCCGCGCCGACGCGGCCGGGCGGGCACAGTTCCGCGCCGAACTACGCGCAACGATCGAGCACCTGCGCAACGTGGTGAGCCTGGCGGTCTGGGTGCCGTTCAACGAGGGTTGGGGCCAGTTCGACGCCGCGGCGATCGCGGGCGAGGTGGCCGCTCTCGACCCGACCCGGCCGGTCGACCACGCCAGCGGCTGGCACGACCAGGGCGGCGGCGACCTGCGCAGCCTGCACGTCTACTTCCGGCGCTTCCGCGTGCCCCGCCGACGCGACGCACGGGTGCTGGTGCTCTCCGAGTACGGCGGCTACAACCGGCGTGTCGACGGCCACACCTTCAACGACCGCAACTTCGGCTATCGCCGGTACGGTTCCCGCGCGGCGCTGGGCGACGCCTTCCGCCGGTTGCACACCGAAGAGATCATCCCCGCGATCCCCCAGGGACTCAGCGCCACCGTCTACACGCAACTGTCCGATGTGGAGGACGAACTCAACGGCCTGCTCACCTATGACCGACGGGTGCTCAAGCTGGACGAGGAGCTGGTCCGCGACGTCAACCAGCGGCTCCGCCTGTGAGCAGCACCACCGCTGACTACCAACGGTTGTGTGCCTCCTCGGCCCAGCCGACCAGACCGTCGAGGTCGACCCGCTCGCCGTCGTCGGTCTCGGCCCAGCCGGTGAAGTGGCCGAAACACTGGTGCGTCTCGTTGGCGATGATGCCGAGGTTCGTCCGGGCGATCCTCTCGTGGAACGGGTGGAACTCGACATCCACGCGCTCACCCTGGATCCGCCACGGACGCAGCCAGTCCTTGCGGTCGTAGGTCCAGCGCAGCTCGGCACCGATCTTGTGCAGCCGCCCTTTCACGAAGAGGGCGTTCTCGGTGAGCCCGGTCCCGTCGGTCCACTTGCCGCCGAGCTGGATGGCCCGGCCCTTCGCACTGCCGGCGGCCCAGTTCCACCGGATCGCGTAGGGCCACTTGCCACGCCCGTGGTCGAGCACCGCGAACGAGTCCTCCACCACGACCCGGACGACGCGGTCCTGAATCTTCAGCGTGCCGTACACCGGCCGGCCCACGTCCTTGACGGTGTACTGGAAACGCCGCGAACTCCAGGGGATGACCACGCCGAGCGACTCACGCTCGGGCGGCCGCGGCACGTAGAGGTCGATCTCAACGCCGGGCGCGGTGGCCCGGACCTCGCTGCCATAGAGGTGCTCGCTGATGTCGATGGCGAGACCACCACCGCGCACGGACGTCACACCCCGCCCGCTCTGCGGCGTGAATGTAGTGCCCCGGGCGAAGGGAACGACCACGTCCTTGCTCAGCTCGACCCGGCTGGCGCGGTCGAGCACGTACACGCCGTGCACCCCCGCGTAGTCCAGCGACGACGCGACGAGGCCGATGATGTGGCTCGGCGTCACGATGCCCCAGTATTCCCAGCGCTTGACCCGGCCCCAGCCACGCAGATTGGCGCGGTGCAGCGGCTGCCGGGTCCAGCCCACGGCCGCCGGGTTGAGCCGCCCGTTGGGCAGGCACAGGTCGACCGGCTCGGTGATCTCCCGCTCGTGCGTCACGCCGCCACGTTAGCGGATGTTTCCGGGCGGGACGTCCGCTGACCCGCCGGGGCGGCGCGTGTCGGCCACGTCCGTCGCGGACAACGGAACATCCCCGAAACTCACACGAAATTTTTGAATCTCGATGAATTAACCTCCCGTGCATCGACTCCAAGGGCAGCCGGCACCAGCCGGCGGTACGATGGCGGCACGAAGCAGATCCATTGTGGACTCTCGGGGAGACCCGGAGGAAGTGCTGTGCCCATTCGCCTGGTCCTGGCCGGCCAGCCGTCAGTGGTGCGCGACGGGCTCCGCTCACTGCTGACCGCGGTGCCGGACTTCGAGTTGGTCGCCCAGGCCGGTGACCGGACCTCGGCGGCCGTCGCCGTACAAGAACTTCGGCCCGACGTGCTCGTGGTCGACACGGGCTCCCCCGAGACGGATGTCGAAGGACTGGCCAGCCCCGAGACGGCCGTGGAGCTGGCCAGAGTCGCCCAGCTCCACGGCGCCGGTGTCGTCGTCCTCGCCGGTCGGCTCGACGCGCCCGCCGTGCTGCACGCGGTCCGGGGCGGTGTCTCCGGCTATGTGTTGCGCGACGACGACACCGAGAGCCTGATCGCCGCGGTCCGCAGCACGGCGGTGGGCGAGGCGTGGCTCTCGCCACCCGCGGCCCGGCAACTGGTCGACCATATCCGCACGCCCGAACCCACGGTGACGACGCCGCCGACGCCGGGGCAACGCTCGCCGCTGGCCGAGGTGCTCAGCGAGCGCGAGATCGCCGTGCTGCGCTTGGTCGCATTAGGACGGTCGAACGCCGAGATCGCCGACGATCTCACCCTGGCGCGCTCCACCGTCAAGACCCACGTCTCCCGCATCCTGGCCAAGCTGGAACTGCGCGACCGGGTCCAACTCACCGCGTTCGCCCACCAGAACGACCTCGCGTGAAGGCCCCATTGCCTCAAGGTTTCCATTCCGCGACCGGTCATCCTCGCGCCCGATGACCTCGGCCACCGGCCGGATCGGCAAGTTCGATCCCCGGCCCGATGCCAGTCCACACCGCTCCTCGTAACTTCGATGACAACAGTTCCATCGATGATCAGGTGGTGCGACATGACGAATGCACAACTCGCTCCGGCGACGCTGCTGGTGCGCGACCCGAACCCGACCACCGCGCCACTGGCCCGCACCGTGAACGCGTGGCCTCGGGCCTACTCGTGGGCGAACCTGCGCTCCATCTGGCGCGCTCGCCGGGCCGGCGCCACCGTCAGCCTGAACCAGGTGAAGCTGTGCGGCGCCGAGGTTGGCGCGAACGCGCTGGTGATGGAGCACGCGCTGCTGTGGCTGTCCACTGTCGGCCGGTACACAATCGTCGGCCGGTTCGCGTCCATCTTCAACACCGACATCGGCCCGTTCGCGGCGATCGCCGAGAAGACGGTCATCGGCGCCGCCCCGCACTGGCCCGAACTGCCCACCAACCACGTCTTCCCCGTCAACCATGAATTTGGATTCTGCGATGACCCGTGGCCGGACGTGAGCCGCACCACGCTCGGTGCGGACGCGTGGGTGGGGGCCGGCGCGGTCATCCGGGCCGGTGTCCGCGTCGGCCACGGCGCGATCGTCGGCGCGGGTGCGGTGGTGACGCGCGACGTGGCCGACTACGAGGTGGTCGGTGGGGTGCCGGCGCGGCGCATCCGCATGCGCTTCGACCCCGACACGGTCGACCGGATGCTGGAGCTGCGGTGGTGGGAATGGTCCCCCCACCTGATCCGGGCGAATCTGGGCCTCTTCCGCCAGCCGTTGAACGCCGACCGGCTGGCCCGGCTGATGGCGATCAAGGACGAGCACGACGCGAGCGTCGGGGTGCCGGCATGAGCGCGGGCGACGGACCCCGAGACGCGGGCATCGTGGTCGAGGGGCTGCGTAAGGACTTCGGCGCCACGCAGGCCCTCGCCGGCCTCGACCTGACCGTGCCCGCCGGCACGCTCTTCGGTCTGCTCGGGCGCAACGGGGCGGGCAAGACGACGACCATCCGGGTGCTGACGACGCTGCTGCGCCCCGACGCGGGCAGGGTCCTGGTCGCGGGCGTGGACGTCGTCCGCGAACCGGCCCGGGCCCGGGCGTTGATCGGGGTCGCCGGCCAGTACTCGGCCGTCGACGAACGGCTCACCGGCCGGGAGAACCTGGTGATGATCGGACGCCTCTACCATCTGAGCGCACGCCGGGCCCGGTCGCGGGCCGACGAGTTGCTGGAGCTGTTCCGGCTGACCTCGGTCGGCGGCCGGCTCGCCCGCACCTACTCGGGCGGCATGCGCCGCCGGCTCGACCTCGCGGCGAGCCTGATGAACGCCTCGCCGGTGGTGTTCCTGGACGAGCCGACCACGGGCCTCGACCCGGGCAGCCGGCTGGGGCTGTGGTCCATTGTGGAGGAACTGGTGGCGGCGGGCACGACCGTGCTGCTCACCACGCAGTACCTCGACGAGGTGGACCGGTTGGCGCAGCGCATCGCGGTGATCGACACGGGCCGGGTGATCGCCGAGGGCACGGCCAGCGAACTCAAGCGACTCGCCGGCGGCGATCTGGTGGCGGTGCAGGTGCGCGACCGGTCGGACCTGGGTGCGGTCGCGGCCGTCCTGGCGCCGATCGCGGCGGGCGAGCCGGTGATCGATCCGGCCACGGCCGAGGTCGTGGTCAGCGCCTCCGACGGCGTACGGACGCTGGCGCGGGCCGCGACCACGCTGGACGAGTGCGGGATCGCGGTGGCCACCCTCGGGCTGCGCCAGCCGTCGCTGGACGAGGCGTTCCTGTCGCTCACCGATCCGCAGGCCCGGCAACTGCAGCTCTCGGGGGCACGCTCATGACCGCCATCAGCGCCACCGGCGGCGGGTCGTTGCGGTGGGCCGTCGCCGACACCCTCGTCCTGACCGGGCGCTGCCTGCGCCACTGGGTACGCCAGCCCCAGCTGCTGGTGCTGAGCACGATCCAGCCGGTCATGCTGGTGCTGCTGTTCACCCAGGTCTTCGGCGGCTCGGTGGACACCCCGGGGTTGCGCTACGTGGACTACCTGGTCCCCGGCGTCATCGTGCAGGTCGTGGCCTGGGACAGCGCACAGACGGCGGTGGCCCTCGCGGCCGACGTGGCCAGCACCACGATCGACCGGTTCCGCACGCTGCCGATGGCCCAGGCGGCGCCGCTGGCCGGCCGTACGCTGGCCGACGCCGTACGAAGCCTGGTGGTGGTCCTCATCATGCTGGGTGTCGGGCACGCGGTGGGCTTCCGCGTGCACGGCGGGGTCGGCGGGATGGTCGCCGCCGTCGCGCTCGTCGTCGCCTTCGGTTACGCGTTGACCTGGCTGTTCGCCTACGTCGGTCTGACCGCCGGCGGCGCGGAGTCGGCGATGGCCGCCGGCGTGGTGGTGGTCTTCCCGCTGATGTTCGCCTCCAGCGCGCTCGTGCCGACGCAGACGTTGCCCGAGTGGCTGCGACCGATCGCGCAACACCAGCCGCTCACCCAGGTCATCGACGCGGCGCGGGCACTGTTGCACGGCCAGCCACCCGGGACGGCACTGCTGGGCGCGATGGCCTGGACGGTGGGGCTGCTGGCGGTGTCGGTGCCACTGGCACTCCGGCGCTATTTCCGCCGCTGACGCGACGGGACCGCGTCACCTCCGCCGCTGACGCGACGGGACGGCGCTGCTTCGCCGCTGAGGCACGCTCGAACCCCGCACGTCCAGCTCCAGTCCGAGCACCACCCGCCGCGTGGTGCGGGGGCCGCCCTGCAGCTGCTCCAGCAGGGTACGGGCGGCGAGCCGGCCGGAGTCCTCGAACTGCTGCCGTACGGTCGTCAGGTCCAGGGCCCGAGCGAGATCAGTGCCGTCGAAACCCACCACCGCGAGGCGGTCCGGGACGGGTATCCCCCGCTCCCGGGCCGCCTTCAGCACGCCCGCGGCGAGCAGGTCGTCGTAGGCGAAGACGGCGGTCGGCGGCTCGGTCCGGTCCAGCAGCGCGTGCCCGGCCGCGCACGCCGTCTCGATCCCGTGCGGGACAAGCACAATCGCGTCGTCGGGCAGGGAGGCGTCGCTGGCGGCGATGACGCGTTGGAAGCCGGCGAGGCGTTGCTCGGAGGGCGAGACGTAGGCGTGCGAACGCTGCTGCTCGCCGACGTAGGCGAAACGCTGGTGGCCGAGCTCGAGCAGGTGCCGGGCAACGATCTCGCCGCCCGTCCCGTCGTCGGCACAGACGCAGTCGAAGTCGGCCCGTGACGACTCGACCAGCACCGTGGGCAGGCCCTGTTCGCGCAGCCGCCGTGCCACCGTCTCGTCCAGTGGCAGCGCCATGATGATCAGCCCGTCGAGCCGGCGCATGATCGGCAGCCCGGCCAGCAGCGGGGAACTCGCCTCGGCGGCCGAGGTGTGGTCGAAGACGACCACCTCCAGCGGGTGGTCGCGCAGTTCGGCGAAAACCCCGTTGAGGCGGCGGCCGAAGGACGGGTAGGACGAGAAGGGCGCGATCACGCCGACGCGGCCCACGCCCCGCCGAGCCCGGGTGACCGCCTCCGCCTTGGGCACGAAGCCCAGTTCGTCGGCGGCGGCGAGCACCTTCGCCCGGGTCTGTGGGCTCACCCGGGTCGGCGAGTTGAGCGCCAGCGACACCGTGGAGATGCTGACGCCCGCCTTCTCGGCCACGTTATAGATCGTCACGCCCCGATTGCTGCGCGGCTCGGTCATGGCCTCCATCCGGTGAGTTCGTGGCGCGAGTACGCCATCGTCGGACGAACATCGCAGGCTGGCGCGAGCGACGGACGCGGCGAGGGCAACGAAGAAAGCGATCGATGCCCAGCGTAGCGGACGGACGGCGGCGGGGCCTTGGCTGTCGAAGTGCTTCGACCGAAGTACTTGACGGCTGGCTGAACGAGGGGTTTCATTCGTGTGAACGGCACCTCACGAACTGGGGACCCGTCACCCGTTCCACCCTCCCGTTCACCGTTGGGACTCACGCCCAAGGAGTCGCCATGAAGACTTTCCATCGATCCATTCGCACCCGTACAGGTGCTGTCCTCGCCGCCACGGCCCTGGCCCTCGCCGGCTGCACCGCCGTCGACACGAACACCCAGCCAGCACCCACGCAGCGACCCGATGCGTTGCAGGCCGCGCGCGAGGCGGCGAAGGCCGCCGCCGGTGGGGCCACGCTGGGCGGCACGCTGAACCTTCTCGGCGTGCTCTCCGACCAACAGCTCGAGGCCTACCTCGGCACCCTCAAGCCGTTCGAGGAGGCCACCGGCGTCACGATCAAGTACGAGAGCACCCGGGACGTGCTGGCGGTGCTGCAGACGCGCATCGCCGGCGGCAACCCGCCCGACGTCGTCTCCAACCCCAGTGCCGGGCAGATCAGCCAGCTCGGCGCGCAGGGCAAGCTCGTCGCCCTCGACCAGTTCCTCGACATGGAGAAGCTGCGGGCCGAATACCCGGCGGGGCTGATCGACCTGACCAGCGCGGACAACCACGTCTACGGCGTCTTCTACAACTCGGCCGTCCAGGGCCTGGTCTGGTACAACCCGAAGGCGTACACGGGCCCGACCAAGCCGGCGAGCTGGGCGGAGCTGACCGCGTGGACCGGGCAGACCGCCGACGCCGGCACCACCCCGTGGTGCATCGGCGTCGAGTCCGGCCCGGCCAGCGGCTGGCCCGGCGCGGTCTGGATCGAGCAGTTCGTCCTGCAGCAGGCCGGCGGCGACGTCTACGACCAGTGGTGGCAGGGCAAGTTGCCCTGGACCTCGCCGGCGATCAAGGCGGCGTTCCAGGAGTTCGGCCGCATCGCCACCGACCCCAAGCAGGTCAGTGGCGGCCCGACCGCCGTGCTGACCACCAGCTTCACCACCAGCCCGCAGGGCCTGGTGGCCAAGCCGCCCGCGTGCTACCTGCACGTGCAGGCCGACTTCATCGGCAACGCCCTGGTGCAGGAGGTGCCCGGGATCACCGCGGTCGAGGACATCAACTTCTTCCCGTTCCCGCCGCTGGACCCGGCTCGCGCCGGCAGCCTGGAGATCTCCGGTGAGGTACTCGGCCTGCTCAAGGACACGCCGCAGGGACGCGCCTTCCTGAAGTACGTCGCCACCCCCGAGTTCTCCACGCTGGTGGCCGGTACGGGCCAGTGGATCGCGGCCAACCAGCGGACCGAGCTGGACGCCTACACCACGCCCCTGTCGCGTCAGGCCGCGCAGGCGTACGCCAACGCCACCACCGTGCGCTACGCCGCTCAGAACGCGATGCCGCCGGCGCTGACCCAGGCGTTCCTCGCCGCCGTGCTCGCCTACGTCAAGAACCCGGCGACCCTGGACCAGCAACTCGCCACGCTGGAGAGCCTGCGCGCCACCGCCTACTCCTCCTGACGCCGAACCGCGATCGAGGAGCAACCCGCGACCAAGGAGAGACGGTGGCGTTTGCCCGCCGCGACGCGCACCGTCTCTCCTTGACGCGGCAACGCCAGCCGTCGGCACCTTCACACCGAGGAGAGATCTATGCGCATCATTGCAGCGGTGGCCTTCGTGGCGGGGGTCGGGGCGGGCCTGCTGGGCTGGTTGTGGCTGGCCGAGCGCATCACCGGCCGGCTACCGCTCCGGTGGCGTCGGCGCCTGCTGGGACCGCTCTGGCTCGCGCCCGCAGCGGTCATGATGGGAATCTATCTGCTCTGGCCACTGGTCAACACGGTGGTGCTGTCGCTGCGGGACCGCACCTCGACCTCGTGGCGCGGACTGGAGAACTACGCGTTCCTCGCCCGCGACGAGCAGGTGCACGCGGCACTGGCGAACAACCTCTTCTGGCTCGTGCTGCTCACCGGAGGCTGCCTGGCGGTCGGGCTGCTCGTCGCCACGCTCGCCGACCGGGTCCGGTACGAGGCGCTGGCCAAGGCCGCGGTGGTGGCCCCGACCGCGATCCCGTTCGTGGCCGGGGCGGTGATCTGGCGATTCATGTACCAGTACCAGCCACCCGGCCTGCCCCAGATCGGCACCCTCAACGCCGCCTGGACCAGCACCACCGGTCAGGATCCGCTCGCCTTCCTGGTCGACGAACGCACCAACAACGCTGCCCTGATCGGCGTCGGCATCTGGATGACCACGGGGTTCGCCACCATCATCCTGTCGGCCGCGCTGAAGAGCGTCCCGGCGGAGCTGCGCGAGGCGGCCATCGTGGACGGTGCGAACAGCCGGCAGACCTTCCGCTACGTGATCCTCCCCCAGTTGCGGCCCGCGATCATCGTCACCGCCACGCTGCTGGCGATCAGCGCCTTCAAGGCGTTCGACATCGTCTACGTGATGACGAACGGGAACTTCGCCACCGACGTGCTGGCCAACCTCATGTACCGCCAGCTCTTCCTCAACCAGGACTATGGCCGGGCCAGCGCGATCGCGGTGCTGCTCGCGGTGGCCGCCATCCCCGTGCTCATCGTCAACGCCCGCAACGCCCGACGCCGGGAGGTCTGACCATGCTGGATCGGTTGCGCCGCGCCCCGCTCCACCTGACCCTGCTGGTGATCTGTCTCATCTGGACAGTCCCGGTGCTCGGGCTGTTCGTGAGCTCGTTCCGGCCCGCGTACGACATCTCGACCACGGGGTGGTGGCGTGCCGGCGACTCGTTGCAGCGGTTGAGCCTCGCCAACTACATCCGCGTCCTGCAGTCCAACGGGCTGGCCGAGGCGCTCGGCCACAGCCTGCTCATCGCGGTGCCGGCCGTCGCGGCGATGGTGATGGTCGGCTCGGTCGCCGCCTTCGCCCTCGCCCGGCTCCACCTCCCTGGCGGCCGGCTGGTGCTGGTGCTGGTCATCGCGCTGCTGGCGATCCCGGTCCAGATGACCCTCGTGCCCGTCCTGCGGCTCTACAACGCCACCGGCCTGACCGGGACGTTCCTGGGCATCTGGTTGGTCCATCTCGGCTTCGGCCTGCCGTTCGCCATCTATCTGCTGCGCACCTTCTTCGCCGGGCTGCCCGAGGAACTCTTCGAGGCGGCGGCGCTGGACGGCGCGAGCACGCTGCGCACCTTCCTGCGCGTGGCGCTGCCGGTCTCCGGGCCGGCGCTCGCCTCGGTGGCGATCTTCCAGTTCATCTGGGTCTGGAACGACCTGCTCATCGCGCTCATCTTCCTCGGCGGCGACGCGGACGTCGCGCCCATCACCGTCGCGGTGAGCAACCTGGTCAGCGCCAGCACCGGCCAGGGTTGGCAGTTGCTGACCGCCGCGGCGTTCGTCGCCATGGCCGTACCCATGGTCATCTTCTTCGCGCTGCAGCGCTACTTCGTCCGTGGCCTGCTCGCGGGATCGGGAAAGTGAGTGACATGACAACCACCCCGTTCGCCGACCAACCACCGGCGTCGATCCCCTACGACCTCGCCCCGGCCGACCTGCGCACCTGGTTGCCCGACCGGGTCGAACCGGAGGACTTCGACGGCTTCTGGAAGACCACGCTGGCGAGCTGCTACGCGCCGGCCGCTCCCGTGGCCACCCGGGTCGACATCGGACTGCGCCTGGTGGACGCGTACGACGTCACCTTCGCCGGCTTCGGCGGCGATCCGGTCCGGGCCTGGCTGGTTCGCCCGACCGGCGACGCGGTCGTGCCCTGCGTGGTGCAGTACGTCGGGTACGGCGGCGGGCGCGGGGCGTTGGTCGAGCACCTGGTCTGGGCCGCCGCCGGCTACGCGCACCTCGTCATGGACGCCCGCGGCCAGGGCAGCGACACCCCCGACCGCTCGGTCGGATCGAGCCTGCCCGCCGTGGTGAGTGGCCTGCGCGCCCGGGAGGAGTACTACTACCGGCGTTTCTTCGTCGACGCCGTCGCCGCGGTGGAGGCGGCGCGCGGTCTGCCCGGCATCGACCCCGAACGCGTCGCGGTGGCCGGGGCGAGCCAGGGTGGCGGCACGGCTCTCGTGGCGGCGGCCCTCGTCCCGACCGTCTCGGCGGTGCTCTGCGACGTGCCGTTCCTGTGCGACTGGAGCCGGGCCGTGCGGCTGGCCGACCGCGGCCCCTACACCGAGGTCGCCCGCTACTGCGCCCAGCACCGCCAACCCGTCGACCAGGTCTTCACCACGTTGAGCTACTTCGACGCGGTCAACTTCGCGTCCCGGTGCCGGCAACCGGCCCTGTTCTCCGCCGCCCTGGCCGACCGTGTCTGTCCACCCTCGACGGTCTACGCGGCCTACAACCACTACGCCGGCCCGAAGCAGATCGTCGACTGGGAGTTCAACGACCACGAGGGCGGCGGTGCCGACCAGGTGCTGCGTCAACTGGAGTTCCTGCGCCGCCACTGGACACCCGCGACGGCGAAACCCCGTCAGCGTACGGGGACGTCGCCGTACGGGGCCGTCAGCCCGTCGCGCGGGCGTGCCGGCCGAGGTCCGCGAGGAGGTCGCTGAGCACGGCCTCCTCCTCCACCCGGGTGCCATGCCGGGCGATCGCCTCGCCGAGGTCGGGGTCCCAGACCGCGGCCACCGGCTGTCCCCGCAACGCGGCCGCGCGTGGCGAGACGCTGGCGAGATAGGAGGCGGTGTCGAACCGCCACGGCCGCAGGGGGTAGCGGCTCCACAGCAGGTTCGCGATGCGCAGACCACCCCAGTCGAAGTCGCCGTGGTAGCGCAGCGAACAACGCGCATCGGCCAGGATCGACAGCAGCCGAAGGACGGCGGCCGTGGGCTGCCCGCTGGCGCAGACGAGCGGCGGGCAGGAGGGGCCGTACGCGTTGGCGGCCGCGAGCACCACGGCCGGGTTCTCGCACACGAACACGACACCGGCCTCGACGGCGAGCGCGTGGCGGCTGAGCTGGCGCAGGGTCAGCACGACGGGCTCGCCGTCGTCGCGGGCGAGCCGCAGGATCTGGGCGAGCGTGGATCCGGTGTCGCGCACGGGGAGGTTCAGGGCGAGGGCGGTGGTGGAGAGTTCGTCCGTGACGATGCCGACACTGTCCCAGATCGACCGCCATCGCTGGGATGGAGAGAGTGTCTCGCTGGTGGCGGTCCACCACGTGTGCCGGATCGCCGACGCGACGATCGTCGCCAGCGGCCGCCCCCGGTCGAGGGCGTGCGCGTCACCAGCCACCTCGTTGGCGACCTGGGCCAGGGGCGTACCCGCGAGCGGGAGCATGCCCAGCAGCCGGGCCGCGGACGCGACCACCGGTACGGCTTCGGCGGGCGTGCCGCACGCCCGTTTGATCAGCCCGCGCGCGGAGGCGGCCTCGTACCACGCGGCGAGTTCGGGGCGGCGCGCGACGAGTTCGCGCAACGGCTCGACGGCGGCGGCCCACGCCCCGGCCAGTCCCGCACGCTCCTGCGCCCGGACGACCACGGGCCCGGTCAACGCGACCACCGCCGGCCCGAGGCCGTCGGGGTGCA
>Ga0164243_10007767_pt1 | contig 15954 bp, 13 predicted proteins | sample OricompcompostOP_FD_108781 | JGI IMG/M metagenome (GOLD analysis project Ga0164243, IMG submission 108781) | Organic Plus compost microbial communities from Emeryville, California, USA - Original compost - Organic plus compost (OP) | ecosystem: Engineered > Solid waste > Mixed feedstock >...
AGGTTCTCGCGCGCCCAGTCGGCGGCTCGTGCAGCCTGCTCGACAAAGTGGCGTGACGCTTCAGGATGGGCCTCGACGAAGTCGCGGCGCAGCGTGACGAAGCCGCCTGCGATCTCGCCTAAGACGTCGATATCCGTGAAGACGGGACGCACGCCGCCATTCGTTGTCAGCACCCCTTCGAAAGTGGCCTGCCAGTAACCCAGCGCGGCGACGTCCACCTGGCCGGAGCGAAGCGTCTGCTCAAGTTGTGGGCCGGGGACGACCACGAGGTTTGCGGCGTTCTGCGGCAAGCCTTCCTGGCGCAGGGCCTCGCGGACCGTATAGTCGAGATGGGCGCCGAGCGTGTTGACGGCGATCGTCTTGCCGGAGAGATCCTTGATGCTTCGGATCGGGTTGTCTTCGAGCAAGTAGAAGGTGCTTTTGACAGTATCGTCGATGCCGTTGGAGGGGTAGGCGGCGACGAAGTCGTTGCCGCCGGCGATGGAATTGATGACCGCAGGCGTGGCGGCCGAGCCGATATCCGCACTGCCCGAGGCGAGCGCGAAGAGAGACTCCGGCCCTCCGCCGGCATAGCCGATGTTTTCGAGCTTGACGCCGAGCCCTTCATAGTAGCCGAGCGCCTCTGCGAGCTCATGCGGGCTGACGCTGCCGTGGCTCGCGAGATAGCGGAAGGTGACCTCCTCGTTCGCTTGCGCGGGGAGGGAGGCGGGCAGGACGGTGAGGCTCACAGCCGCTGCCGCGAGCCGGATGGAACGGAAGGAAAAGGACATGGCTGTTATCCTCTGGGGTTGATGGCGTTGATCGTTTCGGACCACGGCAGCTTAGGCACTCACTGGCTCGCTCCAGCGGCAGAGGCGCCGTTCAAGGAGGACGATCGCGTAGTTGGCAAAGAGGCCCAGAGCGGCGAGGATCACGATCGCCGCGAACATCAGCGGGATCTGGAAATTGTACTGAGCGTTCATCACCTGGAAGCCGATCCCCTTGTTCGCGCCGATCATCTCCGAAGCGATAAGGAGCAGGAGCGCTGTGGTGGCGCTGAGCCTCAAGCCCACGAAGATCGACGGTATCGCTCCTGGCAGCACGACGCGGCGGAAGATCGTAAGCCGCGAGGCACCGTAGACACGCGCCATCTCGATGAGTTTGGCGTCGATTTCCTTCACGCCGCCAATGGTGCTGAGGAGGAGAGGGAAAATCGTCGCCCAGAAGATGACGAAGACCTTCGAAGTCTCTCCCAGGCCGAGCAGCAGGATGAACACCGGATAGAGGGCGAGTGCCGAGGTCTGCCGGAAAAGTTGCAGGATTGGATCGATCGCCCTTTCGACGGCCCGGATCGAGCCCATAAAGAGGCCGAGCGGGATGGCGATGACCACTGCAGCGGCAAAAGCGAGGCCCGACCGCTGCAGGCTGATGGCGATGTCATCGACGAGCGCTCCCCCTGCGAGCCCCTTCCACAGCGCTGCCGCGATGGCGTCGAGGGGAGGGAAAACCGCCGGGTTGACCCAGCCATAAGCGCTTGAGACCTGCCACAGGGCCAGAAATCCGGCGATCACGCCATAGCGCGAAAGGAACTGGCCGGAGGCACTGCCGGCGCGGCGCAAGAGAGCCGCCAGAAAAGAAGGCTTGCTCGGCTCGGCAGCAAAGGAAACGGATCGGTCGATGTTCTGGAGAGTCATTGCCGGTCTCCTCTGTTGCGGGATCAGGCGGCGGCCTGCGGTTGGCGCGCGACCGCCCACGGGTTTTCGGGCCGGGGCAGGCCGAAATTTTCCCTAAGGGTGCTGCCCTCATATGCCCGGCGGAAAAGGCCGCGGCGCTGCAGCTCCGGGATGACAAGCTCGACGAAATCGTCGAGAGCCGTCGGCAGATAAGGGGGCAGGATGTTGAAACCGTCGGCCGCCCCGTTCTCGAACCAGAGCTGCAGCATGTCTGCCACCTGCTCGGCCGAGCCGATGATGGTGAAGTGACCGCGTGCCGTCGCTATCCACTGATAGAGCTCGCGGATCGTGAAGTTGTGCTCGTCGGCGATCTGCCGGATCAGCGCCTGCCGGCTCTTCATGCCCTCGGTGGCGGGAAGGGGTGGAAGCGGGCCGTCGAGCGGATAGCCCTTCAGATCAAGCGTGCCGCCCGTCAGTCCGGAAATCAGAGCAACACCGTCTTCAGGCAGGATCAACTCCGTAAGCTTGCGATATTTCTCCTGCGCCTCCGCTTCGGTGCGGCCGACAAAGGGCGCCACCCCGGGCATGATCAGCACGTGGTCCGGGTTGCGCCCGGCAGCGCGCACGCGTGTTTTGATGTCGCGGTAGAATTCCTGGGCGGAGGCAAGCGACTGGTGGGCGGTGAAGATCACTTCCGCAGTATCGGCGGCAAGGCGACGCCCATCCTCCGACTGCCCGGCCTGAACAATGACCGGATGGCCCTGAACCGGGCGGGCGACGTTGAGCGGCCCTTTTACGCTGAAATACCGGCCGCGATGGTTGATCTCGTGAACCTTTGCCGTATCGAAGAAACGGCCAGTTTCCTTGTCCCGCAGGAAGGCGTCGTCCTCCCAGCTGTCCCATAGAGCCTTGGTCACTTCCACATGCTCGCGGGCACGCTGATAGCGCTCCGCATGCGGCAGCTGCTCGTTGCGATTGAAGTTGCGTGCCGTGTCGTCGCCGGTCGAGGTCACCACGTTCCAGCCGGCGCGGCCGTTGGAGATATGGTCGAGCGAAGCGAACTTGCGCGCCAGCGTATAGGGCTCCTCATAGGTCGTCGAGGCGGTGGCGATGAAGCCCAGGTTCCTGGTAAGCGGCGCGAGCGCCGCAAAGAGCGTAACCGGCTCGAAACCGACGATCTTGGCGTTGCCGCCTTCGCGCCCTCCGAGGCCGACCGAGAGATTGTCGGCAAGGAAATAGGCATCGAACAACCCGCGCTCGGCCGTCTCGGCCAGTCGCTTGTGGAATTCGAAATTGATCGCGCCGTCAGCCGGGCTGTCGGGGTGTCGCCAAGCGGCGATGTGCTGGCCACCGCCGGGCAGGAAGGCGCCAAGCTTAATCTGTCGGGGCATGGTGGATCCTTTCGTTGCGTTGGTGGCGGATTACCGGAGCAAGCTGCTGCCGGAGTGCACATTGCTTCCGGCGCCGTTGAGTGGCCGAATCGGTTTGCTCAGAGGGTTTTCGGGAGAGCTTGCTGCCAGGTAGGGGGCGAGCTGCCCGATCGCACGGTCGAGCCGTTCAGCCAGAGCCGGGGAGACGGAACCCGGGTCGGCAAAGTCGCGCTCGGAGGCATAGACGCCTGTGGCCAGGGTGCGCGCCTCGAAGAAGCCGAAGAGAGGTCGCAACTGATGCTCGATCACCAGCGCGTGCCGGTCGCCGCCGCCGGTCGCGGCAAGCAGGATGGGTTTTCCGGCGAGCGCCGAGGGGTCCAGAAGATCGAACAGGTGCTTGAAGAGACCTGTATAGCTGCCTTTGTAGACGGGGCTCGCGACGACCAGAGCTTCTGCTCCGACCAGCCGCTCGATGATCTGTCTGGAAGAGCCGGTGAGATCGGAAAGGCGGCGGGCGGAGCCCAGATCCGCACCGAACTCTCCGATATCGAACACTTCGGCGCTTCTTTGGTATCGCTCGGAAGCCCTTCGGACGATTTCCTCGACGAGGATTCGTGTGCGCGAAGGGGAGCTATAGCTGCCGGACAAGCCGGCAATTCCTGGGTTCGCCATGGTTCCTTTCCCTCCTGCGTTGGAACGCGGCCATCTGGTGAGGTGAGGGAAGGCTAATTAATTCTACTAGTTCTATAGAGAAAAGAGATTGCGAGTTTCCGGCCTGATATGAATTTATTTTTCGGGCTGGGCAGAGCGCTTTTTTGGCGGCTCTTCGGCTGTTTTCCCGGCCGTCCGAAGGTTTCGAAGAGGTGCCGTTTGTCCCTCAAGAGAAAGGAACCATTCCGTTCGTTGCGTTTTAACTCTATATAAGTGGTAGAGATTAAAGCGGAGCCAGACCGTGACTGCACTCTCGCCTTTTTTTGCCGGCTCGGCGCAACTGCACGCGAGCGCCGGCATGCTTACAATCCGGCCACGGCATTTCGAACGGGTAACGTCTTGCAAACCCGTATTGTATATAAAGTGCCTAGACATTATGGAGAAGGCGCGCCCGGCGGGGGTTCTGCGGCGCCGGAATGCAGCGGCTTCAGGCCGCGAGCAGGTGAAGAAAGAGAAAGAGAAGCATGCTCACCCGGAAGGGCAAGTACGGTCTGAAGGCGCTCGTCTACCTCGCGCAGCAGCCTGTCGACCGCCTCGCCTTCGTGGGGGACATCGCGCGAATCAACAACATTCCCAAGAAATTTCTCGACGCCATCCTGGTCGAGTTGCGCAATGCCGGCTTCGTCCAGAGCCGCAAGGGCAAGGAGGGTGGCTATCGCCTCGCGCGACCTGCCGAGGAGATCATGGTGGGCCACGTCGTGCGCGTGCTCGACGGGCCGCTGGCGCCTTTTCCCTGCGCCAGCCGCACACGCTATCAGCCATGTGACGATTGCGACGAGGCAACATGCCAGGTCCGGCACATGATGCTCGACGTGCGGCAGGCGATCGCGGATGTGCTCGACAAACGCAGCCTGGCCGAGATGCGCGACTGCGCCGAATTGGAGGTACCCCTGCAGCAGCAGGCCTGAACGCGCGGGCCGCAGCCGGGGTGAAGCGCCGATGAGCGGGCGGCGCTCGATCGTCATCGTGGGCGGCGGGGCAAGCGACGTCATCCTCGCCCTTCATCTCCTGCAATTGCCTCTTCCAGACCTGCGGGTCACGGTGGTCGAGAAGAGACCATCCTTCGGCAGAGGCCTTGCCTATTCCACGACGCTGCGCGACCATCTCCTCAACGTCAGTGCCGAAGGCATGAGTGCTTATGCCGATGATCCGGAGCACTTTCGCCGCTGGCTGGCGAAGAGGGGCCTGGGACGGCCGCCGGATACCCCGTATTACGCGCCGCGCGGCACCTATGGCGACTACCTCGAAGAGCTGATTACGACGCTCGAGAAGGAGGAGCCGGCGCGCCTTCGCTTGGTTCGAGGGGAAGCGGCCTCCATCACCCCCACCGCTTCGGGCGTCGAGGTGCTGCTGGCGAACGGAGCAAGTCTGGTTGCGCGCACCGCCGTGCTTGCCGTCGGCCATGACGAGCTGCCGGCGCCGTCGATGCGTTTTGCAATACGCATGGGCAGCGCGGAAGATACGCCGCTCGACCCGTCTGCGCCCGTACTCATCCTTGGTACCGGTCTCAGCATGGTCGATGCCTGGCTCAGCCTGGAAGCCGGCGGCCACAGGGGCGCGATCATCGCCGTGTCGAGACGCGGGCTCCTGCCATGGCCCCACCGGCCGGGCAGACCGATGCGGCTCGATAGCGCCGATATTCCTCTCGGAACCGAGCTTTCCTATTTCGTCGACTGGTTCCGTGATCTCGTGCATGAGACCAAGCAGTCAGGAGGCGACTGGCGCGACGTGGTGGACGGTTTGCGTCCGTTCAACCAGCGTATCTGGCAAAGCTGGCCGGCGAGCGCCAAAAGGCGCTTCCTCAACCACACCAAGGCCTGGTGGGACATCCACCGCCACCGCATGGCTCCCGACATTCACGCGCGGATGCGTGATGCATTGAGGACCGACCGTCTTACAGTGCTCGCCGCGCGAATACTGGCCGTGCGGGAAGAAGAGGGTACGCTTGCGATCGACATCCAGCATCGCCAGTCGCGGGCGGTGGAGACGCTTCGTGTCGCACGCGTCTATGACTGTACCGGCATCGCCAAAAACCTGGAGGAGGGCTCTCTTGCCATCGTCCGGTCGCTCATCGAGCGCGGACTTGCAAGGGCGGATCCTTTCAAGCTCGGCCTCGATGTGACGCGCGAATGCGCAGTGATCGATTCAGACGGCGCCGCCTCAGACAAGCTGTTTGCGGTCGGCCCGCTGACGCGCGGTACATTCTTCGAAATTGACGCAGTCCCGGACATCCGGGTCCAGTGCAAGGCCTTGGCGCAGCGGCTTGCATCGGAAGTCCTTTGAGGTGCATTCATCCGGGAGTGACTGTTGCGGTAAAGACGTATCCGGCGCCCCGTTCGGTGACGATCAGCTTGGGTTCGCTCGGATCGGTTTCGAGTTTTCGCCGCAAGCGCAGGATCTGAACGTCTATGCTGCGGTCGAAGACCTCCTCGCCATGCACGCGGCTTGCCGCGAGCAATTGCTCACGCGTGAGCACCTGCTGCGGAGATCTCAAAAACGCGGTGAGCAGGTTGAACTCGCCGGCCGTCAGCGGCACCGTCTTACCCTCGGGCGATGTGAGCCGCCGTGACCGCATGCTGAGCTCCCAGCCGGCGAAGCGGTAGCGGACATGCCTCTCTTTGCCTTGCGGGTTCTGCCGCACGGCCTCGGTTCGCCGCAGGACGGCGCGGATGCGGGCCAGCAATTCGCGCAGGCTGAACGGCTTCGTTATGTAATCGTCGGCGCCGAGCTCGAGCCCCACGATCCGGTCCGTCTCTTCCCGCCGGTGGCCCGTGACGATGATGACGGGCGCCCTCGGGGGACTTGAGAGCTGGCGCATGAGATCGAGTCCATCCTCGCTGCCGAGCTTCATATCGAGGATGATCAGGTCTATGGCGGCTTCGCGGAGGATCGCCTCCATGCCCTTCCCGTCGGCTACGGCGCTGACGCGGAAATTCTCGCCCTCCAAGTACTCCGTCAGCATTTCGCGCATGGCCGTGTCGTCGTCGACAATGAGCACATGGCGACTCCCTGGTAAAAGTGCCGATCTGCAAGACGGCGTGTTTGTAGGCATTTGATCGGCCGGCATGTTTGTACATTCTAAACTGATGCCGCTCCGCCCGCTTTTCATTAAAGCGCCGATTTTGGGCGGTTTGTTGTTTTCATGGTCACGAGACTATCCCGATCGGGATTTCGCGGCTGGCTGACGCTGGTCACGCTCGCCTCATGCGCGCTGGCCGCTTTCGCCCAGACCTCGTCGGATGGCGGTGAGCCGATCTCCCCCATAGAGCCCGCCGAGGTCGCCGACACGAACAAGCGCGCCCTGGGCGAGGCATTGTTCAATGACCCCCGTCTTTCGCGCGACGGCAGCGTTTCCTGCGCCTCCTGCCATCAGCTCGACCAGGGGGGCGACGACGGAAGTGCCCGATCGGCGAGCAGGCGTCCGCTCGACTTCAACACGCCTACGATCTTCAACGCCGCCCGCAATTTCCGGCTTAATTGGCGTGGCAACTTCCGCTCGCTCGAAGAGCAGAACGAGGCGGTGCTGCTTGACCCGTCTCTGATGGACATCGACTGGGGGGAGCTTCTTTCCCGGCTGCGCGAAGATCGGGCATACGCAAGGCAGTTTACCTCCGTGTATGGCGCCCCTGCGGATCGGGAGAAGGTGCTGGACGCGCTTGCCGCATTCCAGCGGACGCTCGTCACGCCCGACGCGCGCTTCGACCGCTATTTGCGGGGAGAGCGCGATGCGCTCACTTCGGAGGAACAGCGCGGCTACACCCTCTTCAAGGATTACGGCTGCACCGCCTGTCACCAGGGTGCGAATGTCGGAGGCAACCTGTTTCAGAAGTTCGGCATTTTCGACGATCCTTTCGCCGGCCGGCGGGTTGCCGAGCGCGGCGACCTTGGCCGCTTCACCATCACCGGGCTCGATCAGGACCGCCACGTGTTCCGCGTCCCTAGCCTTCGCAATGTCGGGATCACCGCACCCTATTTCCATCATGGACGCACGGCTTCACTCCCCGAGGCTGTGCGCATCATGGGGCGCAGTCAGCTTGGCCGCGAGCTGCCGGATCGCGACATAAAGTCGATCGTTGCCTTTCTGCACACGCTCACGGGCGAATATCGCGGCCGGCCACTGGCACGGGGCGAGAACGAGGCAGGACCATGAAGTCTCTCGCTTCGCTCATCGCGATCGTCGCCGGACTCGTGATCGTGCTCACCTATTTCCTGGTCCAGGGAACCGGTGCCGATCGCCCGCGTGAGCGCGCTGGTGCGATACAGGCCGTTATCCTTCATGACGCTGCCCTGCAAAGGGCGGTGCTGCTGGCAAGGGCGGGGCTGCTGCCGAACTATGATCCTCTCGTGCGCTCCATGGAGGACCTTCTTGCTGCCGCAGAAGCACTGCCAGCTACGGCGGAGATCGCCACCGGCGAGGCGCGCACCGACATCGAGCGGAAGATCGGCGCTGCCGTCCAGGCAATACGCGAACAGGAAAGGCTCGTCGAAACCTTCAAGTCGGAAAATGCGCTGCTGCGGAACTCATTGTCGTATTTCAACCATCTGAGCGGGATGCTGGCATCCGGCGCCGAGGGCGACGAGGCTGAAGTTGAAGCCGAAACAGACGCACTTACGAATGCAATGCTGCGTTTCATAAATGCGCCCCGCCAGAATACGACGGAAAGGGTCCTGGCTTCACTCGACAGGCTCGGCAGGCTTGCGGATGATCCGACAGTCCGTTCCCTCGTCATTCATGGGCGCCTAGTTGCCGAAACGCTTCCCCGCGTTGATGAGGCTGTCGCCCGCATCCAGGCAGCTCCGGTCAGCCGGCTGGCACGCGCGCTGCAGGAGGCCTATGCACAGGCGCAGGCTCGCGCAGCGCGGCGTGCCGACACCTTCATGATCCTGATCTATGCCGCAGCGCTCGCGCTGTTGATATATATCGCCTTCCTGTTCCTGCGGTTGCGTGCCAACGCAAAGGCATTGAGGACACGGTTGGAATTCGAGAGGCTGATCGCCTCGATCTCCACCCAATTCGTCAACCTGCCGCGCAGCGAACTCCGCTCTGCGGTCGACAAGGGCCTGGCAAAGCTTGCCGATCACGCGAGCGCGGAGGGAGCCCGGATCATCATCTTTCGCGGAACGAAGGCCGATAGCGAGGCGAGCTTTTCCTATTCGCGAGAGGAAGGAAACATTCCGCTTTCGCCGGAGCAGACGCTCGAGCTTATCCGGTACTGGACGGCAGAAGGATATGAGAGCCAGGGCTGTCTCTACATACCGGATGTTGAAACGCTGCCCGCCGGGCAGGAAAAGGCGGTATTGCGGTCGGCCGGCATCCGGACATTGGTGTGCATACCAATGCGGATCGCCGGCAGGTGTCTGGGCGTCCTGTCGCTCCATCATGCCGCTCCCCGGCACTGGCGCGAGCACGACATATCCCTGATGCGAACCGCCGCGGAGATATTGGCGAGCGCCATTGCGCGCGACGCCAGCGAGGCGGAGCGGGAGGAACTTGAGGCACGGCTCAACAGATCGCAGCGCCTCGAGGCGATCGGAACGCTCGCCGGCGGGATCGCGCACGAGTTCAACAACGTGCTGGGCGCGGTGCGCGGCTACAGCGAAATGGCGCTGTCGGTGCTTAAGGAAGCGCGCGCGCGGCGCCACGTTATGCAGATCATGAAGGCGGGCGAACGCGCTCAGGATATCGTGGAGCAGATTCTCGCCTTCGGCCGCCGGCAGGACCGGGAGCACCGGCCCCTCGCCGCTGAAGCGGTTGTTGCGGAGGCGGTGAACCTCGTGCGTGTCTCGCTGCCCTCAACGGTATCGCTGCGCGTCCGGATGAAGGCGCAGGGCTCGATGATCATGGGCGACGCGACCGAGCTCCAGCAGATCGTCATGAACCTCTGCACCAACGCCGCTCAGGCGATGGAGGGGCACGGCATGCTCCGGATCGTCCTCGACACTGTCGCGGCCAGACAAACTCTCCACCTGTCGCATGGCAGCCTGTCCAAGGGGCGGTATGTACGGGTTTTGGTCCAGGACAGCGGGCACGGGATCGACCCGGACACGATGGAAAGAATCTTCGAGCCGTTCTTCACCACAAAGCCTGCCGGACAGGGCACCGGACTCGGCCTTTCAACGGTGCATGGAATTGTGAGCGCACATCGAGGTGCAATCGACGTCAAGAGCCGCCCGGGCAAGGGAACAAGCTTCACCGTCTATTTCCCGGCGATCGACGCGGAAGCATTGCAGGAGACGGACGAGGAAACACCCGTCCGCAGCGGACGGGGCGAGACCGTACTCATCGTGGACGATGACGCGCGGCTGGTGGCACTCGGCGAGGAAATGCTCGCGGCACTCGGCTATGAGCCGGTCGGCTTCGACGGAAGCCGGGCTGCAATGGCCGCGTTTCATGCGAACCCCGCGCGCTTCGACCTTGTTCTGACAGACGAGGTCATGCCGGAGATGACCGGGACCGAACTTGCCGGCGCGATTCACCAGAAGCGTCCTGATCTTCCTGTCATTCTGATGACCGGATACGACCATGACCCGCGGCCGGACCTCCTGCAGAAGGCCGGCATCCGCGAGGTGCTCAAGAAGCCGCTTCTGTCGCAGCAGCTTGCCGAATGCCTGTCCCGGCAATTGGGATCGAATGCTCCGGTTTCAGCTGTAACCAATAGCAGCTTCTCTGAAATCAAGGAGTAACGCAGGCGGACCATCGTTCGGGACACCCGAATGGTAGTCAACGAGCGGGAGGCTTATCATGCGCCCCAAGCCTGCGCCCGGCGGATCAGCTATCGCCGGATACAGCGAAGAAGATATCACTTTCTTGCGGCGGGTGCCGCCGACTGGAGCACCTGTCCCCGACGGTGTCATGCGGCGGAGCTTTGCTTCCCGCGCTTCCAAGACGTTGCTCAGCGCAGTGGAACTCGATCTCTTCACTGTGCTTGCCGCGAAGCCGCTCGACGCCGAGACGCTGCGTCGCCGCCTCCGCCTTCATCAGCGTGGCGCACGTGATTTTTTCGATGCGCTTGTGGCCCTCGGTGTGCTGCAGCGGCGGAACGGCTTTTACACAAATACCCCTGAAGCCGATCTCTATCTCGATCGCAACAAGCCCACTTATCTGGGCAGCGTTTTGCGGCTGGCCGACGACTGTATCTATCCCAATTGGCGGAACCTGACCGAGGCGCTGCTCACCGGCCGCCCAAGCAAGAATGCAGCGGGGATATTGATGAGTGTCAGCATGCTGATCGCCACCCAGGGCGGCTCCGACGACTGTTCGAGCTGGATGCGCGAGGCGGGATTTACCCGAACACGCCATGAACATCTGAGCGGACCCTTCCCGATGTTGGTGAGCACCAATAACCGGCATCAACGAGGATCAAGGAGGCGTGGATGAAACGCATTCTGATCGGAGTGGCATCTCTTGCCGCCATCGGCGTGTCTGTTCTGGTGGCGCTGGAGCCAAATATCGGCAAGGCGGCGCAGGAGGACCTTGAGCGCGGCCGCTATCTCGTAACGATCGGCGGCTGCAACGACTGCCATACGCCGGGCTATCTCGCGCAGTCCGGTAACGTGCCGGAGGATCGCTGGCTGGTCGGTGACAGCATTGGCTTTAGCGGTCCCTGGGGCACCACCTATCCGGCCAATCTGCGCAGCCTGCTTGCTGAAATGAACGAGGATGATTGGGTCGCATATGCGCAGAAGCTTGAAACACGACCGCCAATGCCATGGTTCAATCTCCGCGCCTTTACCGAAGACGACCTGCGCGCCATGTACCGCTACATCCGCGCGCTGCCGGAGGACGGAAGCACGGTGCCCGATTTCGTGCCGCCCGGCGAGCAGCCCACTACGCCGCATGTGGTGATGGTGCCGCAGGAGCCGAAACCGTAAGAGCCCGTCTGTGCGATCCGGGTTTGAGGCGCTGTCGATCTGCTCGGGCGCGGAGAAAGTCGGCAAGCTCCCCGTACCGGTGTTCTCCCGCGGCGTTGCGGTATATGCCGATCAGGCGATGGCCTGTGGCAGCCTGATCTTTGCGGCAGCCTCCAGAACGAGAGGCGAAAGGCCGGAGGCGCCGCGATCGATGATCTCAAAAAGCCGGCGACGCATGCGCGGCTCCCAGAATTTATTGATGTGATCCGCTACTCTCTCGGCTTGTTCGCCGCCAGGCTGGGTCGCAAAGAAGGTGGCTATCTGGTTCGCCATGTAGACGAGGTGACCGTCCGTCGATGTGGATTTCTCATCATGCGACATATTTGGCCGCTCCAATCGCAATACGCTCGGAGTGAGTGAAAACGTCGAATTCAGCGCCGCGCACCAAAGCCACGAGCGTCATGCCGGCTGCGTCGGCAGTGCGGACTGCAAGCGCGGTCGGGGCCGAGACGGCGGCGATGACGGGCGCGCCGATTGCCGCCGCCTTCTGCACCATCTCAACGGAGACGCGCGACGTGACCACCACGGCGCCGGTGGTGCCGTCGATGCCGGCGTTCAGAAGGGCACCGGCCAGCTTATCGAGCGCATTGTGCCGGCCGACATCCTCGCGCGCCGCGACAATCCCCTCGCCGACCCTGTAGAAACCCGCCGCGTGCACGGCGCCAGCGGCCCGCCGCAGCTTCTGGTGATGCGCCAGCCCGGCAACGGCGCCGGCAATATCGGCAAGGGAAAGGAATATCCTGTTACAGGCGACGCTCGGCACTGCACGCATCGCCTCCTCGATGCTTTCGATGCCGCACAGCCCACAGCCTACCGGGCCGGCAAGCCTTCTCCGGCGGGCTTCGAAGCGCGTGTTGGCGATGTCGCGCAGATGTATCTGCAGGTCGATGCCGGCGCCGAGATCCTCGACTTCGATATGTTCGATTTCGCCTGGCTCCGAAACTATGCCCTCCGTCACGCTGAAGCCGAGGGCGAAGTCTTCAAGATCGGCTGGGCTCGCCATCATCACGGCGTGCGTCGTTCCGCCGTAGGAGAGGGCGACAGGTACTTCCTCCGGGATCATCCGGTCGCCTATTTTCGACCCCTCCTCACGGAGGGCGAAGCGGGAGAAGGAACTGGTTGCGGGACGGGACACGGCGCGATTACTCCGCCGCCTCCACATGCACGATCCGGCGGCTGCGGCGCGAAAGCTCCTCGTACCTCTCCTGCCAATCGGTCGGACCGTTCGACGGGCTGACCTGAACGGCCGTGACCTTGTATTCAGGGCAGTTGGTTGCCCAGTCGGAGAAATCCGTGGTCACGACATTGGCCTGCGTGGAAGGATGGTGGAAGGTCGTGTAGACCACGCCTGGTGCTACCCGCTCCGTGATCAGCGCGCGCAAGGTCGTCTCGCCGGAACGGCTGGCGAGCTTGACCCAGTCGCCGTCGCGGATGCCGCGATTTTCGGCATCGTGCGGATGGATCTCCAACCGGTCCTCGCCATGCCAGACCACATTGTCGGTCCGCCGCGTCTGTGCTCCCACATTGTATTGGGAAAGAATGCGGCCAGTTGTCAGAAGGAGCGGGAAACGCGGACCTGTTTTCTCGTCCGTCGCCACATAGGCCGTACGGATGAACTTGCCCTTGCCGCGCATGAAGCCGTCCACATGCATGACGGGCGTCCCGCGAGGCGCTTTCTCGTTGCACGGCCACTGCACGGAGCCTTCGCGCTCCAGAAGATCATAGCTTACGCCGGCAAAGCTCGGCGTGGTGGCGGCGATTTCATCCATGATTTCGGACGGGTGCCGGTAGTTCCAATCCAAGCCCATGGCGCGCGCAATCTTCTGCGTCACCTGCCAATCAGCATAACCGTTCTTCGGCTCGATGACCTTGCGCACCAGATTGATGCGCCGCTCGGCATTGGTGAAGGTGCCGTCTTTCTCGAGGAAGGTCGAGCCGGGCAGGAAAACATGCGCATAGTTGGCTGTCTCGTTCAGGAAGAGATCATGCACGACGACGAACTCCATCGCCGCGAGGCCGGCGGCGACATGCTTTGTGTCAGGATCGGACTGCAGAATGTCCTCGCCCTGGATGTAGATGCCACGGAAGGTGCCTTCTACGGCTGCGTCCAGCATGTTGGGAATGCGCAAGCCCGGCTCACTGTCGAGCTTTACACCCCAGATCTCCTCATAGATCGAGCGGACCGCATCTCCTGAAACGTGCCTGTAGCCGGGAAGCTCATGCGGGAAGGAGCCCATGTCGCACGAGCCCTGCACATTGTTCTGCCCCCGCAGCGGGTTCACTCCAACGCCGGGCCGGCCGATATTGCCGGTCGCCATGGCAAGATTTGCGATTGCCATCACGGCGGTCGAGCCCTGGCTGTGCTCGGTTACGCCAAGGCCGTAATAGATGGCGCTGTTTCCGCCCGTCGCGTAAAGTCTTGCCGCTTTGCGGATGAGTCCGGCCGGCACGCCTGAGACCCTTGCCACTTCCTCGGGGCTGTTTTCCGGCTGCAGCACAAACTCGGCCCAATCCTGGAATTCGTCCCAGTCGCAGCGCTCGCGGATGAAGGTCTCGTTATGCAGGCCCTCGGAGATGATCACATGCGCCAGCGCGGTCAGCACGGCGACATTCGTGCCGGGCTTCAGCGGCAAATGACAGTCCGCCTCCACATGCGGCGTGCGCACCAGGTCGATGCGCCGCGGATCGAGCACGATGAGCTTGGCGCCCTGGCGCAGCCGCTTCTTCATGCGTGAACCGAAGACCGGATGGGCATCTGTGGGGTTCGCCCCCACGATCATCACCACGTCCGCATGCTCAACAGAATCGAAATCCTGGGTACCGGCAGAGGTGCCGAAAGCCTGACCCAACCCGTAACCAGTCGGCGAATGGCAGACCCGCGCACAGGTATCGACATTGTTGTTCCCGAAGCCCTGGCGGACCAATTTCTGCACCAGATATGTCTCTTCATTCGTGCAGCGCGAGGAAGTGATGCCGCCGACGGAGGCCCTGCCGTATTGATATTGCAGACGCCGGAATTCGCTAGCGACATGCGACAGCGCTTCCTCCCAGCTCACTTCACGCCAGGGACTGGAAATCTTCTCGCGCATCATCGGCTTGAGAATGCGGTCCTTGTGGTTTGCATAGCCATAGGCGAAGCGGCCCTTGACGCAGGAGTGGCCGCGATTGGCCTTGCCGGCCTTGTAAGGCACCATGCGCACGACTTCCTCACCGCGCACTTCTGCCTTGAAGGAACAGCCGACCCCGCAATAGGCGCAGGTGGTGACCACGGAACGTTCCGGCATGCCCTTCTCGAGGATCGATTTCTCGCGCAATGCGTCCGTTGGGCAGGCTTGCACGCATGCGCCGCAGGACACGCATTCCGATCCGAGGAAATCCTCGTTCATGCCAGCGACCATGCGGCTGTCGAAACCACGGCCTTCGATGGTCAGCGCAAATGTGCCCTGGACTTCCTCGCAGGCCCGCACGCAACGCGAGCAAACGATGCATTGCGATGGGTCGTAGGTGAAATAAGGGTTGGATTCGTCGCGCACCATATGGTCGACCGTCAGCGATCCTTCGCCCGGCGCCACATGATTGCGGCCATCAGTGCCGTAGCGGACTTGCTCCAGCCCGACCGCCCTGGCGACCTTGTCGAATTCGCTGGCACCGGTGCCGGCCTTCTGATTCCAGCCGATCGGATGATCGGAGGCATAGAGCTCCATCACGCCGCGGCGAAGGGTGCTCAGCCGTTCGCTGTGCGTGCGCACCACCATGCCTTCGCCGACCGGCGTCGTGCATGAGGCGGGTGTACCGGCGCGGCCTTCGATCTCCACCAGGCAGACACGGCAGGAGCCGAAGGAATCCAGCATGTCGGTGGCACAGAGCTTGGGTATCTCGATACCGGCCTCCATGGAGGCGCGCATAATCGAGGTTCCTTCCGGAACCGTGATCTGCCTACCGTCGATGGTGAGCGTAACGGTCTTCTCGGATTTCGAAGCCGGTGTGCCGTAGTCGACTTCTTCGACAAAGGACATCAGAATTCCTCCCGTTTGACAGGGATTGCGGGCCGCAAAGACGTCATTCAGCCGCCTCCCTGACAGGAGCCGGGCGAAAGTCCTCCGGAAAATGGGTCAGCGCGCTCATGACCGGGTAGGGCGTGAAACCACCAAGGGCGCAAAGCGAGCCGAACTTCATCGTATTGCAGAGATCGGTGATGATCTCGACCTGCTTTTCCGGTTCGATATTCGCTGCCAAGCGGTCGAGCACTTCCATGCCGCGCGTCGAGCCGATGCGGCAGGGCGTGCACTTGCCGCAGCTTTCCACGGCAC
>Ga0164243_10007770_pt1 | contig 15952 bp, 12 predicted proteins | sample OricompcompostOP_FD_108781 | JGI IMG/M metagenome (GOLD analysis project Ga0164243, IMG submission 108781) | Organic Plus compost microbial communities from Emeryville, California, USA - Original compost - Organic plus compost (OP) | ecosystem: Engineered > Solid waste > Mixed feedstock >...
CTGGGCGAAGCCCTGCGCATAGCCTCACTCAACGAGTACCCGCAGGTCGCGGGGAATTTACGCGCGGGGAGTGTCCGATCAGAAGGTGCTTCGGCACCTTCTCTGGACACGTTGAACCGTGAACTGATGCAACAGCTGGCTTTGCCGGCGTGCGCTCGTCAGGCCGCAGGACGCAGGATCTGGCGAGAGAGGCGGCATGAGAGACCGAACGCCGATGCGGGGTTTCTCCGCTCGCTATACGGAACACTTCCCATTGGAAATTCGTCTGAACCATGATCATCGTCGGCATCGATCCAGGCGTCATCACGGGTTTCGCCGTATGGAATGATGTCGCCCGGCAACTCACGCAGGTCGCCTCGCTCAAGATTCACGAGGCAATGCGAAGAGTGCTCGAGATCAAACCGGGTCTCGTCGTTTTCGAGGACGCTCGTCAGCGAAACTGGTTCGGTGGTCGCGACAACAAGCAACACAAGTTCGGCGCTGGCGTGCGCGAGGGCGCGGGTTCCGTAAAACGGGACTGCACCATCTGGGAGGATTTCCTCAAAGATCACGGGATCCCTTATATCGCGTGCGCGCCGGCGGTAAAGTCCACGAAATGGGACGCTAAGAAATTCAAGGCTGTCACTGGATGGACGGGGCGCACTAGCGAACATGCGCGGGACGCTACGGTGCTGGTGTTCGGTAGGAGCGCTTTGCAGTTCGAAGTTCTGCGTCAGAAGAGCGCAGCGCGTATCGAGACGCTGCGCAGGGTTCGAGCGACGCGTAGACGGCTGCGCATGGCTCGGCGACGAGCCACTGCAACACCCGGACCGAAGTTGGAATTTCCCGGTGATCTGGTCGTCGCGTGATTGGCGGGCAGGCTCTCCGATTAGGCGCTGCACGGCGGTCGTGTCACAAGTATTGCCGCGTGTCATGCTGTTCAGGCACTCAAATATGCGTCAGGAGGCATATTTGCAAAATATGCCGGTAACGACATAAGCGATGCGCTTCGTTCATGGACAAATCATCGTCCACCAAGCAGCGTCGTTGCTGGCTTGTGCCTCGAGCAACTCGATGATTCAACCCTGAATGGGGTCTTGCGCCCGCACCTTCTCTGGGCACGTTGAACCGTGAACTCCGATACAGTCTGAGGTGCGAGGATCGAGCCCCCGCAGGTACTGCACGCCTGTCGACTATGTGCGAGCGAGCTCGATGGCGCGGCGGACCCGATCCAGATTGTCCGCACAGATGGCACGAAACTCGTCGCTAATGCGCGTGTCGCGCGCGGCTGTATCCCAAAACTGCACCGCGGCGCCGGCAGCACGGGCCCATGCACTACGTTCCGCGGGCAGTGGCAGCGAAGGTTGGAAGTTCACCGGCGGCAACTCCACACCGCGCACCGGCGCATATCGCATCGGCAACATGTCGTAGACGGGAGCCAGCGCAAAGCCTGCTCGAGAGCCGATCTGATGCGGTCGGAAGCTCAAGTTCCCATCATGCATATCGGAGTTGGCGATGAGCCTTCCAAAATGCCAGATGCCCGCTATGTCCTCGACAACAGCTGGCTCAATGAGTCCCCGCTCTCGAAGCTTTACAGCGCCTTCCGTCCAGGGCCGGCCGCCTAAGCCAAACCAGGCATAGTTGATAGCGGCCCACGTACACACCGCTGATCGGCCGTAGGGTCCATGGCGGTCGAAACGTACGCTTTCAAGGAACGTGCGCCCGGCTGCTTGCACGATACGCGTTTCGGCCGCCTCAATGCCCATGAACTCCGGCAGGACAACGCTCGCCAGATGCTCGCAGATCAGAAGATCTGCCCAGCGTCGGGAGCCTGGAGACTGGTCTGCACCTGAGAACTTCACCAACACCTTCACGCAGGTGCCATCTGCCTCGCGCGAAGCCATGAACTTCGGGAACTCCCCGGCGGCAGATGAACCAGGAATCCCCTGTGCCATGGCCTCGTCGGCCAACTGTGCATAGGCGAGCGGAACGCGCGCATCCTGCAAGGGCTCGCGCTGGTTCTGCAACTCATCCAGATAAAGCTGCAAAGCGGCGCTGCCGATAATGTGGTTGCCGACCGAATCAGCACCAAAGCGCGTGATGGCCCGCAACGCTTCCTCCTCGCTCCACTCCCGGGGATCCTCAGGCAGTTGCAGCAGACGCGCATAAGTACGCGCGAACGCCCGGCCGAGAAAGCCCTCCGGCCGCAGATCCTGCAGAAAGTACGGCAGGCCTTCGAACCAGCCGTCCTGCATTTCTTCATCAAGCGGCCAGGGACAGCCACCCGCGGTGTTACACACTGTGTAACACCCATCGTTGAGTTCGTGCGGATGATCTGTGCATGACCACTCGAGCACGCTGCCGTACGGATAGGTGAGAGTCAGGTTCGCCACCTGGTCGTAGCCGCCCTGCTCATCGATCCGGAACACCGGCAAGGGTTGTTCGCAGCCAGGCAAGGGGCGGCGCGCGGCGTAGCGGGTACGGCGGGCGCGGCCAATGGTCAGCACCTCAGGGGCCGCAGCGCGTACCATCCGAAGCAGGGCGGTTCGGTTGAGTCTCAAGGCCTCGCGCACCTCGGCCGCCGGCATATTCGGCCGGGTTCGCAAAAGGCGCAGCAATGCTTCAGGGTTACTCATACTGTAACGATTCTCGCAACATTATTCGCCGATACATCAATGAGTTACGCCAGCTTCCCGGCAATCAGATGGAACGATTTCTGTAACGATTATAGCGGCGAGATGCCCCAGTGTCGAAAGGGGCCATAAAGCGGTCGCACTCTTCTGCGCCCATTCAGGCGCCAGTGCCTACACCATACGAAGTAATGAGAAACGTCGCGCTATCTACTTCACAGCATGAAGGCCTCTCTTTCTTTGGAAAGAAAGTACTTTATACTGGAAAGTAGGCGGAACGATTCCAGGTTTTTGATCTGTAAGGAAAATCCATGTCACTTTCCCTTCTGGAAACGCTGATGGGAAGCGGGACGAGGGCCCGAATCATTCAATGGCTCTATGTGGAGGCGAAGCCCGGGGAGACCTACACCGAGTCCGAGCTCACCCGTTTGACGGGCGTGCCGGCCGGCTCGATTCACAAGGCGCTCATGCAGCTCACCGAAGGGCAGCTCATTGAGCGAGTGAACGCGCGTCGAGGTCCTGAGTACCGGGCGCCGCAGAGCGATCCGCGGTTGAAGCACCTCTTTATGTTGCTCCGCCAGGACAGTGAGATCGTCAAGCTCCTCCAGCGGGCGCTGAAGTCGCACAAGTTCGTCGACTATGCGTGCGTGTTCGGTTCGTTTGCTCGCGGCACCACGCATGCTGGCAGCGACATCGACGTGTTGATCCTGGAGAACGGCGAGGATCGTCTTGCGGTGATGACTACGCTCAGCAAAGTGACCGACAAAATCGGTCGTGAGGTGAACCCACAATTCTACCGCAGCGAGGAATTTCAGCATCTGCTGAACAAAGGTGAGCCCATCGCGCTATCCATCGCAAGCGGCGCCCGAATCGATCTCAAGGGAGCCGCGCCATGGCAGACCTGAGGCCACTTCGTACCTTTTCCATCGAGAAGATTCGAAACCTTCTGATTCACTCGATCAACGATCTCAATGATGCGCGGGTGACCAGCATCTCGCTTGCGCGTCGATTTGATGCGGCCTACGACGCCGGCTTCTGCTGTGCGCTGGCACTGCTCGAAGCGAGCAAGCTAGAGTGCACTGGACCTGGACACCATCGCGATGCACTCGAGTTTCTCGTGAAGGTGCTCGGGGTCAAAGGCAAGATCCGAGAGATTGCCACATCGATCTGGCGTATGCGCAATGCCAACCGATATGACGCAGTCCGGACTATCTCTCCTGAGATGGTCGAGCAGGCGATCGAGTGGGCAGCTTATGTACAGATCGAAACCGAGGCTTGGTTCCGGAAAAATCTTCCGCAGGCACTTAAGACCTGATTTACGATTTGGCCGACCTGTTCCCGGGTCGGCTTTTCTTTATACACGGCCGGAACTGTTTGCACTCTGCTCAAAGACAAGCTCCATTCTGAACCTATGTTGTTTCCTGCTGAGGTGACACCCGACTTAGTACGTCCCCGGGCTTAAGTCCGCGGTTAAGAATTCGCCTCTCTTCGGCTCTCGTCGATGTTTTGCCCGCAACGCAGTCTCACGCCCAAAGGGCGGGAGAAGCTCTGTGCAAAGTGCTCAGGCGCCAAATTGCCCAGCGAGCTGTGTGGTCGTTCGGTGTTGTACTCGATTCTCCAGTTCTCGATGACGTGCCTCGCGTGCACCATGCTCACGAACCAATGCTCGTTGCTCAAGGCAACTTGAGAGGCAGCGCCTCCTGTTCGAATCCAAGAGGCCGTCGCGCAAGCGCCTCGGCTTCCTGAGTCCATCCTTGCTCTGCGCAGATTGCCTGCATCTCAGTGACCTCAGCTGGCTTCAACGCGCGGTAGGAATACGCCTCGTCGAACGCGTCAGCACACATCTGCCAGAGGCAGACCGGCACACCAGACTCTCTGGCTGCACACGCAAGTTTCCGCGCAATCCGAAACCCACCAGGGTCGATATCGCCCCAGTGCAGCACCTTGCGCGTACGCGCCCCATGAAGCAGCGACCTGTAGAACTCGAGAAACGACGGCGCCGGCATGCCCGCGGTGTACACAACGAGTACCTCATCGAGTACCCCTGCACGCCCTGCGGCGAGCTCGTGGAAAGGGGTGAGATTTTCAACGGTAAGCACCGCCCGCACCTGGTCGGGCAGTTTCACGGTCATTACTGAATTTGAAGCCAGACCCACAAAGGGTTTCGGCACGGAAAGGTGTGACCCGTCCCGCAAGATGAGCTCCGCTGGACCTGCAAGGTAGACCGCCGGCGGGTGCTTGAGGAGTCCGAGCGCTGCCAGGACCTCCTCGGCCGGTCGTGCCAGCCCCTGCAGGGCGTCGCCGGTGAGGATGTCGAGCCATGGGACGAGCTCCTCGAGACGCTTGCTCGAATGAAAGAGCGCAGCACTCGCGATGCGGACGGCGATGTCCTCACCCTTCTGGGCCCGGCAGTAGTCGAGGACGCGCAGGGCATCAATAAGGTCGGGAAGCGCATGGATATCGCGACCCCGAACCGTGCGAAGGCCTTGCCAGGTCCCGAGGATCTCCTGTACCCGAAGGTCCCCGACCCAAGGATGCAGTTGCTCTTCCGCCTCACGTACGAGATCCGCACGTGACCGTTTACCCAGGAAAGCGGCGAGGTGTTTGGCGTCAATGAGCCGTACGCGGATAATCTGCCCGTTGTCGCCTGCGTGCGGATCCCACTCGATCCGGATGGCGCCCACGCGCTCAGCTTCGCGCAGGACGGCATGGGCTGCCTCCTTTTCGCGGTAGGAGCCAAGCCTGAAGTAATCCGGGAAGCTAGCCTGCGTAAAAGCCAGCGTGACTGCGCGTGGGTCTGCCTTGAGCGCAGCACGCTCCCCGCGCTCAAGAAGCTTCTGCAACGCCTGCCGGGCGATTTCGCTCATGCGTCCAATTTAGCCGTTTCCGGCCGCAAGTCGCATCTGCACAAGCTCGGGGTGTTTAGAAGGCAGATCAGACTGCAGAAGGTCCATCGCGGCTTGCTTGAGCTGTGTGGGCTCGATAAACACATCCAGATTGTCGCGGGCAATGTCGTACACCGTCTGACACAGTCCGCCGAGCTTGCCGTAGTCGGTCTCCGGAGCTGCCATAACGAGCTGCAGCCCGATGACGCTCAGGAAGTCTCCGACAGCCACGGCATTCTGATGGTCCATACCGTGGAAGGCTTCATCGAGCAGCATCAGAGCTGCACCTTCCGGCTTCTTGCCCGGTGTGATGCGGTACGCGGCCGCGAGAGCTGCGCCCGCGATGACGTAGAACGGCGTGCGATGCTCACCATTGGAACCCGACCCGATGCGCTTGGACAGCCGGCTGATGACCTGGCCGTCCTTTTCGATCAGAAGGTCGAATGTGAAGAGCCGCCGATAGTCCTCGAGCGGATTGGGCTCGCGGGCGGGATCGTTGCTGGCCTGTGCCTCGAGCAATTCGATGATTCGATCCTGAATGGGATCCTGCGCTTTGAAAAGACTGTCCTGGGCCTCATCATCCGCCGCATGCATGATGAACTGATAGAGCGCCTTGTAGTTCTCGGCAGGCTTTGCCTCGAAGCGGTAGCGCTCGCCGTTTGAGAATGGCGGGCAGCACGCAAGTGTCGCATCCAGCGCTTTCAGGTTGTGCTTCATGCGCTGAATGCTCTCGCGCAGGCGGATCGCGATGTCCTTGCGGAAAGCAACCTCTGCCGCATCGCGAGCCCGTTCGGCCTGATCGCGGTACTCGTTCAATTGCGACTCGCGAAGCCGCGTGCTCTCCTCGACCACCCACGTATGCGCAAGGCGCCAGTCGCTACGCTCTTCCAGCACGGCGATACCATGGGTATCCAGATAGCGGACAAACTCCGGCATGATCTGGGTTATCCCGGAATTTGCCTTCTCGCGGGCGTCGCGAGCCTCTTCACGAGCGCGTTCAATACGCGCCGAAGACCCCGATTCTCGCTCATCCACCTTCTGGTGCAGCGAATCGAGCAATTCAGGGGCAAAGTCCTGCGCGCTGCGCAGCGTGCCTTCCTGTTCGGAGAGCGTACGAGCCTCAGCACGCAATGTCTCAAGGCGAGCCTCAGCCGCATCGATCGCGGTTTTCAGGCTTGCCACTTTGTTGCTCCATTCTTCGCGAGCCTGCTCCAGCCGCGCCCGCTCTGCGCCGATGGCTTCACGCGCCGCTCGCAGTTCCTTGATGCGGCTGCGATCCAAAGTAGCAAGCTTGCTCTCCGCCTCGCGAATACCACGGAAGGCTTGCTCACCTCGTGTGAGCAGAGCCTCAACATTGGAAAGGGGCTCACGCAGGCTCAGCGTATCCTGCTGAAGGTCATTCAGTGAGTTGAATGCGCTATGAGCCTGCGCGACGGCCGCGGCCATAGCCTGCAACCGTTCGGCCGCCTGCCGCTCCTGATCCCGCGAGGCCTTCATGCCGAGCAACAGCTCGTGCGCGTGGAGAAGACGAATCGCCCGGGTACCGCCTCGGGCACTCAGCATGCCATCGATAGTCAGGGCACGCGGATAGCGCTCGAGCTCCTCTTCGGTTTGAACCCGACGGGTGGATCCGAACAACTGCCGCAAATACGCCAACGCGATCGGATTTGCACTCTCCAGCAATGATCCGACAAGCACACTTTCCGGATCGCGCCAGGCTTCCCTGGACAAATGCGCCGGTTGGATGATGGTGACTCCGTACGGACGCTGCGAAGCGGGAAGCTGGCGCACGAACCGAACGGCATCGCGCTCGCGACCCCCTTCGATAAAGAGCGATTCGCGATTGGACCCCAGATAGGATTCGATTGCGGGCTGCCAGGCGGAGTCTTTCACCGTAACCAGCTCGCACACCGGGATCGCCCGGATTCCGACCTCAGAGAGCCGCTCAATTAGCCGAGCAGTGCCCTCACTGATGTTCGACCCGCCCTTCTTGACGTGTTCATGGGCGGCCCGCGCGCCGCTGAACGCTTCGTTGGCCTGACGCAGGGCTTCCCGGGCGGCCTCAAGCGCCGGTGTCAGCGTTTCCCGGAGCTTCTCTACGGCTGAGCCTGCCTCGCTGAGATTGACGTACGCGGCTTCGAAAGCGCCTTCCGCCAGCAACCGATGCAGCTTCTCAAGGCCCGTACTGAGCGACGTGAACGCACCGTGCACCGCCGAGAGCCGAGGGTCAGCGAGCACACGCCGGGAGAGTTGCACCAAGCGGTCAGTGAGCCTGAGTACCTGCTCACGGATGTGTCTCTCCTCATCGAGGTGCTGCCGCTTCAATGCCTCGAACGCCTCGAGCTCCCGTACGGAAGGATCCTGATGCCGGGATGCTTCAACGTACTCCTGATCCTTGGCTGCATACGCCGCACGAGCGAGTTCAAGTTCCCGCTCGGCGGTCTTGAGAGTCTTACGGTTCCTCTCAATGGCGTCCTCGACTTCCCCGATAAGCTCTCCATGCCGTTCAGTTTCATAAATGGCTGCGAGTGCTTCGTAGGTGGCGCTACGCCGGAAATCGCGGGCGACGTTCTTGAATCGGGTATTCAAGAGATCGAGATCCCGGATCTGCCCCTCGACCTGCTCGACGAGCTGGCGAAGCTTGCGGAAGTGCTCGATCTGCGCCGTCGCACGCCGGCGATCGATCCGCTGCTCGTCAATGATGTGCTTTCGGACAAACTCATCGACGCTTTCGATGTCCCGCAACCGCATGGAGTTTTTAAACGCTTTCAGGAACTCCCGCGGATCGATGTGACGTGCCTGCGGTTGCAGGAGATGAAGGAGCTCGCGGATGTAGGTCTCCGGGGAGCCCTGAATCGAGGGAGTCAGCCCGGCGCGCTGCGCATGGCGCTTCACACGCTGTACGAAGTCCGTCCAGGGCAGCGGCAGGCGGTCAGCGCCGCTGAATTCCAGGTGATCGTTGAGATTGAGCTCGATGCCTGGCAGAACGTAGAGCCCGAGGACCTTGTGCTCGCGCTCCTCGACACTTGCCTGAATCGACACACCCGCCGAGAACACCTTGCTGGTCGCCTCATCCTTGAAAACGAGCGTGATGTAGGTGGTGGCGTGATCGCGCTTGCGATCACCCTGCGCATTGGGGTCCTCCCCGTGCCGAATGAGCCCCAGACAGTACTCGCGAATGTTGCGTTTGTTGCGGCTACCGGTGGATTGTGCGTTGAAAGCGAGGTACGTGCCGTGTGCCCCCATCATCGCAATCTGGATTGCGTCCAGGAGCGAGGTTTTGCCCGAGCCGTTCGGGCCCAGCACGGCGGTGTGTCCATTGAGTTCCAGCTCAACTGCGTCATACAGATAGAACTGGACCATCACGACTTTCGTCAGGCGAATCACGAGAGCACCTCCTGGTGCGCATTTATCATCGTCAGCATCAGCTTCTTACGTGGCGGCGAAGGCGCAAGGATCGCCCTCCGATGCTCGAGATCGGACTCAGGCAGACGGATCGATCCTCCTGCTATCACGTCCTCAATCAGTGGCGACATTCCTCTGCCTCATCCGTCCAACGATCACGGCGCCGAACGTTCGACGAGGATCGCTCCGCCCGGCTAACCTTGCGCATCGGAAACCTCCGGCGCGGTTTTTCCTGAGGACTTGACGCTCGCAAGGGTTGCGGCCGCGGCATAATGCTCCGAGAGCTTCATGAGGGTCGCTTCGTTCACCAGCGTCTGGATGCCGCTCAAAATCGCGATGTCGAAGGGTTGCAGCCCCTCTTCTTCACACCTGATGCGCTTGGCAATGCCAAAGCGCTGCATGAGGTCGATGAGCGCAGCGATCTCCCGCGCAGAGCCGGGAAGCTCGCGTTGCGTGGCCGCCTGAAACGCCGAGCGCAGCTCATCGATGGTCACGATTGCCGTCGCACCCTCCTCGAGCGCACCGCGGCTTGCCTGCTCGTGGTAGAGCTTGCGAAGCACGAGCACCAACTGGGACTCCTGCAACGTGAGCAATGCCCGCCGGTTTGCCCGGGTTGGCACGGCGGCCACATACCGTGCGGCGTCGTCAAAGGTCAGATCCATTCCGAAGAGACGGAAGGCTTCCTTGAATTCGTTGCGATAGCGGGCGATCAGGTGATAGCTGCTACGCTGCGTCTGCTCGGATTCGTACAGAACCTGACTGGCCATGAGTTGGTAGGCTGCGGCCTCAAAGTCCTGCTCTTCGTAGATACCCGAGTTCTCAGCAATGTGCGACCAGGTACGGGGCATAGGGGTTACCTTCGCACCTCAAAGGCCGGTGCGATCAGAAATTCGTTTTCAGTGAATTCACCGGGTACGCGCGCAAGGCGAATACCGCGGCGCTCGAGCGCGGAAAGAAGTGGCACATGCTTGTGCCGCGTCAGGGGCGTCACGGTGCTGGCAAGCGTCAGGCGCACCAGCGCCGCAAACAGGCACAGATCCTTGATGTTCGTGATTGACAGCTGCCGGGAGTTGACGATCTTGCCCTGCGGCACTTGGGATTCCAGATACACGAGCAGCTCCGGCGCCGACACCTCACGGTTTTTCGTCACGAGCTTGCGCAGCTCATTCAGAGCACGCATTTCCGCCGACATGACAGGCGTACGAATCGGTGAGCGCTTTGCGGGTGCCGGCGCCACTTTCGGTGCGCGCAGTGCATCCTCCGAAAACAGCGGCCCCATGGCAAATGGCATATACAGGGACACTTTCTCGCCGTCGGCGAACTCGAAAGCTTTGAGCGACTGATCGACCAGCCGATCCAATCGATCGCGAGTGCGAATCTTGTATTGGATATATGACAGCGCCCGTAGGGTTGTGCGGCTGACGCTGTTGTCCAGCCGGTCCAGGTGATCCTCGATCTGTCCGAACACCAGGAAGCGGCCGACGTCGCGCTCGAATAGGGACTCCGCTTGTTCGCGTGTGGCTGTTCTGAACGCGCTCTGGTACCAGGATACGAGCGCTTCGCGCGCAGGCTGATGATCGCGAAGTGCGTACACGACCTGCAGGATCTCGTAGCGATGCTTGAGCGGATGATTCTCCGTGCGCAGCTCGTGATAATCGCGGATGTAGAGATTCGAAATGTAGTCTGTGAAGAATGCGCGCACGAAGTCCGCGGTCGATTCGTGCGCAGAGAGCAGGTCCATCGCCTCACGGACGCGCATGTTCGTGGCCTTGAGCATGCTGATGAGGGCGCGCGCCTGTTTCGCCGATTCATGAAAACCGGCGGCCTGACCGGCAGGATCGGCTTGCACAGCAAGTAGCTGGTTATAGATCAGCTGGACCTTGCCACCGATGAATTGTGGACCTTCCTCGGCGAATTGCTTGAGCAGCTCGAGAAACTTCTGCACCGTGGGGCGCATGTCGAGGAAGTTGCGCACGCCGATGCGCTCCTCGGTGAGCCACCCGGCATCGATCAGTGATCGCAACAGGTAGCCCGCCCTGGCAGTTGGGGTGTCCTCCACCGGCGCCTCGCCTTCCGGTGGAAACCACTCCCTCGTGCTGATGAAGCGCTCGACATCGATCGAGACCGTACGGGCGAGATACCCGTCATCGGGCGCCGGCGGCGCGTCTGGGCCAAAGAACTGCTCGTAAAGGTGCAGGAGCAAGTCCCAGTAGAGCTGCCGATTCTGCGAAGCAAGCGGGCGGAACAGCGTATCCGGCAGGCGTTGGAAGAGGCCGGGCTGTTCAGGTTCGTGCAGATTGGCAGTCGACTCACTCATATCCAACTGTATGGAATGGTGTCTTTAGCTTTGGTGACTCACCTGGCTGTGAAGATAGAAACCAGTAGTCTCGAGCTTCTGCACACCGAGAGTTGCGATTTATGTCGAAAAACGCCGCAAACTTGGTTCGAAACTCCCCCGTTTGTGAACGACTTCCAGGAGATCTGCCTCCCGGCAGACGCTGGTGAACGCCAGATTTACAGATCACCTTCGCCCACAACTGTCCAACAAGTCGGGTAGCAGGATGTGTTCATGTATGCCCGACCCACACAACTGTCGGGCCCGCCGGTCTCCCGTATTGGAGATCGATGCCTCGCATAGGGGAGAGTCGCCCGCGCTGCGAACAGCAAACGGAAGCTCCAATCAACTGCACTGGTCGTGTATACTTGCTTACGGTGTGCTCATATTTTAACAAACTTTGGCGAACTCAAGCATGACAAGAACGAAGGCCAGCCAGCGCGTGGGCAAAAGAAAACAACCAGAGTTGGACCTCGCAACTGTTCCTCTCAAAGAGGACGCGAAATACGACGTGTCCGTTCGAATCCGACGGATTCGGAATGACGCCTCGAGCGCGGCGAGACCAGAGGATGAGCCCGAATTCATTCTGAGAGCGAAGACTCTCTGCGCCCTGCGTGCATTGAGTGAGTACTTGAGCGCCCTTGCGAATCCGCTGCCTGGCGATGAGCCAGAGCCTCATGCTGAAGCCCTGTTCACCTATTCGCGACAGGCTTGACGTTGAAATGTCGCGCACTCGCGCGGCTGTAAATTCGGCGACCGCAGTCGCTATCGCAAACATCCCGGGTACGGAGTACGAGCGCGAGGATTACGCGTGCACTTCGGTGGAAGCCTTCCACCAGACAGCAAGCTCGATCGAGAAGACGACATCGACGAATCGAGTTTCAGCAAGTAAGCAGCCGAACCTTCAACGGGCTCTTCGGCGTCCTGCCTCATCGATCGCAGGGCCTGGGGGCGGGTCAATTACGACCCAAAACAAACCTGTTCACCGAAGAATGCCTTCCGCGTAAGAGTCCGGAGCGTAGTTCGCGAAGCGCGAGTACATGCCCTGGAACGTGAGCAGGAAGGTGCCGATCTCGCCATTGCGATGCGTGGCGATGTCGATCTCGGCGATGCCCTTCTTGGTCGTGTTCTTGTCGTACACCTCTTCGCGATAGATGAGCTGGATGATGTTGAGCTGCGAGAGCGCGATCACGGGAATCGAAAGCTCCTTGGCGAGCGCTTTCAGGCCGCGGGAGATTTCAGAGATCTCCGTCGCGCGGTTTTCGTCCCGGGGCACGATCGAAACCCACCAAGGTCGATATCGCCCCAGTGCAGCACCTTGCGCGTACGCGCCGCGTGAAGCTGGGGCTTCTTTGCGCGGAAAACGGGGTGGGGCCGTTAGTGCGGTTCGTGGAGTCCTCTAGGCCGACGGCTGGCGGTGGCTATATCTGACATGAACCGAGATGCTCTTCGAATCCCTGTCTCATCGGACATGAACGTTGCAGTTCTAGGCAGGGCATCGAAGCAACAGCCGCGCACGTTCGAAGTATTCAATGGGAGACTCAATGAACGACAACACTTTTAAACAACTGCTATTGCCACTCGTTCTGCTGGCTTCGAGCTGGGCGAGCCCAGAGCTGTATGCACAATCCGGTACGGCCGAATTAGACGTTTCTAATGTTAACTGCCCTGTACTGCCCGTCAACTTCGGCTCAATCCCGTGTACAGGCGCAGCAACGATTACCGCAGTCGGAGGACCTGTAACGTTGGGTTCGGGAGGATCCTACGCGCCGATTGGGACTACTTGGGACAGTAGCGGTGTGCCAGGTTCTCTCCGCATCCTTCCGGGAACCTGTACGTCCGGGCTGGTGCTAAGTGAAGGTTCGTCGTGCTCTACGGGGGAGTTTATTGTCGCCTCTTCTTTAGAGGCCGGGACAATCAATTTCGTACTGACGCCAGAAGTAGCCGCTAGAGGAGGAAGCCCGGGCCCAAGTGTCCTGCTTCCAGTGCAAGTCAAGCCGGCCGGTATTGCACAAGTCTCCTCTGTTACCTGTGGTGAGGCAAAAGTCGGGACAACCAAAGATTGCGGAACAATCACGGTAACTGCAGAAGATGGGCCGGTCTTCTTACAAGCGGGAAGCCCTTTCGGGGTCCAGGGAGATACTGATCAGTTCTCCGTCGCCGCCGGCGCAACAAAAGGTTGCGTAGCCGCGCAGCTTCTTGATGAAAGCGATTACTGTACCTTGGACGTAGAGTTCAAACCCACCCGCGCAGGCGAGCATGAGATTCAGGTTAGTGCTCGTGTAACGTATGGCACTTCTGCTCAGCCTGTTGTCATTACCGGTATCGGTGTTTCAGGAAAGCCTGTTGTAACTCCGAGCAGCGTTGACTGCGGTGAAGCAACTCCTGGGAGCTCCAAGAGTTGCGGGCCAGTAACAATCACTGCAAGCGGTGGTCCCATCAAGTTCGCGAGCACTCCGGTTACAGTAAGCAGCGGCTTCTCTGTGAGCGCTGGTTCCTGTGCGCCAAACAGCGAGCTGCTGGAGGGGCACTCTTGCACCACTGGTGAGGTGACATTTAGACCAACAACCACTGGATCTAAGAGTGGCACTTTAACCATCAATTGCGGTGCTAACTGTTCAACCTCAGTGGCACTTTCCGGTGCCGCTTACACCTACTCTTGGGTCACAGGAGATTTCGGCCCTTGCGAAGGAGGCTCTGGTTCCTGGATGGTGGGCGACTGGGCCCCGACTATGGGGTGCGGGGAGGTTGTGCAAACTCGAAGCGTCACCTGCAGCATTGAGGCGGACTCTGGGCGACGGACGCGTAGCGTCACGTGTCGCCGCTCCGACGGCGAGACTGCTGATCCCAGCTGGTGCAGCTCCGAAGCACCGGAGGCAGAAGCAAGCTGTACGCCTTCCGACACTGTCTGCGGCCCAGAGCCCTCGAAAGAACGAACCACAACGCTCGATACTTTGTGCGGGTTGCCTTCAACGATCAGCAAACTCTGCGACAAAGACAGCGAGTCCAGCTACTGTGTCCTAATGTCTTTCTGAAATCTCGTCGATCAGCACGGCGCGCACGGCGGCCGCGCCGTCGCGCCTGCTGAAGTCCGCCTCATCGATCGCGCACCAGCGTGCTCAAGTAGACGAGCCCGCCCGCGCGCTCGAGCTCCCCGACGCGTGAGAGCTGCTCGGAAACCGTCACGACATCCCGAGGCCTGCCATTGCTCGCGAGCGTGCCGATGGCATCGAAGAGGAGCCGATGGTCGGGCCTTCACCCGCATCATGTCGGGCGACCCCTGGTCCCAGGAGCGCCGCGGTGTCGAGCACGAGCGAGCCAAGCACGGCCTGCTCGGCTTGGCTCTTACGAGCACAGACATGACGCAATAGCTCAAACTATGTCTGGTATCGTACTTCCCTGGTATAACAGCTCCAATTGCGGTCATTACTGTAAATTGGCCACTTTGTGATATAATGGCTCTTGTATGAGCTATACGGCGCATTAATTAGATCCCAAAGACCAAAAGTTGATTTTTATGGAAACTCCCTTTGAACGAAGCGATCCCTACGCGACCGTTCCCGAGCTCGAGGCGCAGCTCGGTGCGGAGCTGCGGGCGCTACGGCTCGATCAGAACCTGGAGCAAGCCACTGTCGCTGAACGTGCCGGCATCAGCCTCAATGCCTTGAAGCGCCTCGAGAGCGGCCGCGGCTCCACGGTTCACACGCTCATCAGCGTGCTGCGCGCCCTTGGCCGCGAGGGGTGGCTCAAGACAATCGCGCCTGTGGCCACCATCAACCCGCTCACCATGCCCCGGCGCCCTGCTCGCCAGCGCCAGCGGGCCACGGGGAAGAAGCGCGCGAGGCAGTAGTATCGATGGCAACTCGCATGAAGCGGCCCAGCCGCCCGCGCTACACATCCGTCGATGTCGTCGAGGTATACCTGTGGGGTGAACTCATGGGTGCTGTAGCCCTCGATCCACGCTATGGCTTCTATGCCTTCCGGTACACGCCACAGTTTCAGGCGAGCGGCATCGAGCCTTCGCCCCTGTACATGCCGACAACGGTGAACCAAACGTTCCTCTTCACCGATTTGCCTGTGGAGACATACAAGCGACTGCCGGCGATGCTTGCAGATGCGCTGCCTGATGACTTCGGCAACGCGCTCATCGATCGTTGGATGCTCGATCACGGCGTCAGGCGTGAGGAGATTACCGCACTCGACCGACTCGCCTATATGGGTGATCGGGCCATGGGGGCGCTTCAGTTCAAACCGGCACGGGGGCCCGGCACACGATACGCATTCGCCATCAAACTGAATGAGCTCGTCACTGCCGCCCGCAGAGCCGTGCACGGGGATTTCGATGGAGATGATCATGCGCAGGCGGCTCTGCGCAACATCATCGAGGTCGGCACTTCAGCCGGAGGCGCCAGGGCGAAGGCTGTCATCGCCTGGCACCCGCAAACCGAAGAGATCCGCTCAGGGCAGATCGAGGCACCTCCGGGATTCGAATACTGGCTGCTCAAGTTCGATGGAATGGGTAAGGATTTTGAGCTCGGTGCCTCGCAGGACTACGGGCGCATCGAATACGCCTACTACCTCATGGCACGCGCCGCGGGTATTCACATGTCCGAGTCCAGGCTCCTGCACGAGAACGGCCGCGCGCACTTCATGACACGCCGCTTTGATCGCGAAGTGGGCGGTGCTCGGCACCATGTTCAGACGCTGTGCGCCATGGC
>Ga0164243_10007771_pt1 | contig 15951 bp, 16 predicted proteins | sample OricompcompostOP_FD_108781 | JGI IMG/M metagenome (GOLD analysis project Ga0164243, IMG submission 108781) | Organic Plus compost microbial communities from Emeryville, California, USA - Original compost - Organic plus compost (OP) | ecosystem: Engineered > Solid waste > Mixed feedstock >...
AATTCGCCGGCACCCAGACGCCGCCGGCGCGCCAGGTGGCGAACATGGCCTGCATCATTTCCATGCAGTTCTGCGACTGGCACATGACCCGGTCGCCCTTTTGCAGCCCGAAACGGGTTTGCAGCGCATGGGCCAGGGCGTCGGTGCGGGCCTCGAACTGATCCCATGTCCAGCGCGCCGCGCCCATGACCAGGGCGATGCCGTCCGGGTCGCGCCGCGCGGCCTGGGTCAGGAAGGTGGCAAGGTTCATCACCCTGGTCGAGACCGGGCGCTGGCCGCCGATAGGGTCGGTGGCCGGATCGGTGGCCGGGTCGGTCATTTCTGCCGCTCCAGGATCGAGCAATAGCTGGCGACCGCCGCCCCGCCCATGTTGAAGACGCCGCCCAGGCTGGCGCCCGGCACCTGCATCGTCCCGGCATCGCCGGCCAGTTGCATGGCGACCATGACATGCTGCGAGACGCCCGTGGCGCCGATCGGATGGCCGCGCGATTTCAGCCCGCCCGAGGGGTTCACCGGCAGCGCGCCGTCAAAGCGGGTCACGCCGTCGCGGATGACGCGCCAGCCCTGGCCGCGGGGGGCAAGGCCCATCGCCTCGTATTCGATCATCTCGGCGGTGGTGAAGCAGTCATGGGTTTCGACCAGCGCCAGGTCCATGATGCCCAAGCCCGCCCGGTCCAGCGCCGCAGCCCAGGCCCGGTGCGGGCCGTCAAAGGCGATGGGGTCGCGCCGCGACAGCGCCAGCAGGTCGCCGGCCTGCGCACGGGCGCGAAAGCGGATGGCGCGTTGCAGGTCGGCCGCCAGTTCGGGCGCGGCCAGCACCAGCGCCGCCGCCCCGTCCGAGACCAGCGAGCAATCGGTGCGCCTGAGCGGCCCGGCCACGCGCGGGTTCTTGTCCGAGATGGTGTTGCAGAATGCCAGGTCGAAGGGCTTTTGCATATGCGCATAGGGGTTGCGCATCCCGTTTTCGTGGTTCTTGGCGGCGATCATCGCCAGTTCCTGGGAACGGTCGCCGTGGCGCTGGAAATAGCTGTCGGTGATGCGGCCGAAGACGCCGGCGAAGCCGCCGGGGATATCGCCCTCTTCGGGGACGTAGCTGGCGGACAAGAGGATGTCGCCGACCTGGTCGCCCGGTGTCGCGCTCATCTTTTCGGCGCCGATGACCAGGGCGACCTTGCCGCGGCCCGAGGCGATGAAATCCGCCGCCGCATAGATCGCGGCCGAGCCGGTGGCGCAGGCGTTTTCGGTGCGCATGAAGGGCACGCCCGCCAGTTCCGGCGTGCCCATGGCGACCAGCGCGCCCTGGAAATCCTGGCGCGAGAAGCCGTTGTTGTAGACGCCGACGAAGATGCCGTCCACGGCATCGGGCGGCAGGCCGGCATGGTCCAGCGCCGGGCGCGCCACCTCGGCCATCAGGGCCATGGTGTCGGGGGCGTCGGACTTGCCGAATTTCGTATGCGCCCAGCCGACGATCAGGGGATCTGTCATGCGATGTTCCTTTCGGGTTCAGTGTCCAATGCGGCAAGCCGGGCCTCGACCAGCCGCGTTTCGCGGTGCAGGGCGGCGGCCAGTTCCGCCTGCCGGGCCGGGCCCATGCGGGTTTCGATGGCGGCGATGGACAGCGCGCCGGCCGGGCGGCCGTCGGGCCACAGGATCGCCACGCCCAGGCCCCAGGAACCCGGCACCACCCGGCCGGGGTTCAGCGCATGGCCGGCGGCGCGCGCCTGGGCCAGGTCATCGGCCAGCGCCGCGGCCAGGCCGGGGGCCAGCGCCTCGGCCAGGGGCGCCGTCCGGTGCAGCAGCGCCCGCGCCTGGGCCTGGGGCAGGGCGGCCAGGATCGCCAGCGCGCCCGCGCCGACGCCCGCCGGCTTGCGGTCGCCGCGCATCAGCGCATGGGTGCGGATGGGGAAATCGCCCTCGATCCGTTCCAGGCACAGGGTATGGTCGCCCTGCGGCACGGTCAAAAGCAGGGTGTCGCCGGTTTCGCGCGCCAGCCGCAGCATGGCGTCGCGGGCATGGTGCAGGATGCCGTGCCGCGGGGCCGCGAAGCTGCCCAGCAGATAGGCTTCCGGCCCCAGGTGATAGCGGCGGCTGCGGCGGTCCTGTTCGACCATGCGCGCCTGGGCCAGGGCCAAAAGCAGCCGCCGCACCGTGGGCCGGGCCAGCCCCGATGCGGCGGCCAATTGCCCCAGCGCCAGCCCCGCCTCGCCGCCCCTGCCGACCAGCGACAGCAGCGACAGCGCCCGCGCCACCGCCTGCGCGCCGCCGGTCGCCTGGGGGGCGGGGGCGTCCTTCATCAGGCCAGCTTCCGGCCGACGGCGGTTTCCAGTATCTCCCATGCCTCGTCGCCATAGGTCTTTTTCCACTCGGCATAGAAGCCGGCCTCGCGCAGCTTGTCCTCGAAGGGCTGGGGGTCCACGTCGTTGAAGACGAAGCCCTGGCTTTCCAGGTCGCCGCGCAGGCTGGCGTTCAGCGCCATCACGTCCTGGCGCTGGCGGTCCGCGCCGGCGTTGAAATGCCTGGCGACGACCGCCTGCGCATCCTCGGGCAGGGCGGCCCAGGCGCGGCGGTTGCCCAGAAGCCAGAACCCGTCCCACATGTGGTTGGTCATGGACAGGTATTTCTGCACCTCCCACAGCTTGGCGACCTTCATGATCGCCAGCGGGTTTTCCTGTCCGTCCACGATGCCGGTTTGCAGCGCGGTATAGACCTCGGCGAAGTTGATCGAGGCGGGCGCGGCGCCGAAGGCCGAGAAGAGCGAGGTCCAGAGCGGGCTGACCGGCACGCGTATCTTGAAGCCCTGAAAATCCTGGGGCGTCTGGATCGGCTGGGTCGAGGTGGTGGTCTGGCGAAAGCCGTTGTCCCAGATCTTGTCCATCACCACCAGGCCGGCATTTTCGATCTGGCCGCGGGCATAGGCGCCCAGATCGCCGTCCATCGCCTTCCATACCGTGTCGTAATCGGGGAAGGCAAAGCCCACGCCGTTGATCGAGGCGTTGGGCACCAGCGTGGACAGGATCACCGGCGATAGCTGGAAGAATTCCACCCCGCCCGAGCGCAACTGGCCCAGCACGTCGGTATCGGCGCCAAGCTGGTTCGAGGGGAAGATCTGGATGTCCACCGCGCCCGAGGTTTCTTCCAGGATCGCCTTGACCGCCTCGGCCAGGCGGACGTTGCTGGGGTGTTCCAAGGGCTGGTTGTTCGCGATCTTATAGGTGAACTCGGCGGCGCGGGCGGCGCCGGGCCGGATGAAGGGCGCGGCAAGCGCGCCTGCGGCGGCACCCATCAGGACGCTGCGGCGGGTGATGGTCATGGTTTCCTCCTCCTCCAGGGGGTGTTGACGTCAAAGCAGGGCGGTCGAGAATGCCGGCACGGCGGCGATGGCCAAAAGCCCGACCAGCAGCGCCGCCAGATAGGGCCAGATCCGGCGCATGACCTGGTCGGCGGGCACATTGGCGATCTTGCAGGCGATGTAGAAGCCGATGCCGATGGGCGGCGCCATCAGCCCGATGTTCATCGCCGTGACGATGACCATGGCGTAATGGATGTCGTGGATGCCCAGGCCGCGGGCGATGGGGAACATGATCGGCGCCAAGAGCACGATGGCCGGCAACCCCTCCAATACGCAGCCGAGGATCAGGAAGATCAGGATCGAGGCCAGCATGAACACCGCCCAGCCGCCCGGCAGGCCGGTGACGACGGCCATCAGGTCGCGGGCAAAGCCCGATTGCGTCAAGGCCCAGGCCATCGCCGATGCCGCGCCCAGGATCAAAAGGATCGCGCCCGACATGGCGGCGGTCTCGACCAGCATGGCGCCCAGCCTGCGGACCGGGATGCCGCCATAGAGCACGATGCCGATGACGAAGGCATAGACCACGGCGATGGTCGAAACCTCGGTCGCGGTCGCCACGCCGCCGCCCACCAGGCTGCGGATCATGAAGGGCAGCACCAGCGCCGGCGCGGCGATCAGCGCCGTCTTGCCGATCAGCGGCAGGGCGCTGCGGCTGACGCCCGACATGTCCTCGGTCCGCGCCTTCCAGCGCGCCAGCACCGCCAGCACGACCAGCAGCACCATGGCGATGACGAAGCCCGAGGTGAAGAGCCCGGCGATCGACACCCCGGCGACCGAGCCCAAGACGATCAGCACGATCGAGGGCGGCACGGTATCGGCCATGGCCGCGCCGGTCGCCAAGAGCGCCGTCATCTCGGGCGCGGAATGGCCCCGCCTGCGCATTTCCGGGAAAAGCGCCGGCGCCACCGTCGCCATGTCCGAGACCTTGGAGCCGGAAATCCCCGAGACCAGGAACATCGAGCCCAGCAGCACATAGCTCATCCCCGCCTTGACGTGGCCCAGAAGCGAGGCGAGGAAGTTGACGATGGCGCGGCCCATGCCGGTGGCGTCGAGGATGCAGCCCAGCAGCACGAAGACCGGCACCGACAGCAGGATCAGCGAGGACATGCCTTCGTCGATGCGGCCCATCATCACGAAGATCGGCGCATGGCTGGCAAAGGTCAGATAGGCCAGCGTCCCCAGCGCAAAGCAAAAGGCGATGGGCACGCCGACGGCAAGCAGCACCGCGACCAGCAGCCCCAGCCAGATCGGCAGGTTCCAGTTGCCGATGGACAGAAGCGCCGGCCGCGCGAACCACAGCAGCGCCACCGCCGCCGCGGTCACGGCCAGGGTCGCGGCGATGATGCGCCATTCGCGGGTGCGCAGGACCGAAAGCACCGCCAGCACCGCCATCAGCCCGATCCCGGCCGGCAGGGCCGAGGCGCGCCAGGACATCGGCAGCCCCAGCGCCGGCGAGGTGACATAGCTTTCCTCATAGGCATATTCGACGGCGATCGGCAGCAGCCGCAACAGCAACACGCAGACCAGCACCTGCCCCGCCAGCTCGGCCACCCGCGCCAGCCGCGGGGGCAGCAAGGGCAGCACCACGGTCAGCCGCATATGTTCGTGCCGGTCCACCGCCAGCGCCGCGCCCAGCATCGCCATCCAGATGAAGCTGATCGAGGCCACTTCGTCGCCCCAGATCAGGGGCTTGGCCAGCACATAGCGGAAGAACACATTGGCCAGCACGGTGACGATCATCACCACCAGCAGGGCGGCGGCGGCGATCTCGACCGGGCGCATCCAGCGTTCGGCGCGCCTGGGCTCGGCCAGCGCCTCAATGCCGCCAAGCGCCAGCTCGGCCCCCGGCTGGGTGTCGGTCAGTTGCATCCGTTCCCTCCCGTGGCGGCGGGGCTCTCCCTTCCCCGTGCCGCCGATCCACGATATGGACCTGGCGGCAGCCGCGTCTTTGGGCGATTTCTGAACGATTCCGGGGGAAGCGCAAGAAAAATTTCGCCCGTCCTGCGATATTGGCACGATTGCGGATGGCGCGGCGAAAGGTTGCGGAGAACACGTTCCACCATCTGGACGCCGCGTGCCGCCGCGGCGGCTAGCGCAGCACCCGGCGCAGCCCTTCCTGCACCCTGAGCAGGGCCGGCAGGTAAAGCGCGACCAGCTCTCCGGCCGAGGACTGGACGGCCGGCACACCGGTATTCAGCGCGGCCACGGTCCGGCCCTGCGCGTTCAACAGCGGCACGGCGATCGAGCGCAGGCCCAGCTCGACCTCCTGGTCGATCACGGCATGACCTTCGGCCCGGGCGCGGGCGATGCGCTCCATGATCTCGTCCGGCGCGGTCAGGCTGTGGCGGGTGCGCGGCGTCAGGTCCGAAGCGTCCAGGATCGCGCGCGCCTCGGGCTGGGGCAGGGCGGCCAGCAGCACCCGGCCCATCGAGGTGCAATGTGCCGGCAGCCGCGAACCCGGCATCAGGCCGATGGACATGACCCGCCTTTGCGCCGCCCGTGCCAGATAGACGATTTCCGTCCCGTCCAGGATCGAGACCGAGGTGGACTGCCCGATCTGTTCGGACAGCTGGTCCAGCCAGGGCTGCACCAGCTGCGCCAGCGGCATCGCCGCCAGCGCCCCCATGCCCAGCCGCAGCACGCGGGGGGTCAGGGTAAAGAACTTGCCGTCGTAATCGGCATAGCCCAGCTCGTGCAGCGTCAGCAGGCAGCGCCGCGCCGTCGCCCGGTCCAGCCCCGTCGCCTCGGCCATCTCGGCGATGGAAAGCCGCGGCCGCTCCGCCCGGAACGCCTCGATCACCCTCAGCCCCTTGGCAAGCGAGGCGATGATATCGGTTCTGTTCACCATGCGCACAGGAATTGACGCAGATTGAACAAAAGTCAACATGCGCACGAAATCTCTGGCATCGCGGCGGGCGCGCGCGCATGAAGCCCCCGGAACCCGCAGGAGGAGTTCATGGACAAACGCATTCCCACGCTGGCCGATGCGGTCGTCGGCATCCCGGACGGCGCCACGGTGATGATCGGCGGCTTTGGCGGCTCGGGCGCGCCGGTCGAGCTGATCCACGCGCTGATCGACCGCTATCTGGCCACCGGCAGCCCCCGAAACCTGACCGTCATCAACAACAATGCCGGCAACGGCCATGTCGGCATCGCCGCCATGATCGAACAGGGCATGGTCGGCAAGATGGTCTGTTCCTTTCCGCGCTCGGCCGATCCGCGCGTCTTTACCGAGAAATACCTGGCCGGAGAGATCGAGCTGGAGCTGGTGCCGCAGGGCACGCTGGCCGAACGCATCCGGGCAGGGGGGGCGGGCATCCCGGCCTTTTACACCCCCACCAGCTATGGCACCGACCTGGCCCGCGGCAAGCCGGTGGCGGAATTCGACGGCCGGCCCTATGTGCAGGAACGCTGGCTCAAGGCCGATTTCGCGCTGATCAAGGCCGAGCTGGGCGACCATTACGGCAACCTGACCTATCGCATGGCGGCGCGGAACTTTTCGCCGCTGATGGCGATGGCGGCGGCGCGCACCGTCGCGCAGGTGACGCGGGCGGTCGCGCCGGGCGGCATCGACCCCGAGCATGTGGTGACGCCGGGCATCTTCGTCTCCGGCATCGTCGAGGTCGCGAATCCGGCGCAGGAAGAGGCTCTGAACCGCGCCGATGCGGTCTATCCCCCCGCCCGTCCCCAGGAGGTGCAGGCATGACCACGAAACTGACCAATGCGCAAATCGCCTGGCGCGCGGCGCAGGACATCGCCGACGGCGCCTATGTGAACCTGGGCATCGGCTTTCCCGAGATGGTGGCCAGGTTCCAGCCCCCCGGCCGCCAGGCGGTGTTCCATACCGAAAACGGTGTCCTAGGCTTTGGCGAGGCCCCGCCGGCGGGCGAGGAGGACTGGGACCTGATCAATGCCGGCAAGAAGGCGATCACGCTGAAGCCCGGCGCGGCCTTTTTCCATCATGCCGACAGCTTTGCCATGGTGCGCGGCGGGCATCTGGACGTGGCGATCCTGGGCGCCTATCAGGTCGCGCAGAACGGTGACCTGGCGAACTGGTCCACCGGACCCAGGGGCGTGCCGGCGGTCGGCGGCGCCATGGACCTGGTGCATGGCGCCAAGCGTGTCGCGGTCGTCACCGACCATGTGACCAAGGACGGCAAGCCCAAGCTGGTCGAAAGCTGCACCCTGCCCCTGACCGGGGTGGGCAGCGTGACGCGGATCTATACCTCGCTTGCCGTGGTGGATGTGCAGGACGGCCATTTCGTGCTGCGCGAGAAACTGCCCGCCATTTCCCTTGACGAATTGCAGGCCGTGACCGGCGCCCGGCTGCACCTGGACGGTGCGGCGGGCGATCTGATCGTGCCGGAGCTGTGACATGACCGAAGTTTTCATCTGCGACTATATCCGCACCCCCATCGGCCGTTTCGGCGGCGCGCTGTCCTCGGTGCGGGCCGACGATCTGGGCGCCATTCCGCTGCGCGCGCTGATGGCGCGCAATCCGGGCGTGGACTGGCAGGCGGTGGACGACGTGATCTTTGGCTGCGCCAACCAGGCCGGCGAGGACAACCGCAACGTCGCCCGCATGTCCTTGCTGCTGGCCGGGTTGCCGGTCGAGGTGACGGGCACGACGATCAACCGGCTTTGCGGTTCGGGCATGGATGCGGTGCTGATCGCGGCACGCGCCATCGCGGCGGGCGAGGCCGAGCTGATGATCGCCGGCGGGGTCGAGTCCATGTCGCGCGCGCCCTTCGTGCTGCCCAAGGCCGAAAGCGCCTTCAGCCGCCATGCCGAGATCCACGACACTACCATCGGCTGGCGCTTCGTGAACCCGGCGATGGATGCGGCCTATGGCACCGATTCCATGCCGCAGACCGGCCAGAACGTCGCCGACGATTACGGCATCTCGCGCGAGGCGCAGGATGCCATGGCGCTGGCCTCGCAAGCCAAGGCGGCGGCGGCCATCGCCAATGGCCGCCTGGCGCGCGAGATCGCCCCGGTCCTGGTGCCGCAGCGCAAGGGCGAGCCGATCTCGGTCGATACCGACGAACATCCCCGCGCCACCACGGCCGAGGCGCTGGCCAAGCTGCGCCCGCTGTTTGCGAACGGCTCGGTCACCGCCGGCAATGCCTCGGGGGTGAATGACGGCGCCGCGGCGCTGGTGCTGGCCTCGGAATCGGCGGCAAGAAAGCACGGGTTGACCCCCATCGCCCGGGTTCTGGGCGGTGCGGCGGCGGGCGTGCCGCCGCGCATCATGGGCATCGGTCCGGCCCCGGCCAGCCAGAAGCTGATGGCGCGGCTGGGCCTGACCCCGGCGGATTTCGACGTGATCGAACTGAACGAGGCCTTTGCCGCCCAGGGCGTTGCCACGCTGCGCCAGCTGGGCATCGCCGATGACGACCCGCGCGTGAACCCCAATGGCGGCGCCATCGCGCTGGGGCATCCGCTGGGCATGTCGGGCGCGCGCATCACCGGCACGGCGGCGCTGGAACTGGCGCTGACGGGCGGGCGGCGGTCGCTTTCGACCATGTGCATCGGCGTGGGCCAGGGCATCGCCGTGGCGCTGGAACGGGCCTAGCCAGGCACCGATCCGGCCGGCCGCGGCGCTTCATGCCCCGCGCCGCGGCGGCCGGCCACGCCTTTGCCGGCCATGGCGCCTTGCGCCCTGTTGCCGGGCGTGGGCCGTCAGCCGCCCGGCGCTTGTCGGGCGATTTCGCGCGCGACCTGTTCCAGCGTGTCCAGCCCCGGCCTGGCCGCGGCCTGGCGACGTGTCATTCCGACCGCGCCGGACAGGAACCTTGCGCCGGTCGGGAATTCGGTCAGCGCTCCGGCCTCGATTTCTTCCAGCACCACCCCGCGCGAGATGAACCACAGCGCGTCCGAGGCAAGGCAGATCCCCCGCCCCAGCGCCAGCGACACCGTCTCGACCGTGGGCCGCGGATTGGCCAGCCCCAGCGAGGCCAGATAGGCATCGACCGGGCCGCGGATCAGCGCCGTGGCCGGCGGCAGGATCAGCGGCACGCCGCGCAGCGCCTCGGCGGCCGGACAGCCGGCGGCGGGATGGCCGGCGCGCGCCACCAGCACGACATCCTCTTCGTAGAGATGGTCAAAGCTCAGCCCGGCCATCTCCGCGGGACTGGGCAGGCGGCCCACCATCAGGTCGATGCTGCCCGCGCGCAGCAGGCGGATCAGATAGTGATGCGGCCCGGTTTCGACCGCCAGCACCACCTCGGGCAGGATCTTCTGCAATCGCAGCACCACCCGGGGAAAGAACCGCGTCGCCACGGTCGGCAGCACGCCGACCCGGATCGTGCCGCCGGTTCCCGGCCGCAGCGCCGCCGCCCCCGCCTCCAGCGCCTGCAATGCCTGCGCGGCATGGCGGCGGAACAGCGCCCCCTGTTCGGTCAGCACCAGCCGCCGGCCCTGGCGCAGGAACAGCCGCTGGCCCAGCAACGTTTCAAGTTCGGCCAGCGTGCGCGACAGGGCCGGCTGGGTGATGCCCTGCCGGCGTGCCGCGGCCGACAGCCCGCCCTCTGCCGCAATATCCAGAAAGGCCCGGATATGGCGCAGCTTGATCGCCTGATGCATAATTCCCTGATTATACATGACCGCTCATTTTGCATTTTTCGCCCGCAATGGGCTATGGCAGATTATGGGTGAGAGAGGATCGCCCATGCAAGTTCTGATGCGCCCCTGGGGGGCGATGCATTACCGGATCGACGGACCCGGCGACGGGTTGCCGGTGGTTTTCGCCAATTCCCTGGGCACCGACCTGCGGCTTTGGGATGCGGTGCTGCCGCTTTTGCCGGCCATCCGCGCCATCCGCTATGACAAGCGCGGCCATGGCCTGTCCGATTTCGGCGGGTCCGCTTCGATCGACGACCTGGCCGCGGATGCCGCCGCACTGATCGAGACGGCGGCCGGCGGGCCGGCGGTCTTTGTCGGCCTGTCCATCGGCGGCATGATCGGCCAGGCGCTGGCCGCCGCCCGGCCCGAATTGCTGCGCGCGCTGGTGCTGTCGAACACGGCCGCGCAGATGGGCAGCCCCGAATCCTGGCAGGCCCGCATCGCCGCCGTCCAGGCCGGCGGCGTCGCCGGCATCGCCGATGCGGTGATGGAACGCTGGTTCGCCCCCGGCTTTCGCGCCACGCCGGCGCTGCGGCCCTGGCGCAACATGCTGGCGCGCTGCGATGCGCCGGGCTATGTCGCCGCATGTCGGGCCATCGCCGCCGCCGACCTGACCGGGACCGCCGCCGCCTTGCGCCTGCCCGCGCTGGTGATCGCCGGGGCCGAGGACGGCGCCTCGCCCCCCGAGCAGGTGGGCGCCACCGCCGCGCTGATCCCCGGCGCCGCCTTTCGCGTCATCCCCGGCGCCGGCCATCTGCCCTGTGTCGAAACCCCCGCCGCATGGGCCGCGCTGGTGGCCCCCTTTCTGCAGGATCATGCCCGATGAACGACCGTTACGACCAAGGCATCGCCACCCGCCGCAAGGTGCTGGGCAATGCCCATGTGGACCGTGCCGAGGCCGCCAGGACCGATTTCGACCAACCCTTCCAGACCCTGATCACCGAGGCGGCCTGGGCCCATGTCTGGTCGCGCGGCACGATCAGCCTGCGCGAGCGCTCGATGCTGACCATCGCGCTTCTGGCGGGGCTGGGCAACGATCACGAATTGGCGATGCATATCCGCGCCACCGCCAATACCGGCGCCACGCCCGCCGACGTGATCGAGGCGCTGCTGCATGTCGCCATCTATGCCGGCGTCCCGCGCGCCAATCACGCGATCAAGATTGCCAAGGAAACCTTTGCCGAGATGGAGGCGGCCAAGCGATGACCCTCAGGAATGCGATCGACCGCGGTCCGCTGTTCTTCCGCGACCGAGACTGGCACCCGCCGGCCTATACGCCGGGCTACAAGACCTCGATGACGCGCGCCCCGCATCGCGCGCTGGTGGCGCTCGGCTCGACGCTCAGCGAGGAAACCGGCCCCGCCTTCGGCCATGACATGATCGGGGCGCTGGACAACAACCTGGTGATGAACTTCACCGGCCAGCCCGCCATCGGCGAACGCATCATCATGCATGGCCGGGTGCTGGACGAGAACGGCCGCGGCGTGCCCGGCGTCCTGCTCGAGATCTGGCAGGCCAATGCCGGCGGCCGCTACCGCCACAAGACGGACGGCTACCTGGCGCCGCTCGACCCGAATTTCGGCGGCTGCGGGCGCACGCTGACCGGGCCCGACGGCGGTTATGAATTCCTGACCATCCGCCCCGGCGCCTATCCCTGGCCGAACCATGTCAACAGCTGGCGGCCGATGCATATCCATGTCTCGGTCTTCGGCAGCGGCTTCGGCCAGCGCCTGATCACCCAGATGTATTTCGAGGGCGATCCGCTGATCGCGAAATGCCCGATCGTGAACACCATCGGCCAGGAACGCGCCATCCAGGCGCTGGTCGCGCCGCTCGACATGAACCGGGCGATCCCGATGGACTGCCTGGCCTACAAGTTCGACATCGTGCTGCGCGGCCGCCGCCAGTCGTTTTTCGAGAACCGCAAGGAGGGGATGTGATGCAGCGGCTGGACTATCTCAAGGAAACGCCTTCGCAGACCGCCGGCCCCTATGTCCATATCGGGCTGACGCCGAACGCGCTCGGCAATCCGGGCATCTATCCGCAGGATCTCGGCCGCTCGCCGATCCGCGAAGGCGCCAGGGGACAGCGCATCACCATCACCGGGCGGGTGATCGACGGCGCCGGGATGGTCCTGCGCGACGCGCTGTTTGAAAGCTGGCAGGCCGATGCCGAGGGCATCTATCCCGGCAACGACCCGCGCGGCGCCGCCGATCCCGCCGTCACCGGCTGGGCACGGGTCGCCGCGGATTTCGACACCGGCATCTGGCGGCTGGACAGCATCAAGCCGGGCCGGGTTCCCTTCCCGGACGGCCGGCTGATGGCGCCGCATCTCAATATCTGGCTGGTGGCGCGCGGCATCAATCTGGGCCTGCAGACCCGCATCTATTTCGAAGACGAGGAACAGGCCAATGCCGAATGCCCGGTCCTCGCCCGCATCGAGCACAAGGCGCGCATCCGGACGCTCATGGCCAGGCCGACCGGCCCCGGCACCTATGTTTTCGACTTCCGCCTTCAGGGCGAGGACGAAACCGTCTTCTTCGACGTCTGAACCGGCTCCCGCGCCGCCGGCAGGCCAGGGCATCGCCCCCATGCCCGGCGTGCCCGCCATGCCCCCGCGACACCGGCCGCGGCGGCCGCCCCGTCGCCCGGTGGCCGCCACCGCGTCCCCGACCCTCGCATCTTCTTTCGTGCCCAAATATCCTCGGGGGGTCCGGGGGGCAGACGGCCCCCCGGCGCCGCCATTGCAAAAGGACCGACCGATGCCCGCCTCCGCCGCCGACAGCGCCCTCTATCGCAACCTGTTCTCGGATGACGAGACCGCGGCGCTGTTCACCGACAGCGCCGCCATCCGCGCCATGCTGCTGGTCGAGGGCGCGCTGGCCCGGGTGCAGGCCCGGCTGGGCCTGATCCCGGAAACCGCCGCCGCCTTCATCGACCGCGCCACGCGCGAGGTGCAGATCGACCCCGCCACCCTCGCCGCCGAGACGGCGACCCATGGCGTGCCGGTCCCGGCGCTGGTCGCGGCCTTCCGCAAGGCGATGCAGGCCCCCGAACATGCGCAATACCTGCATTGGGGCGCGACCAGCCAGGACATCATGGATAGCGGCCAGGCTTTGCGCCTGCGCCGGCTGACCGCGATCTGGGACGGGCGGCTCGACCGGCTTGCCGCCGCGCTCGGCCGGCTTGCCCGCGAACATGCCGACCTGCCCATGGCGGCGCGCAGCTATGGCCAGGCGGCGACGCCGACCAGCTTCGGCGCCGTCGTCGCCGGCTGGGGCCATCCGCTGCTGCGCCACCGCGCGCGGCTTGCGGCGCTGGTGCCGGAACTGGCCAGCGTCTCGCTGGGCGGGGCGGCGGGCACGCTCTCGGCCATGGGCGCCCAGGGCCCGGCCATCCGCGCCGGCCTGGCCGAGGCGCTGGGGCTGCAAGATCCGGGCCATGGCTGGCATGCCGAACGCGACCGCATCGGCGCGTTCGCCGCCTGGATGGCCGGGCTTTGCGTCAGCCTTGGCAAGATGGGCGAGGACCTGGTCCTGATGGCGCAAAGCGGCATCGGCGAAATCAGCATCTCCGGTGCCGGCGGGTCCTCGACCATGCCGCAAAAGCGCAATCCGGTCGGCCCCTCGGTACTGGTGGCGCTGGCGCGGCAGGCGGTGGCGCTGGCGGCGGCGCTGCAGGGCGCCGGCATCCACCGCCAGCAACGCGACGGGGCGGCCTGGTTCGTGGAATGGCTGACCCTGCCGCAGCTGTGCATCTCGACCGGGCGGGCGCTGGCGCTGGCGCTGGATCTGTCCGGGCGCATCGCGCCCGATGCCCGGGCCATGGCGCGCGGGCTCGACGAGGGGGCGGGGCTGATCCATGCCGAAGCCTTTACCTTTGCCCTGGCCCGCCGCATGCCGCGCCCCCAGGCGCAGGCCCGGATCCAGGCGCTTTGCGCCGAGGTGCAAGCCGGCGGGGGACCGCTGCCGGTGCTGGTCGCCCGCGACTTTCCCGACCTGGACCTATCCGCCGCCGGCGGGCTCGGCACCGCCCCGGCCGAGGCGCGCGCCTTTGCCGCGGCCGCCGGGGCGTGACCCGAGGGCCGGGCAGGGCCGGGGCCGCCCTTGGCCGCCCCTGGCGTTCCGGTTCCGGGGGTCCTGTTCCGGGCTTTGGCCTGGCAGGCTGCTGAAAAAATCGGTGCGACGGTGCGCCGCGGGTCGGAAGCGGGGAAATCCACCTCAGATCGACCGAAACCAAGCCGTTTTTCAGGCCGGTCTTCGCCAGGACCGAGAAAATATCCGCTGCGATGGCTTGCAGGATCCTTTTTCATTGACCTGCCAGGCTGCGGGCTGCGGATTCCGCCCCGTCGGCCGGCGGCGCATCTGCGACCTTGCGCCGGGCGCAGGGCAGGACGGGTTGCGCCGCGCGGCCTGCCGGCGCAACCATCGGCGAACATGCAGGAAAGGAAGGACCGATGACCAAGACGATCCTGGGCCTTGGCGGCAGTTTGCGGCGCGCTTCGTTCAATGCCGGGCTGCTGCGGGCCGCGGGCGAACTGGCCCCCGAGGGCGTGGAAATCCGGGTCGGCACGATTCGCGGCGTGCCGCTCTATGACGGCGACCAGGAGGCGGCATCGGGCCTGCCCGAGCCGGTGCGCATCCTGCAATCGCAGCTTGCGGCGGCCGACGGGCTGCTGCTGGTATCGCCGGAATACAATAACGGCGTGCCGGGCGTCTTCAAGAATGCCATCGACTGGATGTCGCGGGGCGAGGGGCTGGCGCTTGTCGCCGACAAGCCGACGGCGGTGATCGGCGCCTCGCCCGGCGGATTCGGCACCGTTCTGGCGCAGGCCCATTGGCTGCCGGTGCTGCGCACGCTCAAGGCGGCGCTGTGGACCGGCGGGCGCATGATGGTGGCGCGCGCCGGCTCGGTCTTCGACGATCAGGGCAACCTGACCGACGCCCGCACCCGCGACCAGCTGCGCGATTTCCTCAAGGGGTTTGCCGGCTGCCTCTAGCCGCCGGTTGTCCCGGCCGTGTCCGGGACCCGGCTGGACCTGGCCCCGGAACCCGGTGACAGGACCCGGATATTGGCCCGGGATCCTGTCTCAGATCCCGGCCCCTTGCGGCCGGGGCGGGGGCGGTCGTGCCGGTGAATGCGAAAGGCAGCCCCGAAAGGCTGCCCCGGAGCCGCGATCGCGAAGCGCGATCACTCGGCGGCGAAGACTGCGGCAAATTGCCCGCACCAATCGTTCGATTTGACCACCGGCCAATAGCCCCGGGTATCCGCGTCCTTCTGGGTCACGGGCGGGTTGGCGCGGCACAGGCCGGAATCGGACAGCGTGCTGGCGGAGTTGGCGACGTGGTCCTCATAGAACGCGCAGGCGCTGCAAGCGGTTTTCGTCATGGCTGTTTCTCCTGTCTGGCGAGCTGTTTCCAGGGTGGCTGGCTGGCATCGTGCTGGCTGGCGACCTTGACGGGGATATAGCCTGCGATTCGCGGATGGTCAAGAAATAATCTTGCAAAAACAAATAGTTGACAGAATTACTTGGCGTTTTCTTCCTGATCCGAACACTCGGATTTCGCATTTGCGTCCTGTGAAAAACGCTCGGGAAAGGGCGGCGGCATCAGCTCTGGCCCCGGCTCTGGCCTCGGCCGGGCCTCGTCGCGCCGCTATTCCCGCGCCCGCGCGGTTCGGGCTGTCAGGAAAGCTTTACGATATTGCACCGAATCCGTCATCGAAGCCCGCTATCAGCGCCCCAACCGTCTTGCGGAGGCCGCCGTGCTTGCAGTCCAGAACGTCACCCGCGTCTTTTCCGGCCGCGCTGCTGTGGACGATATCAGCTTTACCGTCGACGGACCGGCCTTTGTCGGCATCATCGGCCGGTCAGGGGCGGGCAAATCGACCTTTTTGCGGATGATGAACCGGCTGACCGACGCGACGGCGGGCCGGATCTGCGTCGACGGCCGCGACATCCTGGCGCTGCGCGGCCGCGA
>Ga0164243_10007772_pt1 | contig 15951 bp, 9 predicted proteins | sample OricompcompostOP_FD_108781 | JGI IMG/M metagenome (GOLD analysis project Ga0164243, IMG submission 108781) | Organic Plus compost microbial communities from Emeryville, California, USA - Original compost - Organic plus compost (OP) | ecosystem: Engineered > Solid waste > Mixed feedstock >...
CTGGTTCCAGCGGGCGCGGCATGCAAGGAAGGGCTCGGCCGCACGCAACTTCTATGTCTGGAACGATGATGACGAGCGCTATCCCGAGACGCGCATCATCTTCCTGGATACCGAGAAATCGAACTGGACCTGGGACCCGGTGGCGGGCCAGTTCTTTTGGCATCGCTTCTATTCGCACCAGCCTGACCTCAATTTCGATAATCCGCGGGTGCTGGAAGCGGTCACCAAGATCATGCATTACTGGCTCGACATGGGGGTGGACGGCCTGAGGCTCGACGCTATCCCCTATCTTGTCGAGCGTGACGGGACCAACAACGAGAACCTGCCCGAGACGCATGAGATCCTGAAGAAGATCCGAAAAGCGCTGGACGAGAAATATCCCGACCGGATGCTGCTCGCCGAGGCCAACCAATGGCCCGAGGATACGCGTCCCTATTTTGGCGAGGGTGACGAGTGCCATATGGCATTCCACTTCCCGCTGATGCCGCGCATCTACATGGCGCTGGCGCAGGAGGATCGCCATCCGATCTCCGACATCATGCGGCAGACACCGGAAATCCCGGAAACCTGCCAGTGGGCGATTTTCCTCCGAAACCATGACGAGCTGACGCTCGAAATGGTGACCGATCGCGAGCGCGATTATCTCTGGCGCACCTATGCGGAGGATGTGCGCGCGCGCATCAATCTCGGGATTCGCAGGCGGCTTGCGCCGCTGATGCAGAACGACCGGCGCAAGATCGAGCTGATGAATGCGCTGCTCTTCTCAATGCCAGGAACGCCTGTCGTCTATTACGGCGACGAGCTTGGCATGGGTGACAACATTTATCTGGGCGACAGGGATGGCGTGCGCACGCCCATGCAGTGGTCTCCCGACCGCAACGGCGGCTTCTCGCGTGCCAATCCGCAGGCACTCTACCTGCCGCCGATCATGGATCCAGTCTACGGCTACCAGACAATCAATGTAGAAGCGCAGGAGGCGGACCCATCGTCGCTGCTCAACTGGGTGCGCCGCATGATCGGCGTGCGCAAGCAGCATTCCGCCTTCGGCCGCGGCGACTTCACCATGCTCTATCCCCGCAACCGGCGCATCCTTGCCTATACCCGCAGCGATGCAAGCGAGACGATACTCTGTGTGGCCAACCTCTCCCGCTCACCGCAGGCGGTGGAGCTCGATCTCTCCAAGCACCGCGGTTGCGTGCCCGTCGAGCTGATCAGCCAATCGCCATTCCCGCCGATCGGCGACCTGCCGTATATGCTCACGCTTACGGGTTACGGAACCTTCTGGTTCGTGCTCGCGAGCGAGGCGCAGGCGCCCGACTGGCACAGCAATGTGCCCGAGCCGCTGCCTGAATTCATCACGCTCACCGTCATGGGCGGGCACATCGAGCGGGCGCTGGAAGGGCGCGAGCGGCGGCAACTCGAACAGGATGTACTGCCGCAGTTCATGCTCCGGCAGCGCTGGTACGGCGCCAAGGGCGAGACCATCCGCGCGACGGGCATCAGGGAAATCGCCAAGCTCGGCAATGAAGCAGGGTTGCTCACGATAGCGGATGTTGATCTCTCCGTATCCGGCAAACAGCAATACCTTCTGCCGCTCACGATGCTATGGGGCGAGGAAAACGTGCAGTTCGGAGCGCCCAAGCTTTCCGTGACGCTCGCGCGCGTGCGCAAAGGGCCGCAACTCGGCGCTCTGATCGACGGCTCCTATGACGACCGCTTCGCCTCCGAACTCATGCGACGCATGCAGGAAAATCAGGAGCTGGAGGTGCCGGGCGGACGGCTGCGCTTCTACGGCACCGAACAGCTCAAGAGCATGCAGTTCGACGAGCCACCGATCCCGCTCGCCGGCGAGCAAAGCAATGTATCGGTCGCCTTCGACCGGCAGGCACTCCTCAAGATCTTTCGCCGGTTACAGCCGGGCGACCAACCCGAGGTAGAGGTGGCGCAGTTCCTGACCGAAGTGGCTGGGTTCAAGAACACGCCGGCCTTTCTCGGCACCGTGGAATATGAGGAGGACGGCGGGGCGAAGACGGTACTCGCAAGCGTCTCCGGCTTCGTCGAAAACCAGGGAGATGCCTGGAGCGTTTTTGTGCACGCGCTTGAGCGGCAGATCGAGGATGAGATCCTTGCGCCGCCCGCCGCTGGCGCGGTGCCAACCGAGGGTCCGACCGCCCAGTTCCTCTACCCACTCGATCTGCTCCGCCGGCTGGGCGAGCGGACGGGCGAGATGCACTCCGCGCTTGCGATAGAGACCGATCTTAATGCCTTCCGGTGTGAGCCCATCCGCCGTTCCGATATTTCGAGTTGGGTCAGGGATGCAAAACGGCAGGCCGCTACCGCCCGCGAAGGCCTTGAGCGCAACAGGGAGCGCCTTCCCGTCGGAACGATAGAGAGCGCCGAGCAACTGCTGTCGCTGAAACAGGAAATTGACAGGCGCCTGGCGGCGCTCTCGAAGATCGTGCCGTCCGGCGGGAAGTCACGCATCCATGGTGACTATCACCTGGGCCAGGTGCTCGTTTCCAAGCAGGACCTCTACATCATCGATTTCGAGGGCGAGCCGCGGCGCAGCCTGGAAGAACGCCGAGGCAAAAGCTCGCCGCTGCGGGACGTGGCGGGAATGCTCCGCTCCTTCGATTACGCGGCGTGGGCGGCAGTGCGCCAGGTGGCGGCGCGCCTGCCGGATCAAACGCGTGACAGCGGCGCTCTCGCGCGCCAGTGGCGCGAGCGGATGAGTGAGGAGTTCCTGGAGGGCTATCTCGCGACGGCCGCAGGTGCCCGGAACCAAACGGCGGATGAGGACGCTTGGCAGGCATTGCTTGAACTTTTCCTGCTGCAGAAGGGTTTCTACGAAATCAATTACGAACTTTCCAACCGCCCGGACTGGGTCGGGATACCGGTGCAGGGCGTCCTCGACCTTATCGAGAGGAGAAGCGCATGAATGTGGCGGCCGAGGCGGCTCCTTGGAGACTCGACGACCCGCATGCCATCGGTGCGCTGGTGGCAGGCCGGCACGGAGATCCGTTCTCGATCCTTGGGCCGCATCAAACAGCGGCAGGTATCGTCTTGCGCGTGTTGCGCCCAGAGGCCGAAACGGCCGAAGCGATCGATCCGGACACCGGCGGCAGCCTGGGAAAGATGCTGCGGCGTCATGCACGCGGTTTCTTCGAAGGTTTGATCTCGAAGGAGCAGGCGGTTCCGAAATACCGGATCCGCTTCACGCGGGAGGGCGCCACCTGGGACGAGGAGGACCCTTACCGTTTTCCCAGCACCTTCGGGGAGCTTGACCTTTATCTCCTGGGGGAGGGGCGCCATGAGCGGCTCTATGAAAAGCTCGGCGCGCACCCGATGACCTGCGATGGTGTGGCCGGAACGCGCTTCGCCGTCTGGGCTCCCAACGCAAGCCGCGTCAGCGTCGTCGGCAACTTCAATGGTTGGGATGGGCGCCGCCACCAGATGCGCCTCCATCCGGGTGTTGGCATCTGGGAGATCTTCGTGCCGGATGTGCGGCCGGGTGAGCTCTACAAATACGAGATCATCGGTGGGAACGGTGAGCTGTTGCCGTCAAAGGCCGATCCCGTGGGCTTCCGGGCCGAAGTGCCCCCGGCGACTGCGTCCGTCATTCATGGTTTGCCCCGCATGGAGTGGGGAGACGGCGGCTGGATGGAGCATCGGCTAGGGCGGAACGACCGCCGCGCCCCGATCTCGATTTACGAAGTGCATCTCGGATCCTGGAGGCGCCGTCCCGATGGCGGCTATCTCTCCTATGACGAACTGGCCGACCAACTGATCCCCTACGTGAAGGACCTGGGCTTCACCCATATCGAGTGTATGCCGATCAGTGAGCATCCGTTCTCCGGCTCATGGGGATACCAGCCGGTAGGGCTTTACGCGCCCACCAGCCGTTTCGGCACGCCGGAGGAATTCGCCCGCTTCATCGATCGTTGTCATCAGGAAGGGCTCGGCGTCATCATCGACTGGGTGCCGGCGCATTTTCCCTCGGATGCGCATGGACTTGCCCGCTTCGACGGCACGGCGCTCTACGAGCATGCCGACCCGCGGCTCGGCTTTCATCGCGACTGGAACACGCTGATCTATAATTTTGGCCGGCGCGAGGTCGCAAATTTTCTCACCGCCAATGCGCTCTTCTGGCTCGACCGGTACCACGTGGACGGACTCAGGGTCGATGCGGTCGCCTCGATGCTCTATCTCGACTACAGCCGGCAGCCGGGCGAGTGGATCCCCAACATCCGTGGCGGTAACGAGAATCTCGAGGCAATCGCCTTCCTTCGCGATACGAACACTGCGCTGTTTTCATCCCATCGAGGGGCCACCTCGATCGCCGAGGAATCGACGGCCTTTCCGGGCGTGTCGCGGCCTGTCTATGCCGGCGGTCTGGGCTTCGGCTTCAAGTGGAACATGGGCTGGATGCACGACACGCTGAGTTACATGCAGCAGGAGCCCATCCACCGCCGCCACCACCACGACCGCATGACCTTCGGTCTGGTGTACGCCTTCTCCGAAAACTTCGTGCTGCCGCTCAGTCATGATGAGGTGGTGCACGGCAAGGGCTCCTTGATCCGCCGGATGCCGGGCGATCGCTGGCAGAGATTTGCGAACCTGCGCGCCTACTTTACCTTCATGTGGACCCATCCGGGCAAGAAGCTGCTCTTCATGGGGGGCGAGTTCGGCCAGGAGCGCGAGTGGAACCATGATTGGCAGCTCGATTGGCACCATCTCGATGATCCGATGCACCGGGGTGTGCGCGATCTAATTCGCGACCTGAACAACATTTATCGGAACGAGAAGGCCTTGCACGAGTTGGACTGCGAGCCCGAAGGCTTCGAGTGGATTGATGCTTCAGACCCTGGCCTCAGCGTCTACATCTATCTGCGCAAGAATGAAGGCGGGCGGCCGGTTGTGGTCGCCTGCAATTTCACTCCGGTCGTGCGGGACGATTTCCGCATCGGCCTTCCCTTCGCCGGATCGTGGCGGGAAATTCTCAACAGCGACGACCACCGCTACGGCGGTTCGGGCGTCACCAATGAAACTGTAATGGCCGGTGATCCCCCGTGGCACGGCCGCCCAGCTTCAGCGAGCGTGAGACTGCCGCCGCTCGGCACTCTCGTTCTCGCTTACGAAGCATAGCAAGGGAGCGAATGTGCGCGTAGATGTCGGCCTGCCATACCCGCTCGGTGCCACCTGGGACGGGTCCGGAGTAAATGTCGCAGTCTTTTCGGCCCATGCCGAAAAGGTCGAGTTATGCCTCTTTGATGCCCAGGGTAGGCGTGAGATCCGCCGGATCGCGTTGCCGGAATATACGCACGAGGTCTGGCACGGCTATTTTCCAGACATGCGACCGGGGCAGGTTTACGGCCTCCGCGCCTATGGCCCGTACGATCCCGCCAATGGCCACCGTTTCAATCCGAACAAGCTGCTGATCGATCCGTACGCGAAGCTGCTCTTGGGCGATATACGTTGGCACGATGCCTGCTTCGGCTACCGTGTGGGCTCGTCGCGGCAGGACCTCACCATGGACCGGCGCGACTCCGCCTTTGTCATGCCGAAATGCGTGGTCACCGACAATGCCGCCACATGGGGCAACGATCTACGCCCGCATCGGGCCTGGGGAGAGACCATCATCTACGAGGCCCATGTAAAGGGCATGACAGCCCTGCATCCGAAAGTGCCGGAGCAGTTGCGGGGCACGTTTGGCGGTCTCGCGGATTCCCGCGTCATCGATTACCTGGTGAAGCTTGGCATCACGGCGATCGAGTTCCTTCCCGTACAGGCCTTTTTCGACGACCGTTATCTCGTTGAGAAGCGGCTTGCCAATTACTGGGGCTATAACACGATTGGCTTCTTTGCGCCGGCGCCGCGTTACATTTCGCCGGGCGGCGGGCTGCATGAATTCAAGCGTATGGTTCGCAAGCTGCACGAAGCCGGGATCGAGGTCATCCTCGACGTGGTCTACAATCACACGGCCGAGGGAAACGAGATGGGACCGACCCTCTCCTTTCGCGGGCTTGACAACGCCAGCTATTATATCCTCGGCGATGATCCGCGCTATTACTACGACACCACCGGCTGCGGGAACACGCTGAACCTGAAGCATCCCCGTGTCCTGCAGATGGTGATGGATTCGCTCCGCTACTGGGTCGAGGAATGCCATGTCGACGGTTTCCGCTTCGACCTGGCAACCGCACTCGGCCGCGAACGGGACAGTTTCGAGCCCTCTTCCGTGTTCTTCGATACGGTGCGGCAGGATCCCGTCCTTTCGCGTGTAAAGCTGATCGCGGAACCCTGGGACCTTGGGCCGGATGGCTACCAGCTCGGGAACTTTCCGCCGGGATGGGCTGAGTGGAATGGTGCCTACCGTGACTGGGTCCGCGCCTTCTGGCGTGGTGACGAGCGAACGGCGCCCGATCTTGCCAGCGGGCTTCTCGGCTCGGCAGGCATGTTCGACAGCCGCGGCCGGCGGCCATGGGCGAGCGTCAACTTCATCACCGCCCACGACGGTTTCACGCTGGCGGACCTCTACGCTTACAACGAGCGGCACAACGAAGCGAACAAGGAGGACAATCGCGACGGCCACTCCGACAACCGCAGCTGGAATTGCGGTGTGGAGGGACCCACCGACGATGAAGGCATTCGCGCGCTGCGCGCAAAGATGCGACGCAATGCAATGGCGACGCTCCTGCTTTCGCAGGGCACACCCATGATCCTGATGGGCGACGAAATCGGCCGCACCCAGCATGGGAACAACAACGCCTATTGCCAGGACAATGAAATGAACTGGCTCTCGTGGGAAGAGCTTGATCCCGAGGACGAGGCCTTTCTGCAGTTTATGCGCCGGCTCATTGGCTATCGCCGCTCGCGCCCGCGATTCCTGTCCAAAAACTTTCTTCATGGGCAGGTGGTTGCCGAAAAATACCACGATGTTTCGTGGCTCCGGGCGACCGGAGAACCCATGACCGACGAGGACTGGACCGATCCGGGGCTGAAAAGCCTCGGTCTTCTGCATTGCGACGAACGTGGCTTTTGCATCCTCATTCTTATCAACGGCTTCCATGAGCCGGTCGAATTCAATCTTCCGCGGGAACTGGGCGCTGCCGGCTGGAAGGCGGTCATGCGTACCGACACAGGCCAATGGCCGATCTGGGAAGCGATGCGAACGCCGCACAAGCTTCAGGTGGCCGACCGGTCGATGATCGTTCTTGAAGGTCGAGTACGATGACCCGCTGCCTGGTCGAACCCCGCTGGGGTGCCCGTCTTGAGCGGGACGGGACAGCCACGTTCCGCCTCTGGGCGCCCGCGGTCGATCGCCTAAGGCTCAGGTTGGACCAGGCGCAAGAGCACGATATGCGGCGCGGCGATGACGGCTGGTTCGAACTGAAGCTGACTGGTCTTCCAGAATGCACGCGCTACCAGTTCGTCCTCCCCGACGGCATGGCGGTTCCCGATCCTGCTTCCCGCGCCCAGGTGGAGGATGTTCATGGACCTAGCATGCTTGTCGGCTCCGCCTTCGACTGGCAGACAATGGACTGGTCCGGTCGTCCATGGGAAGAGGCGGTCATCTACGAGCTGCATCCCGGTACGTTCTCACGCGAAGGCGGTTTCGACGGCATCCGGCGCAAGCTCGATTACCTTGCCGATGTTGGCTTCACGGCAATCGAGATCATGCCTGTTGCGCAGTTTTCCGGCATGCGCGGCTGGGGGTATGACGGCGTGCTGCCCTATTGCCCGCATTCTGCCTATGGCGGTGTCGCCGGCCTGAAAAAGCTGGTGGATGCCGCACACAAGCGCGGGCTGATGATGATCCTCGACGTCGTCTACAATCACTTCGGTCCGGACGGCAATTATATCAGCCTCTACGCTCCCCAGTTTTTCGATCCTGAAAGGCAGACCCCTTGGGGTCCTGCTATCCGCTTCGAGGAGCCGGCGGTGCGCGATTTATTCCTCGGCAATCCCGTGTATTGGCTGGAGGAATTCCGCTTCGACGGACTGCGCTTCGATGCCATCGACCAGATCAAGGATGTGAGCAAGGTTCCCATCCTTGAGGAGATGGCACGCCACATCCGCGAGCGTTTCGCGGGTCGCGAGGTCCATCTCATGACCGAGGATGAGCGCAACGTCGTATCGCTCCATCCGCGCGACAGGAATAATCGTCCGGTTCTCTTCACCGCCGAGTGGAACGATGATTTCCACCACGCCGCCCATTGTATCGCGACGGGAGAGGATACCGGCTACTACGCGGCCTTCGCGAATGATCCCGCCGGTCATCTCGCGCGGGCGCTTGCAGAAGGGTTCTGCTACCAAGGCGAGCCGTATGTGCCGCGTGAAGGCAAGCCGCGCGGTGTGCCAAGTGCTGGCCAGCCGCCCGCAGCTTTCGTCGATTTTCTCCAGAACCACGACCAGATCGGCAACCGGGCTTTCGGTGAGCGGCTCATTACGCTGGCCGACGAAGAAATGGTTGAATTGCTTACGGCGGTGCTCCTGCTCAACCCGCAGATACCCCTCGTTTTCATGGGAGAGGAGTTCGGCGAGACCAATCCGTTCCTTTTCTTCACCGACTTTCATGGCGACCTGGCCAAGGCTGTGCGGGAAGGAAGGCGGCGCGAATTCGCGGATTTCAGCAATTTCAGCAGCGAGGAGGCGGAACGCATCCCCGACCCCAATGCGTTCTCCACCTTCGAGGCTTCGATGCTCGACTGGGACCGCGTCGAGACAGTGCCCGGGCGCCGACGCCTCGATCTTTTCCGCCGCTTGCTGCAGGTCCGGCGCGCGCACATCGGCCCCCTTCTTTCAGCTATGAGAACGATGCAGGGGCAGTCGCAGCGTTTGGGAGAGCAGGCATTCTCGGTACGCTGGAAAACGGGCGAATCCACTCTTTGCATGGTGGCCAATTTCGCCACGGCCGATGTGGCTGTCGGCGAGGATTTCGCCTCTTTCAGGGAGATCTACGAGAGCCGGGAAGGCGTCCTGACGGAACTGGAGAAGGGAAATCTCCTGGCCAGGACCGTGTCGGTACTGATCGACGGCAAGCGAGGAGCCAACCCATGATGGCAAACCTTGAGCGACTGACGGCTTCCCATGGCATCATTCGTTCCTATCGGGCGCTGGACGGCACCATTTCGCGCGCCTCGGATGACGCGATCAGGGCCATCCTCAAGGTGCTGGGCGTTCAGGAAGAGGAGGGCGAGTCTTCGCCTGATCTGCCGGGCGAATTCCCCCCCTTGCCGCGAGCGCCGGAAGGCGTTGCGTGTTTTCTGCCTGAGTTCCTTCAGAATGGCCGGGGATGGGGCATCACCTGCCAGCTCTATGGCCTCCGCTCGGCCAGGAATTGGGGCATCGGTGATTTCGAGGACCTTGCGCGGCTTGGCGAAATGGCAGGCCGGATGGGTGCCGACTTCCTGGGCGTCAACCCGCTTCATGCGCTGTTCCTTGCCGAGCCGCAAAGGGCAAGTCCGTTCTCGCCAAGCGAACGCAACTTCCTGAATCCGCTTTATATCGCCATCGACCAGGTCGAGGGTTTCGACGCCACGTCAGACCTGGATGAAAGCGCTCTCGCGCCGCTCAGAGGCGGCGATCTCGTCGACTACAAGGTCGTTGCGGAGCACAAGCTAAGCGTGTTGCGGCGCATTCACCAGCGCGTGCGCGGATCGGATCGGGAGATGCTTGACCGTTTCCGCGAAGCCGGCGGTGAGCCGCTGCGGCGCTACGCTCTCTTTGAAGCGATCAGTCTGGAAATGATGCGCCGCGGGGCCGGTGCCGGCTGGCATGCATGGCCCGAGGAATACCAGGATCCGGACAGCGATGCGGTCGCGCAATTCGCGCGTGAGCATGAGGAGGAGTTACACTTCCAGATCTGGCTGCAATGGACTGCAGACCGGCAACTCGGCGGCGCTGCAAAGCGACTGCGCGATGCGGGCATGCGGATCGGACTTTACCTCGACCTCGCCGTCGGCACCGCGCCGGATGGCGCGGCCACCTGGAGCGATCGAACGCTCACCGTCATCGGCGTGGAAATCGGCGCCCCCCCGGACATGTTCAATCCGGATGGCCAATGTTGGGGTCTCGCGCCGCTGTCCCCGTCCGAGATTACGGAGCGGGAATTCCGGCCGGTGCGCCGATCGTATGAGACGATCCTGCGATACGCGGGAGCGCTGCGCATCGACCACGCGATGAGCCTCTACCGCTTGTTCTGGATACCGACAGGCTTTCCTGCAGGGGAGGGCGCTTCTGTGCTTTATCCCATGCCGGAGATCTTGCGCAGGCTCGCCGAAGCCTCGCAGGCTTCCAGGGCCTTGATCATAGGTGAAGACCTTGGCGTGGTGCCGGAAGGGTTCCGCGACGAAATGGACCGGGCGAACCTGCTTGGCTACCGAATCTTCTATTTCGAGCGCAACGATCATGGCTTCATCTCTCCGGAGCACTGGCCGCGCTCCGCGCTCGCATGCATCGGCAGCCATGACACCAACACGCTTGCCGGCTGGTGGACAAGCAGCGATATCGACCTGCGCGAAAAGATCGGCCTTTTCGACGCCGAGGTTGCACGCAAAGAGCGCGAGCGGCGGTACTGGGAAAAAAGCCAGGCGATTGAAATGCTGCGCAGCCGCGGCCAGCACGATGTCGGCGAGGAGTTCAGCGAAGCCGCTGCAGCGGGGATCCATCGCCTCGTCGCGAGTGCGCCGTCCCGGCTCTTCGCGGCGCAGATGGAGGACCTGCTCGGGCTCACCGATCAGCCGAACATTCCTGGCACGGTCGAGGAGCATCCGAACTGGAGACGAAAACTCCCAGTACCAATCGAAGAGCTGGAAAGCTCGCCCATCCTGCGGGCGGTTGTAGCCGCGATCCGGCAGGAGAGGCCGCGCTCATGACGATACCTCGCTCCACCTACCGGCTGCAGTTCCGTGAGGGCATGACCTTCGAACGGGCGGCGGAAATCGTGCCCTATCTTGCCGATCTCGGCATCAGCCACATCTATGCCTCGCCGATCTTCTCCGCTGCTCCGGATTCCACACACGGCTACGACGTGGCCGACCATCAGCAACTGGATCCTGTTCTTGGCGGCGAGGAAGGATTTGTCAGGCTGGCGGAGGCTCTCAAGGCGCATGATCTCGGCCTGCTCCTCGACATCGTACCGAACCACATGGCGGTCTCGACGGCAAATCCCTGGTGGCGCGACGTGCTGAAGCATGGGCGCGAAAGTGCTTTCGCAGGTCATTTCGATATCGATTGGAACGCACCGAAGCTGCTCCTGCCGGTCCTGGGCGAACCCTATGGCGAGGCGCTTTCCGAAAACAAGATCGAACTCAGGATTGACGAAGAAACCGGCGAGCCCGTCTTCAGCTATTACACCCTTTCATTGCCGCTTGCACCGTCATCGCTCTCGCTTATCGGCGAAATGGACGCGGTTTTATCCGGGCAAGCGTTGGCGAAGGTGAATGCCAATAAAGACCTCCTTCACCAGGTGCATGAGGCGCAGGTCTGGAGGCTGGCCTATTGGCGGCTCGCGCGGGAGGCGCTCACCTATCGCCGCTTCTTCGAAATTTCCGACCTGATTGGCGTGCGGGTGGAGGACCCCGCTGTATTCGCGGATGTCCACAGCCTTCCTTTGCGGCTCGTCCGCGAAGGCATTGTAGATGGCCTGCGCATCGATCACATCGACGGCTTGGCCGATCCGAAGGGCTATCTGGCGCAGCTTGCCCAGTCTTCGGGGCTCGATTACGTTCTGGTGGAGAAGATCCTTGCCGGGGACGAGGACCTGCGGTCCGACTGGCATTGCGCCGGCACCACCGGCTACGAGGTTGCGCGGCTCATCACTGCTCTTCAGGTGGAATCTTTCCAGAAGGATTCCATGACAAAAGGATGGACCCGCTTCACTGGCGGCGATCCCGATTTCCCGCATCAGGTCCTTGCTGCCAAGCGGCGCATATTGACGGTGAACCTCGCGGGTGAACTCGATGCGCTGGTGCGGATGGCCGAAGCGATAGCCGCCGAGGATATCTCGACGCGGGACTTCGGCCGGGACGCCCTTCGGCTGGCAATCGTGGAGCTTGCCGCTGCGATGCCTGTATATCGGACCTACATCGACGGGGACGGCCCTACTGCGGAAGACCGGGCTGTGGTTGATCGAGCGGTGGGACGCGTCGAGCGCGGACGCGAGGTGGAGGACGACCGGGTCATCTCCTTCATCGCGTCACTTCTGCTCGAACCGGTGCATGGCTCGGAGATGCGGACGACCTTCATAAACCGTTTCCAGCAGACGACCGGCCCGCTTATGGCCAAGGCCGTGGAGGATACGGTCTTCTACCGCTTCAATCGTCTCATTGCCTTGAATGAGGTCGGTGCGGAGCCCGATGAATTCGGGCTAGAGCCGGAAGCCTTCCACGCCGCCATGAAGGAGCGCGCGGAAAAGTGGCCTCACGCCTTGTCCGCAACGGCCACCCACGACACGAAGCGGGGAGAGGACGGCCGTGCCCGACTGGCGGTAATCAGCGAAATGCCGCAGGAATGGGCGGCGGCCATATCGCGCTGGCATGAGGCAGCCGAGGATCTGCAGGAAGACCTTCCACGCGGCCCGGCACCGACGCCAGGGGCGGAGTGGCTGTTTTACCAGGCGCTTGCAGGGGCATGGCCTGCGGACCTGTCGCTGCAGGACGAACAGGGTCTTCAGGAACTTGCCGATCGCCTCGTCGCATTCATGACCAAGGCGCTCAGGGAAGCAAAGCGTCATACGAGCTGGACCGACCAGAACGAGCCTTACGAGAGCGCTGTCGAAAACTACGTCCGCGGCATCTTCGCGCCCGAGCGGAGGAGCTTTCTGCGCGAGGTTCGCGCGACCGTTGCCGCTCTGGAGCCGGCGGGCATCATCAACAGCCTTGCGCAACTGGTGATGAAGCTCACCCTTCCCGGCGTGCCCGACATCTATCAAGGCTGCGAGCTCCTCGATTACAGCATGGTCGATCCGGACAACCGCCGGCCCGTCGATTTCGATATCAGGCGGCAGCTCCTTACCGAAGTGAAGGAGATGCCGGTCGCCGAGGCCATGGAACGCTGGCGCGAAGGACTGCCGAAGCTGTGGCTGCTTTATCGGCTCCTGGATCTCAGGAGGACGCACAAGAACCTTTTCGATCGGGGAAGCTACGAGCCGGTGGAGATTGTCGGCGACGAAAATCTGCATGCCATTGCCTTTGCGCGGGTCTTTGAAGGCAAACAAATCGTCGTCGCGGTTCCACGCCTTATCCTGCGGCACTGCGAGCCGGGCAGGCGCTCGTGGATCAGCAGCGCCTTCGCGCGCACCAGATTGCTGCTTCCGGGTGGTGCGAGCCGATATAGAACACTGACCGGCGAAGAGATAAGCGGAAGGGAAGTCGCTCTTTCAGAGCTTTGGAGCGATCTCCCGGTGGCGGTGCTGAAAGCGGAATAGGCGCGAGGTCAGAATTTTCCTAAGCCGATTCTTTCGGCCGCTTCGGGCCTCCCGAACCGGAGCGCTCCGTGCCGGCGCCGGGATCGCCGATTTCCTCGCTTGTAGCAGCAGGCGTGGACGCGGCCGCAGCCTTGCTTCTGCCGCGCCGCGACCGGCCGGAAGAGTTTTCTTCTGCCTGCGGAAAATCTTCGGGCATCGGCGGAATCTCTGCGCCCTCCTCTCCGGCCTGCCCGCCTTCTTCGGCTTCGACCTCGCGGGCGGCTTGTACCCAATGATCCCATTCCCGGCCTTCGGGTCGCCCCTCGCTCTCCCAGATGGCGTAGGCGCGGCGCCTGATCTTCTCTTCCCGCTCCGATGACATGGCACGTCCCTCCATTTTCCCTGAAACTTGCTGGTGGCGACATAGTTCCGGGGGATCGGAGCGATTTGGCGGCGGATTGCCTTTTGGATTCGCACAAAATTGGGCGACGGCGTTCGCCTGACCGAGTGATGCGTAAAGCGGCTACGGAGGCTAGGCGAGCGAAAGTTCCACCGGGACGTTTAGCGAATTGCTCACCGTGCACAATTCCTTGCCGCGCTTGAGCAACTGCTTTGCTGTGTCGCCGTCGGGAACGCGCTCCAGCGTCACGGCCGCTTCTATCTGACCCACGCGGTGCGGCAGGTCGAGAGCCCGGGTACCGCTTGTCGAAACCTCCACCTGACCCACATCGAGCTTCATCTGATCGGCGGCCATGGCGATCGAGATGGCAAGGCATGACCCGACTGCAGTCAAAAGAATTTCGACCGGGGATGCGGCGTCGTCTCCCGGCGGCGAACTGATGGCGAGAACCTGCGTCGGCGCGCTCTGGACCGTCACCCGCCCGCCGTTAAGCCGTGCGACAAGCGGACCGTAGGTCTTCGGCTTCAGTCTGATCGCCATCATAATCTCCAATCTGTACCGGGAGAAAAATCGACTGCAGGTGAGACAGGATCTTTACCGCCGCCGGCGTGGACGATGCAAGCCAGCTTCGCCCCCAATCCATCACTTCGGACACGAAGATTAACCGGGATCATTCGGATGATCCCGCTTCTCTGCTATCTTGAACTGGTAAGTGAAATCGCCTTTCCTTCTTACTTCCTACAAGAGAGGATTGCCATGAGCATTACTCGACGCACAGTGGTAAAAACCGCCGTCGCCGGGACGGCAGCGCTTGGCGTAACGCCGGGCCTTATCTCGTCCATCCTGGCGCAGGAAACACAAGCAAACACCATACCCATGGAAGGAGGCGAGGTCACAATCCATCCCGTCAGCCATGCATCGCTGGTGCTGGAGGCCGGAGACATTGTGATCTATGCAGATCCGGTGGGGGAGGCATCCGCTTACGAAGCCCTTCCGCCTCCGAACCTGATCCTTGTTACACACGAACATCAGGATCACTTCCAGCCCGAAACGCTCGCAGCCCTGGTGGGCGAGGGGACGAAGTTGATCACCAATCCTTCGGTCCTGGAGAAACTACCCGAGGAGCTGCGCGGCGTAGCCTCGCAGATGGCAAACGGCGAAAGCACCGAAGCGGCCGGCATAAGCATAGAAGCGATACCGGCCTACAATACGACGGAGGAGCGCCTGCAGTATCACCCCAAGGGGCGTGACAACGGCTATATTCTCACCGTCGGCGGAGCGCGGATCTACATTGCCGGGGATACGGAAGACATCCCGGAGATGCGGGCGCTTGAGGACATCGACCTCGCTTTCGTGCCTATGAACTTGCCTTATACAATGAGCGTCGAGCAGGCGGCCGACGCCGTCGCCGCGTTCAAGCCGAAGGTCGTTTACCCGTATCACCACCAGGGCAGCGACGTGGAGAAGTTCAAGAGCCTGGTCGAAAAGGCAGGCGACCAGATCGAGGTACGCCTCGCCAACTGGTACTGAGAGGCCGGCGCGGCTTACCGCGCCGGGAATCCACGGGCAGGTTCTAATAGACCACCACGCTCCTGATGCTCTCGCCGGAGTGCATCAGGTCGAAGCCCTTGTTGATCTCGTCCAGCTTCAGGATGTGTGTGATCATCGGGTCGATCTCGATCTTGCCTTCCATGTACCAGTCGACAATCTTCGGCACGTCGGTGCGTCCGCGCGCGCCGCCGAAGGCGGTGCCCTTCCATACGCGGCCGGTGACGAGCTGGAATGGACGCGTCGAGATCTCCTGGCCGGCACCGGCGACGCCGATAATGATCGACTGGCCCCAGCCGCGATGGGCTGATTCCAACGCCTGGCGCATGACGGTCACATTGCCGGTGCAGTCGAAGGTGTAGTCTGCGCCGCCGATGGTGTCGGCGCCGCGCTTGGTCATGTTGACGAGATATGGCACGAGGTCTCCGCCGACCTCCTTCGGATTGACGAAATGCGTCATCCCGAAGCGCTCATTGATCGGCCCCCACGGACGGGTCCAATTTGATTGTTAGTGCAATGATGGTCGTGGCGCCAGCGCGGGCGGCATCGCTGGTTGGGGTTGCAGGGCCGCCCGCGCGAATGCCGGGATGAAGAC
>Ga0164243_10007773_pt1 | contig 15950 bp, 18 predicted proteins | sample OricompcompostOP_FD_108781 | JGI IMG/M metagenome (GOLD analysis project Ga0164243, IMG submission 108781) | Organic Plus compost microbial communities from Emeryville, California, USA - Original compost - Organic plus compost (OP) | ecosystem: Engineered > Solid waste > Mixed feedstock >...
CACGACGAACAACCCCGAGTGCCACCTGATGGTCGTGCTCGTGGACGAGCGTCCGGAAGAGGTCACCGACATGCAGCGGTCGGTGAAGGGTGAGGTCATCGCCTCGACCTTCGACCGCCCGCCGTCAGACCACACCTCGGTCGCCGAGCTGTCCATCGAGCGGGCCAAGCGGCTCGTGGAGATGGGCATGGACGTCGTGGTCCTGCTCGACTCGATCACCCGCCTCGGCCGCGCCTACAACCTCGCGGCCCCGGCGTCCGGCCGGATCCTCTCCGGTGGTGTCGACTCGACCGCGTTGTTCCCGCCGAAGCGTTTCCTCGGCGCGGCGCGCAACATCGAGAACGGCGGCTCGCTGACCATCTTCGCCACCGCGATGGTGGAGACCGGGTCCACCGGTGACACGGTCATCTTCGAGGAGTTCAAGGGCACCGGTAACGCGGAGCTCAAGCTGGACCGCAAGATCTCGGAGCGCCGCGTGTTCCCGGCGGTGGACATCAACCCGTCCGGCACCCGCAAGGAAGAGCTGCTGCTCTCGCCGGACGAGCTGGCCATCCACCACAAGCTGCACCGGGTCCTGCACGCGCTGGACTCGCAGCAGGCGATCGACCTGCTGCTGTCCCGGCTGCGCAAGACCAAGACCAACATCGAGTTCCTCATGCAGGTCTCGAAGACGGCCTTGGGCAGCGACGAGGACTGATCCGTCCTGGAGGCGAGGGGCGTGCCGAATCCGGCGCGCCCCTCGCTTTTGTGTCTACTGGCTGGGCACGGCGGCCGGGGCAGGACCAGGTGGAAAGATTTCTGTGCGGAATATCCTGCTCGTGGGGTGTGTTGTTACGGGTGCCAGGCGATCTGGCAGAATCAATCCGCTGAAGTCCGGCTCCGGTTCACCTCGTGCGAGGACCCGGCGGCCACGATGAGAGGACCCCATGAAGAGCGGTATCCACCCCGAGTACGTGCCGACCACCGTCGTCTGTGGTTGCGGCAACACCTTCGAGACGCGCAGCACGAAGAGCTCCGGCCAGATCACGGTCGAGGTCTGCTCGAACTGCCACCCGTTCTACACCGGTAAGCAGAAGATTCTGGACACCGGTGGCCGGGTCGCGCGCTTCGAGGCGCGTTACGGCAAGCGCCAGAAGAAGGCCGACGCCAAGTAGCTTGCTCGACGGCGCCCGCCACCCGGTTCCGGGGGCGGGCGCCGCTTTTTGTTCACCAGAAGTGAGGTCTTGCCGTGGATTCGTCGTCGCTACAGGGTTTGCGTGACGAGTACGGCGAGCTGGAGAAGCAGCTCGCCGATCCCGCCGTGCACGCCGACCAGGCGCGGGCGCGCAAGCTGGGGCGTCGCTACGCCGAGCTGACGCCGGTGATCAAGACCATCGCCGAGCTGGACGGTGCCCGTGAGGACCTGGCCGCGGCGAAGGAGCTCGCGGGGGAGGACCCGGCGTTCGCGGACGAGGCGCGGGAGATCGCCGAGCGCGTCCCGGCGCTGGAGGCCAAGCTGACCGAGCTGCTGCTGCCGCGCGACCCCTACGACGGTTCCGACGTCGTCATGGAGATCAAGTCGGGGGAGGGCGGCGAGGAGTCGGCGCTGTTCGCCGGCGATCTGCTGCGCATGTACCTGCGCTACGCCGAGCGGCACGGCTGGAAGGCCGAGGTGCTCGACGCGGTGGACTCCGACCTCGGTGGCTACAAGGACGTCACGCTGTCGGTCAAGGGCAAGGGCACCGACGCGGACGGCGTGTGGGCGCGGCTGAAGTTCGAGGGCGGTGTGCACCGGGTGCAGCGGGTGCCCGCGACGGAATCGCAGGGACGCATCCACACCTCGGCCGCGGGCGTGCTGATCTACCCGGAGCCGGAGGAGGTCGAGGTCGAGATCGACCCGAACGACCTGCGCATCGACGTGTTCCGCTCGTCCGGTCCGGGCGGCCAGAGCGTGAACACGACGGACTCCGCGGTGCGCGTCACGCACCTGCCGACCGGGATCGTGGTGTCCTGCCAGAACGAGAAGTCGCAGATCCAGAACCGGGCCCGCGCGATCCAGGTGCTGCAGGCGCGGCTGCAGGCGATGGCCGAGGAGGAGGCCGCGAGCAAGGCGGCCGACGCGCGGCGCTCGCAGGTCCGCACCGTGGACCGCTCGGAGCGGGTGCGCACCTACAACTTCCCGGAGAACCGGATCTCCGACCATCGCGTGAACTACAAGGCGTACAACCTGGACCAGGTGCTCGACGGCGATCTGGACGCGGTGCTCGACGCGCTGGGCAACGCCGACCGCGAGGAACGCCTTGCGGAGGCGGGAAAGTAACGGCTCCGGACCGTCCACAGTGGCCGCACGTCGCCGCGTGCGCCACGCGACCGTGCGTGAGCGGCGCGGCGAGCCGCACAAGACACGCGGTGCCCTTGCCGCATACCTCCCAGGTTCATGAGGCAGAGTGAGAAGCGTGAAGCGGCAACCGTTGCGCCTGGCGATCCTCGAGGCGATCAGGATTCTCGAGGCGGCCGGCGTCGAGTCACCCAGGACCGACGCCGAGCTGCTCGCCGCGCACGTGCTGGGCGTGGACCGTGGCCGGCTGCCGCTGATCCCGCTGGTTGATCCGCCGGTCATCGAGGCCATCGGGCAGCTCGTGGCGCAACGCGCGAAGCGGGTGCCGCTGCAGCACCTGACCGGCTGGGCCGCGCTCGGGGACGTGATCGTGAACGTCGGGCCCGGCGTGTTCATCCCGCGGCCGGAGACCGAACTGCTGCTGGAATGGGGCGTCGAGCTGCTCAGGGACCGCGAGTACCCGGTGGTCGTCGACCTGTGCACGGGTTCCGGGGCGCTCGCGCTGGCCATGGCACACGCCCGGCCGGACGCGGTCGTCTACGCCGTCGACAACGACCCCAACGCGCTGGCCTGGGCGCGGCACAACGCCGACGCGCGCGCCGCGGCGGGGGACACCGCTATCCGCCTGTACTCCGGCGACGTCGGGGACAGCACGATCTTCGCCGAGCTCGACGGCCTGGTGGACCTGGTGCTGTGCAACCCGCCGTACGTCCCGCCCGGCGGTGAGCTGCCGCCCGAGGTGATCGACTACGACCCGGCGCAGGCGGTGTTCGCCGCGGACGGCGGGCTCGCCGTCATCCGGCACGTCGTGGCCACCGCGGCGCGTCTGCTCAAGCCGGGCGGCGGCGTCGCGATCGAACACGACGACACCCACGCCGCGGCGGCGCCCGCGATCGTCTCGGCACGCAAGGTGCTCACCGACGTCCGCGACCACGCCGACCTCGCGGGCCGCCCCCGTTTCGTAACCGCCCGCCGAACCTGACCGCGCCGCTCGCTCCCAACGCCGGCTGGCTGCGCGCGGCCACCCTCCACGGAGGCGCGAAGCGCCACGGAATAGTCTCTGGGGCCATGAGCGCCGTGTACGACTGCAGCCGGCCGGAAGCCCGGTCGGATGGACTCGCTGCCGCGGCCAACGCGGTGCGTTCGAGCCGCCTCGTCGTGATGCCCACAGACACGGTGTACGGCATCGGCGCGGACGCGTTCGACGCCGGCGCCGTGCGCGCGCTGCTGAGCGCGAAGAACCGCGGCCCGGACATGCCGGTGGGTGTTCTCGTCGGATCGTGGTCCACAGTGGACGGTCTGGTGCTCGGAATGCCGCCCCAGGCAAGGGCTTTGATGGAAGCCTTCTGGCCCGGTGATCTGTCCATCGTGCTCCCGCACGCGCCGAGCCTGCAGTGGGACCTGGGCACCACGCGTGGCACGGTGATGCTGAGGATGCCGCTGCACCCGGTCGCGCTGGAGCTGCTGCGCGACGTCGGCCCGATGGCCGTGTCCAGCGCCAACGTCTCCGGCCGGCCGCCCGCCGCGACCGCGCGGGAGGCACAGGACCAGCTCGGTGAGTCCGTGGCGGTCTACCTCGACGGCGGTCCGATCGAGGACGCGCGGCCGTCCAGCATCGTGGACCTCACCGGCAGCGAGCCCAAGCTGCTGCGGGCCGGCGCGGTGAGCGCCGAGGCGATCTCCGAGGTGCTCGGCGTCCCGGTGACCGCCCCGTCCTGATGACTCCGATCGCCACCGCCGGCCTCCCCATCCGGGAGTACATCCTCGTCGGGCTCATCTCGGCGACCCTGACCTTCCTGCTGACCGGCCTCGTCCGCCGGTTCGCCATCCGCGCGGGCGCGATCGCCAACCCCCGCGCCCGCGACGTGCACGTCATCCCGATCCCGCGGATGGGCGGGCTGGCGATGTACTTCGGTGTCGCCGGCGGGATGGCGCTGGCCCACCAGCTGCCGGTCCTGCGGCGCGCGTTCGAGTACTCGCTCGATCCGGTCGGGGTGCTCGTCGGCGGTGGCGTGATCGTGCTGATCGGCGCGGTCGACGACCGGTTCGAGATCGACGCGTGGACGAAACTGGCTGGCCAGGTGCTGTGCGCCGGGCTGCTGGTGATCTTCGGCGTGCAGTGGAACGTGTTCTGGGTGCCGTGGGGCGGCAACGGCGACGCGCTGGGCTCGGTGGTCACGCTCGACCGCAACCAGGGCGGCCTGCTCGTACTGCTGCTCGTCGTGGTGCTGGTCAACGCGATGAACTTCGTCGACGGCCTGGACGGGCTCGCCGCCGGGCTCGGTTTCATCGCGGCGACCGCCACCTGCGCGTTCTCGCTCGGGCTGCTCAACTCGGCCGGGGGAGACGTGGGCACCTACCCGCCCGCGCTGATCGCCGCGACACTCGCCGGTGCCTGTCTGGGTTTCCTGCCGCACAACTTCCAGCCGGCGAAGATCTTCATGGGCGATTCGGGCTCGATGATGATCGGGCTGATGCTCGCCGGTGCCACCACGTCGGCCTCCGGCAAGATCAACTACACCCGGTTCGGCGGTTCGGACGCGCTCGCGCTGCTCTCCCCGCTGCTGGTCGTGGTCGCGGTGATCTTCCTGCCGCTGCTCGACCTGCTGATGGCCGTCATTCGCCGGACCCGCCGGGGCGAGAGCCCGTTCGCGGCGGACAAAATGCACCTACACCACCGGCTGTTGGAAATCGGCCATTCCCAGCGCCGCGCCGTATTGCTGATTTACCTGTGGGCCGGCCTGCTCGGTTTCGGGGCCGTTTCGCTGACCCTGTTCGATACGGCCGCGGTGTTCTGGATCGTGGGGGCCGGACTGCTGCTGGCCGCGCTCGTTTCGGTTGTCCCTAGACTGAGGTCGAGGAACAACCAGGGAGTGACATGAACGAGACCCAGAACCCGCACGCCCAGTCGGTACTGAAACTGGCGGACGCGATGTTCCGGGGTGCGCTGTGGCCCGGCATCGCCACGGTGGTGATCGGGGCCGTCGTCGCCACCGTCTGGGTCGGCCTGCCCGGCCTGTTCGGCGCGGTCGTCGGCGGGGTGGTCGCGTTCGCGTCCTCGCTGGTCACGCTGTGGATGATGCGCAAGACCGCGGCGATGGAGCCGATGGCCGTGATGGCCGTCGCGCTCGGCGGTTACATCCTCAAGGTGCTGGTGCTGCTCGGCGTGATGATGTTGCTGCGCAACGTGCCGGGACTGCACGTCAAGGCGCTCGCGTTCACGATGCTCGCGGTCATCGTGGTCTGGGCCGCGGCCGAGTTCCTCGCCTTCCGCCGCACCAAGATCCCGACCATCATCCCCGCCTCGGAGTAGTGCCGCCGGGTCGTTAAGGAGTACGCCCGTACGGTGTCGAATTACCGACTGGTATCGTCCGCCGTGTGGACGCGGATTTCGGCCGCGCTCCCGATGGCGGAACCCCGACCAGCAATGTGGCTATCGAGAAGGAGTCACGGGACGGTCGGCATGAACCCGGTGTCGGTGTCGCAAGCGTCGAATCCCACTGATGGCTGACTGTTCACCTGTCATTCACACAGGGGAGCCGCTTCCAACTGCCCGAAAGGTATCGGGTACGTTAAGTCCAGATCGTGACGATTCCCCCGGCGGAGTGAACGCCGGCCGGGAGAACCGGAAGGAGCCCAGTTGGGCGCGCTGGTAGTAGCCGAGGGTGGCACATTCACGCCCCCTGGTGCCGGAGACTTCAACTTGCCGGCCCTGTTCACCGTGGCGGGCTTGGACGTCACGAAGCCGATCCTCATGGTCGTGCTGTCGGTGATCATTGTGGCCGCGTTCTTCCTGATCAGCACGCGCAAGCTGAAGGTCGTTCCCGGCAAGGGCCAGTTCATCGCCGAGTACGTCTACGACTTCGCGCGTAACGGCATGGCCAGGGAACAGATCGGCTCGAAGGACTTCAAACCCTTCATCCCGCTGGTGCTGGCGCTGTTCAGCTTCGTGCTGGTCAACAACCTGTTCGGGATGATCCCCTTCTTCCAGTTCCCGACTTTCTCGCACATCGGGTTCCCGCTCGCCCTGTCCCTGCTCGTGGTTTACCCGGTCTACCACTTCGTGGGCTTCAAGCGGCACGGTTTCGTCGGTTACCTCAAGCACGCGACCGTTCCCCCCGGCGCCCCGATCGCGATCTACTTCCTGCTGACTCCCATCGAGTTCCTGCAGAAGTTCGTGCTCAACCCGCTCACTCTCGCGGTCCGGGTGTTCGCCGCCATGTTCGCCGGCCACCTGATCCTGCTGGTGTTCACCGTCGCCGGTGAGTTCCTGCTGGTCGAGGCGAGTGGCGCGATCGCGAAGCCGGTGTCGATCGTGTCCTTCGCGTTCGCGATCCTGATGACCTTCGTCGAGGTGCTGATCCAGGTGATCCAGGCCTACGTGTTCGCGGTCCTGTCCGCGAACTACATCGGTGCCGCGCTCGCCGAAGACCACTGACAGACCAACGCAATACCGCAAGCCCCGATCCGCACCGACTGCGGACCGACTGAAAGGGAATTACCAAGTGAGCAACATCGTTCTCGCCCAGGCCGCCGAAGCGGTGAACCTCAACCCCGGCCTCGCCGCGATCGGTTACGGCCTCGGCGCCATCGGCCCCGGTATCGGTGTGGGTCTGATCTGGGCCGCGGTCATCAACGGCACCGCCCGTCAGCCCGAGGCGCAGGGCAAGCTGATGGGTATCGCGTGGACCACGTTCGTGCTTACCGAGGTGCTGGCGCTGATCGGTCTGGTCGTGTACTTCATCGCTTCCGCTGGCTGAGTTGACCGCTCAACGCTGAAGGAGTCGATGTGCTGAACACCCAGATCGTGCTGGCCGCGGAAGAGGCGCCGAACCCGGTCCTCCCGCACCCCAGCGAGATCATCATCGGCCTGATCGCCTTCCTGATCCTGCTGTGGCTGCTCAAGAAGTACGCCGTCCCTCGCTTCGAGGCGATGTACGAGGAGCGCACCGCCAAGATCGAGGGCGGCATCGAGAAGGCCGAGAAGGCCCAGGCGGAGGCCGAGGAAGCGCTGGCCAAGTACAAGGCCCAGCTCGCGGACGCCTACGCCGAAGCCGCCAAGATCCGGGACGACGCCCGGCTCGAGGCTGAGCGGATCAAGGAAGAGCTCCGCGCGGACGCGCAGGACGAGGCCGCGCGCATCATCGCGCAGGGCCACGCGGCGCTGCAGGCGCAGAAGGCGCAGATCGTCAGCGAGCTGCGGGCCGAGCTGGGCCGCAACTCGGTCGAGCTGGCCAGCCGCATCGTCGGCGAGTCCCTCGAGGACGAGGCCCGGCGCCGCGGCACCGTCGACCGCTTCCTCGCCGAGCTCGGGCCCAATGGAGCAGGGAAGTAGACGATGACGCTGCATGCCGCCAGCCGTTCGGCGCTGGCTGCCGCCGAGAGCACCCTCGACGAGGTTCTCGGCCGCCCCGGCGCCGACCCGGCCGCACTCGGTTCGGAGCTGCTGTCCGTGGTCGGCCTGCTGAGCAACGAGATCGGGCTCCGGCGCGCGGTCGGCGACGGGTCCTCCGAGCCCGATGCCCGCAAGCGCCTGGTTCGCTCACTGCTCTCCGGCAAGGTGTCCGAGCAGGCCATCGGGGTGCTGGAGGCCACGGTCGGGCAGCGGTGGTCGAGCCCGCGTGAGCTGCTCGACGGGCTGGAGTCGCTCGGCCGCTCGGCGCTGTTGACCAGTGCCGAGAAGGCCGGGAACCTGGACACTGTCGAGGACGAGCTTTTCCGGATTGCCCGTATCGTGGTGGGTGAGCCGGGGCTCGAGCAGGCGCTGTCCGATCAGGCGGCGCCGGCCGACGCCAAGCGCAAGCTGGTGCGTGAGCTGTTCGCGAGCAAGGTCGGCGATGTGACGCTGGCGCTGGTCGAGCAGGTGGTCACGCGGCAGAAGGGCCGTGGTGTCGGGTTCGGCCTCGACCAGCTGGTCAAGCTGGCCGCGGAGCGGCGCGAGCGTTCGGTCGCCTACGTCACCAGCGCTAGCGAGCTTTCGGCGGAGCAGCAGGACAAGCTGGCCGAACGGCTGACGGGTATCTACGGCCGCCCGATCGCCCTGCATGTCGAGATCGACCCCCGGCTCGGTGGCGGGCTCGTCGTCCGGGTCGGCGACGAGGTGATCGACGGCAGCTCGGCCGGCCGGATCGCCGCGCTGCGCAGGCAGCTGGCGTGACGGTGCCCTCAACACAGACTTTGGATACAGGTAAGAACGAAGCGAGAGCGGGAACGACATGGCGGAGCTGACGATCTCCTCGGACGAGATCCGTAGCGCTATCGAGAACTACGTCTCGAGTTACTCACCGGACGTGAGCCGGGAAGAGGTCGGCGTCGTCGTGGACACCGGCGACGGCGTCGCGCACGTTGAGGGCCTGCCCTCGACCATGGCGAACGAGCTGCTGGAGTTTCCCGGCGGGATCCTCGGCGTGGCGCAGAACCTGGAGCCGCGCCAGATCGGTGTCGTGATCCTCGGTAACTACGAGCAGATCGAGGAAGGCCAGGAAGTCAAGCGCACCGGGCGGATCCTGTCGATCCCGGTCGGCGAGAACTTCCTCGGCCGCGTGATCGACCCCCTCGGCAAGCCGATCGACGGCCTCGGTGACATCGAGTCGTCCGAGACCCGTGCGCTGGAGCTGCAGGCCGCCTCGGTGGTCGAGCGCCAGCCGGTGTCCGAGCCGCTGCAGACCGGTATCACCGCGATCGACGCGATGACCCCGATCGGCCGCGGCCAGCGCCAGCTGATCATCGGTGACCGCAAGACCGGCAAGACCGCCGTCTGCGTCGACACGATCATCAACCAGAAGGCGAACTGGGAGAGCGGCGACCCGAGCAAGCAGGTCCGCTGCATCTACGTGGCGATCGGTCAGAAGGGCTCGACCATCGCCGGTGTCAAGAAGGCGCTCGAGGACCACGGCGCGATGGAGTACACCACCATCGTCGCGGCCCCCGCCTCGGACTCCGCCGGCTTCAAGTGGCTGGCGCCCTACACCGGTTCCGCGCTGGGCCAGCACTGGATGTACCAGGGCAAGCACGTCCTGATCGTGTTCGACGACCTCACCAAGCAGGCCGAGGCCTACCGCGCGATCTCGCTGCTGCTGCGCCGCCCGCCGGGCCGCGAGGCGTTCCCCGGCGACGTCTTCTACTTGCACTCGCGGTTGCTCGAGCGGTGCGCGAAGCTGTCCGACGACCTGGGCGCGGGCTCGCTGACCGGGCTGCCGATCATCGAGACCAAGGCCAACGACATCTCGGCCTACATCCCCACCAACGTCATCTCGATCACCGACGGGCAGTGCTTCTTCCAGTCGGACCTGTTCAACTCCGGCCAGCGCCCCGCGGTCGACGTGGGTGTGTCGGTGTCGCGAGTCGGTGGTGACGCGCAGATCAAGGCCATGAAGACGGTCTCCGGTTCGCTGCGGATCGACCTGTCGCAGTACCGGGAGCTGGAGGCGTTCGCCGCCTTCGCCTCGGACCTGGACGACACCTCGAAGGCCCAGCTCTCGCGTGGTGCCCGGCTGTACGAGCTGCTCAAGCAGCCGCAGTACACGCCGGTGCCGGTCGAGCAGCAGGTCGTCACCGTGTACCTCGGCACCAACGGGCACTTCGACGACGTGCCGGTCGAGGACGTGGCCCGGTTCAACTCCGAACTGCTGGAGAACCTGCGCCACAAGCACGACGACATCCTCGCCGAGATCCGCGACAAGGGTAAGTGGTCCGACGAGCTCGCCGAGCGCGTCGTCGCGGCGGCCGGTGAGTTCAAGAAGGGCTTCACCACCTCGGCCGGTCAGACCCTGGCAGGCGAGGCCGAGGCCGAGGCGATGGACGCCGACAAGGTCGGGCAGGAGACCGTCAAGGTCAACAAGCCGGCCCCGACGAAGTGACCGGATAGGTAATGGCGCAACTTCGCGAGCTCCGGGCAAAGATCCGGGCGACGAAATCGATCGGCAAGATCACGAAGGCGATGGAGCTCATCGCCACCTCGCGGATCGGCCGCGCGCAGGCCCGGGTGGAGGCTTCCCGGCCGTACGCGACGGAGATCACGAAGGTGCTCTCCGCGCTGGCCGGTGCGGCGTCCAATCTGGACGACCCGTTCCTGACCGAGCGGCCGGAGCCCAAGCGGGCCGCGGTGCTGGTGGTGACCAGTGACAAGGGCCTGTGCGGTGGCTACAACACGAACGTGCTGCGGGCCACCGAGGAACTGCTGGCGCTGCTGCGTGAGCAGGGCAAGACGCCGCTGGTCTACGTGATCGGCAGCAAGGGCCTGAACTACTACCGCTTCCGGGGCCGCGAGGTGGCAGGCAGCTGGACCGGGTTCTCGGATCAGCCGCATTACGAGAACGCCGCCGAGGCGGGCAACACGCTCACCCAGGCGTTCCTCGCCGGCGGTGACGACGAGGGCGACCGGCCGGGGCCGGACGGCGTGCTCGGCGTGGACGAGGTGCACATCGTGTACACCGAGTTCAAGTCGATGCTGACCCAGACGCCCACGGCCAAGCGCGTCGCGCCGCTCGAGGTCGAGTACACCGAGCAGGACGAGCAGCCGCAGCAGCAGGGTGAACTGCTGCCGTCGTACGAGTTCGAGCCCAGCGCGGACCGGCTGCTTTCCGCACTGCTGCCGAAGTACATCAACACGCGGATCTTCTCGGCGCTGCTGGAGTCGGCGGCGTCCGAGCTGGCCGCGCGGCGTACGGCCATGAAGTCGGCATCTGACAACGCGAACGATCTGGTCAACACCTACACCCGGCTGGCGAACCAGGCCCGCCAGGCCCAGATCACGCAGGAGATCAGCGAAATCGTCGGTGGGGCCGATGCGCTCGCCGCTGTAGGAAGTGAAGACTGATGACTAGTACCGAAGTGGCCACCAAGGGCCGCATCGTCTCCGTCACGGGCCCCGTCGTCGACGTCGAGTTCCCGCGCGGCGCCGTGCCCGACCTGTACAACGCGCTCACCGTCGAGGTGCCCTTCGAGGAACTGCGCAAGACCATCACGCTCGAGGTCGCCACGCACCTCGGCGACAACCTGGTCCGCACGATCTCGCTGGCCCCGCAGGACGGTCTCGTCCGCGGCGCCGAGGTCACCGACACCGGCGGGCCGATCTCGGTCCCGGTGGGCGACAAGGTCAAGGGCCACGTCTGGAGCGCCACCGGGCGCTGCCTCGACGAGAAGGGCTACGGCGAGGACATCGAGCGGTGGGGCATCCACCGCAAGCCGCCGGCGTTCGACCAGCTCGAGGGCCGCACCGCGATCCTCGAGACGGGTCTGAAGGTCATCGATCTGCTCACCCCGTACGTGCAGGGCGGCAAGATCGGGCTGTTCGGCGGTGCCGGCGTCGGCAAGACGGTGCTCATCAAGGAGATGATCACCCGTGTCGCCAAGAACTTCGGTGGCACGTCGGTGTTCGCCGGGGTCGGCGAGCGCACCCGTGAGGGCACGGACCTGCTGCTGGAGCTGTCCGAGGACGGCACCATCAACGACACCGCGCTGGTGTTCGGCCAGATGGACGAGCCGCCCGGCACCCGTATGCGCGTCGCGCTGTCGGCGCTGACCATGGCGGAGTACTTCCGCGACGTCCAGAACCAGGACGTGCTGCTGTTCATCGACAACATCTTCCGGTTCACCCAGGCCGGTTCGGAGGTGTCGACCCTGCTGGGCCGGATGCCCTCGGCCGTGGGTTACCAGCCGACGCTGGCGGACGAGATGGGTGAGCTGCAGGAGCGGATCACCTCGACCAAGGGCCGTTCGATCACCTCGATGCAGGCGATCTACGTGCCGGCGGACGACTACACCGACCCGGCGCCCGCCACCACGTTCGCCCACCTGGACGCCACCACCGAGCTTTCCCGGTCGGTGTTCCAGAAGGGCATCTTCCCGGCGGTGGACCCGCTGGCCTCCAGCTCGACGATCCTCGAGCCGGCCATCGTGGGCGACAAGCACTACGCGGTCGCGTCCGAGGTCATCCGGATTCTGCAGAAGTACAAGGAGCTGCAGGACATCATCGCGATCCTCGGTATGGACGAGCTGTCCGAAGAGGACAAGCTGACCGTGCAGCGGGCACGCCGCATCGAGCGGTTCCTGTCGCAGAACATGCTGGTGGCCGAGCAGTTCACCGGCCAGCCGGGTTCGACGGTGCCGCGCGACGAGACCGTCGAGGCGTTCGACCGGATCACCAAGGGCGACTTCGACCACTACCCGGAGCAGGCGTTCCTGGGTATCGGTGGTCTGGACGACCTCGAGAAGAAGTACAAGGAAATCACCAAGAAGTGACCTTGCGGGAAGCGGCGGGGCAGGTGTCCTTTGTGGACGTCTCCCCGCCGTTTTCGCTAGCCGGTCGTAACGTATTAGACTTGGCGCAGTGCCAGTGAAGGAGAGGGTACGTGGCTGAGATTACCGTCGAGCTTGTCGCCGTCGAGCGCCGCCTCTGGTCGGGCCAGGCCACGTTCGTGGTCGCGCAGACCACCGAGGGCGAAATCGGCATCATGCCCGGTCACGAACCCGTGCTCGGTCAGCTGGTCGAGGGTGGCATCGTCAAGATCATCACGACGGATGGTGAGCCGGTGTGCGCCGCGGTGCACGGTGGCTTCCTGTCCGTGACACACGAGCGGGTGAGTGTGCTGGCGGAGTCCGCCGACCTCGCCGACGAGATCGACATCAACGCGGCCCGTGCCGCGCTCACCGACGAGGACGAGGCCGAGCGGGCCAGAGCGTCCGCCCGCCTGCGAGCGGCCGGTCAGTCGGTCTGACCGGGTTACGAGCGGGAGGGGCCGGCCGTGGAAATCGCCGTGGTTGTCCTGGTTCTCCTGCTCGGGCTGCTTGCCCTCGCGCTGTGGTACGGCCTGCGCTGGGTCCGGATGCGGCGCAATGGCGGCGTGAGCGTCGCCCTGCGCTGGAACCCGGACAACGCGCGGGCCGGCTGGCATCTGGGCATCGGCCGGTACGAGGGCGAGGTATTCGCGTGGTACCGGGTGTGGAGCCTGCGCACCGGCCCGGACCGCGTTTTCCAGCGCGAAACCCTGATGATCGCCGACCGGCGTGATCCCGAGGGCACGGAGGCCTACGCCGTGCCCTCGGATGCTTCGGTGCTGCGGTGTGAGTCGGCTGGTCACGCCCCGATCGAGATCGCCATGGGACCAGGCGCGCTGACTGGGTTCCTGTCGTGGCTGGAGTCCGCCCCGCCGGGCCGCCGCATTCGCCGCGCGAGCTAGGAGTTCACCAGCTGGTTGACCCGCTGGAACGACATGTGCAGCACCTCGGCCGCCTCCCGCTGCGAAAGCCCCTCGGCGAGCAGACTCTTCACCGCCCGCCGCGGTTCCTTCGCGGCCTCGGAATTGGCCCGCGCGGCCTGTTCCCGATAGGCCTCGGCGCGCTTGAGGTGCTCCTCCACCACGACGGGCAGCCGCACAGTCGGCTGAATCTCGAAATCGCCGGTCTCGAGCCCGGTCATGATCTGGACGAGTTCGCGCGCCATCGGCCGGATGTCCCGGTAACGCAGGGCCTGCGTGGAGCGCTCGATCTCGGGGATGCTGATGAACCAGAACTTGCCGTCGCGCGTGACCTCGACCTGGTAGGCCTTCATCTCCTCCACCACCCTTTTCCCAGGGCTTCCTGGCACTCCTCGAAAACTGCTGCGGCGAGGATCGCCATGGAGCGCCCGCCAGGGCGGCGCCCGGAAAACGAGTCGCTCCAGGACCGCCGGTTGCTGCAAGATCGCTGCCATGCGTACCAAGTTGCGTGAAGGTCTGACGGCGGCCCTCAAGGACAGGGACCGCGTCGCGGCCTCGGCGATTCGGTCGGCGTTGGCGGCCATCGACAACGCCGAGGCTGTGCCTGCCGACCCCGCGCCTGTCAGTACGGCCGGGAACGAGCACGTCGCGGGGGCGGCGATTGGCCTGGGCGCGGCGGAGGCGGAACGGCGCCACCTCACCGAGGGCGACATCCGGTCGATCGTGGCGGCCGAGGTACGCGACCGCACGGACACCGCGGCCGAATACGAACGCCACGGGCGCGACGACGCGGCCGAGCGCCTCCGGACGGAGGCCGCCGTGCTGAGCCGCTACCTGGCATAACCCCGCGCGACCAGGCCCCGGATCGCCGTCAGTCCTGCCCGCCTGGTTTCCACAGGATGTCGCCGTCCGGGTTGGCCAGGCGGGCCAGGATGAACAGCAGGTCCGAAAGCCGGTTGAGGTACTTCACGGCAAGGGCGTTGGTGTGCTCCTCGTCCGCCTCGACCAGGGCCCAGCCGCTGCGCTCCGCCCGCCGCGAGACCGTCCGTGCCTGGTGCAGGAAGGCCGCGCCGGGAGTGCCACCCGGCAGGATGAACGACGTCAGCTTCGGCAGCCGCTCGTTGAACTCGTCGCACCAGCCTTCGAGCCGCGTGATGTAGTCCTCGGTGATGCGCAGCGGCGGATACGGCGGATCGGGCACGACCGGTGCGCACAGGTCCGCGCCCACGTCGAAGAGGTCGTTCTGCACACGCCGCAGGACCTGCGCGATCTCCTCGTCCAGGCCGCCCACCGCAAGCGCGATGCCGATCACCGAGTTGGTCTCGTCGACGTCGGCGTAGGCACCGAGCCGGGGACTGGTCTTCGGCACCCGCGAACCGTCGCCGAGCGCGGTGGTCCCGGTGTCGCCGACCTTGGTGTACACGCGATTGATTCGTACCGGCATCGCCCGAGTCTAGGACTGCTCGAACAGTCTCATGCTGTCCGGAGCTTCAAAACACATCGCCGGACCGACCCGGCTCACCAGTTCGTCGACGAGCGCCCGGCCGCCGCGCCAGTCGCCAGGTCGCACGGTGATCATGCCGCCATGCAGGCCGGACAGGTGCAGGATCGGCCGCCTGCCGTCGGTGTTCTCCACGGCGACCCCGGCGAGATCATCGAAGCGCACCACCGCGACCGGCACCGGACTCGCGCCGTAGTACGCGCTCAGTCCCTCCGCGCCGGCGACGAGACGGTACCCGCGGGGCGCCGTGCCGCCGACGAGCGCGCGCTTCAGCTCGCGTCCGGCAACGGCGGGCAGCGGGCTGCCAGGCAACTCCGGCAGGTCAGCCGGAATGTGCTTCTGCGGCGCGCAAAGTACGAGGTTCGCACCGAGTTCGCGGGCGGCCGCCGCGACTTCGTCCCCGCCGATACCCGCGAGCACAGCCTCGTGATGCGTGGCGGTGGACGGCCAGCCGGTCAGCTCCGCCATCGCCGTGTCGAACGCGCGGTACCGCGCGAAGGCGGGCTCGCCGAGTTCCCCGGCCAGGGCCGCCCGGTCGGCGGCGATCTCCTCGGGCTTGGGACCGTTCGCGCCGAGTCCGCCTATCTCGTCGCGAATGACGTCGAGAACCCGCCGCGCGTGCCTGTCCGGCACATCGGCGCCGAAACCGAGCAGCGCACGGCGCCCGTCGATCAGCTGGTGGTCGAAGGCGACGTCGTAGACGAGGCCCTCGGCATGCCGCAGCCGGTCGGTGAGACGCGTGGTGAGAATGCCCGCGGCACAAGCCATCGCGGGCGTCCACTCGACCAGTGCGCAGCCCACCACGCCGTTGGGAATCGTGGTGCTCGCCGGTGTCGTCAGATCGAAGGGCTTGGCGAGGGGCGGTCCCTGTCGCGGTCCCGCCGGCAGCGGCAGGCGCAGGTCCGGCGGCGGGGGAGCGGACAACACGAGAGCA
>Ga0164243_10007775_pt1 | contig 15947 bp, 13 predicted proteins | sample OricompcompostOP_FD_108781 | JGI IMG/M metagenome (GOLD analysis project Ga0164243, IMG submission 108781) | Organic Plus compost microbial communities from Emeryville, California, USA - Original compost - Organic plus compost (OP) | ecosystem: Engineered > Solid waste > Mixed feedstock >...
GAGCACCCCGTCGAACGCTGGTACCGCGATCTGCGGGCCATCGCCGTCATGGAAGGAGCGGTCCTCGTCTGAGGGCCGGGTGACGAACATGATCAATCTGGAAACCCCCAAGAAGCTGCGCGGATTCATCAAGCAGGCCAATCAGGTCGCCGACAACTTCCTGCGCGCCAACTCACGCAAGTACGACCTGGCCGAGCACGCGTACCCCAAGGAGCTGGACCTGCTCGCCTCGCTGGTCGACGGCATGGGCGACTCGGGGCAGGGCCAGGGCGCCGGTGCCGCCGGTGTCCGTCGTTCCGACGACGACGAGCTGGAGAAGAACAAGATCAAGAACGGCACCAACATGTCGTCGGTGCTGTCGGTCATCGAGATGTGCTGGGGTGATGTCGGCCTGCTGTTGTCGATGCCGCGTCAGGGCCTGGGCAACTCGGCCATCGCGTCGGTGGCCACCGACGAGCAGTTGGAGCGCTTCAAGGGCACGTGGGCCGCGATGGCCATCACCGAGCCCAGCTTCGGTTCCGATTCGGCCGCCATCACCACGACAGCGGTCAAGGACGGCGACGCCTACATTCTCAACGGCGAGAAGATCTTCGTCACGTCCGGCGAACGCGCCGATTCGGTCGTGGTGTGGGCCACGCTGGACAAGAGCCTGGGCCGCGCGGCCATCAAGTCGTTCGTCGTTCCCAAGTCGCTGCCCGGCATCCGGGTCGAGCGGCTGGAGCACAAGCTGGGCATCCGCGCGTCCGACACGGCGGTCATCGTGCTCGACGACTGCCGGGTGCCGGCCGAGAACCTCCTGGGCAGCCCCGAGATCGACACCAAGCAGGGCTTCGCCGGTGCGATGGCGACGTTCGACAACACGCGCCCGCTGGTGGCCGGTATGGCCGTCGGCTGTGCTCGTGCGGCTTTGGAGGACACCCGTGAGCTGTTGAAGCAGGCGGGCGTCGAGGTCGACTACGACCGTCCGGCCCAGACGCAGAGCGCTGCCGCGGCGACGTTCCTGCAGTTGGAAGCGGACTGGGAGGCGGCCCTGCTGCTGACCCTCGAGGCGGCCTGGCTGGCCGACAACCGCAAGCCGAACTCGATGGAGGCCTCGATGGCCAAGGCCAAGGCGGGCCGGGTCGGTAACGACATCACGCTGCGCTGCGTCGAGCTGGCTTCGACTCTGGGCTACGGCGAGACCGAGTTGCTGGAGAAGTGGTCGCGTGACTCCAAGATCCTCGACATCTTCGAGGGCACGCAGCAGATTCAGCAGCTCATCGTGGCTCGTCGCCTGCTCGAGCTGAGCTCGTCCCAGCTCAAGTAGCGGGGCGAGGGTGCGGGCTCGGTGGGCCGATAGGCTGGCGTCATGACTCGTGATGCCGAGCCCGCACTGGTGGACGTCGACGTCGAGCTGACCAGGTTCATCCGCCGGGTCCGAGTGACGTCGTTACGCCGATTGGAGCAGATCGATCCGAAGTTGGACTACGGCACGTTCCTGTTCCTGGTCGGCATCGTCGACGCCGCAGACGGCGTACGAGGCAGCGATCTGGCCGAGAACCTCGGTGTCCACAAATCCACCGCCAGCCGGGCGATCGCGTCACTGGAGAGCATGGGGCTGATCCGTCGTACGCCTGACCCCAACGACGGTCGTGCGCAGTTGCTGATGGCCGAGCCGAAAGCCGTCCAAGGCATCGCCGAGTACCGCGCGTCGGCCAGCGCCCGTATCGCTGATTTGACGGCGGACTGGACGCCCGACGAGATGCGGCAGTTCGCCCGCAGCTTGGCGCGGCTCAATGCCGGTGGCGAAACCATCGCGTGACCACGATCCATCACCTGGCGCTCGTTCGGGACTGGAACGAAGCGCAGAGCGCGGGGGAGTACCGCGTCTCGACGATCGGCCGCACGGTCGACGACGAGGGCTTCATCCACGCCTCGACGCCCGATCAGGTGGTCGGCACGTTCCAGCGGTACTACGCCGATCAGGACGACGTGCTGCTCCTCACGATCGACACCGACCTGCTGGCGAGCCCGTGGCGGTTCGACGACGTCGGGGACACGCGGTTCCCGCACATCTACGGCCCACTGAACCTCGAGGCGGTCGTCGATGTGCGGCCGTACGTCAGATCGTCAACAGCGTCTTGATGGCGCGGCGTTCGTCCATGGCACGGTAGCCCTCGGCGACCTGGTCCAGGGGCAGCGTCAGATCGAACACGTCGCCGGGCGTGATGACACCGTCCCACACGTCCTGCAGCAGTTCGGGCAGATAGGCCCGCACGGGGGCGGGGCCACCCTTGAGGCCCAGATTGCGGCCGAACATCGCCGGGACGTTGAGCTTGACCCCGTGCGGTACCCCGACATAACCGATGTTGCCACCGGGGCGGGCCGATCTCAGTGCCTGCTTGACGCTGTCGTCGGTGCCGACACACTCGAGCACGCAGTCGGCGCCGATGCCGTCGAACATCTCCCGGATGATTGCGGCACCCTCCTCGCCGCGTTCGGCGACGACCTCGTCGGCACCGAACCGGCGCGCGAGTTCCTGGCGGTCCTGGTGACGCGACATCGCGACGATACGATCGGCGCCGAGTCGCTTGGCGGCCAGCACAGCTGACAGCCCGACCGCGCCGTCCCCGACCACGACGACCGTGCTGCCGGTCGTCACGCCGGCGCTCATGGCGGCGTGGTGGCCGGTGGGGAACACGTCGGCGAGCGTCAGCAGGTGGGGGATCAGCGCCTCCTTGGGCTGTGAGGGCGTCTTGACGGCGGTGCCGTCGACCAGCGGGACTCGCACCAGCTCGCCCTGCAGTCCGTCGACGAAGTGGCCGTTGCGGTCGGCCGAACCCCAGAAGCCGCCGTTCAGGCACGCGGTGTGGACGCCGCGCTCACACACGGCGCACGTGTTGTCCGAGTACGCGAACGGCACGATCACGAAGTCACCGGGCTCGACTGTCGATACCGCCGAACCCACCTGCTCGACGATGCCCACCAGCTCGTGTCCGATGCGCTGAGGTCCCCTCAGGGGGTTCTCGCCACGGTACGGCCACAGATCCGAGCCGCAGATGCACGAGGCCACGGTCCGCACGATCGCGTCGGTGTCGACGACAAGCTTCGGGTCGTCGACGGTGTCGAGGCGGATGTCGCGGACGTCGTGCAGCACAGTTGCTCTCATGAGGGACAGTGTGTCAGGTGTGCAAGGATCGTTGTCATGACCTCCAAGCCTGAGATCGACTTCATCCCCGGCCCTGCACCTACCGAGCTCCAGATCACCGATCTGATCGAGGGTGACGGTGCCGAAGCCCAGCCCGGCGGCGTCGTGGACGTCCATTACGTGGGTGTCGAGTTCGACACCGGCGAGCAGTTCGACTCCTCGTGGGATCGTGGCCAGTCGGCCCGCTTCCCGCTGACCAGCCTGATCGGAGGCTGGCAGGAAGGCATCCCCGGCATGAAGGTCGGCGGACGCCGTCAGTTGGTGTGCCCGCCGGAGCTGGCGTACGGACCGGCTGGTGGCGGACACCGGCTGTCCGGTAAGACCCTCGTCTTCGTCATCGACCTGGTCGGTCTGTGAGCTGAGCCAGGTCGGTCAGCATCTTCCGCACGCGTTTGATGCTGACTGGCCCGGCCGCACGCAGATTCTGTGCGAACAGGCTGACCCGCAGTTCCTCGAGCGCCCACCGGACATCCTGGATGTCGCGGCCGAGCCGCCGAGCGTCCGACAGATCGCCGGTGAGTCGGTGGAACTCGGCGTCCAGCTCCTGGACCTCCGGAAGTGCGACGTGATCGCGCTCAGCGATCAGGCGTGCTGCAGCCTGTAGATAGACCGCGATGCGCGGCAGTCGGTCCACACCGATGTCGCGGATGAATCCCTGATATACCAGCCAGGACAGTTGGACGCGGACGTCCTCGCCGGCCGGCGAATGGTCGGGCTGCACGCCGCCCAGCCGGTCGAAGGCCCGGACGGCCGCGGCGAGGGTCTGCTCGGTCACCGCGAAGGCGTCAGCACGCACGTTCTCACGCAGCTGTTCGAACGACTCGGCGTCGCGTACCGGCCCACCGTGGACCACGACGAGTTGGTCGAGCGCGGCCAGGAAACAGTCGTCGATGACGGCGGCGGCATCCGGGTACGGTCCGGTCGACAGCAGGAGCTTGGTCCGTAGGTCCAGACCACGACCGATGGTCGGAACCGGCGACGAGACCACGAACGACAGCAGTCGCGCTTGCGCCCTGACCATGGCGACATCGCGTTCGATCGGGTCGTGCAGCACCCGGAGCGCCACGGCGTCGCCTTCGTCGACCAACGCCGGATAGCCGGTCGCCTGGCCGACCGTGATGGCCTCCTCGAGCGTGCCGACGTCCCAGGTGCGGATCCCGGTGCGCTCGGACCGCTCGGCCTCACGGGTCAGATCGGCCGTGACATGGGGCCTGACCTCGTCCCGGAGCGCTTCCAGGTCCTTGCCGCGAGCCAGCTCGTCGTCGCCGTCGACGATGCGGAAGGTGACGCGTAGATGGTCCGGCAGCGCGGTGACGTCGAAGTCGTCGGCGCTGACCGATGAGTCCCGGTACGACCGCATCCGCCGTGCGAGCTCGGCGAGCAGATCGGGCTCGGACGGGTCGAGTATCTCGACCAGGTGCGCGGCCGCCTGAGGGGCGGGGACGAAATCGCGGCGCAGGTTCTTGGGCAGTGTGCGGATCAACGCCTCGACCAACTCGGCGCGTTGCCCGGGAACTCCCCAGGCGAACTGGGACTCGTCGACGGCCATGACATCGCTGATCGGCACATCGATCGTCACCCCGTCATCGGGAGCACCCGGTTCGAACCGGTACGAGACGTCGTACGCCTGGCTCTGTGACGTCCAGACGCTGGGGAAGTCCGATTCGTCCGGTGCCGTGTGGGCCAGCAACTCCGGCGTCAGATCGAGCAGGTGCGGTGTCTGCTGTCGGGCCTTCTTCCACCAGGCGTCGAAGTGCCGGGTCGACACGACGTCGGCGGGTACCCGCTGGTCGTAGAAGTCGAACAACACGTGGTCGTCGACGCGCAGGTCACGCCTCCTCAACCGGTCCTCTGACTCGGTGACTTCGGCCAGCAGCGCCTGATTGTGCGTCCAGAACCGGTGGTGGGTCCGCCACTCGCCCTGGACGAGCGCGTGGCGGATGAACAGCTCGCGCGAGATGCCCGGTGCGATACGCCCGAACTGGACCAGCCGTCCGGTGACCAGCGGGACCCCGTACAGCGACACCTTCTCGCGTGCCATGACGGCTCCGCGCTTCAACGACCAGTGCGGCTCGCTGTGTTCGCGGACGACGAGGTGCTGGCCGGCCTCCTCGATCCATTCGGGCTGCACCTGAGCGACGGTGCGAGCCCACAACCGGGTTGTCTCCACGAGTTCGGCGGCCATGACCCAGCGGGGCGGGTTCTTGGCCAGGCCGGACCCGGGGAACACCATGAAGTGCGCGCCGCGAGCCCCCAGGAAGTCGCGGCTGGTCCCACGGTCTGAGGCGGACTCACGTAGCCCGATGTTGGACAGCAGGCCGGTCAGCAGGGCGCGGTGGATGTGATCGGGGTGGGCGCCGGGCGATCCGGGCTTGAGTCCCAGTTCCTTCGCGGTGCGCCTCAGTTGGGCGTGGACGTCATGCCATTCGCGGATGCGTAGGAAGTGCAGGAACTCGTCGCGGCACATGCGGCGGAACGCCGACGACGACCGCTCGCGTCGCTGCTCACGCACGTAGTCCCACAGCTTCAGCCAGGACAGGAAGTCCGAACCGGCGACGTGGAACCGGCGGTGCCTCTCGTCGGCCGCCTGCTGGTGGTCCAGAGGCCGTTCACGCGGATCCTGGATCGACAACGCCGCGACGATGACCAGAACATCGGCCAGACAGCCCAGGCGATCGGCCGCGAGCAACATGCGCGCCAGCCGAGGATCGGTCGGAAGCGTGGACATCGTGCGACCCAGCCGGGTGAGCCGGGTGCCGTCCAGCGCCCCGAGCTCGGCGAGCAGTCGTTCACCGTCGCGCACCGCGCGTGGGTCGGGCGGATCGATGAAGCCGAACTCGGCCATCGGCCCCAGATCGAGCGCGGCCATCTGCAACAGCACCGATGCCAGGTTGGTGCGCTGGATCTCCGGGTCGGTGAACTCCGGGCGGCTCTCGAAGTCGTCCTGGGAGTACAGCCGGATGCAGATACCGTCGGCGACACGGCCGCAGCGTCCGGCTCGTTGGGCCGCACTGGCCTGCGATATCGGTTCGATCGGCAGGCGCTGCACCTTCAACCGCTGGCTGTAGCGGGAGATGCGGGCCAGGCCGGGGTCGATGACGTAACGGATGCCGGGCACGGTCAGCGACGTCTCGGCGACATTCGTCGCGAGCACGATCCGTCGTCCGCGATGTTCGGCGAACACCTTGTGCTGATCGGCCGCCGAGAGTCGTCCGTACAGCGGCAGGATCTCAGTGCGTGGGTACTTCTTCCCGGTCAGGAAGTCGGTCGCATCGCGGATGTCCCGTTCGCCGGGAAGGAAGACGAGGATGTCACCTTCGCGGGGTAGCTCGTCCACGGCCGCGGCGATGCCGTCGAGCAGGTCCCCTTCGTCTTCCAGGGGGCGGTAGCGGACTTCGACCGGATACGTGCGGCCGCTGACTTCGATGATCGGTGCCGGGCCAGCCTCGGTGGCGAACGCCTCGGCGAAACGGTCCAGGTCGATCGTGGCCGAGGTGATGACGACCTTGAGGTCCGGCCGGCGGGGGAGCAGGGCGCGCAGATAGCCGATCAGGAAGTCGATCGACAACGACCGTTCGTGGGCTTCGTCGATGATGATCGTGTCGTAGCGGCGTAGTTCACGGTCGTGATGGATCTCGGACAGGAGCAGGCCGTCGGTGACGAGCCGGATCGCGGTGTCGCGGGTGGACTGGTCGTCGAATCGCACGCCGTACCCGACCTCTGCACCGAGTGTGACCTCGCATTCGTCAGCGATGCGGCGGGCGACAGAGCGCGCCGCGATGCGCCGTGGCTGGGTGTGGGCGATGTGCCGGCGCCCCAGCGCGTACGCGATCTTCGGCAGCTGCGTCGTCTTGCCTGAACCGGTCTCGCCGGCCACGACGATGACCTGATGCTCACGCAGGGCGGCGCTGATGTCGTCGGCCCGCTCGGCGATCGGCAGGTCGGCGGGGACGTCCAGCTTCACCGCCATTCACCCCAGGCGATGTTCATCGCAGGCCCAACTTGTCGGCGAACAGCTGGTAACCCACGAACGAGACGATGTCCAGGATCGTGTGGGCCACGATCAGCGGCATCACGCGGCGGGTCTTGTGGAACCACCACCCGAACACCAGGCCCATCAGCACATTGCCGAACGCCTGTCCGAAGCCCTGGTACAGGTGATAGCTGCCGCGCAGGAGCGCACTGGTGATCAGCGTGGCGGGCAGCCCCCACCCGAGCCGCCGCAGGCGCGTCATCAGGAAGCCGACAACCACGACCTCCTCGAGGATGGCGTTCTTGGCAGCCTGCAGCACCAGGACCGGGATGGTCCACCAGTACTCGTCGAGTGCGCTCGTCACGACCTCGGCGGTGACGCCCAGCTCGCGGCCGATCGCGTAGACGGCCAGCCCCGGCAGTCCGATGACTGCTGCCAGCCCGGCACCCCACGTCAGCGCGCCGTGCCAGGTCTCGCGGTCGATGCCCAGCCGGGTGCGCACCGGTTCGCGGTCACCCTCGGTGGACATGAAGTAGAGCGCCAGCAGCACGGGCACGAGCGTGAATCCGATCCCGACCAGCTGATACGTCAGATCGAACCACGGCCGATCGCTCTGTGAGCTGTTCAGCGTCGCGGTGGAGTCACGCAGAGGCCCGCGGCTGAGCTTGTCGGCCAGGGACAGCACCGAGTAGACAGCCGATGCGCCCAGCGACAGCCCGAGAACCAGCCATAATTCGGCGCTCAAGCGCCGGTTCGGGACGGCGGCGTCCCCGCTCACAGGTCGTTGGTGCTGAACGTGTCGCAGGAGTTGACCGTGCCGCTCTGGTATCCGGTCAGGAACCACTTCTGACGTGATTCGCTGGATCCGTGCGTCCAGGACTCCTGGTTGACTCGTCCGCCGCCGAGCTCTTGTTGGATGTGGTCGTCGCCGACGGCGGCCGCGGCGGACAGTGCGGACTTGATGTCGCGCTCGGTCAGCGGCTTGAGCAGCGTGTTGCCGTCGTCGTCCTTGGTGGTCGACGCATGATGGGCCCACACGCCGGCCATGCAGTCGGCCATCAGCTCGATCCGGACTCCGCCACTTTGCGGACCGGTCTGCCCGTCCTGGCCCTTCTGCAGGATGCCGAGGATGTGCTGCACACGATGGCCGTACTCGTGGGCGACCACATACTCCTGGGCGAGCGCGCCGTCATCGGCACCGAACCGGCTGGTCAGCTCGTCGAAGAAGCTCGCGTCGATGTAGACCAGCTCATCGGACGGGCAGTAGAACGGGCCGGTCGCATTCGACGCGGTGCCGCATGCGGACTGGGTCGCGCCGGAGTAGATGACCGTCTTGGCCGGCTGGTACTGGCGCTGAACGTCCGCCGGAAGCGCTTCGCTCCAGTAGTCCTGGACGCTGTTGACGGTGCCGATCACACGGCACGTCGCATCCTTGTTGGCGTCCGCGCCGGTCTTGCACTGGGAGAAGTCGACGCTGGAGGACTGCGCACCGCCCGAGTCGACCTGGCTGGTGTCGAACGGATTGGTGCCGCCCGATCCGGTGAGGTTCTGACCGAAGATCAAGCTCAGGATGAGCAGCACGATGCCGCCCGCGCCACCGCCGACGACCATGCCGGCCCGCCCGCCGCCGCCGCCGCTGGTGACCTCGCTGGTGTCGAGCGAGGCATCCTCGTTGAAGCTCATGCCGGAGAGTCTATGCGGCGGTGACCTGGGAGCGGGGGATGATGTCGGCGTGACCGCGCAGCAGACGAGCACCCGACCGGCACCCCCGCCGTTGTCCCTGCAATTGACCGAGGCCGACGAGGGCCGACGTCGTGGCCTGCGCCGGATGCGCACCGTGGCGCTGGCGCTTCTTCTCCTGGCAGCAGTGGTCTACGCCGTGACCTATGGCGGCGAGGGATGGCGGGGCTACGTCAATGCCGCCGCCGAGGCCGGCATGGTCGGCGCGATCGCCGACTGGTTCGCCGTGACGGCCCTGTTCCGGCATCCGTTGGGGCTGCCGATCCCGCACACCGCGATCATCCCGAAACGCAAGGAGTCACTGGGCGAGAGCCTGCAGGAGTTCGTAGCGGAGAACTTCCTGCGCGAGGAGGTCATCCGCGAACGCATCGAGACCGCTGAGATCAGCCGTCGCGTGGGGGAGTGGCTGCTGGCCGACGACCACGCCAAGCGTGTGGTCGACGAGGCGTCGCGGGTCATGGCCGACGGATTGTCGTTCGTCAAGGAGACCGACGTCGCCGCGATCATCGAGCACGCAGTGTTCCCGCGATTGGCCGAGGAACCGCTGAGTCCGGCCGTGGGACAGCTGCTGGCCGAGGTCCTGGCCGACCGCGCCCACGACGGTGTCGTGGACCTGGTTCTCGATGAACTGGGTCGCTGGCTGGCCGAGCACGAGGACGAAGTGTCGGCGATCATCGAGGAGCGGGCGCCGGACTGGACACCGGAATGGCTGGACAAGCGGGTCTCGCGCTGGCTGCACAAGCAGGTGGTGCGCTGGATCGACGAGATCTCCTCGGACCCTCACCATGCGGCGCGGCGCGCGCTCGATACCTGGCTGACCGACCTGGCCCGCGACCTGCAGCACGACGAGGACACGATGCGCCGCTTCGAGGCGCTCAAGGCACGGGTGCTGACACAACCGCGGGTGGTCGACACCTCGATCCGATTGTGGGACGCCCTGCGGCGGGCGCTGATCGGCGCACTGGGCGATGACGCGGGCCTGTTGCGGACGCGGGCGCTGGAGGAGGTTGAGTCGTTCGGGCGCCGCCTGATGGAGGACCAGGACCTGGCCACACGTCTGGACACCCGGTTGTCGGATATCGCCGCCTATGCCGTCAACAACTACGGCAACGAGGTCGCGACCATCATCTCGGCGACCGTCAACCGGTGGGACGGCAGGGAGACCGCCGAGCGGATCGAGCTCCACGTCGGCAAGGACCTTCAGTTCATCCGCATCAACGGCACCGTCGTCGGCGGGCTCGCCGGCTTGACGATCCACGCCGTCTCGCACCTGTTCTGAGCGTCCCCATGTGGACAAGTTGTGGGTAACCTCCGGTGAATTGTGGGTTACATCACACAATCTGTGGGCAACCCTGTGGATAGCAAAATATCGTGAAATTTCTGCGAAAAATCCCTTGCGCGGTCGGTGTGATCAGGCATACAAATGTCTCACGCACTTCTTCGGAAGAGCGGGAACGAGATCAGAACCGATCCCATGGCCGGAGGCGCAAGCCGAAGGCGGTCAGTCAGTGATGAGGCCGACGGGAGAGGCGACGAGATCGGGATGAGGCCGAGAGATCATCAGACTCGTCCGACCTAGAGGCCCCGGGAAACTCATACTTTCCCGGGGCCTCACCCATGTTCCCAGGGTCGATTCCCCGCCGCCATGGTGGCGGTCACATCGGCACCGCCCGCGATTCGGAACGCGGGATCGCGTTTGCTAGAGTTCAGTGCTGCTCCGGCAACGGAGCGACACCACTCGTCCGGGTGGCGGAATGGTAGACGCGCTAGCTTGAGGTGCTAGTGCCCAGTAATGGGCGTGGGGGTTCAAGTCCCCCTCCGGACACAGAGAGTCCCAAGTCAGGATCACACGCTTCGCACGGTGTTGTTGCGACGACAGAACCGTATAGTCCAGGCATGGGAGCCGATGTGTCATCTCAGGCACCGTCGGATGCTGTCGGACCCACGCGACGCCGAGTTCCGGATCCGCGTGGTTGGGCCTGGGTCCTCCTGCTCACCACTGCCGCCCTGCTCTTCGTCGTGGGCACGCCGGTCACAGTCAGCGTCTACGCCGTGCCTGTTCTTGTCGGCTTCGTCACGGTCCTTGCCCACGCATCGATGATTCCGCTCGCCATGCGCAGACCGGTGGCCGCGACCTCGGCTGCCCTGGTGATCGTCGCTTTCCTGATGGTGATCAGCAGATCAGCGGGCAGCGTGTGGCCGTGGGGAGTCCCGTGGCTGCTGATCCAGTTGACCATCGTGTTCGTCGTCGGATTGCGCACTCCGTGGAAGGTTGGCGTGAGCTGTTGGGGCGGCAGCATTGCGCTCTCGCTCATCGTGGCATGGCTGATGGGCGGGCTTGCGGTACGTCCTGCCGACGCGACGAACCTCATCGTCTTCGCCTCGCTGTCAGGACCCGTTCTGGCCGTAGCCGTCGCGCTGCACGAATGGGAGCGGATCAGGTCACAACTGATCCGTGAGCGACAGGTCAGCGCCGACGAGTTCGCCAGGCGGACCGTGGTCGAGGAGAAGGCCCGTATCGCGCGTGAGCTGCACGACGTCATCGCCCACAGCATGTCACTCATCAGCGTGCAGGCGACCAGTGCGCCGTATCGCCATCCGTCGGTGGATGCTGCGGTGGTAGCAGAGTTCGAGGAGATCGCCGCGTCATCGCGCCAGGCGCTGACCGAGATGCGTCACGTGCTCTCGGTGCTGCGCAACGAGGACACGCTGACCGACCTGGCTCCCCAACCGGGCCTCGCCGACGTCGAAGCGCTGGTCGATCAGGCCGAGAAGGCAGGGCTGCGAGTGTCCTTGTCCTGGGACGGCGAGCGAACCGACCTAGGAGAAGTCGTGGGCTTGGCCGCGTACCGCATCCTGCAAGAAGCGCTGAGCAACGCGATCCGCCACGCCCCGGACAGTGACGTCGCGGTGCGGTGTGCCTACACCGACGAAGGTTTGGAGATCCAGGTGAAGAACACGGCAGGCGTGGCTCCACCGCGATCCGATGCGGCATCGGGACTGGGGCTCGTCGGGATGCGCGAACGCGCTCACGGTGTCGGCGGCTCGGTCGACGCCGGCACTATCGACGGCGGCGGCTTCGCGGTTCACGCGGTACTGCCGTATCCGACCACCGACCGCCAGGAGACCCCGTGACCCTACGCATCGTGGTCGTCGACGACCAGGCGATGGTGCGCGCCGGCTTCTCGGCGCTGCTGACCGCCGAGCCGGACCTCGAGGTCGTCGGCGAAGCTGCGAACGGTGCCGACGGCGTCGAGATGGTCCGTCGGTTGCGTCCCGACGTCGTGCTCATGGACGTTCGGATGCCTGTCATGAACGGCATCGACGCCACCCGTGAACTCGTACGCGGCGGCGATCCGACCCGTCCGGACACCCGGATCCTGATGCTGACCACGTTCGACATCGACGACTACGTGTACGAGGCGGTCCGCGCGGGTGCCAGTGGGTTCTTGCTCAAGGACGCTCCTCCTGCCGATCTGGTCGCAGCTGTGCACATCGTGGCTCGTGGCGATGCCCTCCTCGCGCCGCAGGTCACGCGGCGGATGATCGCGCATTTTGCGAAGACCGCAGGCCCGGCCCGCGATGTTGATCCGCGGCTGAACGATCTGACCGATCGAGAGCGAGAGGTCCTGGTGCTCGTCGCTCGTGGCATGTCCAACAGCGAAATCGCCGGTGCGCTGTTCATCGCTGAGCAGACCGTCAAGTCGCACGTGAGCCGGGTGCTGAACAAACTCGGCGCGCGTGATCGCGCGCAGGCGGTCGTTGCGGCGTATGAGTCCGGGCTCGTCAAGGTTGCCGACTGACCCCGTACCGCAGTAGGGGGTCAGATCTGGCTCTGAAGAGTGACGCTATGGCCAGCATCTGGTTCATAGCGTCTTGATCATGGCGACCACCTCAGTCAAGGCTCCTGCTCGGCGTGCCCAAGACAGGCAGCTCAGCGACTACACTGAACTTTCTCGTCGAGTGAAGGCCGCGGGTCTTCTTGAGCGCCGGCGCGGATGGTACGTCTTTCGTTGTCTGCTACTGGCCGCCGGATTCGTCGGCGCGTTCATGATGTTGTTCACGCTCGGCCACACGTGGTGGCAACTCGCGGTAGCGGCGCTGTTCGGTGTCCTGATCACGCAAGCAGCGTTCTTGTGTCACGACGGTGCGCACCGCCAAGTCTTCAAGGCCGGCGTGCGCAATGAATGGTTCTCGCGCATCATCGGCAATCTCGTGGCGGGGCTCAGCTATGGCTGGTGGATGCGCAAGCATTCCAAGCATCACGCCCACCCGAACACCATCGGCAAGGACGAGGACATCGGCACCGGTGCCCTGGTCTTCGACGTGGCCGATGTTCCCGGACGCACCGGTATTGCCGGATGGATCACCGCCAGGCAGGGCTGGCTGTTCTTCCCGATGTTGACGCTCGAGGGTCTCAACCTGCATGCCAGCGCGGTCAAGACGGTTTTCGGGTCGGCCCCGGTCAAGCACCGAGTCGTCGAGGGTGTCATGGTCGGCATCCGGCTCGTCGGTTTCCCGGCTCTGGTCGTATGGGCCCTCGGACCGGCGCTCGGTCTGGCTTTCATGGCCATCGAACTCGTGGTGTTCGGGGTGTATATGGGCAGCTGTTTCGCACCAGGGCACAAAGGCATGCCGATGATCCCCAGGGATACGTCGGTCGACTTTCTGCGCCGGCAAGTGCTGACGTCGCGCAACGTTCGTGGCGGCCGGCCCATGATGTGGGCGATGGGCGGGCTCAACTATCAGGTCGAGCACCACCTGTTCCCGAGCATGCCGAGTGTCAACCTGCGCCGCGCTCGGCCGCTCGTGCGCGAGTACTGCGCCGAGAACGACATCGTCTATACCGAGGCCACGTTGTTCGAGTCCTACGGAATCGTCATCAGGTTCCTCAACCGCGTCGGCATGGGCCACGCTGATCCGTTCGCATGCCCGTTCACCGCGCAGTACCGCAGTTAGGCACCCAACCGTAGGCACCTGGCGATTGACCCTCGTGGTCGCTACGTTGAGCGAGTGATCGACCCGGCTGTCTCGAAGCTCCAAGAACTGATCGCGATCCCGACGATCTCGCATCCTGATCCGGAGCAGCGGGATCGTGAGCCGTTCATGGCGTTCGTCGAGGCGTTCGAGCGCAATTTCCCGCGGTTGGTCGCGGCATTGGAGCGCGTCGAGCTGCCTGAACATGCGTTGCTGTTCCGCTGGGCAGGGGAGTCCAGCGAGCGGCCGGTCGTGCTGATGGCTCACATCGATGTCGTGCCGATCGACGAGTCTGCGCCCTGGCAGCATCCACCGTTCGGTGCCGAGATCCACGACGGCGCGATCTGGGGGAGAGGGACCCTGGACGACAAGGGTCAGCTGGTCGCGATCGCCGAGGCGGTCGAGCGCCTGGTCGAGTCGGGGTTCACGCCCGCACAGGACGTCTGGCTCTCGTTCGGCAGCACCGAGGAGGTGTTCGGCGAGACCGCCCAGCTGGCGGTCGATGCGCTGCGCGAGCGCGGTGTCGAACCGTGGTTCGTGATGGACGAGGGCGGTGCGATCGCCTCCGAGGCGTTCCCGGGCATCGATGTGCCGCTCGGTGTCGTCGGCGTGACGGAGAAGGGCGTCACGAGCCTGGAGCTGACCGTCGAGGGCAGAGGCGGGCACGCGTCCACGCCGTCCCGTATGGACGCCACCGCCCGCCTCGCCCGTGCGATCCTGCGACTGGACAAGGCGTCGTTCCCGGCGTCACTGCCTGCGCCCACGATCGAGATGTTCCGCCGCCTGGCACCGCACGCACCAGCTCCGATGCGGCCCCTGATGGCCAACGCCGGCACCTTGCGACCCGCTCTGGCCCGACTGCTGACCCTTGCTGGTCCCGAAGCAGCTGCCATGGTGCGCACCACGCTGGCGGTCACGACACTGTCGGGCTCGCCGGCGATCAACGCGATTGCCTCGACCGCTCGTGCGGGAGTCAACTCACGCATCATGGTCGGCGACACCGTCGCGGGGGTCGCCGAGCGCGTGCGCACGATCATCGACGACGACAGCATCGAGATCGAGGTCGTCGAGGCCAATGAGCCCAGTCCGGTCTCACCGCACGACGACGAGGCGTTCCGGCTGATCGAATCGGCGATCACGGCCACGTTCCCCGATGCGGTGCCTACGCCCTACGTCATGATGGCGGCCACCGACTCTCGCTTCTTCACCGCGATCAGCGAACGTGTCTACCGGTTCGCACCGTTCCGGATGACCAAGGCGCAGCGCGAGGCCATCCATTCCTTCGACGAACACCTGGACGTTCAGGACTTCCTGGACGGCATCGAGTTCTACCGGCGCCTCATCGAGTCGATCACATGACGGCGCCCGCACGGGCGGTCGTCCCGGGACTGTGGACGATCGTCGGCTTCCTGATCTGTGTCGAGCTGGCCAGCGGTGTCCTGCAGGGCTACTACACGCCGATCTACCCGCAGATCGCCGACCACCTGGCGATCCACGAGGCCAGCGTCAACTGGTTCGAGGCAGCGCAACTGGTGGTCTCGGCCCTTGCGGTTCCGGTGCTGGCGCGGCTCGGCGATGTGATCGGGCATCGGCAGGTACTGCTGCTGTCGACGCTGGTCACAGCTCTTGCGTCCTGGGCCGTGGCGTTCTCGCCCAACTTCACGACCTTCCTGATCGCCTGGGCGCTGCAGGGCTTCTACGTCGTGTGGCTGCCTCTGGAGGTCAGCATCATCCACCGCCGCACCGCCGAGTCCGGACAGCAAGCTGTCCTGACGCGCCGCGCCGCAGCGCTACTCGTGGCAGGCCTGGAGAGTGGCGTGATCGTTGGCGCTCTGGCCGCCGGGGTCCTGGTCGAGCAGGTCGGCATGACCATCGTCCTGATGATCCCGGCTGTTGCCGTGTCGTTGTGTCTGTTAACGGTCTGGTTCGGTGTCGCGCCCACGGCACCGGAGGACGCAGGCGGCCGGATCGACTGGACCGGGTTCGCGCTCGTGTCGCTGGCGATCGGCGTCCTGATGGGCGGACTGATCCTGGTCCGCCTCGACGGCCCGGACTCATTCCGGCCGTGGC
>Ga0164243_10007777_pt1 | contig 15945 bp, 10 predicted proteins | sample OricompcompostOP_FD_108781 | JGI IMG/M metagenome (GOLD analysis project Ga0164243, IMG submission 108781) | Organic Plus compost microbial communities from Emeryville, California, USA - Original compost - Organic plus compost (OP) | ecosystem: Engineered > Solid waste > Mixed feedstock >...
CAACGCCGTCGCGCTCGCGGTCGGCGGGGTCGTGGCGCTCTGCACCTCGCTGCTGCATCTGCCGAGCACGGTCGAGCAGGTCGTCGCGCTCGCAGGCGCGGGCGCCTGGCTGGCGTGGGCGGCCGGCTGGTTCGTCGTCTTCTGGTCGACGACCGGTCAGACGCCGGGCGACCGCGTCATGCGCATCCGCGTCCGCGACGCCCGCGACCCGGCCCGCCCGATCGGCCACGCCCGCGCGCTGCTGCGGCTCGGCGCGCTGGTGCTCGGCGCGATCCCGCTGTTCGCCGGGTACCTGCCGGTGCTGCTCGACGCCCGCCGCCGCGCCTTCCACGACGTCGCCGCCCACACCGTCGTCGTCCACGACGACGCGCCGCCGCAGCCGCCGGCGCAGGCCGCCTACGCGCCTCCGGTGGCACCGCGGAGCGGAGCCTGACCGGAGTCTCGGGGCCCGCGCCGAAGGGGGCGCAAGGGGGCGTTCCCGCGCCCGTCCCGCCCGCTCACAGGCCTGCAACAGACGTGAAGCCGCGGGCACACGATCGTCACACGGGGGTCACAGGACGCGGCCCGCCGGACGCTCTGATGCGGGGCGTCCGGCCCGTCGTCCGATCCCTCCGGAGGCTCACGCATGTCCCCATCCCGTGCCCGCACGGGCACGCTCTCGCTGCTCGCCGCTGCCGCGGCGGCGGCGTCGACCGCGGCGCTCGCGCCGTCGCCCGCCGTCGCCGCGTCGCCGACCGGCGTCGTCATCTCCGAGCTGCGCGTCGGCGGTCCCGCCGGCGGCAACGACGAGTTCGTCGAGCTGCTGAACAGGTCCGCTTCGCCGGTCTCGATCGGCGGCTGGAAGCTGCAGGGCTGCGCCAGCGGCTCCGGCGCGCCGAGCGACCGCGTCGCGATCCCGTCCGGCACGACGCTGCCGGCCGGCGGCCGCTACCTGTTCGCCAACGACGCCGCCAACGGCTACTCCGGATCGGTCAGAGCCGACGCGACCTACACGACCGGCTTCTCCAACAGCGGCCTCTCCGGCGCGCGGCTGGTCACGAGCGGCGGCGTCGTCACCGACGGCATCGGCTTCCCCGGCTCGCCGTGCGCCGAGGGCGCCGGCTTCAACCTCGCCTCGGTCGCCGGCTCCGGCGGCAGCAGCGCCCATCGCGGCGGCGCGGACGAGGGCGCCGACAGCGACGACAACGCCGTCGACTTCCGGGTCGCCGCGCCGAACCCGCAGAACGCGGGCGGCGGCAGCGGCCCCGGCGAGCCCGAGGACCCGGAGATCACGCCGATCCACGCGATCCAGGGCAGCGGCGCCTCCAGCCCGAAGGTCGGCCAGACGGTCACGATCGAGGGCGTCGTCACCGGCATCGACGACCTGATGGGCTCCAACTACACCTCCGTCTTCCCCGAGGACGCCGGCATCTTCGTCCAGCAGGAGCCGGGCACCGAGGACGACGACCCGACCACCTCCGAGGGCGTCTTCGTCGGCTACGTGCGCGGCCCCGGCAACGACCGCGCCGCGCTGCTCGGCAAGAGAGTGCGGCTGACCGGCGTCGTGAAGGAGAAGTTCAACCTGACGCAGGTCAACATCCTCCAGGGCACCCAGCCCGAGGTGCTCGGCGACGGCGTGATGCCGGCGCCGGTCACGATCGACCCGGCGAAGGCGGCCGCGCAGACCGTCACGGCGGTCGAGACGAACGGCACGCGCAGCTACTACGAGACGCTCGAGGGGATGCGCGTCACGCTCGCGACCGGCATCGCCAACAGCGGCGGCACGAACAAGTTCAACGAGCTGTTCGTCAACCCGGGCACGACCCGCCAGCGCGTCTTCAACACGACCACCGGCGCGCAGCTCAACTCGCTGATCGCGCTCGCCGACGACGCGGGCGCCGGCGACCCCGACAGAGCCGAGATCGACCTGCGGCCGGCGAGCAGAACGCTCGTCGCCGCCGACCTGTTCGCGCGCGTCGACGACGCGACCGGCCCGCTCGGCTTCTCGTACTACAACTACAAGCTGATCGCCCAGGAGGACGGGATGCCGGTCGTCACGGCCGATCCCGAGGTGCCGGAGGTCTACACGCTGCCGGCCGCCCAGCCCGACGAGCTGCGCATCTCCGGCTTCAACGTCGAGAACCTCTTCCCGCAGGGCGCGACGCTCGACCTCCATACCGTCTCGCAGGCCGAGTACGACGAGAAGCTGGAGGGCCTCGCCGTCGCGATCCGCGACCGCCTGCGCGCACCCGACGTCGTCGCCGTGCAGGAGATCGGCGACAGCGTCCACGAGACCGGCACGCCCGGCCCGGTCGAGGCGAAGACCAGCAGACAGGTCCTGCAGGACCTCGCCGACGCGATCGGCGGCTACGCCGCCTACGCGCCGGAGGCGTTCGACACGCGCGGCATCGACGTCGGCTACCTCGTCAAGGAGGGCGTGACCGTCCACGGCGACGCGCAGCAGGTCGCTTTGAACGTCCCGCGCCCGGCCAGCTCGTGCAGCAGCCGCGCCGACCAGGCGTTCGACCGCATCCCGCTCGCGATCGACGTCGAGAAGGACGGCCTGCGCACGACCGTCGTCAACAACCACTTCAAGTCGAAGTCGGGCCCCGACATCTGCCGTGAGGTCGAGGCGCAGGCGGTCCGCCAGGTCGCCGAGGGGCTCGTCGCGCAGGGTCGGCACGTCGTCGTCACCGGCGACCTGAACGCCTTCGAGTTCGAGTCGCCGCTGACGGCGATCCAGCAGGGCGGCACGCTGACGAACCTGTGGGATCGCGCGCCGGAGCAGGAGCGCTACAGCTTCCACTACAACGGCCGGCTGCAGACGCTCGACCACACGCTCGTGACGAGCGGGCTGCTGGAGCGCGTGCGCGACTTCCGCTACGCCCACCTCGACAAGGACTACCACCACGACCCGGCGATCGGGCACGGCGTCTCCGACCACGACCCGCCGGTCGTGACGCTGCGGACCGACTGGGAGGCGCCCGAGCAGCCGGCGCTGTTCTCGACCTCCGTCGCCGCCGTCGCCGCCGGCGCGCAGCCGCTGGGGACGACCGGGCCGGTGCAGCGGGTCGTCGTGCGCAACGCCGACGCGGCCGGCACGCCCGGCGGCGCGGCGCTCGACGTCGAGCGCGTGACGGTCGACGGCGCCGCGCCGAGCGACTTCGCGGTGACCTACGAGACCTGCACGCGGGCGGCGGTCGCGCCGGGCGGGAGCTGCGTCGTCGAGGTCCGCTTCAACCCGTCGGAGCTGGGCGCGCGGGCGGCCGAGCTGACGTTCGAGACCAACGTCGGCCCGCGGTCGCTGCCGATGGGCGGCGAGGGCGTCGCGGCGCCGGCCGGCAGAGACGGCAGCGACGGTCAGGACGGCAGAGACGGCGCGCCGGGGCCGCAGGGTCCCGAGGGCCCGCAGGGCCCGGCCGGTCCGACCGGCCCGCAGGGGCCGCAGGGCGCTGACGGCCCGCAGGGGCCGAAGGGCGACCAGGGCGCCCAGGGGCCGAAGGGCGACCAGGGCGCCCAGGGGCCCAGGGGCGACAAGGGCGAGCGCGGCGAGAAGGGGCCCAAGGGCGACCCCGGCCGTGACGCCGTCGTCACCTGCACGATCAGAGGGACGAGCAGAATCAGCTGCTCGGTCGTCTACAAGAACCGCGGCTCCGCGGCGAGAGCGCGCGTGAAGCGCTCCGCGCGCGCGGCGCTGCTGCGCAGAGGCCGCACGATCGCGACCGGCCGGGTGGCGAGCCTGCGCCCGACCCGCGCCGGCGCCGTCAGACGCGGCCGCCACACGCTCCGCGTCGGCAGCGGCAGAGGCGCGCTGCGCCTCGCGGTGACCGTGCGCTGATCGGCACCGAGCGCGCCGCGCCCCGAGCGGGCGCGGAGCGCCGGACGCGCCCGGCCCGCCGGCGCCAGATCATTGGCGCTCTGTCGTCGCCATGCGACGGCAGAACGCCGACGATCCGCTCCGGCCGCCGGCAGGCCCCGGCGTTCGCGGTCACTCGGCGGCCACGCGCCGCATCCGCACGTGGGTGACGGCGTCGGAGCTGCGCAGCTCGTCCATCCGGTAGCTGGCGGCCGCCTCCGGGGAGAGGCCCTCCCACAGGCGCTCGCCGTCGCCGAGCAGGATCGGCACGACCGCGAGCTCCAGCTCGTCGATCAGCCGCGCCTCCAGCAGCTGCCAGATCGTCGCGGCGCCGCCGCTGACGAGCACGTCCTTCCCGCCGGCCGCCGCACGGGCGCGCTCCAGCGCCTCGTCGACCCCGCCGGTGACGAAGTGGAAGGTCGTGCCGCCCTCCATCTCCAGCGACGGGCGCGCGTGGTGGGTGAGGACGAAGACGGGGTAGCCCCACGGCGGCCGCTCGCCCCACCAGCCGCGCCACGACTCGTCCTCCCACGGGCCGCGCTGGGGGCCGAACATGTTGCGGCCCATGATCGTCGCGCCGAAGCCCTCGAAGTGGCGCTGCATGATCGCGTCGTCGAGGCCGGTGCTGCCGCCCTCCATGCCGAAGCGCTCGCGGAAGGTCCGCGTCTCCCAGATCCATCTGTGGAGCCGGCGGCCGCCGACCCCGACCGGCTCCTCCTCGCTCTGCCGCGGCCCCGCCGCGTATCCGTCCAGCGAGATCGAGAAGCCCCGCACGCACACGTTCGACATGTCGTCCCTTTCGTTTCGGTCGATGCAGGGCAGTCGGAGCGGTGCACGCCATTTCGACACGACCCTCCGAGAGATTTCCTCGCGATCGATGTAGAAACGGCGTGGCCGGCTCCGACTGCTTCCCGAAAGGCGTCTCCGCGAGGGAGGCGCCGACGTCCGAAGGAGACCCCCGTGAAGTACATGCTGCTGATCTACAACCGCCCCGACTTCACGACCGAGCTGTCCGACGAGGAGCGGACCGCGATGTTCGCCGAGGTCGGGGAGCTGATGCGAGAGCTGACCGAGTCGGGCGAGCTGGTCGGCGGCCAGGCGCTCGTCCATCCGGCGCAGGCGAAGACCGTTCGCGGGCGCGACGGCCAGCCGGTCGTCTCCGACGGCCCCTTCCTGGAGAGCAAGGAGCAGTTCGGCGGCTACTGCGCGATCGACGTCGAGAGCGAGGAGCGGGCGCTGGAGATCGCGCGCCGCTGGCCCGACCCGCGCTACGGCGGCGCGATCGAGCTGCGCGCGATCATGGACGAGGGCGTGCCCGAGGGGTGAGCGCCGACCCTCGACAGGTCGAGCCGCTGCTGCGCGCGCTGGCGCCGCGGGTGCTCGGCGCGCTCGTGCGGCGCCACGGCCAGTTCGGCCTCTGCGAGGACGCCGTCCAGGAGGCGCTGATCGCCGCCGCGGCGCAGTGGCCGGCCGACGGCCTGCCGGCCGACCCGCGCGCCTGGCTGACGACCGTCGCTGACCGCCGCGCGATCGACGCGATCCGCTCCGAGCGGTCGCGGCGCGAGCGGGAGGCGGCGGTCGCGGAGGAGACGGTCGAGGTGGAGGTCGGGGACGCGGACGACACGCTTCGCCTGCTGCTGCTCTGCTGTCACCCGAGCCTGACGCCGGCGACCCAGGTGGCGCTGACGCTGCGCGCGGTCGGCGGCCTCACGACCGCGCAGATCGCGCGCGCCTTCCTGATCCCGGAGGCGACCGTCGGCCAGCGGATCAGCCGCGCGAAGAGAACGATCAGAGCGGCCGGCGCCCGCTTCGAGCTGCCGGCGGGCGACGAGCTGGCGGCGCGGCTGGCCGCGGTCCTCCAGATCCTCTACCTCGTCTTCAACGAGGGCCACACGGCGACGAGCGGCGGCGACCTGACGCGCGCCGAGCTGACCGGCGAGGCGATCCGCCTGACGCGCGAGCTGCACGCGCTGCTGCCCGCCGACGGCGAGGTCGCCGGCCTGCTCGCGCTGATGCTGCTGACCGACTCCCACCGCGACGCCCGCGTCGGCCCCGACGGGCTGCTCGTCACGCTCGACCGGCAGGACCGCACGCGCTGGGACCGCGCGCAGATCGAGGAGGGGATCGCGCTCGTGACCGAGGTGCTGGGCGCCGCCGATCGCGGGCCCCTCGGCCCGTACCAGGTGCAGGCGGCGATCGCGGCCGTCCACGCCGAGGCGCCGACCGCCGAGGCGACCGACTGGCCGCAGATCGCCGCGCTCTACGGCGTGCTCGAGCGGCTCGCGCCCGGCCCGATGGTCGCGCTCAACCGCGCCGCCGCGATCGCGATGGTCGACGGGCCGCAGGCCGGCCTCGCGCGGCTCGACGAGCTGGCACGCGACGAGCGTCTCGCCGGCCATCACCGCCTCGCCGCCGTCCGCGCCCACCTGCTGGAGCGGGCCGGCGACCGGGCCGCCGCGGCCGCCTCCTACCGCGAGGCCGCCCGCCTCGCCACCAGCCTCCCGGAGCGGCGGTACCTGGAGGCGCAGGCGGCGCGGCTGGGGGAGGCCGGGACGTAGCGCGCCGCGGTCGGCGGAGCGCTCCGCGCAGCTCCGCCCGGGTCGCTCCGGCGCGACGAGGAGCTCCTGCGCGCGCCGCCGACCGGTCACGACGCCTGCGTTCACGCAACAGCCTTTCACGACCCGGCAACCGCGCCGTCACAACCGCGCGCGTGCGGGGGCGCATCGTGCGGGGGCGTCAGGCCCCGCAGTCCCTCGATGGAAGGTTCTCCACATGTCCTCCTCCGTTCGGGCGCGCACGCTGCGCCTGGCGCCGGTCGCCGCCGCGCTCGCCCTGACCGGCGGCGTCGCGGTCGACCACCTGTCCGACCCGCCGGCCGCCCGTGCAGGCGCGCACGCTGGCCTGACGCTGCTGACCGACCCGTTCCTGCAGCTGCCGACCGCTGACGGCGTCAGCGTCGTCTGGTTCACCGAGTTCGCAGGCGACGAGCACGTCGTCCACGCCGACGGCCGCACCTTCGCCGCCACGACGACCAAGCTCAGCCAGGTCGCCGAGGACTCGGCGTCGCAGCTGCCGGCCGACGAGAAGCCGACCGCGGCCGAGGGCGTCGTCGCGCGCGACGTCTGGCGCCACGAGGCGAAGGTCACCGGCCTCACGCCCGGCGAGAAGGTCCCGTACCACGTCGTCTCGGCGAAGGGCAGCCGGTTCGTCAGATCGGGCACCTTCAAGCTGGCGCCCGCGCCCGCGAGAGGCCAGCCGCAGCGGATCCTGCTGACCTCCGACCACCAGGCGATGGTCAACACGCCGGCCAACCTCGAGATGGCGGCGAGAACGATCGGCGAGATCGACGCCGTCTTCCTCGCGGGCGACCTCGTCAACATCCCCGATCGCGCGTCGGAGTGGTTCGACGACCAGCGCGGCAGCGCCTTCTTCCCGGTGCTGCAGGGGAGAGGCGGTCGCGCCTCGACTCACGGCGAGGTCTACCGCGGCGCCGAGATCATCCAGAACGCGCCGCTCTTCCCGGCCGTCGGCAACCACGAGGTGCAGGGCGCCCGCGCCGGCCAGTCGACGCTCGGCGGCTCCTTCAACGCGCCGGTGCCGAGAGCGATCGTCGAGCGGGCCTACGCGGCGGTCGCGTCGCAGGTCAACCCGAGCAACGATCCGGCCGTGAAGGCGAAGTGGATCGAGGAGCGCTCGTTCTCGACCGCCACCTACGAGGAGATCTTCTCGCTCCCCGACGGCTCGCCCGGCGGCGAGACCTACTACGCGATCACGCTCGGCGACGTGCGGATGATCTCGCTCTACTCGACCCGCATCTGGCGCGGGACGACCGCCAACGCCGACCCGGCCGCGCGCACCGCCTCCAGCCGCTACCAGGAGGCGCAGAGCACGCTGACCGACCCGCTCAGACAGGGCTGGGGCGAGCACATCTTCGAGGGCATCCAGGCCGGCTCGCCGCAGCTGAGATGGCTGCAGCGAGAGCTGGCTTCGCGTGAGTTCAGAGACGCCCGCTACCGCGTCGTGATCCTGCACGAGGGGCCGCAGGGGCTCGGCGACAACATCATGCCCGTCTTCACCGACCCGGTGAAGACCGAGGAGCGCGACGCGGCCGGCAGGCTGATCGGCATCCGCTACGAGTACCCGTCGGGCAGGAACCACCTGCTGCGCGACCTCCAGCCGATGCTGGAGGAGGCCGGGGTCGACCTCGTGCAGAACGGCCACAGCCACCTCTGGAACCGCTTCCAGAGCGCCGGCGGCACGCATTTCATCGAGACCTCGAACACCGGCAACACGTATGGCGCCTACCACCAGCTGAGCGGCCGCACCCGCCCGCTGCCGCCGGCGCCGTGGCTGGCCAGCAACTACCTGACGATCGGCAATCCCGGCGGCCTGGCGCCGATCCTGCCGAGCGAGAACCCGATGCTGGCCGGCAACGGCGAGCCGATGCCGTTCGTGCAGAGCAACGACCACAACGTCTTCACGGTGCTCGACACGGGCGCCAACGAGGTCGTCTCCTACATCTACGACGTGCGCACCCCCGAGGTCGCGCCGGTCGTGCTCGACCGCTTCGCGCTCGGCCGCCCGGCGACCGACGGCGGGTCGGTGGTGCCGCCGCCGCTGGGCGGCGACAGAGACGGCGGCTACGTCGCGCCGCCGGGCCGCGACGGCGACGGGGCGGGCGCGGGCGGCGCTGCCGGCGGGCCGGGCGGCGGCGAGGCCGGCCCGGGCGCGGACGGCGTCGGCGCGCCGGCCGCCTCGCGCACGACCGCGGCGTCGAGCGGCGCGCCGTACGGCGTCGGCGCGACGGTGCAGGTCTCGGTCGCGGCGAGAACGGCGCCCGAGGGGACGGTCGCGATCGCGGCCGGGGCGCGACCGCTGGCGACCGGCCGCGTCAGAGCCGGCGCGGCCACCGTGAAGCTCCACGGCACCGCGCTGAGACCGGGCCGCCACCGCCTGACGGTCCGCTTCTCCGGCGGCGACGCGGTCGCGGCCTCCTCGACGACGGTCGTCGTCCCGGTGCGCAGAGCCGCGGCGAAGGTGTCGGCCGCCCGCGTCACCAAGCGCGTCGCGGCCGGCAGAACCCGTGCCCGGCTGCGCGTCACGGTCACCGCGCCCGGCCTCAACCCGGCCGGCAGCGTGCGCGTGCGCGAGGGCGGCCGGACGGTCGGCCGCGGCAAGGTCCGCGGCGGCCGCGCGACCGTCAAGCTCGCCCGCTTCGCGACCCCGGGCGTCAAGCGCCTGACGGTCGCCTACGGCGGCGACGGCCCGCGCGCCGGCCGCACGGCGACGCTGCGGCTGACGGTCCGCTGAGCTCGCTGCGCCGCGCCGCGAGGCTGCGGGGCCGCGCGGCGCGCGCACGGGTTCTCCCGCACCGGGCGCGCGCTCTCGCGAGGCATGTCGCGGGGCCGGTGGCGCAAACCGCGCGCCGGTGCCGGCAGATACCGGGCGTCCCCAACGGAAGGAGCGACCTTCGATGGTCTCCCGTCTGCTCATCGCCGGTGCCTGCGCGCTCGGCATCGCGACCGCCACGGCGGCACCGGCGCTCGCCGATCTCGAACCGGTCACCCCCGGAGAGGGGGTCCAGCTGTACGTCCCGTCGGCCGTCCAGGCGTGGAGCCCGGACGGGCTCGTGCGCACGATCGACTGCCCGGACCGGAGCGCCCACCCGGCCTGCGACCCGGCCGAGTGGCCCCGCAGCGTCGACGCGCTGGCCGAGGAGCACGGCGGATACCGCGCGCTCGCCGCCAACGGCCGCTGGTTCGAGCTGGGCGGCGACGACGCGACCGTCGCCGCGATGGAGCGCGCCGACGCCGCCGGCGGCCGCGGCGCGGCGGCCGTCGTCGGCGGACGTGACGAGCTGAACCCGTACGAGCGGCTGGTCAGCATCTGGTGAGGTGGCCGGGCGGCGCGCGCTCGGGGCGCGCCGCTCACGCCGCGCGGCGCTCAGGTTCGTTCGGCTGCGCCGCTCACGCCCGTTCGGCTCGCGCCGCTCACGCCCGTTCGGCGCGCTCGCGCGCGGCACGGGCGTCGGCGAGTCGTGCGGTCGCGGCCTCGCGCTCGGCACGGCGTGCCGCGAGCTGGGCCTCGGCCTCCTCGACCGCGCGCGCGGCTGCTGCGACCGCGGCCTCCGCGTCGGCCTCCTCGGCCCGCGCCGCCTCGATCGCCCGCTGCCGCTCTGCGGCGGCCCGCTCTGCGGCGGCCCGCTCTGCCGCCGCCCGCTCTTCGGCTTCGCGCTCGGCCGCTTCGCGCGCCGCGGCGTCGCGCTCGGCCGCTTCGCGCGCCGCGGTCGCGCGCTGCGCCGCGTCGGCGCGCGCGGCGCTGCCGCCGCGGGGGCGCGGCGCGGCGGGCGGGGCGAGCGCGGCGAGGTCGCCGAAGCCGCCGAAGCCGCTGACGACCTGGTCGTGGGCGAGGCGGCCGGCGACGAGGTCGGCGAGGACGTCCGCGTCGACGGCCGCCGCGCGCAGCGTGGTGCGGGCTCGCTCGACGGTCGGCGGGTCGTCGACCGGCAGCGCGGCGAGCAGCTCCTCGCCGGCGTCGCGCAGCGCCGTCTCGGCTGCTCGCAGGACGGCGGCGTCGCCGCCGTCGAGCAGCTCGCGCTGGGCGTCGTGGAGCCGCTCGACCGCCTGCTCGAGCTGGCGAGCGGCACCGGGCTGCTCGCGCACCGCGGCGTTGAGCGCCCACGCGGCGCGCGTCGGCTTCCGCAGCGCTCTCACGCGCGCGGCGCCGTCTCTGTCGCCCGCCGCGCGCAGCGCTCTCGCGAGCGCGTCGCGCGCGGCGACGAACCCCTCGGGCGGCGCCGCGTAGAGCGCCTCGACCGGATCGTCCTCCGACATCGCCGACACGCTACCGCCCGCGGAGCCCGCCGCGCCGGCGAGGCCTGCGCTCCCCTCGGCCACCCCCGGCATGAGTGCCCCGGGCGCGCTTGCCGGATCGGCAAGCGCCCTTGTCGATTTTCCGCAACGCTGCCACGTTGAGGGCATGAGCACGACGAGCGAAGCGGCGCGCGAGCGCGCACGGTGGTGGGAGGCGTTCTACACGGAGGGGAGAGCGCGCTGGAGCGGCAGACCGAACGGCACGCTGGTCGCCGAGGTCGCCGGGCTGCGCCCCGGCCGCGCGCTCGACCTCGGCTGCGGCCAGGGCGCCGACGCGATCTGGCTCGCCCAGCAGGGCTGGACGGTGACCGCCGTCGACATCTCGCAGACGGCGCTCGACGCCGCGGCGCGCGCCGCGGAGACGGCGGGCGTGGCGAGCCGACCGGCGGCGGCCGCGGGCGAGGCTCCGGGCCGCGGCGCGGAGGCCGGCGCGAGCGACGCCGACGCGGGAGCCCGCGGCGCGGAGGCCGGCGCGAGCGGCGCCGACGCGGGAGCCCGCGGCGCGGAGGCGGGCACCATCGCCTGGGAGCGCCACGACCTCGCGCTGTCGCTGCCGGCCGGCCCGTTCGACCTCGTCGCCGCGACCTTCCTCCACTCGCCGGTCGACATCCCGCGGGAGCGGATCCTGCGCGACGCCGCCGAGCTGATCGCGCCCGGCGGAACGCTGCTGGTGATCGGCCACGTCGCCTCGGAGGCCCACCGGCACCCTGAGCTGAGAGGCCCCGAGGAGGTCGCCGCCGAGCTGGCGCTGCCGGCCGACCGCTGGGCGCTGCGCGTCTGCGAGCGCCGCGAGGTCGAGCACGTCTTCCGCGACGAGGCCCCGATCAGACGGGTCGACGGCGTCGTCCGCTACGAGCGGCTCCCGGGCTGAGCGCCCGTCACCAGCTCAGCTCTATCTCCAGCTCGCGCTCGTCGCTCTCGATCTCCAGCTCGAGCTTCAGCTCGACCTCGTCGGGGACCTTGACGGTGAAGCGCATGCCGCCGCGCTCGAAGCGGATGTCGTTGTGGCGGGCGAGCATGTCGGCCAGGTCGCGCAGGCGGGCGGCGGCCTCCTCGCGGCTCAGTCTCTCCTTCTGCTCCACCTCGAAGATGTCCATCTTCGCTCCTTCCTCCGTTGACGGGGTCGTGTCGGGCGCAGGCGCAAGCGTCTCAGACGCGGGGTGCGGCTCGCGACCGGCGGCGATCCGCGCCAGCGCGCGGGCGCTCGCGCGCAGGCCGTCGGGCAGCGCCGCCGACGGCGAGGCGCCCGGGTGGTGGGGCGCGATCCGCACGCGCAGCGCGCGCGGCCGGACGCGGAACCTCAGCGGCGGACGGAGCCGGAGCGCCTCGCCGTCGATCCCCGCCGGGACCGGATGCCCGGCCTCGACCTGGAAGGTCGGCGCCGTCCACTCGCGCCACGGTCGCTGCGGCAGCCGCCCGCTGCGGCCGCGGCCCGTCGGCCCGGAGGCGACGGTGATCCCGAGCAGGCCGTCGTCGATCCGCGGCCGCGTGCCCGAGCCGACCGCGCGGCCGAGCCGATAGCGGTTGTTGGAGACGAGGATCGCCGCGCCGGAGCGGTGGCGGTGTCCGTCGGGGCCGCGCCAGCGCAGGTCGAGGCCGTGGCCGTCGGGTCCGAGCACGTCCGGGACGGCGCCGAGGATCGTCCGCAGCTTCGCCTCGCGGTAGCCGGCGCGCTGCACCGCCTCGGCGTACAGCCCGAGCGAGACGTTGTTGACGAAGACCCGCCCGTTGACCTCGGCGAGGTCGACCCGCCGCTCGCCGCCGCAGACGAACGCGTCGAGCGCGCCGACGACGTCGTCGCGGTCGACGCCGAGGTCGAGCGCGAAGTGGTTGCGCGTGCCGGCCGGGACGCAGGCGTACGGCAGGTCGTGCTCGGCCGCGACCGCTGCGACGACCGCCTGCGAGCCGTCGCCGCCGGCCATCGCCAGCCCGTCGGCGCCGGCGGCGACGGCGTCGCGCACGAGCCGTTCGAGGTCGTCGCCCGGCCGCAGCGCGATCGGCTCGATCCCGCGCGCCCGCGCCTCGCGCGCCAGCCCGAACCGCGCCGCCTTGCCGCCGCCCGACTTCGGGTTGAAGAACAGCACCGGCCGGCGCGGCGGCGGGCGCGTCGGCAGCTGCGCGCGGATCGCGAAGGCGCCGCGGCCGACGGCGCAGGCGGCCGCGAACGCCGCGACCGCGAGCAGCTCCGGCAGCAGCAGGTCGGAGGCGACGAGCGCGACGGCCGCCGCGAGGCCGACCGCGCCGAGCGCCAGGCCCGCGACCCGCGCCGCGCCGGTGCGCAGCAGGCCGTGCCAGGCCGCCGCGGCCGCGAGCGCGAGGCAGGCGAGCGCGACGAGACCGCGCGGGAACGCCTGCACCGCGACCGCGAGCGCGAGCGCCGCGCCGATGGCGGCGAGCGCGAGGGCGGCGGTCGCGGCGATCTGCCGGTCGCTCATATGATCGTCTCCTGGTGGCCTCGGAACCCGAACCTCCCGCAGACCGGCAGCCGCCGCGGCGCGGCCGGCCGCACGGCGCCGCGCGCGCGACCGGCGACGCGGAGCCGCCGACCGCCGGCTGGCGCGGCGACGTCGAGCGCGTCGACGTCGCCGTCTACGCCGCGATCGCGCAGACGCCGACGCCGGCGCTCGACCGCGCGATGGCGCGGCTCTCCGACGCGGCCGACCGCTCGCGTCTGTCGTTCGCCGCGGCGGCGCTGCTGGCCGCGGCCGGCGGCGGCGAGGGGCGGCGCGCCGCCGGCCGCGGCGTCGCCTCGATCGCCGTCACCTCGGCGGTCGTCAACCTCGTCCTGAAGCCGCTGCGCCGCCGGCCGCGACCCGACCGCGCCGCCGAGCAGGTCCCGCTCGCCCGCCACGTCCGCATGCCCCGCTCGACCTCGTTCCCCTCCGGCCACGCGGCCTCCGCCTTCGCCTTCTCGACCGGCGTCGGGCACGTGCTGCCGGGCGCGGCGATCCCGCTCCGCGGCCTCGCCGCCGTGGTCGCCTACTCGCGCGTCCACACCGGCGTCCACTACCCGGCCGACGTCATCGCCGGCGCGCTGATCGGCACGACGCTCGCGCAGCTGACCTCGCAGCTGCTCGACCGTCGCACCGGCGCCCGGTGAGGTGCGCATGGGGACAGCCTCTCGCACCGCGCGCCCTGCGCCAAGGGCGCGCCGCGGCGATGGCCGGTAGCCGCTGACCGATCACGCCTCCCGGCCGAGCGCGGCCGGCAGCGATCTGCGCGAGGCGATGCCGAGCTTGCGGTAGCAGCGCGCGAGGTGGTTCTCGACCGTGCGCACGGTCACGAACAGGGTCGCGGCGATCTCGCGGTTGGCGAGGCCGTCGGCCGCCAGCTCGGCGACGCGCCGCTCGGCGGCGGTGAGCGCCTCGGTGCCGCTGAAGGTGAGGCGGCGCGGCTTCGCGCCGGCGACCGCCAGCTCGTCGTGGGCGCGCGCGGCGAGGACGGTCGCGCCGCAGGCGCGGGCGGCGTCGTGGCCGGCGCGCAGCGGCTCGCGCGCCTGCGCGCGGCGGCCGGCGCGGCGGAGCGCGGCGCCGAGGTCGACGAGCGCCCGCGCGTGGTCGAGCCGGGCCGGCGAGCGGCCGAGCAGCTCGACGCCCTCGGCCAGCAGCGCGATCCCCTGCCGGCCGCCGGTCGCGAGTCCCTGCGCCGACAGCGCGAGCCCGCGGCCGGCGTCGCTGCGCCACCGCTCCGCGCGCGCGAGCTGCTCGGCGGCGAGCTCGGCGGCCGCCGCCTCGTCGCCGAGCGCGAGCGCCGCCTCGACGGCGGTGCGGTGCCAGCCGACGGCGAGGTGGCCGACGCCGAGCTGCCGCTCGTGATCGCGCAGCCGCTCGAGATCCGCGCGCGCCTCCTCCGGCCGGCCCTGCGCGAGCCGCAGCCGAGCGCGGGCGTGCAGCGTCACGCCGGCGTACGAGAGCGCCGGCGCCAGGTCCGCGCCGCTGCGCGCGACCGCCGCCTCGGCCTCGTCGAGCTCGCCGCGCTCGACCAGCGCCAGCGCCAGGTACGACCAGTGCGCGAGCTTGCCGATCGTCGTCGGCGTCAGCTCCAGCAGCTCGCGGGCGCGCGCCTCGGCGCCGACCACGTCGCCGCAGCGCCAGGTCGAGAGCGCCTGCAGGCCGAGCATGCTGACGACGCCGAGCACCGAGCCCTGCGCCCGCGCCGTCTCCAGCGCCGCTTCGGCGGTCGGCAGCGCCTGCGCGTGGCGGTCGGCGTCGACGAGCACCCGCAGCGCGTGGTTGACGACGAGCGAGCCGGCGCCCTCGGCCGCCAGCAGCGTGCCGCCGGCCAACGCCCGCTCGGCGAGGTCGGCGCCCTCCTCGATCCGCCCGTCGAGCCAGCGCACCGCTGCCAGCTCGGCGAGCGCCGCCTGCTCGGCGGGGGAGTCGCGGTGGGGGCGAGCCCCGCCGGCGGCCGGCCCGTCGGACGTGCCGGCGGCCGGCCCGTCCGTCGTGCCGCCTGCCGGCCCGTCCGTCGTGGCGCCGGCCGCCGCCGCCAGCCAGCCGCTCGTCTGCGCCCGCGCCTCCAACCGCTCGATCGCCGCCGCGGCGAGCGGCGGGCGCAGGACGCCGACCGCCGCCGCCTGGGCGGTCAGGCGCAGGTCGCCGTCGGGGTCGACGCCGCCGCGGGCGCGCTCCAGCAGCTCGACCGCGCCGACGAGGTCGCCGCGGTGGAGCCGCGCGCGCGACGCGGACCGCAGCAGCTGCGCGCGCCGCTCCGGGTCGCCGGCGGCGGCCGCCGCTCGCTCGAGGTGGTCGCCGGCCGGCTCGGGCTCGCCGGCGAGCAGCTCCGCATGGCCCAGCTCGGCGAGCAGCCCGCCCCGCTCGGCCGGCGCCGGCGGCTCGCGCAGCGCCCGCCGCAGGTGGGTCAGCGCGACGTCGGCGGAGCCCTGCGCGAGCGCGTCGGCGGCGACGGCGCGCAGCGTCGCGACGACGTGCGGGTCGCCGGCCGGCTCCAGCAGCAGCAGGTGGCGCGCGATCTCCTCCGGCGGGCGCTCCTCGGCCGCGAGCGCCGCGGCGGCGCGGGCGTGCAGCGCCGTGCGGGCGGCCGGTCTCATCCGCGCGTGGACCGACTGGCGCACGACCGGGTGGGCGAAGTGCAGCGGCCGCCCGGGGACGAGCAGGCCGGTGTCGGCGAGCAGGTCGGCCAGCTCGCCGACGGTCGCGCCGTCGAGCCCGGTCGCGGCGGCGACGTGGCGGACCTCCGCGGCGAGGCCGAAGACGGCGACCGCGTCGAGCACCGCGG
>Ga0164243_10007778_pt1 | contig 15945 bp, 10 predicted proteins | sample OricompcompostOP_FD_108781 | JGI IMG/M metagenome (GOLD analysis project Ga0164243, IMG submission 108781) | Organic Plus compost microbial communities from Emeryville, California, USA - Original compost - Organic plus compost (OP) | ecosystem: Engineered > Solid waste > Mixed feedstock >...
CCACCGACGCCGCAGGCAGGCCGCTCTCGGGCGATTGACCCCCATCGAGTTCGAGACCATCATGACCACGCCAGCCACTCAGGCTGCGTGACCCAACCTGTCACCCGTTCGTGCAGCAGTCCCTCCTGCTCGTCCAAGACCTCGAAGTCAGAATCGTCAACGCCATCACCGGCGAACTACTCCGCGAACTGACCATCGATCCCAACAAGGACTACCAGCCAAGAAACCCGAAATGAAGAACACCCGGACCCACGCTTCCGTGGGTCCGGGTGTCCGCGATGTCCTGAGACATCACATTCGTAGCGGGGGCAGGATTTGAACCTGCGACCTCTGGGGTCCTACGTGACGGGCTAACCCCAGATCACAGAAGATCATCGTTGAGCGTGGAGGCGGGCCTTGTTGGCGTTCGTGGTTCACCACGCATCACGCCCGTTCCCCACATTCTTCGGGAGTTTGTGGGGAATGGAGCGGGAACGCACGTCCCTCTTCGTCAACCCTGACACCGATCGTGCGCTGAGCGGCCGCTCGCCACTGCCTGGGGTCCTTCCCGTCGCGCTGCAGCTTTCGCCAGGTCTCACCACCCGGAGCCATCGTCGCGATGTTCAGCGCGCTGTCCCACTTCTCGTCGAACTCGAACCGCTCGAGCCAGTCCTCGCCGTAGACCAGGGCCATCCCATCTTCGGTCAGGGACTCCCCTTCGATGAGCCGCTTGGCCCGCACGAGCCGGTTCATCCAGGTCCGCTTGCTGCCGCCCTCTGGGAAATCCTGCGCCCACGTCGCCGCCGCGTGACGTCGAGCTTCATTGCTCATGGCCAGATATGACTCTGCCAACAGCGCATAGTCCCTTTCCGTCCTCGCAGCCCGCCCACGCCTGTCCCCCCTGAAGGCCGCAGGGGGATCGCTCGGCCGTGCGAACACTCGAGGTTTGCCAGCAGCGGCAGTCTTCTCCACCTGCGCTCGTGCTGCGCGGATCACGTCGCCGTAGGGCGCATCCCTCAAAGTGCCCACCGTCAGCGCGCCCACCCGTGGACGAACCTCGAGCCCTACGACCGACATGTCGCCCGAGCCGGGGATCTGCTCCGCCAACTCGACTCCGAACTTGAGGTCGCCGCGGGTCACGACAAAGAACCAGCGCCCGCCGTCTGCACACCTGAACGTCTGCATCTCGCCATCCGTCATGGCGACAGCCTCGGCGATGCTCGCGGGCCCGTACTCCGCGCTTCCCTGTTCCACAAACAGTGATGTTAGCAACAGACAACAGGTACTTCGGCGTTCACTACTCACCCGACCTCACTCGGAGGTCGGACGAGAACAAGGAGGTACTGACATCAACACGATGAACGCGGCCGAACTGGCGAAGCGATGGGACACGACGACGGGGCGACTGGCCAACATGCGTAGCGGAGGGACCGGCCCGCACTACTTCAAGATCGGGACCAGGGTGCTCTACCGCATCGACGACGTCCTCGCCTTCGAGGAGCAGCACATGGTCGTCACGGCGGGTGCTGCGTGATGGCACGGATGGATCGACCGGAGACCGTCTCGGAGTATCTCGAGTTCGAGCGAGTACGCAATGGCTACGAACGCAACGGGCTCTGCGATGTCTGCGCCGCGCAGGCCTCCTACGGCCACCAGCACGGGTTCCGCGTGGTCCTGAGCCCGTGCACGCTCTGCGTGCCCGTGGTTGAGACTTTCGAGTACGACGCACCGAACGGGTGGCGGAAGGCCTCGAGAAGGCGCCTCCGACGCCCACAGATGTGGGCATCGCTGACGAACTCATGGGCAGGGCACGCACAGCCTTGTGCCCAACTCAACGACATTGAGGCGGCTGCGTGAACGGCAAGATCCAGTTCGGTGGAGACGGGTCCTGGGTCGCGGTGGGACAGCAGCAGCAGATGCTCCTCGCGCAGTCACCGGACTTCGATCTGCCCACGCGCGTCTACTTCGCCGCGCTCGGACGGATGGACCGGAAGGGCCATGCGCGGTTCAAGCGGGGTGAGCTGATGCGGATCTGTTCGATGGTCGACAGACGGACCGGCGAGGTCAGGAGCGCACGATCGGACTCGATCAACCGTGCCGTCAAGAAGGCGGTCGAACGAGGAGTGCTGGCTCACGACAGCAGCAATCGTTGCCTCGTCGTACCGCACATCGTCGCCCAGGCGAATAACGGTCCGTACTACGACTGCCCCGTGCACCCTGAGGTTGACCTGACAGGCCAACGAACTCGACCGAGGTTGGCGTCGTAGGCCGTCGACGGATACCCATGAGGCCAAGGTTCTCGACTATTTCCGCAGGTCAGCGGCTTTCGCTCTCTCATATCTTTCTCACCGGAGGAAGCGATGGGAGGGGGCGGAGCCCCCAAATGGGACCTTGGCTTGTTCTCGAAGAGAAGAGATGACAAGGGACGGCCGGGCCCTGTCGGGCCCGGCCTTCTTCGTCACTTGGAGCCAGGAGGCTTGGGACGACAGAGCTCGACCACATCACAGGTAGAGCACTTGTGCCCGAACGTTGCGAGTCGAGGCAGTTCGTTCTTGCGTAGTGCATCGCCTGCCTTGCCGATGCGACCTCGTACGTCATCGAGCAGGTGGTCGTCCACCTGGTCCCGATGGCTCTTGCCGCCGGCGTCGAGGTTCAGCACCTCAACGACATCCGCGTTCTCACCCGTCAGTTCCTCGTATCCGAGGGCATAGACGTGCAGTTGGTCGCGGGTCACGTCCTCAGCCTGGGCGCGCTCAGTCGACTTGAAGTCAACGATCGCGAGTTCGTCGGTGTCCAGCTTGCGGATGAGGTCGATGCGCCCGTCGACGGTGATGCCGGGCGCGATGTGGACCTGGATCTGCTTCTCGGAGTGGACCGTGTTGGCAATCTCGTCGCCGTGGACGCGGAAGTACCGCTCAATCGCCTCAGTCGCAGATCGCTCGAGGTTTCGCCGCAACTCGGGGTAGGCGAAGGGAGTGTGGAGATGTCGCTCGACCAGGTCGGCCGCATCTGCGGCCGTCATCGTCTCGCCGTCAGTGGCCTTCTTGTGGACCTCCGAGAGTGCATCATGCAGTCCCTTGCCGTAGCCGAGTGCCTCGTGGAGTGGTGCGTTGAAGCCGTAGAGGAAGCGGAGCTTGAACTCGTAGGGGCACTCGAAGAGGTACTTCAACTCCGAGAAGGACAGCGTCACCTGGGGGATCTCGTGGATAGCTCGAGGCTCGAGCCGCTGACCCGGGATCGGGCTGGCGCTCGTCGATACCCACTGGTTTCCGGTGCAGTGGATGAAGAACTCGGACTGTCGCTTGTGGTTGCGACCTTCCCCCGGCGAGAAGGTGACGTTGAGGAACTTCTGCGCTCTGGTCACCGCGACATAGAACAGGCGCCGCTCGTCGTCCTTGGTTCCCTTGTAGCGGTCAGGATCGTTGATCGCCTCTGGCGGGATGACATGGAACATCGACAGTCCGCCGATGCGCTGGGCCGGGAACCTGTTGGCGCGCATGCAGGGCAGAAAGACGGCCGGCCACTGCATGCCCTTCGATTGGTGGACGGTGGCAATGGTGACGGCATCGGGGGTTGCGTAGCCCACGTCACCGTCCGACTCGGCGTAGTAGTCGGGTGCCTGGTGCTCGAGCCAGCCGGCGAACGTCTTGTACTTCTCACTCGGCTCGCTCGAGAAGTGAATTTGTTCGAAGTCGGAGATCGCCTGGCTGAACTTCCCCAGCTCGTAGAAGACGAGTTCCCCCCGGCCCTTCGGTCCGGGGATGGTCTCTTCTCGGATCTCGAGCGCAGCGAGGAAGTCGAGGTAGACACGTTGAATGTTGTAGACCCCCCACCGCTCACCCTTCTTGAAGTCCTTGCCAGCGTTCAGGATCGCCACAGCCGAGGCCCACTTGGCAGGGCTGGGCAGCAGGTCAGCCTTCACCCACAGGTCTCGAAGCAGGCTCGCGTCGATCTCGTCCACCATGTAACGGAAGATGCCGACGCACGCCTTGATCTCGTCCGCCTCGAAGAGGCGGTTCAACCCCTTGATCACGTAGGGGATCTGGCGCTTCTTCATCTCCTCGACGATCGGCCCTGCGTCCTTGGCGACCGAGCGCAGCAACACCGCGCAGTCGGAGTGTGACAGGCCGCGCGGCTCCACTCCCGGCTTATCCGTGAAGGGCACGCCCTGAAGGTGCTCGATCCGGTCGCAGATCCAGGCTGCCTCGTCCTCAGGGGTGGCAAAGTCGAGGGCCAGGAGGTCGCCTCGCTCCCAGCTTTGATGACCAGAAGCCACCATCTTCTTCGGAAGGCGATCACCGTTTGGGATCAGCTCCGCGACAGATCGTCCCAGCTCGACGACGCCCTTGCTTGAGCGAAAGTTGTCGTTGAGAACGACTTGTTTGACGTCGCCGTACCGATCGGCGAAGTCGATGATGTTCGCAACTTCGCTGCCCCGCCACTGGTAGATCGTCTGGTCATCGTCTCCCACGACGCACAGGTTCGCGCCGTACTGGACAAGCCCTCGGATCAGGCGCTCCTGCAAAGGGTTGACATCTTGGTACTCATCGACGACGAGGTACTTAATGTCGTCTCGGATGTGCCGCTGGATGACTTCGGCGTTGTCGTCCTCGTCAGGATCGACCTCCAGGAGTTCGACCGCGAGCGCGATCATTGCAGTGAAGTCGAAGGTGGCCTGCCCGTGGATCAGCTGGACGTAGGAGTCGAGAGAGTCCAGAACCCCGGCTGGGACCAGAGACTCATCGATCTCGTCTTCTCGAAGCGTGCCAAGGACCTGCAGGTAAAGCCGGGAGTTCTGCCAGCGCTTGAGATGACTCTGCTTGGTCCCGATCGTGGGGCAGGTGGTCAAACCAGACTGCTTGCTGTACTTGTCAATAAGAAGTCGTGCCGTGATCTCGGTGAGCACGGAGTACTTGAACGTGTCTGGCACCAGCCGCTGCAGGAGGTCCAGCGTGTATCCGTGCATGGTGCCGATGTACATCTCGGCGAGGCCGGTGACCTCGCCTCGCTCCTCCTGAAGGATCCCCAGCACTCGCTCCTTCAGCTCCGCTGCGGCCTTCTCCGTGAAGGTGAAGGCGATAACGTTGCGCGGTTCGATCCCGGGCTGCCGCAAGATCTTGGCGATCCGTTGAGAGATCACCTGGGTCTTGCCGGACCCAGCGCAGGCGATGATCTGCAACGGCTCGTCGATCGTGTCGATCGCGGCCGTCTGATCGTCCGTGTATGTTGTCGTCGGTCCCGCCGTCACTGTTTCCCCTCCATAGCTCTCACGACCACACTCACTGTCATGCACGCTTCCCAGAACCCGGCGATCCGCCTTGTGCGACGAACCGGACTTCGGACCCTGAACGATGCGCCGCTTGTTGCTCGACCCTTGCGACATCGACCTGATCAAGTTGTCAAGATCGATCAAGAGCGCAGCCTTCTTGCGACGCAGCGCTTCCCGCCTCCGTCGAACGTCTAGTGACTCGCCGCCCTTCTCCTTGCCGGGTTGTCGAAGGTCGAGGTCGACGGCTCGGACGGACGACTTCAACAGGTCTACTTCCGCCTTCAACTCGGCAAAGCGCGACGCGCCGGAACCCCGTCGCACTAGTTCACCTCGAAGACCTTCATGACTTCGTCGCCGTAGTCGTTGATGACCTTGACAGCGATCTTGCCCGTCGACGGCTTGGAGAAAGGCCGGGAGACCGTCTGGTAGAGCGACTCCCAGGCGTCAGCGTCGATGTCTGCCTTTAGAGCCGTCCTGAGTCGCTTGTATGGATCGTTGCCGCCCGTGAAGTAGCAGTGCCGGACGAAGAACGACTCCTCGTTGTAGTCGGTGTCGATCATCCAAAGCGCGATCTGGCCGGTGTCGCTGCTCCGGACCTCCCCCGTCGTGGGGTCGTAGATATCGACCCCCTTGAGGTCGACGATGTAGCCCTCATCCGTGGAACGCAGGTCGATGTCGGGCTCGCCGAAGACGGTGAAGAGGTTGCCCGACCCGGTCTTCTTCAGTTCCTCGCCCATAAGGAGGTCCGCATTCATGCGGACCATCAGCACGGGGAGGCGACCAACGTTGCGTGCTCCTTCGATCTGGGCGAAGCCCTCGTCAGTGGCCTCGATGGTGAAGCCATCTTCTTCTGTGACGTTCGTTGCCTGGGGATCGAACGCGAAGCCGAGGACGCATAGAAGATCGACGTCGCCGGCACGGATGGCCTCTCGGGCAGCATCCTTCACGTACTTCGCACTAACGGTGCCGTACTGCGGCCCGATGGCGATACCAATGCGGCTCGGTGAGGCATGCTCCCCGTTCGGGATCTGCTGCCCGATGGCCTGGATGTACTGGCCCGCATAAGTCTCGAAGGCCTCGAACTTCAACTTCTCGGCCCGTTTGCCGTTCTGGATGCCGGCCTTGGCGAGGTTCTCGAGGATCGACTGCTCGAAGTTCGGGCCGTCCGCTTCTTTGGCCGCATCCGTCTCGGACAACGACTCGGGTGCATCACCGAACGACAGTGCCCGGTGAGGGCTGAGTGACTCCACAGTGAATGGGCCAGCTACACGAACCTTCTTGGAGTCTTCGAACGGCTTGTCGAACAGGAGTTCAAACTCACCGTGACGACGGATGGCCGCCCGCGCCTCGGCCAAGGACATACCCTCGCGGATGTCCGGATTGTTCGCGATGGACTTGAGCATGATGTGGGGCACTCGGTTATACACGAACCCGCCCCGGACGTCGTTTGAGACGCGCTCGCGGTTGGCGTCGACGGACCCCAACTCGCGCTCCTTGCGTCGGCCCTCCTCGCTGTCGGCAAGCACGTACCACGGAAACCGCGCGCCCATGACGCGCTGTCGCGCGAGTGCCAGCGCGACACGTGAGGTATCCATCGTGATCCATCTACGGCCCCACTGTTCTGCGGTGACGGCGGTGGTACCACTTCCGCACGTGGGGTCGATCACGAGGTCACCCGGGTCAGTCGTCATCAACATGCAGCGCTCGACGATCCGCGCGTCCGTCTGCACCACATAGAACTTGTCATCGCCGAAGCCGGCCCACGTGTCGGTCCAGAGGTTCGTTAAGTAAGTCGCCGGGAAGTCATCGAGATAGCGCACGTACCGCAATGTCTTACCCGAAGGCGCGAGGCGCTTCGCGGCCTTGAGCCGCGCCATCCCTTCACGGTTGGTCTTCCACCCACCGGTGGACGGCAGGTACGTGGTTCCGCCGAGCTCTACCGGAAAGATCGTGGTCTGGCCAACACGAGTCGTCTGCGACGTCATGATGGTGAGTTGCACAAGCCTCGAGCTCGGATCGCCAAGCTCCTCCTTGGTCGCAGCGCGCACCGTTCCGTCCGGCTCCTGGATGAGTCGGTACGCGTCCGCCGTGCGATCCGCGCTTCCCTTCTCCTTAAACAACTGGCGATACTTCATCGACTCCGCGTCCTTCGCATACCAGACGATGAAGTCATTCACTGCTGCAAGAGCCGTAGTGCCGCCCGCAAAACTGCCCGCGCCGCCTGTCTTCTGAACCGTGATCAACGAGACAAAGTTGTCGGCTCCGAATACTTCGTCCATCAACGCACGCACCAAGTGCACGTTGTCGTCGCCGATCTGCACGAAGCAGGACCCTGACGAGGTGAGCAGATCTCTGCTCGCCAGCAACCTGTCCCGCAAGTACCCCAGGTAGGAGTGGATGCCGCGTTCCCACGTATCGCGAAATGCCTTGATCTGCTCGGCCTCTCGCGCCGAGTCCTCCAGCTTGCCGTCGCGCACTGTCTTGTTTCGTGCCGAGACCTGCCAGTTCGATCCGAACTTGATGCCGTACGGCGGATCGATGTAGACCATCTGCACCTTGCCGCGCAGATGCTCGCGGTCTGCGAGCGAGGCCATCACCTGCAGACTGTCGCCGAGGATCATGCGGTTCGACCAGTTGGCGTCGTGCTGATAGAAATCGACCTGCTCGAGTTCGTCGAGACCATCGAAGGTGTCGAAGAGAGCCAGTTCCGGTTCATCTTCGGGACGAGCCGCAGAGCGGCGGAGGTTCTCGACCAGCACACGCGGGTCGATCTTCTCCTGAATGTAGATCGGCGGAGCATCCGTAACCAGGTCGGAGTCGATGCTGTCAGCCGCGTCTGCGACATCCGGGTACTTGCCTCGCCAGACCAACTGAGGGTCGAGGGTCTCGTCGCGCTGGTAGCGGACCTTGCGGACAGCTTCGATCTCTGGGGTGACGAAGTCCTGCGCGTCGGCGGTGGGGATGTTCTTGCGGGTCTCGCCATGCTTGATCGAGTCGATCGGCGTCGGCCCCTTCGAGGTGTTACGCGCCACGAGCGCTCCTTGCAGTGTTGGTGTCAGCGTTCGTTTCGGTGAAGTCCAGAAGGTCAGGGTCCCCGATGATCGGCTTGTCGCCGTAGAGGTCCTGGATCGCTTCTGCGAGGCGCGTCCTGAACTGGTCGGGGTGCTTCATCTCGATGTAGGCCCAGCGACCCCATCCGCCGTGGTTGTTGACTGCCACGCACCAGGAGTTCCTGGCCGTCTCCGCCTTCTGGTTCGTCGGGCCGGGACTCTTCTGGCTACCGGAGATCTCGATGATCAGGGTCCGATCGACGTCATCGCCCGTACGCTTCAGACGGACCAAGAAGTCGGGGATGTAGGAGTGGCTGCGGCCCTTATAGACGTAAGGGATGGTGAGACCGAGCTGGTCGTTCTTGACGAACGCTGCGACGTTCGAGTCAGCTTCGAGGATCGCGGCCATTCTCTTCTCCCACGCATTCCCCTCCGGTCCGTTCCCATCCAGCGTCACATGCGAGACCTCGGACTTCTCAACCGGGACCGTTCGCTTCCGCGTCACGAAGTCGACCTCACCGGTCGACCCCTCCGGGTCGAACCGGTTGACCATCGGCCGCAAGCGTTCGCGGCGATTGCCAGACAGTCGGATGACTTCGTTCCAGACCTGCTCGGCCGCGAGGATCTGTGCCTGCGTGATCGTGACGAGGAAGCCCAGGGAGTACCCCTCGTGGACGACGACCTTCTTGTCGATCCACTCGAGGCAGATGCCGACGAGCTTCGGGAAGAGCCATGGTCGCTTGTCGCCGGCGCGCGTGAAGTGCTGGTCGAGGATGCGCTTGGCAAGCCGGAAGGCGACTTCCTGCTTGCGGTAGACCGTTGGATCGCCGTCTTCGAGTTCCTTCTGGCCGACGAGTCCACCCAGTTCGACCCATGAAGGGACTGTGTCCATGCCGATATGGAACTCGGGCGCCTGGTCGAAGTCGGGGTAGATGTCCTCATCGGGGATCTCGACGCGGTAGCCGTCCAACTTCGGGAAGTTGATCCGTAGGTGTTCGCGTCCTTCGACCGCGTGGACATGGATGGACGGCTTGGGAGGTGCCGGCTCGCCTTCGGCGGGTTCGCCGGCCACGAACTGGAACGGGATCCCGTAGACGTTGGCGTACTCAGGCTCGAACCTGCCTGTCTCGTCGCTCACCTCGTAGGAGCGGCGACGCAGGCCTCGGCCGACAACCTGCTCACAGAGGAGCTGGGACCTGAACGCCCGAACTCCTAGGATGTGAGTCACCGTGTTCGCGTCCCAGCCCTCTGTAAGCATGGAGACGCTCACCACGCAGCGGATGTCGGCACCCAGTTTGCCGGGCTTGCCCACCGTGTTCATGACTTCACGCAGTAGGTCCTCGTCGGTGAGCTTGTCGACGTCGGCGCCCGGGTTGGTCTTGCGGTACTCGGCCTTGAACTGAGCGATCTCGGCACCAGCCGCCTGCTTGAAATCAGCCTTCATGGCTTCGCCGGACTCGATCTGCGCGGAATCGATCAAGATCGTGCGGGGCTTGGACAGCGGCCTACCGTCGATGACGTTGCTGAGCAGAGAAAGTTCCCCGGGCTTGTGGGCAATGATCTCGTCGTCGCGGACCACTTCCTCTCCCGCAATCCACGTATAGACCAGCTTGCTGACCACGGTGTTCGGGCAGACGACGATGAACACCGGCGGGGTCTCGCCGTACTGCTGGAGGTTTTCTTCCCAGTGCGCGAAGGCCTTCTCGTACGAGCGATGCAGGCTACGGAGGGCTGCCTCGAGCTCCTTCGGGGGCGCCCAGTCAGTGACGGCATCCTTAGCAGCCCTCTTCGGCAGCTCCTTGCCCACGAAGTCCCAGAGCCTGAGGAATACAACGTGCTCGGTCTCTGCATCGTCATCGACCGGGGTTCTTGGGACTTTGACGATGCCGGACTCGATGGCATCCATCAGGGAGAAGTCGCTGACGACCCACGGGAAGATGTAGCCCTCGGCGTAACCCGACCCAGACAGGTAGAAGGGGGTTGCGGAGAGGTCGAAGATCTGCTTGATCCCCACGTACTTCGCGATTGCGCGAAGGCCGTTGAACCACAGCCCGGCCTTCTCGTTGGCGTCCTTCTCTTCGCTGGTCTCCTTGCCCGATGCCAGGGGCCTAGCGAGGTAGCAGTGGTGCGCCTCGTCGTTGAAGACCATGATCTGCTGCTTCTTGCCCGCCGCGGTGACACCGAGGCCGCGAAGTACGCGGCTGACCATCGCCTTCGGCGACTCCTTGAAGGGATCGCTGGTCTTGTTGCCCTTCAGAAGGAGGCGAGTGTTGCGGGCGACGCCCTTGATCTCCTTGACGTCCTTGAGCTGGAACGCATGGAAGTTCGTGATGACGATCCGCGCGCTCGCCATGCCGCCCTTGAGGTCGGACGGGATGAGGTTGCGCAGGTCGTAGTAGTTCCCCTCGGTCTCGGGCAGTAGGACGTTGAGGCGGTCGCGGATGGTGATGCCGGGAGCGACGATGAGGAACCGGTTGGTAAACCGTGCGTCGTTCGGCGACTGCGCCTTGTTGAGGGTCTGCCAGGCGATCAGCATTGCCATCACGATCGTCTTGCCGGCGCCCGTCGCCATCTTGAGTGCTGCTCTCGGCAGCCCGTCGTTGTGAACTTCGTTCTCCGGCTCGAGCCGTTTGCGCCAGTCGGCATAGGACGGGTGCCTGCCGGCCACCTCGGTCAGGAAGATCGCGGTCTCGGCCGCCTCGCGTTGGGCGAAGATCACCCGGTTCTCGCGGTTCGGATCGGCCCAGTGTTGCAGGAGCTTGCGCGTGATGGGAGTGACTCCGTCGTAGTGCCCGCTCGCCCGCCACTTGTCGACGTCACGTCGGATGTCGTTGATGAGGCTGTTCTTCTCGCGGCGCTCGCCGGTCAGATCGAAGTCGAAGCCTTCCTGCTCCGACCCGTCGGTTCCCTTCTTGCCCTTTCGGGTCACCGCGATCGGGATGAAGGACTCGCTGGGTCGTCGACCGTCGATGATCAGGCCGGTCGGACCTGACGGTCCGATCTCGTAGTGCCGATCGGGAGCGTCGTACGGACCGTTCAGGATCGGGTTGTCGATGCCGCTGCTCAACGCTTCGCCCCCAGGATCGTCAACATGATCGGCACTTTACCGACCGCGTCCGGCACTTTCCGGAGAACCTGGACGACCCTAGAACCTGCGCGGGACCTCTGCTGCCATGACGCGGCGGTCCGGAACAGTGCCGTCAAGGGGTCATACCCCCAAGGTCGAGCACTGCGACCCTGTAACCGTGGCAGGTTCCGGGCTGCTATCCACCACCAGTCGCACCGAGAAGGCCGAACAGGTCACTCCCCCGGGTACTTTGAACCTCGTTGACTATTCCCCACCCGGCGGGCAGGGTTGGGCCAGCAGACGACGACAACTGAAGGAGAACTCGACCTGTGGCTCGACCGAGCAACCCGCCGTACACGCTCGGCGTGATCAGCACCAAACCGCACCCGACCACCGCAGGTGCAGTCCAGGCCCGTGGCTACTACAAGGACGCCCACGGCAAACGGGTCGAAGTCACCGCCAGCGGCAAGTCAGCGGCCGCCGCGAAGCGAGCTCTTCAGGCGAAGGTCCTTGCAGCTCGAGATCAACACAAGGGTGGTGACAGCGTCCTCAATCACGACACTCGACTCACTCAGGCTGCCGAGATCTGGCTCGACACCAAGGCTCGAGAGCGCCTGTCCGCGAACACGATGCGCGACTACCGGGGTACATCGATCGCACGATCAAACAGGGCGTGCTGTCGCACCTGTCGATCTCCGAAGCCAACGATGTGGCCCGCATCGAAGCGTGGCTGACAGAGGTTGCTGATCAGCGGGGCGAGACGGCAGCCAAGCAGGCCCGGAAGGTGCTGTCCGGCATGCTCGGCCTGGCCGAGCGGCGCGGGGCCATTGCCTCTAGCGTGATGCACCGGGTCAAGACTCCCAGAGCAAAGCCCGGGTCAGCGGGCGATCGCAAGTGCACTGACCCTGAGTGCGACTACGACTGCGGCAAGCGCCACCTCGACACTGAACGAGCCTTCACGCACGCGGAAGCCATCCGAGTCCAGGAGGCTGCCGACTCGGCGAGGGCGGACGTGGGCGACCTTGCTGCATTCCTGTTCGGCACGGGGGCCCGGATCTCCGAGGCACTGCACTGCACCTCATGGGACGACGTCGACCTCGAGGTTGGCACTGTCCGGATCCGGGGGACGAAGACCGCGCAAGCCGACCGCGTTCTCGTCATGAGCGAAGGGCTCGTCGACCGGCTGCGAAACCGGGCCGAGCTGTTCGGTCGCGAGGGACTGGTGTTCGGCATCACCTACTTCACCAGCAAGGCGGGGCAACCGCGGGATCGCAACAACGTCAGCAAGGCATTGCGTCGCGTCTTCAAGGCTGTCTTCAAGGCTGCCGACGTGCAGTGGGCAGGCACCCACACCTTCCGCCGCACAGTGGCGTCGTGGCTGGACGCAGCAGGCGCACCTCTCGCTGAGATCGCGAACCAGCTCGGACACGCCGACATCAACGTCACCGCGAAGTACCTCGGGCGGAAGACCGCTCATACTCGCGCCGCTCAGGTCATGGTGCTTCCGAGCGGCGAGCCCGCTCTTCGCACCGTTTCTGGGGGATAAGTGGGGAACGGCCCGTAATACCAACAGGGCCTGATCTGCGTTTCCGCAGGTCAGGCCCTGTTTCTTGTAGCGGGGGCAGGATTTGAACCTGCGACCTCTGGACAAGATCGGAGACCTGTCCCGGGCTACCTCACACCTCGGGTCCCTCTGGGAAACCTCGGGTTGTTGAGGAGGCTCCCCATCGGACGGCTTCAACTGTATCGGAACGTCTCGGGACAGTTGCCGGTCATATCTGATGCCTTTTCGATGACGGTTCGAATCTCCGCTTAGTCAGGTGGTGAGCCTCCGCCCTGCCACTCAAGGACCACTCGGTCGATGTGATCGGGAAGCTCGGCAAGCTTGTCCTCGTCCACCCATGTGTCGATGAAGTTCGGGTCGTCGCTCTTTGGTGGATCGTCGACATCGCGGACCCGAATAGCGACAGGCACGCCCGTACTCACGCCGGTCACGAGAGGGGTCTGCCCCCGGTCTGGTTGACACTCGGGGTTTGCAGTGAAGTGATGATCAGGCCGCTGGGATACTACTCCTCCCGTAGAGCACTCATCAGCGCCGGTCGCGAGGTTGCTCGTCTGCAGCACAGTCGCGGCATAGGTGCGCTCTCAAATTCCGACAGCCCGCCGATGGCTCGGGGCTCGACGCCATCTTGGGCTGCTATTGCAACCAGTAAGACACGCCGACACCAACCGACTTTGGGCTCCTGGGCACTAAAGACTCAGCGGTCTGCGAAGCGGCGTAACGCTTCGACAGCCACGCCCGGAGGTTGGCCGGCGCCGTACAGGTAACCCTGTGCCTCGTCGCAGTGCCGATCCTGAAGGTAGCGTTCCTGCTCGGCCGTCTCGACTCCCTCGGCGACGACCGTCATACCCAGTGCGTGGGCCATCACGATGATGGCACCGACGACGACAGCGGCATTGTTCTCGCTCGAGTCAATCTGCTGGATGAAGGCGCGGTCGATCTTGATCTTGTCGACCGGGAACCGGTTCAGGTACGCGAGGCTGGAGTATCCCTGTCCGAAGTCGTCGACGACAACATGGACACCTAGCGCACGCACTGCAGCGAGCGCTGCGATGACATCTTCGTGGTCGTCGAGCAGTAGGCCTTCGGTGATTTTCGAGCTCCAGTTGGCCGGCGTCGATGCCAGCATCGGTGAGGGCTGCCGCGACGCTGGCGACCCAACCGATGCTGCGGACCTGTCGCGGCGAGACATTGACTCCGACCCGGAGACGCGTGTCCCGCTGGGCTTGAAGGTGCGCGAGGTCGGTGCAGGCTGTGCGCAGCACCCACTCCCCGAGCTCGACGATCATGCCGCCATCCTCGGCAACTGGGATGAACCGGCAGGGCGACACCGGACCGGGGTGGCCACTGTTCCAGCGTGCGAGCGCCTCGAAGCCGACGACCTGCCCGGTGGCCAGGTCCAACTGCGGCTGGTAGACGACGGAGAGCTCCCCAGCCTCGAGCGCCCGCCGGAGGGCTGTCGAAAGTGCCAGCTTGTCGTGGTTCTCCTGCAGCATCCGGGCGCGAACCATCGGATGCCGTGGCGGCCGCTGGCCTTGGCGTCGTGGAGCGCGATGTCCGCGTGCATCAACAGCGTGGCCGGGTCGTGGCCATCTCGCGGAGAAAGCAGGACGCCCCGATGCTCGCGGTCAGTAGGAGCTCGTAGCCGCGCACCTCGATCGGGCCAAGGACGGCCTGGAACAGGCCCTCCAGTCTGGTCGCGATGCCTGTCTGCGTTTCGCCGATGAGGACGAGCACGTACTCGTCGCCACCGAGTCGTCCGACGACGTCGACCTCGTTCTCCCAGGCCTCGATTCGCTTTGCGACCTGGACCAGCAGCTCGTCGCCGATGTGGTGACCCAACGAGTCGTTGATCCTTTTGAAGTGGTCGAGGTCAAGGACGGCCAGGGCCACTGAGTGTTCCCTGTCACTGGCCGACGAGTCCCATCGCTGTGTCGATGATCGACCCGGTGTCGATGCCGTGGATCTCGTAGGCCTCGGTGACGTTCGATGACTGGCCGAACTCGCTCACTCCCAGGCACCGGATCCGGTCTCCGCGGGCACCGGCGAGGAACGCGAGGGTGTGCGGGTGCCCGTCGAGGACGGTGACCAGGGGCGCGGGAGCGTGGGGCGGGAGTATCTCGTCGATGATGTTGCCTCCGGTTCCCGGCGAGCGGGTTCCGCGCTGTTGGAAGGACCGGAACACCAGGTCGGCGCTGGTGAGACAGACGACGCCGGCGCGGACTCCCTGGCGGGACAAGTGCTCTGCGGCCTCGATGACCTCGGGCATGATGGCGCCGACGCCGACGAGGGTGACGTGCTCGGTGGCCGGGTCGTGGTCCGTGAGTCGATATCCGCCGGCGATGGCTTGCTGGCGACGCCGCTCCAACAGGTGACCGTCCTCGGGGAGCCGAGCCAGGGCGGGGTCGATCGGTCGGGTGGAGAGTCTGAAGTAGGAGGACGTGCCTCCCTCGACACCGACCTGGTCCATGGCACGCAGGAAGGTCCACTCCAGATCCTGGGCGAAGGCAGGTTCCCACGCCACGCACCCGGGCTGTTCGAGGCCGATAGAGGGTGTCGTGATCGACTGGTGGGCCCCACCCTCGGGGGCCAAGGTGACACCGGACGGGGTGCCGACGAGGATGGACTGTCCTCCCGCGTAGATGCCGTAGGACCAAGGCTCGAGGGCTCGTGACACGAACGGGTCGTAGAGGGTGGCGATGGGGATGAGCCGCTGTCCCCATCGGCTCCAGGTGGCGCCGAGCTCGCCCAGGAGCCCGACGAGGTTGACCTCAGCGATGCCGAGCTCGATGTGCTGTCCCGTCTCGTTCTCGGCCCACTTCAGGACTCGCTGGGTGTCGTCGGCGAACCAGTCACGCCGGTCGTTGACCGACCAGACGCCGGTCTTGTTGATCCAACCGCCCAGATTGGTGGACGAGGCGACGTCCGGGCTGCAGCTGACCACACGCGCAGCCACCTCCGGGGCGTCGCGCGGGAGATCGGCAAGGAGTCGACCGAGCGCGGCCTGGGTCGAGGTCGG
>Ga0164243_10007779_pt1 | contig 15944 bp, 13 predicted proteins | sample OricompcompostOP_FD_108781 | JGI IMG/M metagenome (GOLD analysis project Ga0164243, IMG submission 108781) | Organic Plus compost microbial communities from Emeryville, California, USA - Original compost - Organic plus compost (OP) | ecosystem: Engineered > Solid waste > Mixed feedstock >...
AGGAGCGGGTGATCGAGCGGATCGGATCGCGCAGCTCGATCGCGGTCGACACGCGTATCGTCTGCGCGACGCACCAGGACCTGGAAGCGATGATCGCCGATGGGCGCTTTCGCGAGGACTTGTTCTACCGGCTTGCCGAGATCGTCGTGAAGATCCCGAGCCTGGCCGAGCGGCCCGGCGACGCGGCGCTGCTGGCGAAGGCGTTCCTTTCGCGCTTCGCCAGGGAGATGAATCCCAAAGTCCGCGGCTTCTCTGCCGAGGCGCTGACGGCGATCGACGCGTGGCATTGGCCGGGCAACGTCCGCGAGCTGGAGAACCGGGTGAAGCGTGCGGTCATCATGGCCGACGAGAAGCTGGTTGCGGCCGCCGATCTGGATCTTGCCGCGCCGAAGGAGGAAGCGGTCAACGCGCTGAACCTGAAGACCGCGCGCGAACGGACCGACCGCAAGGTCATCCGCCATGCGCTGGCGCGGAGCGAAGGCAATATCTCGAGCACGGCGAAGATGCTGGGGATCAGCCGGCCGACGCTTTACGACCTGCTCAAGCAGTATGATCTTCAGACCTGATCGGCGTACTTCTTTGGGAGGTCCACTTTTAGCCCGTCTCGCAAGCGGGAGGGGAAGGCTATGGGTGCTTGCTCTCGCCTTCCTCATGAGCCTTGCCGCCCCCGGTTTCGCCTCGCCGCTGGATCAGGCCGCCGAACTGGTCGCGCAGGCCCAGCATGACCTTGCGAAAGGCGACGGTATCGCGGCGGAAGCCCGGTTAAGGCAGGCCATGGGGCAAGGCGCGGCGCGGGCGGCGGTCGCCGCTTACATGGGGCAGGCGCTGATCGCGCAGCGGGAGCTCGATCGGGCGCGGGACTGGCTCGCCCCGGGCGTATTCACCCGGCACACCGCTGCGCTGGGCTTTCGCACCCTGGCGCAGCTGGAGCAGATGCAGGGCGATCTTCCCGCAGCGGGCGCGGCTTTCGACCGAGTCATCGCGCTGACGCCCGAGGACCCGAGCCTGTGGGTCGAGATCGCCCGCCTGCGCTATTCGGGCGGCGAGCATATGCTGGCGCTCGATGCGGCGAACTATGCCTTCCAGCTCGATCCCACCGATGTCCGGGTGCTGGAGCTGCGCGGCCAGATCGTGCGCGACCAGCGCGGTCTTGTCGCCGCGTTGCCGTGGTTCGAGGCGGCGCTGGCCAAGGCTCCGGACGACGTTTCGGTGCTGGGCGAATATGCCGCGACGCTGGGCGACATGGGCCGCGCGAAGGACATGCTGGCGGCCACCCGCAAGATGCTCAAGCTCGATCCCGGCAATCCGCGCGCTTTCTATCTGCAGGCCGTACTGGCAGCGCGCGCCGGCAATTTCGCGCTGGCGCGGGACCTGCTCAAGCGCACCGGGGACAAGCTCGAAACGATCCCTGCGGCACTGCTGCTCGAAGGCGTTCTGGAGATGCAGGCCGGGAACTACGTCCTTGCGACCGAGGCCTTCGAGACCTTGGTTCGCCGGCAGCCTGCCAACGAGAAGGCCAAGCTGCTGCTGATCCGGGCCTTGTACCAGGCGGGGCAGTACCGGGAACTGGTCATCCGGTTCGCCGGCGACGCGACCTCGGTCGATACATCGCCCTATATGCTGACGGTGCTGGCGCGGTCCTATGAGGCGCTGGGCGACCGCCAATCCGCCGCGCCCTTGCTCGATCGGGCCGCATCCACGCGCGTGTGGATCGAGCGAGACGCGCCGATCGCCGCGCTGCTGGCCGGCGGCGTGACCGATCAGGTCCATGCCGAAGAAGCCCGGGTCGCACACTCCGGCAATTACAACGCGCAGTTGGCGGCGGGTGACGCGCAGCTTGCGCTGGGGCGAGGCGAGGCCGCCCTGGAACGCTACACGCTCGCCGCCCGTATCCGCCAGCCCGAGAACCTCATGCTGCGCATGGTCGCGGCCTATCGCCAAGCCGGTCGGGCGGATGAGGCGGCGAAGCTGATCGAAGTGTTCCTTGCCGGGCATCCGAAGGGCGAGGTTGCGATCCGGCTTGCCGCCGATCTGGCGGCCGGCGCCGGTGACTGGCGACGGGCGCGGTTGCTGTTGGAAAATCTTCGGGACAGCGGGGCGGAGCGCGACGTGCGCGTGCTGACCGAGCTATCGCTGGCCCAGTTGCGCAGCGGCGATGCCCGGGCGGCGGAGGCCAGCGCGCGTGAGGCTCACCGTGTGCAGCCGTCCAGCCCGCTGGCGGCGCAAGCCTGGGGCCTCAGCTTGGCGGCGCTTGGCGAACGAAGGCAGGCGGCGGCGGCCTTGCTGAGCAAGGCGCAGCTTCTGCTGGGAGAGACGCCGGCCATCGCCGAGGGCCGCGCTCAGCTTGCGGAGAAGCAGGAGGGCTGACCGCCTTCCACGCTCGACATTCATCGCCGCCTCCGGCAAGCGCGAAGCGCGGATCCGACGGGGAGGTGACTATGACCGGCGCACTGGCTGGAATCACGATCGTCGAGCTGGCCGGCATCGGCCCGGCTCCCTTTGCCGGCATGATGCTGGCCGATCATGGCGCGCGCGTGATCCGCATCCAGCGACCGGATTTCACCCGCTTCGGCGATTTCGGCGAGCGGGACATCGTCAACCGCAATCGCGAGCATCGCATCCTCGACCTCAAGCAGGCGGGCGCTGTCGAGCAGGTTCTCGAACTCGTCGAGCAAGCGGATGCGCTGATCGAGGGAAACCGGCCCGGCGTGATCGAAAGGCTGGGGCTGGGACCGGACGTGCTGCTGGCGCGCAATCCCCGCATCGTCGTCGGCCGGCTTACGGGCTGGGGACAGGACGGACCCAAGGCGCAGCGCGCGGGGCACGACATAGACTATATCGCCCTCTCGGGTGCGCTCCATACTTACGGTCCCGCCGAAAAGCCGATGCATCCGGTGAACGTGGTCGGCGATTATGGCGGGGGCGGCATGCTGCTTGCCTTTGGCGTGCTGGCAGGCATCTTTTCGGCCCGCTCTACCGGCAAGGGGCAAGTGATCGACTGCGCGATGATCGACGGCGCATCGATCCTTTCGGCGATGACTTACACCATGTTCGCCAACGGCATGTGGAAGGACGAACGTGGGGTCAATATCCTGGACGGCGCGGCACACTATTACGGCGTTTACGAAACGGCCGATGGCAAATTCGTCTCGGTCGGCTCGATCGAGCCGGAGTTCTACGCGCTGCTGCTGGACAAGCTTGGCCTTGCCGGCGATCCGGCCTTCGCCGGCAGGGACGACCCCGCAAGCTGGCCCGATCTGAAGGCGCGCATGGAGGCGATCTTCCGCACTCGCACGCGCGACGAATGGTGCGCGATCCTGGAAGATACCGACGTCTGCTTCGCGCCCGTTCTGGGCCTCGCCGAAGCGCCGGAGCATCCGCACAATGCCGCGCGCGGCACGTTCGTGGAGGCCGGCGGGCTGATCCAGCCGGCTCCCGCCCCGCGCTTTCTCGGCACGCCTGCGCCGCCCGTGAGCCTGAAAGGACGCTGACCCTTTGTTCCGACGCATAGACCCGATGGTCCAGCTGATCGTCGCCGCGATCCTGCTGGCCACGCTGCTTCCTGTTACCGGTCCCCGGCGGGAAATCGCCCAGGACGTTTCCAACGCGGCGGTGTTCATCCTTTTCCTGCTCTACGGCCTGCGCCTGTCGCGGCGCGAGGTTATCGCCGGGCTTGGTAACCATCGCCTGCTGGTGCCGCTGACGGTCTTCGTCTTCGGCGTGATGACCGCGGCGGGCTGGCTCTTGTGGCACGGTGGAGGAACGTTCCTGCCGGCCACGCTGGCGCTGGGGTTCCTCTACCTTGGCGTGCTGCCTTCGACGGTGCAGTCGGCGACGGCTTATAGCTCGCTTGCCGGCGGCAATGTCGCAAGCTCGGTGGTGGCCGCAGCCCTGATCAACATTCTGGGCGTCTTCATCAGCGCGCCGCTGTTTTCGCTGCTCGCCGGCAGTCAGGCGGCCGCATTCCATGGCGAAGCGCTGATCAAGGTGATGACAATGCTGCTGCTGCCGTTCGCCGTCGGCCAGGTGCTGCAGGGCTTTACCCGGCGCTGGGTTGCGGCCAACCGCAAGGCGATCACCGTGATGGACCGCAGCTCGATCGGCATTGCCGTCTATGTCGCCTTCTCGGGGGCGGTTGAGCAGGGGATCTGGGGCAGGGTGGACCTTCCCGCCTGGGGCGGACTGCTGGTCGGCTGCATGTTGCTGCTGATCGTGGGATATGGTGGGGCATGGCTGCTGGCGAGCGGCTTGCGCCTGCCGTATGGCGACCGGATCGCCATGCTTTTCGCCGGAGCGCAGAAGAGCATCGCGATGGGTGCACCGCTGGCCACGGTGCTGTTCCCGCCGGCGACCGCGGGCATCATCCTGCTGCCGCTACTGGTCTATCACCTTGCCCAGATGGTGGTGGCGGCGCCGATCGCGGGGCGGTTGAGGGCGTCCCGGCATTCGCCGGGATAACGGTTATTTCGGCTGATAGGTCTGCTCGATCCCGGGGAAGGTCCGCGCGCGCACTTCCTCGGCATAGCGAGCGGCGGCATCGCCGATCGTTTCGGCGACTTCGGCATAGCGCTTAACGAAGCGCGGCACGCGTTCGAACATGCCGACCATATCTTCGGTGACGAGGACCTGCCCGTCGCACTGGGCCGAGCCGCCGATGCCGATGGTGAGGCAGGATACCGCCTTGGTCGCTTCGACGGCGATGGGTTCGACCACGCCTTCCACCACGACAGCGAAAGCGCCCGCCTTGTCGAGCGCGACCGCGTCGGCGACGATCTTCTTCGCTTCGGCCTCGCTGCGGCCGCGCGAATTGTAGCCGCCCAGCACGTTCACCGCCTGCGGGGTGAGGCCGACGTGGCCCATTACCGGAATGCCGCGATTGACCAGGAACGACACGGTTTCGGCCATGGCTTCCCCGCCTTCCAGCTTCACGCCGGCGCAGCCCGTCTCCTTGAGCAGGCGCGAGGCATTGGCGAAAGCCTGCTGCGGCGACTGTTCGTAGCTGCCGAAAGGCATGTCGACCAGGACCACCGCATGATAGCTGCCGCGCACGACCGCCGCGCCGTGCGCCGCCATCATCTCCAGCGTCACCGGCACGCTCGATGGCAAGCCGTAGATCACCTGGCCCAGCGAATCCCCGACGAGCAGCAAGTCGCAATGCGCATCGAGCAGCTGCGCCTGACGGGCGGTGTAGGCCGTCAGCATGACGACCGGATCGGCGGTCACACCACCGGCCTTGCGTTTGCGGAGCGCCGGGACGGTCAGGCGCTTGATCGGCGCCGGTGTGGGATTGGCGCGGCTGGTCGAAGTGTCGAGCTGGAAGGTCGTGGACATGATGGTCTTTCTAGACGCTCGATCAAGGCTGGGGAAGGGCAGGCGAATGGGCTTTGCCAATGTTGCGGGTTGCGATAGCTTTCCCGGCTAATCCGCTCTCCTGCTAAAGGATTTGCATGCTGGGTCGCGTTAAGCCGCTTGATGCCATTCTGGCGACGGCAGAGAAGAAATCGCTGCATCGTTCGCTCGGCGCCTTCCAGCTCACCATGCTGGGAGTGGGGGCCATCATCGGCACCGGCATCTTCGTGCTGACCGCCGAAGCCGCGCAGAAGGCGGGGCCGGGCATGATGTTGAGCTTCGTCATCGCCGGCGTGGTCTGCGCGCTTGCCGCCCTCTGCTATTCCGAGATGTCGTCGATGGTGCCCGTGTCGGGCTCTGCCTATACCTACAGCTATGCGGTGATGGGCGAGCTGCTGGCCTGGATGGTGGGCTGGGCGCTGGTGCTTGAATATGCCGTGGCGGCTGGGGCCGTGGCGGTCGGCTGGTCCGGTTATTTCGTGGGATTGCTGCGGGAAATGCTCGGGCTGGATCTGGGCACTGCCTATACGCTTGGGCCGATCGACGGCGGTATCTTCAACATACCCGCCTTCCTGATCGCGCTGCTGATCACCTGGCTGCTGGTCATCGGCACGCGCGAAAGCGCCTTCGTCAGCGCAATCCTGGTGGCGGTGAAGATCGCCGCGCTGTCACTGTTCGTCGTCCTGGCGCTGCCGGTGATGAACGCCGAGAATTTCGAGCCATTCGCGCCGCTGGGCTTTGTCGGCATTTCCGCGGCCGCGGCTTCGATCTTCTTCGCCTACGTCGGTTTCGATGCGGTTTCGACCGCGGCCGAGGAGACCAAGGACCCCCAGCGCAACATGCCGATCGGCCTGATCGGCAGCCTGGCCATCTGCACGGTCTTCTATATCCTTGTCGCTTCCGGCGTGATCGGCAGCGTCGGCGCGCAGCCGCTGGTGGATGCGGCGGGCAAGGGCATATCGCCAGGCAGCCCGCAACTTGCCGAGGCTTGCGCCGCCCAGGCCACCGAAGTGGTCGTCTGTTCGAAGGAAGCGCTGGCCTGGACGCTGCGCGAAATCGGCTGGCGGCAGGTCGGCAATCTGGTCGGCCTTGCCGCCGGGCTGGCGCTGCCTTCGGTCATCCTGATGATGATGTTCGGTCAGACGCGCATCTTCTTCGTGATGAGCCGCGACGGCCTGCTGCCCGAGTTCCTCAGCAAGGTTCACCCGAGGTATCACACACCGCATGTGGTGACGATCATCACCGGCATCTTCGTCGCCTTCTTCGCCGCGCTGTTCCCGGTGGGCGCGCTGGCGGACATTTCGAATTCCGGCACGCTGTTCGCTTTCGCCATGGTGGCGATCGCGGTTCTGGTGCTGCGCAAGACCGATCCCAAGCGGCACCGCCCGTTCCGCACGCCGGCGGTGGCGATCGTCGCGCCGCTGGCGGTGGCGGGCTGCGTCTATCTGTTCTTCAGCCTGTCGACCTATACGATGAGCCTGTTCGCCGGCTGGGCGGTGATCGGCCTGATCGTCTATTTCGCCTATAGCCGCGGCCACAGCCATGTCGGGCGGGGAATCGTCGAAGTGCACGAGGACGACACCGACATCCCGCCGCAGCCGGTTCCGCCGATGCCGGGCGCATCGCTGGATTGAGGTGCGCCGTCCCGGCGGTCGGGATCGCTGCAGCCAGGTCCGACCTTGCATCGATGAAAGCGGCGGTTCCGGGTCAAGCCCGGGACCACGGTTGCATATCGGCGTCGATGAGAACATAATAAGAACATATGTCCGATTCGCTGCCCTTCCATTCCTTCACCGCGGCGCGGGCTGCCGAGTGGCGCCCCGGGCTGACGGACAGCGCTACGCCGCATGGCGAGATCTTCGCTTCGGGCCGAGAGGCCGTGGGCGCGGGATTGGCCCTGGCGCTCGCGCTGGACCGTGCACGGGTGGCCGCACCCGATCCTCTGGCCGATGCATATGACGGGCGATCCTGGCTCTGGGTGCAGGACAGCACTGCGCTCAGGCTCACCGGGCGGCCCTATCTGCCCGGCCTGCCGCAGAGCTTGCGCCACCGCCTGATCCATGTCGCGGCCCAAACGCCCGAGGATACGCTGTTCGCGCTGGAGGAAGGGCTGCGCTGCCGCGAGCTGGCTTTCGTCATCGGCGAGATCGCCGGCAATCCCAAGGCGCTCGACTTCACCGCATCGCGCCGGCTCAGCTTGGCGGCGGAGCGGCATGGCGTGCCGCTCTGGCTGGTGCACATCGATGCGCGGCGCGATCTGGGCTCGGCCCGGATGCGCTGGGACGCGCGATCGACCCCTTCGCCGCCGCCGCGCTGGAACCCCGAAGCCCCCGGCGCGCCCAGCTGGCGGGCCGAGCTGTTCCGCGCCCGCAACCACCCTCCCGGAGAATGGATATTGCGCGATGACGGAGACGCACTCGTTGCTGCCAAGATCGCTGCCGCCCAGCATCCCGGCCCGTCGCATCTTGGCGATCTGGCTGCCACGGCTGGCGATTGACCGCTGGCGGCTCACTGAAGGCCTGAACAAGGGGGAGGCCGCCGACGCCGCCCCGCTGGTGCTGATCAACGAAACGGCGCACGGCCCGCGCATCACCGCCGCCAATGACGCCGGCCTCGATGCGGGTGCGCGGCCCGGCATGATGCTGGCCGACGCCCGCACGCTTTGTCCGTCGCTGGCCGTCGCGCAGGCCGATCTGGGCGGCGACAGCGCCTTTCTCGACCGCGTTGCCCTTTCGGCTCAGCGTTGGGGACCGTGGAGCGCGGTCGATCCGCCCGACGGAGTAATCGTCGACATCACAGGGACGGCGCATCTCTTCGGTGGAGAGCATGGGCTGCTTGCCGATGCGCGGGGATCATTCACGCATCGCGGGCTGGCGGCGCGCTTCGCCATAGCGCCGACGGCGGGCGCCGCCTGGGCGCTGGCCCATTGCGGGCCTGAGGATGCGATCCTGCAGCCGGACCAGGATGCCATCGAATGTCTGGCCGGATTGCCTGTCGCCGCGTTGCGCCTGGATGCCGATACGGTGCTGATCCTGCGCCGCCTGGGTCTGAAGCGGATCGGCGAACTGAAAGAGATCGCGCGCGACGCGCTGGTCCGCCGCTTCCGCAATCGCAGCGTGCCCGAAACCAATCCGCTGATCCGCATGGACCAGTTGCTCGGCCGCGTGCCCGAACCGTTGCTGCCGGTGCTGGCGATCGACGTTCCCGTGGTCCAGCGCCGGTTGCTCGAACCGATCCTCCACCGTGACTTGCTGGATCGCGTGGTAGCCGATCTTGCCGACGACATGGCGCGACTGCTCGAAGGCAGGAAACTGGGCGTGCGCCGGCTCGAACTGGGCATGTGGAAAGTCGACGGCGACATGGTGCTGCGCACTCTGGAACTGACCGGGCCGAACCGGGACGCGGCGCATATCGCCGGGCTGTTCGGCAACAAGCTCGATGGCATCGACGCCGGCTTTGGTATCGAGCTTTTCCGTCTGCGGGCTGCCTGGACCGAACCGTTGCTCATGACCCAGAGCGACATCGAAGCCGCGGCCGAAACGCACGGCACCAGCCTGTCCGCCTGCCTGGATCGGTTGACCGTCCGCCTGGGCGCCAATGCCGTGCGCCGGCCGGTGCCCCATGCCAGCCATATCCCCGAACGCGCCCAGCGCTGGCAGGAACCGTCGACCCCGGGTACCGCTGCGCAAGGCGAGTTGGCCTTCCACGCCCGCCCCTTGAAGCTGCTCGACCGGCCCGAGCCCATCGCCGTCGTCTATGCGACGCCCGATGGCCCGCCGAAGCTGTTCCGCTGGCGCGGCGAACCCCACGAAGTCGTCCGCAGCGAAGGCCCCGAAAGGATCGCGCCCGAATGGTGGCGTGAGCGATCCACCACGCGGCTGCGCGATTACTATCGCATCGAGGACGGGGCAGGGCGGCGCTACTGGATCTACCGCGCGGGGATTGCCGGCGACGGAAGGGGCGGGGTGCCCGAATGGTTTCTGCAGGGTCTGTTCGCCTGAGTTGCCGCCATGCCCGACGCCCCATCCACTCCCGGCCGCACCACGATCGAAGTCGATCCCGATGTCATTATCCCGACGCTTCCGCCGGCGCCTTTCGTAGAGCTGGGATTGATGAGCTGCTTCTCCTTTCTGCGCGGGGCGTCGGAAGCGAAGGACATCGTCGAGGTCGCTTACCGGCTCGGTTATGATGCTCTTGGGATCGCCGATGCCAATTCGATGGCCGGGGTCGTGCGCATTCACAGCAATGCCAAGGCAGTCAGGATACGTCCCGTCATCGGCTGCCGGATCGAAACGGTGGAGGGCCTGGCTTTCCTGGCCTATCCGAAGGATCGCGAGGCTTACGGCCGGTTGTGCCGCCTGATCTCGGCCGGGCGCATGGCGACGCTGGATGGCGAATGGCAGGAAAAAGGCGTCTGCGAAATCTCGCTCGGTATGCTGGCGGAGCATTCCGAGGATGTGCAGCTGATCCTGCTGCCGCCGGCGGATTTGGCGGTGGAACTGACGATTGCGGTGGAGAGCAACGTCATCGCGTTTCCTTCTCCCCTTCCGTCTGCGGAAGGGCCTGTTCCGTTTGAAACAACCCCCGTTCGTGTCGAGCGAAGTCGAGACACGCCGCGCGACGTGTCTCGACTTCGCTCGACACGAACGGAAGAGGGGCGCTTGGTTCATATGTCCTCCTCCGGGGAGGGAAGCAGGCTTACCGCGCCTTTGGAAAAACTGCTTCCCCATCTCGCCCATCAGCTTCCCACCCTGCGTCATATCGCCGCCGCTTATCTCTACACCGGTGACGACATTGCGCGGATCGAGAAACTGGATGCGCTCGCCAAGGCGCATGGCTTGTCGCTGCTTGCCACCAACGATGTCCTCTATCACGAACCCGATCGGCGCCCGCTGCAGGACGTGATGACGGCGATCCGCCACAAGACCACCGTCGCCAAGGCGGGCCTGCTGCTCCAGCCCAATGCCGAACGACATCTGAAATCTCCGCAAGAGATGGAGAAGCTCTTCGCCTGCTGGCCCCATGCGATCGCCGCGACGCGGGAAGTGGCCGATGCCTGTGCTTTCAACCTGAAGGAGCTGAGCTACGAATATCCTGAGGAGACTTATCCCGACGGCCTCGATGCCCAGCAATATCTCGAAAGGCTGACTTTCGAAGGGGCACACAGCCATTACCCGTCGGGCGTGCCGGACAGCGTGAAGGAAGTGCTGAAGAAGGAACTGGCGCTGATCGAGAAAAAGAAGATCGCTCGCTATTTCCTGACCATCCGCGACATCGTCCATTTCGCTCGTACGCAGAACCCGCCGATCCTGTGCCAGGGCAGGGGATCGGCGGCGAATTCGGCGGTCTGCTTCTGCCTGGGCATCACTGCGGTCGATCCGGCCACGCACAATCTGCTGTTCGAACGCTTCATTTCTGAGGACCGCGACGAGCCGCCGGACATCGACGTCGATTTCGAGCACGAACGGCGCGAGGAAGTGATCCAATGGATCTACGATCGCTACGGTCGTCAACGCGCGGGACTTTGCGCCACTGTGATTCACTATCGCCCGCGCATGGCGATCCGTGAGGTGGGAAAGGCCATGGGGCTGACCGAAGACGTCACCGCCGCGCTCGCACGAACCATATGGGGCGGGCACGGGCGATCCATGGGTGACAAGAACGTCGCCGAAACCGGCATGAACGCCAACGATCCCTATCTGAAGCGGGTGCTGAAGCTGACCGAGGAGATGATCGGCATGCCGCGTCACCTGTCGCAGCATGTCGGCGGCTTTATCCTGACCGAGCGGGCGCTGACCGAGACGGTGCCGATCGGCAACGGCGCCATGCCTAAGCGCAGCTTCATCGAATGGGACAAGGACGACATCGACGATCTCGGCATCCTCAAGGTCGATGTCCTGGCGCTGGGCATGCTGACCTGCATCCGCAAATGCCTGGATCTTCTGGAGGAACATCACGGCCAGAAGCTGGAGCTCGAAACGGTCCCTCAGGAAGACCCGGAAGTCTACAGGATGCTGCAGAAGGGGGACTCGCTCGGCGTCTTCCAGGTGGAAAGCCGGGCGCAGATGAACATGCTGCCGCGTCTCAGGCCTGAGAAATTCTATGACCTTGTCGTCCAGGTCGCGATCGTGCGGCCGGGACCGATCCAGGGCGACATGGTGCATCCCTATCTCAAGCGGCGCCGCGGCGCGGAGGCGGTCACGATACCCGCCCCGGCACCGGACAAGGGGCCGCCGGATGAACTCCTGAACATTCTTGGCCGGACTTTCGGCGTGCCGATCTTCCAGGAACAGGCGATGAAGATCGCGCTCGATGCCGCGCAATTCAACCCGACGCAGGCTAACGACCTGCGCAAGGCGATGGCGACTTTCCGGTCACGGGGCACGGTAGGCGAGCTGGAAGAGCTGATGGTCGGCAAGATGGTCGAACGCGGCTATGACGAGGACTTTGCCCAGCGCTGTTTCAACCAGATCAAGGGCTTTGGCGAATATGGCTTTCCCGAAAGTCATGCGGCGAGCTTTGCCAAGCTGGTCTACGTTTCGAGCTGGATCAAATGCCATTACCCGGCTGCCTTCGCCTGCGGCCTGCTCAATTCGCAGCCGATGGGCTTCTACGCTCCCGCGCAGATCGTGCGGGACGCGCGAGAACATGGCGTGACGGTGCTGCCTGCCGATGTGAACCACAGCATGTGGGACTGCACGTTGGAGAACGTCCGTCATCCCGGGCCTGACCCGGGATCGCAGGCCGCTGAGTCCCATCTGGAGGCTGGCGATCCCGACCTTCGTTGGGATGACAGGCGGATCGATGCGCACATCGCCCTGCGCCTCGGCCTCAGGCAGATCGACGGTTTCCCCAAGGACGCGGCGGAGAAGATCGAGCACGTGCGCGAACAAGGCGGCGCTTTCGCCGATGTCGCCGCCTTGCGCGAAAGGACCGGGTTGCATCCTGCCCGGATCGAAACGCTGGCGGCGGCGGATGCCTTCTCTTCGCTCGGGCTTTCGCGCCGGCAGGCTTTGTGGGATGCCCGCAGCCTGATCCGCAGCGGAGAACTGCCGCTGTTCAAGGCGATGGAAGCACGCGACGAAGGCGCCGAGCGTGCGGCCACGCAACTTCCCCTCATGCCGTTGTCCGAAGAAGTCGTCACCGATTACCAGACGCACCGCTTGTCGCTGAAAGCGCATCCCATGGCTTTCCTGCGCGCGCCTTTCGCCGATCGTGGTTTTGCCCGCTGCCGCGATCTCGGCAAGCGCAAGTTCCGCTCGACGGTGCAAGTGGCGGGCGTGGTGTTGGTGCGGCAGCGGCCGGGCAGCGCCAAGGATGTTGTCTTCGTTACCCTGGAGGACGAGACCGGCGTGGCCAATATCGTTATCTGGCCCCATCTCATGGAGAAATACCGCAAGGTGGTGATGAGCGCGCGCCTGATGGAAGTGCGCGGCCGCGTCGAATACGACGATGGCGTCGTCCATGTCATCGCCGCCCATCTGGCCGATGCGACGCATCTGCTGAACCGGCTGTCCGACGATCCGCTTATGCCCGAAATGACGCAGGCCGATCACGTCAAGCGGCCGCTGCCGGACAGTCGCGGCCATGGCCATCCGCGCAATGTGCGGATCATTCCGAAATCGCGCGATTTTCATTGAAGACGCCGGCATAGCAGCCATAGTCCGCCCGAACGATACCGGGAGGTGCGTGTGGGGCGAATGGGAAAGCTGGTGGCTGTCGCGGCCGTGCTGCTGGGGTTTCTGGGTGCGTCGGCCCAGGCGCGCGACATAGATATACCCTTCTTCGGACTGTGGATGATCACCAAGGCCACTCCGGCCCCATGGGTCGACCGCGCCCATGCATCGGATCCCTTCCTTGCCCAGCGATGGGTGGGAAAGAAGGTGATCTTCCTGTGGGATGTCATCGACGCCCCCGATCCGCTGGGCTGCGATGCGCCGGACTACCGCACCGTCGAAGTTCCGCCCGAAGGATTGTTTCAGGGCGCCCTGACGTCTCCCGTCATCCAGGCGCAAGCGTTGGGTTTTCGCGCAGGCGCTCCGGTCATCACGCTGCAGACCGATTGCGAAGGCGCGATCGACTTCCACTTCGTCAACACCACGACGGCGATGTTCGCGCTGAACAATGTGATCTACACGCTGCGGCGAAGGTGACTATCTGGTTGGAATGAAACGGCGCGTTCATTTCGGTAAACGACATTTCGCCAGCTGGGCAATCGCACTCTTGGTGGTCGGCGCCTTGCTGCTTGCCGGTTGGCGCTGGCTTCAGGATCATCCGCAGCACAATCCCTGGGCGCCGCTGTCGCTGGACGATCCGCCTGGCTGGGCAACGTGGCGCAAGCTGTCGCACTTGCGCGACGAACCGGGTGAATGCCGCGCCTTTCTCAGTCGAAGCGATATCGCCTTCACCGATCTGGCACCGGCGGGGAAGGGGCCTTGCCTGCGTGCGGATCGCACGATCGTGATCCCGGACCGCGCTTCCGGCTTGGTGCTGCGGCCCGGAGATGCCCGATCGCAAACCAGCTGCGCGGTGAATGCCGGCCTTGCCTTATGGATGCGCCACGGCGTGCAACCGGCGGCAGAAGGCATCCTCGGTTCGCGGGTGGTCGCGCTCGAACATCTCGGCACGAATAATTGTCGCCGGATCGGCGGCGGCGCGACCGGTCGCTGGAGCGAGCATGCCACCGGCAATGCAATCGACATCTCCGCCTTTGTCCTGGCCGACGGCCGTCGCATCCGGCTGCTGACCGATTGGCGGCGCGGCGGTGATGCGGCCATCTTCCTGCATGTGGTGCGCGATTCCGCCTGCGATCTATTCGGCACCGTGCTTTCGCCTGATTACAACGCGGCCCATGCCGATCACTTCCACCTTGACCAGGCGGACCGCAGCCCAGGTTGGAGCGTCTGCCGCTGACCCTTTCCTCCGCGGTCCGGCGCTGCCATAGTCATCCCATGGAATTCGACATTCTACCGGTCACGCGGTTCAAGCAGAACTGTTCGATCCTGTGGTGCGAGAAGACCAATCGCGCCGCGGTCATCGATCCCGGCGGCGATCTTTCCGAGCTGATCAACTTCATCGAGCTGCTGGAGCTGGAGCCCGAGGTCGCGCTGGTCACCCACGGCCATTTCGATCACTGCGGCGGCGCCGCGCAGTTCGCCGAAATGACCGGTGTGCGGATCGAAGGGCCGCACCGCGGCGACGCGCATGTCGTGGCCAAGCTGGACCAGATCGGCGAGCAATACGGCGTGCCGGCCCGCAGCTATGAGCCGGCTCGCTGGCTGGAGCACGGCGACCGCATCCGCTTCGGTGAGGAAGAGCTGGAAGTGCTGCATTGTCCTGGCCATTGCCAGGGCCACGTCGCCTATTTCAGCGCGAGCAGGCGGCAGGCCTTCGTCGGCGACATATTGTTCCGCCATACGATCGGCGCGTGGGAGCACCCTGACGGAAACCTGCCACTGCTGATCGAATCGATCCGATCGAAGCTGTTTCCCCTGGGCGATGACGTCGGCTTCGTGCCCGGCCATGGCCCCACTTCGACTTTCGGGCATGAGCGGCAGGAAAATCCCTTCGTCGGCGACGAGGCTTTCGCCCGCTGGTGCGCGCGCTTTTCCGGATCGGTGGACCCGGCATTGGACAGATAATACCGGCGCCCGGCGCGCGCGATCAGGTTTCGCCGAGCAGTTGTTTCGCCGCTCTGGTGACTTTCTCCATCAGCGCCGGCTTGTCGATGAAGATACTGCCTTCGACGATCAGATCGGGCGCGGGGGGATTGGCGGAAAGATAGATGACCGGCAGCTCCGGCCTGTTTTCACGCGCTTCGATCGCCAATTCCCAGCCATTGCGAGGGCCGGCCAGCCTTATGTCGGTGACAAGCAGCGTCAGTTCGGGATGCGCGCGCAGAAGCTCAACCGCATGTTCGGCCGATGCGCTTTCGAAAACGATAAAGCCCAGTGCATCGAAGGCATCGGCAAGTTCCATTCTCACCAACCATTCGTCTTCCACCACAAGAACTTCATGCGACTTGAAATCGCTCACCAGAGCCCCCGCTCCCTGAAAGCAAAAAATTCCGATTCGAAAGGAAACGATTTAGCGGACAGATGGTTTCCATCACGGAAAAAATGCGGAAAAAAGGGTAAAGCGCTTTCATCGCGCGGCTGTACGCCGGCCTGCAGGCGGAGCTGGAGCTGCGGTTTAGGTAGCCCTCGGGAAATTACCTAGCCACGTCTTGAGCCGTTCAATACGGCGCGTCGGCCACGATTATCCGCAGCTTCACCGCAAGAGGCTTGGGATGGTTGGGCCGGTTATTCGAGAACGCGTGGGCATGATGTTGATGACCGCTGGATTGCTGGCGGCGCTCATCCTCGGCTATTTTTTGCATGGCAGCCCGTTCAGCGTCCAAGTCGAGATCGGCGTTGATCGCCAGCCATTCCTCTGCACGGTTCGGCGAGGTGATGAAAAAGGCCGCGGCCAAAGGTGCGCGTAGTCTCAGCGGCATGCCTATCTGCGACGTACAGCCGTCGACGTGGTCCAAGAACATTGCATTTCGCGGGCCGGCCAGCGAGAATGAAGCATGAACTTTCGTCAAGCTCCTTTCC
>Ga0164243_10007781_pt1 | contig 15940 bp, 26 predicted proteins | sample OricompcompostOP_FD_108781 | JGI IMG/M metagenome (GOLD analysis project Ga0164243, IMG submission 108781) | Organic Plus compost microbial communities from Emeryville, California, USA - Original compost - Organic plus compost (OP) | ecosystem: Engineered > Solid waste > Mixed feedstock >...
CGGTCCGCCGGGCATGCCTGGTGGTCCTGGTGGTCCCGGCGCCGCGGGCCGTGGCCCGGCAGGCCCCGGTGCCCCGGGTCGTGGTCCAGCGGGCCCTGGCGCAGGTCGCGGTGCGGGCCGTGGCGCGCCTGGCAAGCCCGGTCGGCCGCGTCGGCCGGGCCTGCCCGAACTGCCCCCGACCAAGGGCGTGAGCCTGCGGGAGTTCCCGGGACTCATCCGGCAGTTGCCCCAGCACAAGCCCTGGGTGATCGCGATCGGGGTGATCACGGTCGCGGTGTTTCTCGGCGCCTGCAGCTTCGGCACGTGGACGCTGCTGCGCTCCGAGGAGAACGTGGGCGACGTCCTGCCCACCTCGACCATCGTCAAGCGCGACATCTCCACCCGGGACATCGACAGCGTCCCGATGACCGTGGCGGATGTCTTCCCGGACGAGCAGATCGTCGCGACGGACGGCGCCGTCTACCCACGCATCGGCCCGGTGCAGGCCAGCGAGGACTGCCGGGGTGCGGCGACGCGGGGCGAGGTGCGCAACCTCCTCGCCTCGATGTGCAGTCAGATGATCCGCGCGTCCTTCGTCTCCGCCGACAGCCGCTACTTCCTGACCGCTGGCATTCTCAACCTGCCGAGCCTGGCCGAGGCCACCACGTTCTCGCGGCAGGTGGCGGCCGCCACCTCGGAAAGCGGCACCCTGGCCGGCTACAACTCCGACGCCGCGGTGCAGATCCTCTACTCGGGTCCGGCCCGGGTGACGATGGAGGTGCGTGGGCACTTCCTGCTCTATGTCGTGGTCGTTCGCCAGGACGGCAAGAAGCTCGACGAGACCGACAACACCGGCGTCGAGATCATCAGCTACGACATCCTGAAGAAGTACCTGCGCGACACGGTGATGGCGACCTGGGAGACCGACACGTCGGCGATGTCGGAACCCAGCGAGGCGGCAGCGACGGGCTGACCGGCCGTCAGCTCATTCGCTGCCCGTCTGCGCGAGGGTGCGCCGCCGCCGCGTGAGTTCGGCACGGACGGCGAGTTCGGCCGGATCCTCGGGGTAGGCCACCTCGACGAGGGTCAGGCCGTGTGGCGGCGCGACGACCACCTCGCTGGCCCGCTCCCGGCGGGACAGCAGCGACGCCGGCCACGACGGAGGGCGGCGGCCGTCGCCGACCGCGAGCAGGGCGCCGACGAGACTGCGCACCATCGCCTGGCAGAAGGCGTCCGCGCGCACGGTGGCGATCACGATGCCCTCGTCGTCGCGGTGCCAGTCGAGCACCGAGACGGCCCGGATCGTGGTGGCGTTCTCCTTGCGCCGGCAGAACGCGGCGAAGTCGTGCTCCCCGAGCAGCGCCGCCGAGGCCGCGTTGAGCGCCGCGAGATCGAGCGGGCCCCGCCAGCTCAGCGTGTCCCGGTGGCGCAGCGGCGGCGCGCCCTCGACGGCGTCGCAGACCCGGTACTGGTACCGGCGCCAGAGGGCGGAGAACCGGGCGTCGAAGGAGTCGGGCACCTCGGTGGCGCGGCGTACCCGGACATCCGGCGGCAGGAGACCCGCCAACCGGCGCACCAGGGTGCCGTCCAGCGTGGCCCACCGCTCGGTCGCCACGTCGACGTGGCACACCTGGCCGGTGGCGTGGACCCCGGCGTCGGTGCGACCGGCGACGGTGAGCCCACTGGCCCCCTCGGCGCCGAAGACCCGTACCAGGGCATCGGTGAGCACGCCGGCTACCGTCCGCTGCCCGGGCTGCGCCGCCCAACCCGCGAAGTCCGTGCCGTCGTAGCCGAGATCCAGCCGCAGCCTGGTCGTCAGCGCGGCCCCACCGGCATCGTCCACCTCACCCGCACCTCGTCCCTCAAACGCTCAGGACCTGCCCCCGGGCGTGGGGACAGGTCCTGGTGCGTATCCGTCGTGCCGTCAGGCCTTCGCGGACGTGTCGCGGTCCTCGCCGGCGTCCTCGTCCTCGTCGCGGTCCGCGGCCCGGGTCGGAGCCTCGTCCTCCTCGCCCGCGAGGGCGGAGAGCGCGTTGGTCCGCTCGGCGCGGCGGGCGGTGGCCTTCGCCGCCCGGCTCGCCGTCGGCACCTCGACCTCCCGCTCCTCGACCAGCTCGATGATCGCCATCGGCGCCGCGTCGCCCTTGCGGATGCCCGCCTTGACGATGCGGGTGTAGCCGCCGTTGCGGGTGGCGAACGACGGGGCGATCTCGTCACGCAGCTTGTAGGCCACGTCGAGCTCGTGGATCACGCGCAGCACCCGCCGGAACGACGCCAGGTCGCCCTGCTTCGCCTTGGTGATGAGCTGCTCGGCGAACGGCCGCAGGCGCTTGGCCTTGACCTCGGTCGTCGTGATCTTGCCGTGCTTGAACAGCGACGTGGCGAGGTTCGCCAGCATCAGCCTCTCGTGCGCGGGGCTGCCACCGAGGCGGGGGCCCCTGGTCGGCTGCGGCATCGTGGTGCTCCTTACGGGCGGGCGAAGCCGTGAGCGGGCTTCAAACTATTGACTGTGACGAATATCTCGGTACGTTCACCCGTACGGTGGCCCACCGCCGGGCGCGCGGACCTTACAGCTGCTCGGTCTCGCGGTAGTCGTCGGCGTCGTAGTCGACGTCGGCGAAGGTGTCCACGACGTGGGTCGGGTCGAAGACCGGCGCCGAGTCCTTCAGACCCAGGCCCATGCCGGCGAGCTTCATCTTGACCTCGTCGATGGACTTCTGCCCGAAGTTGCGGATGTCCAGCAGGTCCGCCTCGGTGCGGGCGATGAGCTCGCCCACCGAGTTGATGCCTTCCCGCTTGAGGCAGTTGTACGACCGGACCGTCAGGTCCAGCTCCTCGATCGGCAGCGCCAGGTCGGCGGCGAGCTGCGCGTCCTGCGGCGACGGCCCGATGTCGATGCCCTCGGCGGTCTCATCCAGCTCCCGGGCCAGGCCGAAGAGCTCGACCAGGGTCGAACCCGCGGACGCGAGCATGGTGCGCGGGGAGATCGACGGCTTCGACTCGACGTCGATGATCAGCCGATCGAAGTCGGTGCGCTGCTCGACGCGGGTGGCCTCCACCCGGTAGGTCACCTTCAGCACGGGCGAGTAGATCGAGTCGACCGGGATGCGACCGATCTCCTGACCCTGCTGCTTGTTCTGGGCGGCGCTCACGTAGCCGCGGCCCCGCTCGACCGTCAGCTCCATGTCCAGACGCCCCTTGCTGTTGAGCGTGGCGAGCTTGAGGTCGGGGTTGTGCACGGTCACGCCCGCGGGCGGCTGGATGTCGCCGGCGGTCACGTCGCCGGGGCCGGCCTTGCGCAGGTACATCGAGACCGGCTCGTCGTGCTCAGAGCTGACGCACAGGTCCTTGACGTTCATCACCAGCTCGACCACGTCCTCCTTCACCCCGGGGATCGTGGTGAACTCGTGCAGCACGCCGTCGATCTTGATGCTGGTCACTGCCGCGCCCGGGATCGAGCTGAGCAGCGTGCGCCGCAGCGAGTTGCCGAGCGTGTAGCCGAAGCCCGGCTCGAGCGGCTCGATGGTGAACTTGGACCGGGTCTCGCTGATGACCTCTTCGGTCAGCGTGGGCCGCTGGGAGATGAGCACTGCGATGTCCTTTGTTCGGGGCGCCCGCTATATGACGCCAACCCAACCTTTTTTAAATCCTTGAACCTTGTAGCCGCTCTGAGGTGGTTCCTGCCAAGGCGCACCCGGGCGCCATGTGCGCCAGCACACAAGCCCGGGAGCAACGCCGGCAGGGGCCGCCTCAGAGCGGCCGCACACTACTTGCTGTAGAGCTCGACGATCAGCTGCTCCTGCACCTGGGTGTCGATGGCAGCCCGGGCGGGGAGCGAGTGGATCAGGATCTTCAGCTGGCTGGGGATGGGCTCCAGCCAGGCCGGCACGGTGCGCTGCCCGGCCTCGGCCCGCGCCACCACGAACGGGGTGAGCTGCGCCGAGGACTCCTTGACCTGGATGATGTCGTGCTCGCTCACCAGGTAGGACGGGATGTCGACCTTGCGGCCGTTGACCGTGAAGTGGCCGTGCTTGACCAGCTGGCGGGCCATGTCGCGGGACTTGGCGTAGCCCGCGCGGTACACGACGTTGTCCAGCCGCGACTCGAGGATCTTCAGCAGCTCCTCACCGGTCTTGCCGGAGCGCCGGTTGGCCTCCTCGTAGTACGTGCGGAACTGCTTCTCCAGCACGCCATAGATGCGGCGGGCCTTCTGCTTCTCGCGCAGCTGCAGCAGGTACTCGCTCTCCTTGGTCCGGCCACGGCCGTGCTGGCCGGGCGGGAAGGGCCGCGACTCGAACGGGCACTTCGGCCCCTCGCACTTGGCGCCCTTCAGGAACAGCTTCATCTTCTCGCGACGGCAACGGCGGCAGTCGGCACCAGAGTAACGAGCCATTGATCTGTCTCCCTATCTCAGACCCGGCGCCGCTTCGGCGGACGGCACCCGTTGTGCGGCTGCGGCGTCACGTCGGAGATCGTCCCGACCTCGAGGCCGGCCGCGGTGAGCGACCGGATCGCGGTCTCGCGGCCCGAGCCCGGGCCCTTGACGAAGACGTCGACCTTGCGCATGCCGTGCTCCATCGCCCGGCGAGCGGCCGCCTCGGCGGCCAGCTGCGCGGCGAACGGGGTGCTCTTGCGGGAGCCCTTGAAGCCGACCTGACCCGCCGAGGCCCACGAGACCACGGCACCGGTCGGATCGGTGATCGAGACGATCGTGTTGTTGAAGGTGCTCTTGATGTGCGCCTGACCGTGCGCGACGTTCTTACGTTCCTTGCGCCGGATCTTCTTGGCCGCGGTGGCGGCCGGTCCGGTGCGTGCCTTGGGTGGCATTGGCTTGTGCGCTCCTCAAACGATCGCGAACGATCGGTTGTGTCCTCTACTGACGAAAGTTCGGTGCCCCGGCAGGCGGCGCCCGGCCGCCCCGCGGGCGCTACTTCTTTCCGGGCTTCTTCTTCCCGGCGACCGTGCGCTTGGGACCCTTGCGGGTGCGCGCGTTGGTCCGGGTGCGCTGGCCGCGCACGGGCAGGCCCTTACGGTGCCGGATGCCCTGGTAGGTGCCGATCTCGACCTTGCGGCGGATGTCGGCCTGGACCTCACGGCGCAGGTCACCCTCGACCTTGTAGTTCGCCTCGATGTAGTCGCGCAGCGCCACGATCTCTTCGTCGGTGAGATCCTTGGCGCGCTTGTCCGGGCTGATGCCGGTGGCGGCGAGCGTCTGGCTCGCACGCGTGCGACCCATGCCGTAGATGTAGGTGAGCGCGATCTCCATCCGCTTCTCGCGGGGAAGGTCAACGCCGACGAGACGTGCCATGTGCGGGCGTACTCCTTGGCCTTGTGCGGAGGTCTGTGCCCGCCCCGTCCCCGTCTGCCCCGACGAGGCCCCGGCCTCCGACCGGGGGTGCGCCGCGCGTCATCCTGGCGATGGCCCGCGCGGCTGGAGCGGGCATGGTCTCTGGGTTGTGCTGTTCCTGCTGACCAGCGCGGGTCTCAGCCCTGGCGCTGCTTGTGGCGCGGGTCGGTGCAGATGACCATGACCCGGCCGTGGCGCCGGATGACCCGGCACTTGTTGCAGATCTTCTTGACGCTCGGCTTGACCTTCACCGGTATGCCTTACCTGTGGTAGCGCCCGATCCGGCACCGGTCATCGACCGGCGCGCACCGGACTGGAGGGTGATCAGGGCTGCGCCCGCCAACCCCGTCACTTGTAGCGGTAGACGATCCGCCCTCGGGTGAGGTCGTACGGCGAGAGTTCGACGACGACCCGGTCCTCGGGCAGGATGCGGATGTAGTGCTGCCGCATCTTGCCGCTGATGTGGGCCAAGACCTTGTGACCGTTGGCGAGCTCGACCCGGAACATGGCGTTCGGGAGTGGCTCGATGACACGGCCCTCGATCTCGATGGCACCGTCCTTCTTCGGCATATCCTCCGCTACCTGACGTTGGTGGCATTCGTGGCTGGTGCACGTCGTCGGTTTCGTGAGCGGTAGAGGGCCACCCACGCCAGCCGCGGACCCGGATGCCCAACCCCTGACCCCAGGGAAGCGCGCCTGTGGTTGCGGGCATGCCGGACTCGACGCTGTGCGCCGCACAAGACTATACGCCGCCCCACGCATCGACGCCAACCGGGGGCCCGAACTCAACTACCAGGGCAAACGTACGAACGACCCGTACGGTCCGTGGCCGGCGTGCTACGCCGCGGAGGTGGCCGCGGCGGAGAGCAGCGGACCGAGGCGGGAGGCGCCGCCGTCCTCGGCCGTGAGTACCCACGCGCCGTCCGCCAGCAGGGCCACGGTGTGCTCCACGTGCGCGGCGGCCGAGCCGTCCTGGGTGACGACCGTCCACCCGTCGTGCAACTCCACCGTGCGTGGCGAGCCGAGGGTGATCATCGGCTCGATGGCCACACAGAGGCCGGGCACCAGCTTGGGGCCGCGCCCCGGCCGACCGTGGTTGAGGATGTGCGGGTCCTGGTGCATCTCGGTGCCGATGCCGTGGCCGCCGTACCCGTCGACGATGCCGTACTTGCCACCACGGCGCACGGCGTTCTCGATGGCTCGGGAGATGTCGGTGAGCCGGCCGGTGCCGGACCGGACGCCGCGGGCCGCTTCGGCGATGCCTGCCCACAACGCCTCTTCGGCGACCGTGGCCAGCCGCGACAGCGAGCGGGACACCTCGCCGACCGCCACCGTGATCGCCGCGTCGCCGTGCCAGCCGTCGACGATGGCGCCGCAGTCGAGTGAGATCAGGTCGCCCTCGCGCAGGACCTGCCGCTCGCTGGGGATGGCGTGCACCACCTGGTTGTTCACCGACGCGCAGATCGTGGCGGGGTAGCCCTGGTAGCCGAGGAACGACGGCGTCGCCCCGTGCCCGCGGATGACCTCGGCGGCGATCCGGTCGAGGTCCGCCGTGCTGACCCCGGGGGCGACCGCCTCGCGCATCCGCGCGAGCGCGTCGGCCACCACGAGACCCGCGGCCCGCATGCGGTCGATCTGTTCCGGTGTCTTGTACTGGATCTCCAACGGCGGGCGGAACATCACGCGCGACTCAGCCTCCGACCGAGCGCAGGGCATCGATGGCCCGCGCGGTCACGTCCTCCACCGGCCCGGTCGCGTCGATGCCGACCAGCTTGCCCTGCGCGCCATAGAAGTCGACCAACGGCGCCGTGTCCCGGCCATAGACCCGCAGCCGCTCCGCGATGACCTCTTCCCGGTCGTCGTCGCGCTGGTAGAGCTCGCCGTCGCAGCGGTCGCAGACGCCCTCCCGGGTGGGCGGGTCGAAGACGACGTGCCAGATCTTGCCGCAGCTGCGGCAGTTGCGCCGGCCCGACAGGCGCCGGATCACCTCGTCGTTGTCGACGACCAGCTCCAGCACGACGTCCAGGCCCACGCCGAGGTCGGCGAGCAGCTTGTCCAGCGCCGTGGCCTGCGGCAGCGTGCGCGGAAACCCGTCGAGCAGGAATCCGTCGGCCGCGTCGGCCTCGGCCAGCCGGTTGCGGACCATGTTGATCGTGACCTCGTCGGGCACGAGCTGGCCGCTGTCCATGTACCGCTTCGCCTCGACCCCGAGCGGCGTTCCCCCGGCGACGTTGGCCCGGAAGATGTCACCCGTGGAGATCTTCGGCACCGCGAGGTGCGCCGCGATGAACTCCGCCTGGGTTCCCTTGCCCGCTCCGGGTGGCCCCACCAACACCAGCCTCATGGGACCACCACCACCCCTCTGCCGGCCCGGCGTCTCCGCCGCACCCCCACCTTGCCGCGTCACCTGCTCCGGACCCGCTGGCAGCGGGCTCGAACCCCCGCGCACACCGCGCCGGCGCCACTTGCGTGGCAGTCGCCGCCGTGCACCCCGCACTACCTCAAGAACCCTTCGTAGTTGCGCTGCATGAGCTGGCTCTCGATCTGCTTGACCGTCTCCAGACCCACGCCAACGATGATCAGCACCGCCGTGCCGCCGAACGGGAAGTTCTGCTTCTGCCCACCGACGAGGTTGATGAACAGGTTCGGCAGCACCGAGATGATCGCCAGATAGAGCGCGCCGGGGAGGGTGATGCGGCTCAGGATGAACGACAGATAGTCCGCGGTCGGTTTACCGGGCCGGATACCGGGGACGAACCCGCCGTACCGCTTCATGTTCTCGGCCACCTCGGTCGGGTTGAAGGTGATCCCGACATAGAAGTAGGTGAAGAACAGAATCAGCAGGAAGAACAGGGAGATGTTGACCCAGTCCTTCGGGTTGATGATGTGGTCGTTGACGAACCGGTAGAACGCGTTCGGGTTCGAACTGTCCATGAAGCCGATGATCAGCTGCGGGATGTACAGCAGCGACGACGCGAAGATCACCGGGATGACACCGGCCTGGTTGACCTTCAGCGGGATGTAGGTGGAGGTGCCGCCGTACATCCGCCGGCCGATCATCCGCTTGGCGTACTGGACCGGGATGCGCCGCTGGGCCTGCTCGATGAAGACCACCAGGGCGATGACCACGATGCCGATGGCGAGCACCGCGACGAACGTGCCCCAGCCCTTCGCCTCCTTGATCTGCCAGCCCTCGCTGGGCAGGCGGGCGGCGATCGAGGTGAAGATCAGCACCGACATGCCGTTGCCCACGCCACGGTCGGTGATCAGCTCGCCCAGCCACATCACGACGCCGGTGCCGGCGGTCATGGTGATCACGAGGGTGACGATGGTCAGCCACTCCGGCAGGCCCGTGCCCGTCGGGATGACCGGCGTGTTCGGGCAGAGGTTGGAGAAGAGCTGACCGGAACGGGCGAGCGCCACGAACGCGGAGGACTGCAGGATCGCCAGGCCCAGCGTCAGGTAGCGCGTGTACTGCGTGATCTTCGCCTGGCCGGACTGCCCCTCCTTCTTGAGCAGCTCCAGGCGCGGGATCACGACCGTCAGCAGCTGCAGGATGATGCTCGCCGTGATGTACGGCATGATGCCCAGCGCGAAGACCGACAGCTGCAGCAGCGCCCCACCGGAGAAGAGGTTCAGCAGCGTATAGACGCCGGTGGTGTCGGCACTCTGGGTCGCCTCGATGCAGGCCTGCACGTTCTTGAACGACACGCCGGGGCTGGGCAGCGTGGCACCGAGCCGGTAGACCCCGATGATGGCCAGCGTGAAGATCAGTTTCTTGCGCAGGTCAGGCGTCTTGAACGCACTGAGAAAGGCGGAGAGCAAGGTTCTTCCTCCTGCGCGGGGCGGCCGGTGCTCGGGCGGCGGTGGGTTGGTCCGGGGGGCGCCGACGAGTCCGGGCGGGCATCTGTGGTGGGCGTACGGTACGAAAGCCTATGGAATGACGACTCTAACAGCCTGTTGACCTGCGGACACGCTCGGGCTGCGGGGTCGCGGTGGACCGGGGCCGCGACGAATCGTGGCGCCCTGGCATGACCGACAGCCACAGGCGCCACGCACATGTCCCCACAGCCCGCGACTGGCAAGAGCGCGTCTGCGAGCCCCGCGGGGACCGCCGGTTAGGCGGCGCACCCGCGGGGACATTCTTACAGCTGGATAGCGGCACCGCCAGCCGCGGCGAGCTTCTCCTTCGCCGACGCGCTGAAGGCGTGCGCCGAGACACGCAGGCTGACGCCGCCGAGTTCCCCGTTGCCGAGGACCTTCACCGGCAGGCCGTCGCGCACGGCACCGGCCGCCGCGAGCTCCGCCGGGCCGACCTCGCCGCCGCCGGGGAACAGCTCGGCGAGGCGGTCCAGGTTGACCACCTGGAACTCGACGCGGAACTTGTTCCGGAAACCCTTGAGCTTGGGCAGCCGCATGTGGATCGGCATCTGGCCGCCCTCGAAGTAGGCCGGAACCTGGTACCGGGCCTTCGTGCCCTTGGTACCGCGGCCGGCCGTCTTGCCCTTCGAGCCCTCACCACGACCCACGCGGGTCTTCGGGGTGTGCGCGCCGGGCGCCGGACGCAGGTGATGGACCTTGATGGTCATCTACTCGACCTCCTCCACGGTGACCAGGTGCTGGACCGTGAAGATCATGCCCCGGAACTCCGGGCGGTCCTCCTTCACCACGACATCGTTGATGCGCTTCAGGCCGAGCGACCGCAGGGTCTCGCGCTGGTTGCGCTTGGCTCCGATGTCGGACCGAACCTGAGTGACCTTGAGCTTCGCCATGGTCAGACCCCCGCTCCGGCCCGGGCCGCGAGCATGGCCGCCGGCGCGACGTCCTCGACGGGCAGGCCACGACGAGCCGCCACCGCCTCGGGCGACTCGAGCTTGCGCAGCGCGGCCACGGTCGCGTGCACGATGTTGATCGGGTTGGACGAGCCGAGGCTCTTGGAGAGCACGTCGTGGATGCCGGCGCACTCCAGCACGGCCCGCACCGGACCACCGGCGATGACGCCCGTACCGGCGCTGGCCGGCTTGAGCAGCACGACGCCCGCGGCGTCCTCACCCTGCACCGGGTGCGGGATGGTGGCCGCGACCCGGGGCACCTTGAAGAAGTGCTTCTTGGCCTCCTCGACACCCTTGGCGATGGCGGCCGGCACCTCCTTGGCCTTGCCGTAGCCGACGCCGACGGTGCCCTCACCGTCGCCCACCACCACGAGGGCGGTGAAGCTGAACCGGCGACCACCCTTGACGACCTTGGCCACCCGGTTGATCGTGACCACGCGCTCAAGGTGCGGCGTCTTCTCCGCCGCCTCGCGCGGGCCCCGACCCTCGCGGTTGCGACCGCGACCCTCGCGGCCTTCCCGACCCTCGGGGCCACCCGTGCTACCGGTGCCGCCCCGTCGCTGTGGACCTGGCATGTTCATCCACCTCCCTCTAGAACTCGAGACCAGCTTCGCGCGCGGCGTCGGCGAGCGAGGCGATGCGCCCCGCGTACCGGTTCCCACCGCGGTCGAAGACCACCTTGTCGATACCCGCCGCCTTGGCCCGCTGGGCGACCAGCGCACCGACCTTGGCCGCGATCGACTTCTTGTCACCCTCGGCGCCGCGGATGCTCGCGTCCAGGCTCGAGGCCGAGGCGAGCGTGTGGCCCTTGGTGTCGTCGACGACCTGGGCCGTGATGTGCCGCAGCGAGCGGGTGACCACGAGGCGGGGGCGCTCGGCCGTGCCACTGATGGCCTTGCGCACGCGGAAGTGCCGGCGTGCCCGGCCGACCGCGCGCTGGGCCGCCACGCCCGACCGCCGCTTGAGCAGTGTGGCGCTCACTTCTTACCCGCCTTCCCGGCCTTACGCCGAATGACCTCACCCACGTAGTGCACGCCCTTGCCCTTGTACGGCTCCGGCGGACGGATCTTGCGGATGTTCGCGGCGACCTCACCGACCTGCTGCTTGTCGATCCCGCTGACGTGGAACAGCGTCGGCTTCTCCACGGTGAACGTGATGCCCGCCGGGGCCTGCACGACCACCGGGTGCGAGAAGCCCAGGGCGAACTCGAGGTCCGAGCCCTTCTGCTGCACGCGGTAACCGGTGCCGGCGATCTCCAGCGACTTGCGGTAGCCCTCGGTCACCCCGACGACCATGTTGGCCACCAGGGTGCGGCTCAGGCCGTGCAGTTCCTTGGAGCGACGCTCGTCGTCCGGGCGCGACACGTACAGGTGGCCGTCCTCGCCCCGCTCGACCGTGATCGGGTCGGCGAGGGTGTGCTCCAGCTGGCCCTTGGGACCCTTCACCCGTACGGTCCGGCCCGAGATGCTGACCTCGACTCCGGCGGGGACCGGGATGGACCTGCGTCCGATGCGCGACATGGCTTCGACCCCCTACCAGACCCAGGCGAGGACTTCCCCGCCCACATTGCGCTTCCGGGCCTGCCGATCGGTCAGCAGTCCCTGCGACGTCGAGATGATGGCGATACCGAGCCCGCCGAGCACGCGGGGCATCTCCTGCGCCTTCGCGTAGACCCGCAGACCCGGCTTGGAGACCCGGCGGATGCCAGCGAGGCTGCGCTCACGGTGCGGGCCGTACTTGAGCTCCACGACGAGCGTCTTGCCCACGGAACCGTTGGCCGGCTCCTCCACCGTCCAGGACGAGACATAGCCCTCCGTCTTGAGGACCTCGGCGAGGTTCGCCTTGATCTTCGAGTACGGCATCGAGACCTTGTCGTGGTACGCCTGGTTGGCGTTGCGCAGACGGGTGAGCATGTCCGCGATCGGATCAGTCATTGTCATGACTTCGTCTAACCCTTCTCGCCGGGGTTCCCCTGCGGGCCTACGGCGAAGCAGATGTCACTAGTGGACCGGGAGGCCTTCGCGACGGTTACCAGGAGGCCTTGGCAACGCCGGGCAGCTCGCCCCGGTGCGCCATCTCGCGGATGCAGATGCGGCACAGGCCGAACTTGCGGTAGACGGCCTTGGGCCGCCCACACCGCTGGCAACGGGTGTACGCGCGCACCGCGAACTTCGGCTTCGCGGCAGCCTTGAGGATCAGCGCCTTCTTCGCCATGTGTCGCCTCAGTTCTCTTTGAACGGGAACCCGAGGTGCTTGAGCAGCGCCCGGCCCTCGTTGTCGGTGGTGGCCGTGGTCACGACCGTGATGTCCATACCCCGCACCCGGTCGATGCGGTCCTGGTCGATCTCGTGGAACACCGACTGCTCCGTGAGACCGAAGGTGTAGTTGCCGTGCCCGTCGAGCTTGCGCCCGTCCAGGCCACGGAAGTCACGGATACGCGGCAGCGCGATGGACAGCAGCCGGTCCAGGAACTCCCACATGCGGTCGCCGCGCAGGGTGACCTTCGCGCCGATCGGCATGCCCTCGCGCAGCTTGAACTGCGCGATGGACTTGGTGGCCCGGCGGATCTGCGGCTTCTGGCCGGTGATCGCGGTGAGGTCGCGGACCGCACCGTCCATGAGCTTGGCGTCGCGGGCCGCTTCGCCGACACCCATGTTCACCACGATCTTCACCAGCCGCGGCACCTGCATCGGGTTGCGGTAGCCGAACTCACTGGTCAGCGCGCCCACGATCTCGGAGCGGTAGCGCTCCTTGAGCCGGGGCAGAGCGGGTGCAGTCACGGTCATGGCAGGTCCTTACCGGTGGTACGGGCGACGCGGATCTTCTGTCCGTTCTCGTCGAAGCGGTAACCGACGCGGGTCGGCTGCCCGTCCGGGTCGATGACCATGACATTCGACACGTCGATGGGGGCTTCCTGGGTCACGATGCCGCCGGTCTTGGCGCCGCGCTGGGTGGTCTGCACGCGGGTGTGCTTCTTGATCCGGTTCACACCCTCGACCAGAACCTTGCCGGTGCGGGGGTTGGCCGAGATGACCTTGCCCCGGACGCCCTTGTCCTTGCCGGCGACGACCACGACCGTGTCGCCACGCTTGATCTTCACGGCTACAGCACCTCCGGCGCCAGGCTGATGATCTTCATGAACCGCTTGTCACGAAGCTCCCGGCCCACCGGGCCGAAGATGCGCGTGCCCCGCGGGTCGCCGCCGTCCTTGATGATGACCGCGGCGTTCTCGTCGAACCGGATGTACGACCCGTCCGGGCGCCGCCGCTCCTTGGCGGTGCGGACGACGACGGCCTTGACCACGTCGCCCTTCTTGACCCCGGCACCGGGGATCGCGTCCTTGACGGTGGCCACGATGACGTCGCCGATGCTCGCGTAGCGCCGACCCGAGCCACCGAGCACCCGGATGCACAAGATCTCCCGCGCACCCGTGTTGTCGGCGACCTTCAGCCGCGTCTCCTGCTGGATCACGTCCCACTCCCTCGTCGGCCAGTTCTCCACCGTCCATAGTGGAGCTTGGCAGAACCAATGAAATTCGTTGCTCGGCCTAGCGGGCGCGCTCGAGAACCTCGACGACTCGCCAGCGCTTCGTGGCCGACAGGGGACGGGTCTCCATGATGGAGACCCGGTCACCGATGCCACAGGTGTTGGTCTCGTCGTGGGCCTTCAGCCGGCTGGTGCGGCGCATGACCTTGCCGTAGAGCGGGTGCTTGACCCGGTCCTCCACGACCACGACCACGGTCTTGTCCATCTTGTCGCTGACCACGATGCCCTCGCGAACCTTGCGGCGGTTGCGCGCCGGGGCAGTGGTGTTCTCCGTCATGCCGTCACCTCAGGTTCGGTGGAGAGCCCGAGCTCGCGCTCGCGCATGATCGTGTAGATCCGGGCGATCTCGCGACGGACCACCTGCAGCCGCCGGTGGTTGTCGAGCTGGCCGGTGGCGGACTGCACCCGCAGGTTGAACAGCTCCGCCTTCGCCTCCTTGAGCTTGCTGACCAGCTCCTCCAGAGCCAGCTCACGCAGCTCGGCCGGCGCGGTTCCCGCTGCCATCAGCCCTCACCACCGTTCCGCGACGCCTGCCCAGAGATCCCCGAATCGTCGGCACGCTTGACGATGCGGCACTTCATCGGGAGCTTGTGGATCGCGCGACGCATGGCCTCGCGTGCCACCGGCTCGCTGGGGAAGGACATCTCGAACAGGATGCGGCCCGGCTTGACGTTCGTGACCCACCACTCGGGCGAGCCCTTGCCGGAGCCCATCCGCGTCTCGGCGGGCTTCTTGGTGATCGCGCGGTCCGGGAAGACCGTGATCCAGACCCGGCCACCACGCTTGATGTGGCGGGTCATGGCGATCCGGGCGGCCTCGATCTGGCGGTTGGTCACGTACGCCGGCTCCAGGGCCTGGATCCCGAACTCACCGAAGACCACTCGGGTGCCACCCTTGCTCGCACCGTGGCGGTCGGGGTGGTGCGGCTTGCGGAAGCCGCCCGGGGGCTTACGGGGCATCAACATGGCTCAGCCCTCCTGGCTTTCGCTCGACACGACGTCCGCGATGGGTTCGGTCAACGGCTCGGTGGTCGCCGGCTCCACGGTGGCCTGGGCGCTGGCCCGACCGGCCTCGGTGCCGCCGGCGGTCGTGCCCGACGCGCCGGAGCGCAGCCGGCCACGAGGACGGTCGCCACGGTCGCCACGACCCTCGCGACGCGGCCGGCCCGGGGCCGCCGCCTCCGTGGTCGCGGTCGCGCCCGGCACCGCGTCGCCCTTGTAGATCCAGACCTTGACGCCGATGCGGCCGAAGGTGGTGCGGGCCTCGAAGAAGCCGTACTCGATGTTCGCGCGCAGCGTGTGCAGCGGCACCCGACCCTCGCGGTAGAACTCGGTGCGGCTCATCTCGGCGCCGCCCAGGCGGCCGGAGACCTGGACCCGGATGCCCTTGACCATGGTGTTCTTCATGGCCGACTGCATCGACTTGCGCATGGCCCGGCGGAAGCTGACCCGGCTGGAGAGCTGCTCGGCCACGGCCTGCGCGACGAGCTGGGCGTCCGACTCGGGGGTCTTCACCTCGAGGATGTTGAGCTGCACCTGCTTGCCGGTCAGCTTCTCCATGTTGGCCCGGATCTTCTCCGCCTCGGCGCCCTTGCGGCCGATGACGATGCCCGGACGGGCGGTGAAGATGTCGATGCGGACCCGGTCGCGGGTGCGCTCGATGTCCACCTTGGCGACGCCGGCACGCTCCAGGCCCTTGGCCATCGCCTTACGGATCTTCACGTCCTCGGCGATGTAGTCCTTGTAGAGCTTGTCCGCGTACCAGCGCGACTTCCACTCGGTGGAGATGCCGAGCCGGAACCCGGTCGGGTGAACTTTCTGCCCCATTACTCGGACTCCTCCTCGGCCTGGGCCGCCGTGGCGGTGGCCTTCTTCGCTGGCTTGGTCTGGGTCGCCGTACCGGCGGCCTTCTTCGCGGCCTTGGCGGGCGCGGCCGGCGCCGGCTCCGCCTCGGTCTGCGCGGCCTGGCTCGTCGTCGCCTTGGCCGCGGCCTTGGCGGGCGCCGACTTCACCGGCGCCGCGGCACGGCCGCGACGACCGCCGGCGACCACGCTCTCGACCTCGATGGTGATGTGGCAGGTGCGCTTGCGGATCCGGTAGGCGCGACCCTGGGCACGCGGACGGAACCGCTTGAGCGTCGTGCCCTCGTCGACGTACGCCGCCTTGACCAGCAGCGAGTCGGGGTCGAGCCGCTCGTTGTTCTCCGCGTTGGCGATCGCGCTCGCGAGCACCTTGTA